>Ga0214473_10002334_pt1 | contig 23349 bp, 17 predicted proteins | sample RVTome_7_FD_203509 | JGI IMG/M metagenome (GOLD analysis project Ga0214473, IMG submission 203509) | Soil microbial communities from uranium-contaminated site in the Upper Colorado River Basin, Wyoming, United States - RVT98D197 | ecosystem: Environmental > Terrestrial > Soil > Contaminated >... | reverse complement strand
GTCCTCGGCATTGATGCGGCATTCGATCGCGCTCCCGTTCATTCGAATATCTTCTTGCTTCATAGCAAGCGGGAGTCCCGAGGCGATCCGTATCTGCTCTTTAACGATATCCACCCCTGTCACCATCTCGGTCACGGGATGTTCCACCTGGACACGGGCGTTCACTTCGAGAAAGTAGAAACTTCCGCCGGAGAAAAGGAACTCCATCGTCCCTGCTCCTTCATATCCTACGAATCGGGCGGCGCTCGCTGCTATCTCCCCCATCTTGGCGCGCATCTTGGGAGTCACTGCCGGTGATGGCGACTCCTCGATCAGCTTTTGATGTCTTCGCTGGATGGAACACTCCCGTTCTCCAAGGTGAATGGCATTCCCCTTTGAATCCCCCAATATTTGAAACTCGATGTGGCGGGGATTGGGCAGGTATTTTTCAATGTAGACATCAGAAAGACCGAAGGTCGTCGCGGCAATCGCCTGTGTGGATTTCAGCGCCATCGCTAATTCCCCTTCGCTCGCGACGATGGTCATCCCGATTCCCCCCCCGCCCCCGGAGGGCTTGATGATCACCGGATACCCGATCTCATCGGCTATCTTCCTTGCCTGTTCAAATTCCGCCACGCATTCATCCGTGCCCGGCACCACAGGGACACCCGCCTTCATTATCTCTCGGCGAGCCATTACTTTATCGCCCATGAGGTCGAGGACCCTGCTTGATGGTCCGATGAACTTTATACCCTCTTCTTCACAGGTACGGGCAAAGTTTGGATTTTCAGCAAGAAAGCCGTAACCGGGATGGATCGCATCAGCCCCGGTTTCCTTCGCTACTTCAATCACCTTCTGGATGTTGAGATAGCTCATCGTGGCCGGTGGAGGACCGATGCAATAGGCCTCATCAGCGTACTTGGCAAATAAGGCCTCCTTGTCCGCTTCAGAATAGACGGCAACAGAAACAATGCCCATTTCCCGGCAGGCTCGCATGATCCGAATGGCTATTTCACCGCGATTGGCTATAAGAATTTTATTCATCATAAAACAATATTTTCACCGCAAAGACGCATGGTTCGACAAGCTCACCATGATCCTTCGACAAGCTCAGGATGACCGGTCATGGTGAGCCTGTCGAACCATCGCCCTGAGCCTGTCGAGGGGTGAGAGGCCGCCAAATAAAAAGGCTTCTGTCTCTAATGGTTGATCATTATTCCACCCGCTGCATAAAAACCTGCAAAAGGCAGTCGGGGGTGCTGAAAGAGCTTTAGAGCGGCACCTTCAAACGTTTCGTTACTCCGGCACCCAGCAAATAACAAACGTTACCTTGGGTGACGTCGCATGTTACCCATAAAACATATCAAATACCCGCATTCTAAAGGTCTGGAAGCACCCTCGACTGCCTTTTCAAATGCAACGTTGAGATTACTCCACCAGCATCAGGACATCTTCAGGGACGACCATCTCACCCTCACGGGTACAAATCTCTTTTACCACTCCACTGTGGGGTGAATGGAGATGTCTCCTCATTTTCATTGCTTCGATCATTGCAACCAGATCGCCCCCCTTGATGCTGTCGCCCACCTTTACCTCGATCGAAAGGATCAATCCCGCCATCCCGCACACGACTGCTCCCGGAGGGAGTTCTTTCGGCCCCTTTGGTTTTTTGAGTGTCTCTTCCTCCGACCCTTTTTCGGTCTGACTCCACACCGGCGAGATCTTCACGCTGAATACTTCACCATCCACATCCACGTTGAATTCCGTGGGGAAGCCGATGGGTGGACTCACGGGGGCCGCTGCTTTGATCGAAGGTGGAGTGACCGTTTTTTTGGGCTCACCCTGCTTCACAGGTTTTCCCGGGATCAGGATTTTGAGCAGGAGCTCGTCATCAGAAAGTTCAGGCCCGATCTCCCGACGAAACTCTTCAACGGATTTATCGTATCCCTTGGGCTTCCAATTTACAAATTGCTTGACCCTGGGCGAGCCCATTACCCTGTTCACAACGTTCTGGTCTATCGGGACAACCGGCTCTCCGTAGTAGCCCAGAACGTACTTGATGGCTTCATCCGTGATCTGTTGATACCGCTCGCCCGTGATGACATTCTCCACGGCTTGGGCTCCCACGATCTGTGAATAGGGTGTTGCCATCACGGGGTAGCCGAACTCCTTTCGGACGAGAACGATCTCCTCCAGGATCTCGTTCAAACGGTGCTCCACCCCCACCTCTCTGAGCTGCCGCGTGAGGTTTGTCATCATGCCGCCGGGCACTTGATGCCCGAAATGAAAGAGGTCGTATTCCAGAGGAACTCCGACTGGGAGTCCCTCTCTTTCGGCAATTTTTCTGAAATGGGCTGATACGGCTGTGAGGGCATCCTCATCCAGGTCTGAGGAATAACCCAGACGCCGGACATTTCTCAAAATGGTTTCTGTTGCCGGTAGAGAGGTGCCATTGGCGAGGGGTGCGACCGCCGTATGGACGGTCGTGACACCTGATTGAATGGCTTCCAGATAACAGAGAGGTGCAAGTCCCGAATTACAGTGAGAGTGGAACTCGAGGGCGAGTCCTTCGCAGTTCTTTCGAACGGTTGAGACTAATTCCCTGGTGCCTTCCGGCGTTATGACTCCTGATGCATCCTCTATCATGATCCGATCGACGCAATCCTTCGCCTCTGCCAACAGCCGGGTCTTTCGCGCCCAGTGCTCACTATCATGGACAGGGCTGGAGGTATACATCAAGGCTGGCACAACCTCCGCTCCCTCGGCTTTGGCGATACGAGCGAAGAAAACGAATTTCTCCATATCCGTCTGGTAATCGCAAATCCAGAAGCTTTTTATTCCATTGGCCACGGATCGTTTTATCCAGAGGGTGATAATCTCACGCGGGGTGCTCAAATCGAAAGAAGAAAGACTGCCAATTTGGTAGGACCCGCGGAGAGGGGTTCTTTTTATCAGCCTGGAGAGAACTCGGATCCTCTCCCAGGGGTCTTCATTGAGATTGCGCACCTGCACCGTAAATGCCTGACTCCCTACCGTCGTGATGGCTCTGTAACCCACTTTATCCATCATTTCTGCAATCGGGGTCATATGATCGGTCCTCATCGTAAAACCCCACAGACTCTGTTGCGCATCTCGTAAGGTCTGGTCAACAAATTCGATCTTGTTGCTCATCCCGTTGTTGTCTTCCTTTCTATTCTCAAATTCCTTTTTTTCCGAAAACTTTTGAAGATATATAACATTTTTATCCGGGGAAGGGGTAGTCGGTTTCTTTCTCGGCGCATGGCTCAAGGCAAATCCAGGTAGACTTCAATGTATCCAAAATGGAAACATCTGTCAAGGATAAAACAATGAGGGAATGGAGTAGGGAGGGGATAGACTGAAAACAGCACAAGCCTTATGTTTCCGTTTTGGATACTTTTCCTCTCCCCCTCATTTCCTCGGGCATGGGGCATGAGTATGAAGCTACAGCTCAATTTCCTTTAAATCCTTATCTACGATGAGCGTTGGCTCGGTAAAAGCTTGTACGTCTTCCGCAGTCCAGGCAGGGGCAACCTCCCTGAGGACGAGTCCTTCTTTCGTTACATCGATGACGGCTATATCGGTGAATATTTTGCTGACGCAATTCCTGGCAGTGAGAGGAAAGGTACATTGTCGGACGATCCGCGGGCCTCCCTCCTTGGTGGTATGGAGCATCATCACCATCAGCTTCTTGCTCCCAGAAGCCAGATCCATGGCGCCTCCCATGCCTGTTGCAGGTCGGCCTGGCCGGCCCCAGTTTGCCAGGTCGCCCTTTTCAGACACCTGATAAGCACCCAGGATCACCAGATCGATATGTCCGCCTCGGATCATGTCAAAGGAGGCTGCGCTGTCGAAGAAGCACATCCCTGGGAGGGGGGTGACAGGCTGGTCTGAAGCATTGATCAGTTCGTAATCCTTCTCTTCGTCAACGCCGAGAGAGCCGTATCCCAGGATTCCGTTTTCACTCTGGAAAAAGACCGTTCTGCCTTCAGGGATGAAATTTGCGCATAAAGCAGGCATCCCATAACCTAAGTTGATGACCATGCCGTTCTCAAACTCCTTCGCCGCCCTCAAGGCGATCGTTTGTTCGTCCAGACGTATTTTCATCTTGGCACCTCCACAATACGGCTCACATAGAGATGAGGAGTGACGACTGCCTCGGGATCGATTTCTCCTGGTGGTACAAGTTTATCGACTTCAACGATGGTGGTCCTGGCAGCCATCGCCGTGGTAGGGTTGAAACACCTTGCTGTTCCTCTGTAAACCAAGTTACCTAAGGTATCCGCCTTATGTGCTTTAATGAGGGCGAAATCCGCATGCAAAGGCAGCTCGAGCAGGTACTCCCGGCCATTGATGACTCTCTTCTCTTTTCCAATTTCGACACGAGTGCCAACACCGGTGGGGGTATAGAAACCTCCAAGTCCGCCAGCTCCAGCCCGTATTCTTTCCGCCAAAGTACCTTGGGGTACCACTTCCATCTCGATCTTTCCCTCGCTGTACAATATCTCCAAGGGAGAAGTAGGAGGCATCCCTCCTAAGGCGGGAACTGACCCGATAAATTTCCTCACTTGGCCGTTCTGGACCAGGATGCCGATGTCCTGATACCCGTCCGGTTTTATTCTCTTGCTTAACTCAAAACCGACGCCACCCTGATTGGCGATAACGGTTAGATTTTTTGCTCCTTGTTTAGCCAGGGCAACGATCAGGTTAATGGGTAATCCACCAAAAGAACCGAACCCACCTATCATGATCGTTGACCCGTTTAAGATGTCGGCGACCGCCTGATCACAGGTTTCATAGATCTTATTGACTGGCATCTTCTCCTCCTCTCTTCCATTTCTTTCCCATTCTTAACCGGCCGTTAATTGAGTTGACCCAGATATTGTCTAAAAAAAAGTCCTTCCGGGCATGAGTAAGCCTGTCGGAAAGGCTTCGCTGGGTCGATGTGATTTCCCTAAGTGGATTAATTTGATGTGTGCCGTTGGAATTTGCGTATATAGCCCACGATGCCTTGCGGCGCCACTAACATGATGCCGACCAATATGATGCCCTGAATGATTAGGCTGATTTCAGCGTATCTGGCTAACAAGAAGTACAAAAAGACAACGATCATCGTTCCTACAATCGGTCCCTCTTCAGTGCCTTCCCCCCCTATGACAGTGGCGAGCATGAGTGTGATTAGCCACCGTATACTGAAGGCGCTGGCCGGCTCAATGAACCCCTGGTAGATGTAGAAGATGGTCCCGGCAATTCCGGTGACAAAGGCGGCAATGATAAAGGAGCATAATTTTAAGCTGAAAACGTTTATCCCACAACTTGCTGCAGTACTGTCATTATCCCGGATTGCTGCCAGCCCCGATCCAAGTTTTGAACGCAAAATATATCGCATCAGAAGAAAGGATGTCATTCCAATCGCCAGAGCGAGCCAATAAGGCTGGGACCGGGAAACCTCGGCTACGCCGTGCACCGTGTAACCCCTGCCCAGGCCATCCAGCGGCCCTCCAACTGGCTTCCAAAGGAGAAACACAACCCTTAATATTTCAGGGACAACGAGCGTCCCGATAGCAAAATAGATACCTTTCAGCCTGAAGACAGGAATTGAGATAAGCATCGCAAAAAGTGCCGCCACGATCGCTCCAGGTATGATTCCAACATAATAAGGCAAACCAAGCCATGTCATTATTGTCATCGTGTACCCTGCCAGCCCAACAAACGCCGCCGGGCACAAGGAGATCAGACCGCTATAACCCGCAAGCAAATTCCACATATTGGCCATACTCAGATAGATAAAGAAAAGAAATAAGTAAAGGAGCCAAACACGGGGCACCCCGATAACGGGAAACAGGGCCAACACCACAAAAACTGCTATGAACAGGATCAAGCCCCCTTGCATTTGCGGAAAGGTATTTTTCGCGCCCATCTTATCGACCAAATATCCCCCTCGGTATCACGGCCAATACCACCAACACCATCGTGTAAGCAACCAGCATCTGGGCCGCAACCCCGAAGAAATGTCCACCAAGAGTTTGTGCCAGGCCAAAGGCAATTCCCCCGATAAATGTCCCGACGATACTGCCCAAGCCTCCTAATACCACAACACCAAGGGCAATGATTAGGAAAGGCATCCCTGAGATCGGGGTGAAGGGGAAAGTCAATCCAAGGAATACGCCGGCGATCGCCGCAAACGCCAAAGCAATAGCAAAGGTGAAGGCATACACCCGATCCGTATTGATCCCCATCAGGTGAGCAGATTTCCTGTTTTGCGCAGCGGCTCTTATCGCCATGCCGAGATACGTCCTTCTCAGGAATTCACGGAGAAAAAGCATGACGATGATGGCGACAACGAAATTAAGCAGGTAAACGAACGGGAAACGAACTGGTCCAAGAGCTAAACTCTTAAGGGCATAGGATGTTGTCAAACCCCTGGGAAAGGGCGTCCAGATCAGTTGGAAGGTATTCTGCAAAATGATGGAAATGCCAAAGGCGATGATCAATGTGGCGTCCATGGATATTCTGAAAGCCCGGTTCAAGAGATATTTTTGAATAAGGAAACCGATCCCAAATAATAAGGGCATCCCCATGACTAAGCTCAAAATAGGGTCTATACCGAGCATCGTCATGGCTGCATAGCCAAAGTAGCTGCCCAGGATGACCAGGTCTCCATGGGCAACATTGATCTCTTTCACCACCCCAAAAACCAGGGAAAGACCGAGGGCAATGACGGCGTATAATCCACCCAATAAAATGCCCATCACCAAAGGCATAGATAGATCAGCGAAAAAGTCCATCGATTATCCATCCTGATCAAATTCAGGCACCAAAATAGGCTTTCTTAATCCTTTCCTCCTCCCGAAGTTCATCTGCATTGCCGCTTAAAACCACGCGCCCTGCCTCCAGGATGTAAGCCCTGTCCGCTTCTGTCAGGCTTCGCCTTACATTCTGTTCGACGAATAAAATCGTGATGCCCCCTTCCCGGATGTCCTTCAGGGCACGATACAGTTCGTCAATGATAAGAGGGGCGAGGCCGAGAGATATTTCATCCAGGAGCATCAGTTTTGGGTTTGACATTAACCCCCGCCCGAGGGCTAACATCTGTTGTTCTCCGCCGCTGAGCGTTTTACCCAGTTGGGCTTTTCGCTCCTCCAGGATGGGGAAGAGCTCATACACCTTTTTGAGATTGTGCGCTTTCTTCGGTCTCGCATGATGATTGTAGGACCCGATAATAAGATTTTCTAAAATGGTCAGGTCGGGGAAAATACCTCTTCCTTCCGGAGTTTGGCAGATGCCCAGGTCAACGATATGGAAAGGCTCCAAGGCGGAGATATTCTTTCCGTTAAATTCGATCCTCCCTTTGACAGGATGCACCAAGCCGGAGATGCTGTCCAGGAGAGTGGATTTCCCGGACCCATTGGCGCCAATAATGGCTACGACTTCTTTGGGTTCGACTGATAACGACACATCCCAAAGGGCTTGGAAGCTCCCATGAAAAGCGTCGATGTGGCTAACGTTCAGCAATGCGTCCTCGGGGATTCCTGGTTAATAGACTGACTTGCCCAGATACGCTTCGATGACCCTCTTGTCTTCCATCACTTCCTTAGGGGTGCCATTGGCGATTTGCATGCCCTTATCCATTACCATAATCCGATCCACTGCCTTTGTCATGACTCTCATCACATGCTCGATCAAGACATAGGTGATGTGCATTTCACGCAGCCGTTGCAGGATTTCAATGATCCTCGGGGTTTCCTCTTCAGTTAAGCCCGCTGCCACTTCATCAAGCAGCAGGAGTGTTGGATGGGTGGCCAAGGCTCTTGCCAGTTCAAGCCTCTTGAGAGTAACGGCCGACAGATCTCTGGCGAACACATCTTTCTTATCCAGGAGATCCACCCTCTCCAGTATTTTTAGAGCTTCGCCTTCGGCAGCGGTCTTCCCCAGGCCTGCTCCATATTCTGCCGCTACCACAATATTCCGCAAGGCGGTTAAATTGACAAAGGGTTGAGGAATCTGATAGGTCCGGGCAATTCCAAGATGACAAATTCGATGGGGAGCCAAGGCCGTAATATCCTGGTCTTTAAATTTTACTGTTCCCGATGCGGGCTTGTATACACCCGAGATGACATTCAGCAATGTGGACTTGCCGGCGCCATTCGGCCCCATTAATCCCAGGGCCTCGCCCGCCTGCACATCAAAACTCAGGCCAGAAATCGCGGCCAAGCCCCCAAAATGCATGTTTACTTTTTCAACTGAAAGAATCGGCTCTCCCATTTTATTCGGGCTTTGTTCCTTTTATCTGCGAAAAAGGGCCTGAACCGCAAATCAGCTCAAGCCCTGTTTCATTTATCCGTATTTGGTTTACTTGCCGTAAGGCATGGGAAATATGTACTTGGCCGTCGGCACTAAGACGTCGTTATAAGAAAAACAGGTTGGCGCTTCCCATACCCATGGTTTATTTGTCTTCTGCCACTGGCCCCATGCGATTGGCCATCGCCAAAACTGCGTTCCTTTTTCAAAAGTGGCCCGCCCGTTCATTGTCATCATATCGGTTTTAATTAAGGCTTTGAGAACCGCATCCGGGTCAAGGGTGCCCGCCCTCTCAATTGCATTAAATAATACCTGGGCCGTCGCATATTCATAGCCTATCCCCTGGGCCAAGGGTTGTCCTGTCTTTTTATGAAATCTTTGAAAGAGCGCTTCCGGGGTTGTGCCCCCAATACCGACGCCTTTCACTTGGGGGTTCCAAAACTCTTCCATGCCGACGCCGTTCGGGAGGTCCCCGCCCCAGGCCTGCACATCATTATAGTACCCTCCCGCCCTGGTAGCGCAAACCAACTTAGGCTTAAAGCCCAGCACATGACACTGCTTCCACAATATCCCATAATGGGGTCCGGGGCAATTCCCCCACATGATTTCACAACCGGCCTTCATCCACTCCTTGATGATGGGTGAGAAGTCAGTCGTATCTCCAGGAAATATTCCAAATTGATCCTTGGCACGGTAACAATCATAACCTGCCTGCGTTGCAGCTCCGGTAAACGCCATGTACCAGGCCCTGCCGTCGGCGTCATCCAGGGCAAAGCAAGCTGTTTTTTTATTGGTCTGCTTGCCGTATTGATCCAGCACACCCATCATGGTGGGCCACATCAAGTATCCATTTTTTCCATGACGCCAATCCCCGGTCTCTGGGGGAGTGGCTATCGCAAAGCCAACCGTAAAGCTGTATTTCCAGGCAGCCTTGGCTGACTCCTTCATGGCCTGCCAGGATTCGAAAGGACCGACTCCGTAAACGCCCGGGATCTTATACTTGTCCGCCATCGCCGCCGTGCCTTGGCGCATCGTGGGCACCTCCAGACCACACCCAATGAAATGGATCTTATCACGGAGAATCAGGTCCTCGGTAAGTGGAGCCATTTTTAGCACATCGCTCTCGCAATCGCGGGTGATCCATTTGACAGGCAGTTTTTTCCCATACTCTTTTACAAATATTCCTCCCTGTTTGTTGATATCCTCCACAGCCGCTTCCACCCCGAATTTGTTAATACCGAAGGTGGCATACATCCCCGTGTAGGAAACAGCATCGCCTATACGAATTTCTTTTGGAACCTCTTTTGCGTGGACGGGTATTGCGGATGACACACCCATCGCGGCTGCGGTTAAACCTACTTTCTTGAGAAAGTCCCTGCGGCTGATCTCTCTTTTCTTTTTCATATGATGCGTCCCTCCTTTTTTAGAATTTCAGACTATAAATTGGGTGACATCGAAACATATCATGTTAAATATGTCAAGGGAAATTAAATTAAATCTCTGGTCAAGAGGGCGAAAATTACTTTTTAATGTGGTTTACCCTCTTTCGCCACCATTCGGCAAGGCCAAGCATCTCAAATAATTTTGGAAATGACAAGCGAATTCGTCCCGGAGTTTGACAGTCCTGCAGGACATCGTACTGGCAGAGAAATTTGGAAGAGAAGGCTGGCTTTGATTTAATGGATATGATGTTGAGTCATGTTGGCTTGCCAGTGCCGTTTCAGTCAATCAAGCCGAAGACCTCGCCTATCTCACACCAAAACTCGATGAACAGGGCCTGGGCTAAACGCTGGCTCCAGGCCCCGTATTTTTTTTTACACTTGGTTAGTCGTAAGGCATGGGGAATAGGAGTTCGGTTGTCGCGGGCATGTTTTTGTTATAGGAAAAAACGATCGGCGCTTCCCATTTCCATGGCTTATCCGTCTTCCGCCACTGGGCAAGGGCACAGGGCATTGCATAAAACTGAGTTCCTTTTTCAAACGCGAAACGCCCACCCATAGTGATCAGATCGGTTTCACTTATGGCTTTAAGAACCGGATCTGGATTAAGGGTGCCGGCCCTCTCAATGGCATCAAAGAGTACTTGTGCTGCCTGATATTGATAGCCCACACCCTGGGTAAATGGTTCTTTTTTCGCTTTATACCATCTCTCTGCTAAGGATTGCGGTGTTGTGTCGCCAATCCCGCGGGCACCCTTAATTGTGGGAGCCCAATAAACTTCCGCGCCGACACCGTTCGGAAGGTCGCCGCCCCAGGAAGCTATATCGCGATAGTGCATTGCTGCCCTTGTCGAGAAAACCAGCTTAGGCTTGAAGCCCAGCACATGGCACTGTTTCCATAATATCCCATAATCAGGGCCGGGACAATTGCCCCAGAGTATCTCACACCCATGTTTCATCCACTCCTTAATAATGGGCGTGAAGTCAGTGGTTCCCCCCGGATATATGCCAAATTGCTCTCCAGCACGGTAACAATCGTAACCTTCCTTTGCTGCCGCTCCAGTAAACGCCATGTACCAGGCCCTGCCGTCGGCATCATCCAGGGCAAAGGCAGCTACTTTCTTGTTGGTCTTTCCACCGTAAGCCCCCAGAGCACCAAACCAGGTAGGCATCATCAAATATCCAGGGTCTCCGTACCGGAAGTCTCCCTTCTCGCGTGGCGCCGCTATACCAGGACCATAAGTGAAGCTATATTTCCAGGTAGCCTTGGCTGACTCCTTCATCGCCATCCAGGATTCAAAAGGACCGACTCCATAAACAGCTGGTATCTTATACTTGTCGGCCATCACAGCCGTACCCTGGCGCATCGTTGGAACCTCCAAACCCGGTCCAATGAAGTTTATCTTTTCGCGGAGAATCAGGTCTTCGGTAAGAGGTGCGACCTTTAACGGGTCGCTTCCAACATCCACGGTTATCCATTTGACCGGTATTCTCTTCCCATACTCTTTTACATATATTCCTCCCTGTTTGTTGATATCCTCGACAGCTGCTTCCACTCCAAATGAATTGAAACCGAAACCTGCATAAGGACCCGTATAGGATACCACATCGCCTATACGAATTTCTTTTGGAACTTCTTTTGCTGACGATGAAAGTGCAACCTCGGTGTTAGCGTAGAAAATTAGGACGCCCATTAGTGCAATCAAGGATGTGATTACAACAAACCCAGTCTCTCTTTTCTTCTTTTCTCTCATCTCTTTTTCCCTCCTTTCTTCAGTTTTGCATAGGATATTTAATGCTTAACTCTCCCTCCATCCACCAACAGAATCTGGCCGGTGATGAAATCGCTCTCATCAGAGGCAAGAAAGATGAGCGCCCCAACAAGATCTTCAGGCTGCTGCATGCGGCCCAAAGGTGTCCGGCTGGTATCGTATTTGGTGACATCGTCAATCGACCGACTCGCTTCGGTATCCGTGAATCCTGGTGCAATGGCATTGACGTTAATTTTGAATGGTCCCAATTCGACAGCGAGAGCCCTGGTCAATCCAACCACCCCTCCTTTTGAGGAGACATAGTGGACAAAGCCACGAGACCCCGTGAAGAAGGTCTCCGAGGAAAGGTTGATGATTTTCCCTTTTCCTTGCTGTTTCATGGAGGGAAACACAGCTCTTGTACAAAGCCAAGGGCCTTTGACATTCACGGTCATCACCTTGTCCCACTCCTTGGGATCGATCTCGTAGAAGGGCTTTCGAAGGAGCCCGTAAATGACGGCAGCATTGTTGACCAGTATGTCAATCCTTCCAAAAGACTTAACCGTTTCTTCCGCGATTTTGAGAGCATCATCTTCAATAGAGACATCAGCCTGGAAACCTTTGGCAATTCCCCCCAAGGATTCGATCTCCCTTACCGTGTTCTCTGAATCGGCAATGTCAACAGCCATGACCTTGGCTCCCTCCTCCGCCAGTGCTATGGAAAAGGTCTTTCCCAGTCCTCTGGCAGCCCCGGTCACAATGGCTACCTTGTCTTTAAGTCTCATTATACACACTCCTTGAACTTAGTTTGCTACACTGATCATTGGAATAATGGAATATTGGAATAATGGGTGAAAAGCATTCAAGAATAGTACACTGGGTTCTTCAATTTTTATTCTCGGTTTTACCCAATGTTCCATCATTCCATCCGTCCACTATTCCAAGAGATCTATTTGTCCAGAAAATAGATGGCACCTTCTGTTGCATCAACTCGTATCTTCATCCCTGTCTTGATCTTTGTTGTGCCTTCAAAGCTATTGACTATTGTTGGCAATCCATACTCCCGGCCGACAATGGCGGTGTGGGTTAACGTCCCGCCTCTATCGGCGACCACTCCCTTGACAATACCAAAAATCGGTGTCCACGCTGGATTCGTGCCCGGGCAGACCAGGATCTCGCCGGGTTTCACTTCCTTTAGCTGCTCGTAGGTCATGATGACCCTCGCCGGTCCCTCGGCAACCCCAGGCGCCCCGCATACGCCGTAGATGTCAGCCTTTAATTCCGGCCTTACTCTGGGCATTTCACCGACGACAAGTTTCAAGATAATGACATCTTCGGATGGTATAAGGTCCATTCCCACTGCTTCATTAAAGCCAGCCCTTTCTGTAAACACAGGGGGAGTCTCCTTGAACTTCAATTCCTCCCATTGGGCACGGCGACGATTGGCTATGTACTGAAGTTTATGAAATTCGGGGGCAAGCATCACCTGCTCAATTTCATCGGGGTTGAGAAAGAGAGTGTCGTCAGGCCTGTCAAGGGTTCCGGCCTGAACCAGCCTTTTACCGATTCCGAGAAGACCACGGCGCACCAATGCATGAAGGTATAGCTCACAATAAAGATCATGCTCCTCACTATATGAGCTTGCTTTCCCGGCCAAATTTATCAGTGCCTTGAACCATTCCTTCTCATGATCGGGCACCTTTTTCAGCAGTTCTTTTATCGCCTGTTCTCTCTCTTTGACCAATTTCGATCTTACTTCATCCAGGTCGTAACCCACTCCTTTTTTGACCAAATTCTGAATAACAGAGATGGCGGCAGAGGGGTCCTCAAGCCAGTATGGCTCATTGAAGTCCATCATTCGTACCATCCGCCACCCTTCCTCCTTCAGAAACTCATTGAAATCCTTCTTCCACTTTTTCCCGGCTTCGCTTTCCTCAAGCTTTGACATAACATCTTCAGCTTTATTGTTGTTGAATATGTCGGAAAGGCCTGACTTGATGGCAGCCTTACTGAATCCCCCAAGCTGTTTGTCAACCTGAAATGCTTTATTGTCAAAACCCCTGATGATATTTTGGAACTCCGGGCTCTCCACTGTAAGCCCAAAACGCGCAACCAGTCCCTCAAGCAACGAGATGGCGCTATACGAAACATACATTCCGAGAAAATGTATTTCCCACATCCTGCGATAAGCGCTGATCAAATCCCATAAGTGATGGATTAGATCGATATTCGTTGCCCTTTCGAGATCAACGGATTTCAGGCGTCCGTAAATTGTCAATAACTCGTTTTTGTAACCTTCCCATTTCCCGTCAAAGTCCTGAATCCAGGGAACCAATGCCTCTTTGAATTTGGCTGCACGTTTTTCTATCTCCGCCTCGTCCCTGAGGATATGCATGGCCACGTATGTAGAACCATCCTTAATTTTTTGAGTCCAGCCTTTACATCTCGGGATGCTCAGAGTCTCGCATGCATACTGAGATCCGTAGGGGTTATACCTGCCATAAAACCAGCTGTAACTAGGTGTCAGACGGGGCACACTGTGGACACCGTCATGAAAATAAGAATGCATTTCAGGAACATCAATCTTTTCATTAAAATCGTACCCGGGTACCGAATCCCATAGTTTCACACTCTCCACTTTTTGTTCCTCCATTTTACACCTCCTTTATGGTTTAAATGATTTCCTGAAAAATACCTTTTCCACCTTTTCCTTCACCCCCCTTGAGGACGAGGGTTGGGATGGGGGACTTTCACCGAAGGGTTTTGAAACTCTTAGCCATCAGCCCGGCGATATGGTCGGTAGCTGATTTTGGACTCTTAATGACCACTTTCGCGGGACGAGTCTGAAGGAGAAATATATTCTTGGGAAAGGAAGAATCTATGTCGACAGCCCATTCAATATCCTGAGGGGAACCCAACCGTTCTTCAATCATCATGGCCAGCCTGGCGATCTCCTTGATCTCTTCGTCATTCAAGGAGGGAAGACACTGCTTATCCGGAGACACGTCTTCCCACGCGACCCCATTCTTTTTATTCAACACCTGGTTTATCTTTCTTCCCACTATCCTTTCCGTTATTTTCAGAGTCTCCTTCTCCACGATGAATCTGTCCACACTCTCGACTCCGCTGACAACCCCTTCCCCCAGACCCCAGTTGCTTTCGATAATAACTTTCGAGGCGTCACTCGTAATAGGATTTACTGTGAAGCCAATGCCAGCGGAACAGGCATTTACCATTTTGGGGACGGCTACCCCCAATTCATCTCCGATGACGGGAAGATCCTTGTTAACCCTAAACGCAATGGCCCGGGCCGTATAGGCACTTGCCCAGACTTTCTTTACCTTATCCAATACCTCCATTGTCCCTTTCACGTTAAGATACGTTTCGAACATGCCAGGCCTGCTCTCTGTTCCTGCAGATCTGACAGAAACCGCAACATCATCGATCTCCACCTTCTTGCAGAGTCCATGATAGTATGAGTGTATCAATTCTTGCACACCATGCGGCATTTCCCTCTCTTCGATGATGCTCTGGATCGTCCTGCTCAGATTCTCATATCCTGTGATTCCCTGGCCTTCAAGATCCCCGAGATTTTCAACATGGCGGGATATCTTCTCAATCGCTCCTGTTTCCTGTATAAACCTTCTGTACAAGTCGATGGAAATAGCAAACCCCGGGGGGACGGGTAAGCCCATCTGGCTCATGACCCCAAGATTTGCACACTTCTTCCCTACGGTATCATTATGCTCCTTCCCTATTTCTTCAAACCAAAATATCATTTTATCGGAACCCATCCCTTCCTCCTACTTCATTCACCTTCCAGTTGCACAAAAAATGTCATGAAGGGCAATTGGGTGTGCTGGAGAACCTTTACAGCGGCACCTTTGAACGTTATATTGCTTCGTTCCCCAGCCTATTAACAACTTCACATTAAGTAATGTCCTATGTTACCCATAAAAATATCGAATAACCGCATTGTAAAGGTTTGGAAGCACACCCAATTGCCCTTTCAATACGACGCTAAGGTTCATTCAGGGAGAAGTCTTCACGGATCACTCGGTAACAGTTGTAGGAAGATCCCCGCCCTGTTCCCACTCCGTTATGATTCGCAGAAGAGCAGAGGTAAAAGTTCTTTATGGGGGTCCTGTAGCCGGACAGTTCCGGAGTTGGGCGGAAACGATCCATCTGGGAGATGATCATATCTCCCATGGCAATGGAGCCTTGATGCATGCTTGGCCGGCGTAATTCAATATCATAGGGCGTGAAAACGCGGCAGCCTATGACGTTATCCCTGGTCATGTTGGGAGCATAGATCTGCCATTGGGTGATGATGGCGTCTTCAAATTGTTTTCTCAGCTCCTGCCATTTGCTTGCAGAAAAGAACCTTGTGGGCGCGGCAAATTCCTCAACCCCGATGATATGCTTTCCTTCAGGCGCCCTTGATCTATCCCAAATGCTATCCGGCCCGACGAACATAAAAAACTTGCTGCTCATTCCGTTGACAAATATCTCGGAAAGGTATTGATTCGCCATGTAATCAGCATTTCTTGGTCCGATGTACATTCTTGGTTGTGACCCGCAATCCGGGTTAAAGGAGGCCGCTTTATACTGCGGCAACTCGTGCATCGCAAGGACGGCCCATATCACATTGTGCCGGTCATATCGGATATTCTTGACTCTCCTGACCATCTTGGAATCGAGGTGTTCTTCACCAATGAGTTGAATTGATTGAAGAGCACTCAGATTGCTGACAACGAGGCTCTTGGCTTCTATCTCTGTTCCATCCCTTAGACGAATTGCCTTCGCCTTCCCATTATCGATCAGGAGTTTGACAACTTCACTGCGGACGGAGAACTCTCCTCCCATCTCCATGAATGCCTTTTGGAGTGCGTCCGTTACGCTCTGACTGCCTCCTTTGGCAATGGCTGCCGGCTCCCAAGAGAGGACCAAACCAAGGGAGTGGATTAAACCGTGCAGCCCAATGACATCATCCGGTGCGCCACCAAATGAGGTCATGGACGCGCGGATGAACAATGTCCTTAATTCTTCGCTTTCAAAAAGGTCATAGGCTAACTGTTGGCTGGTCATAAACTGACATATGGGGTCAATACCATCCTTCGGATCGTCACAGAGCTTTTCTAATTCATTTTTTTGCCCCCAGGGAACAGGCGAGGTAAGGCGATATTTCCCAAATGCAGATTTCCAACTTTTCATATACCTCCGAAATAACTCCTCGGCGGTTACAGCATCGTTCTTTGAAAATCGTCTGATCTCGTTCAAGGTCTTTTGCAAATTCTCATGAGAGACCTCCGTTCTTCCTGTCAAAGGGTCAACCACTTTCAGGGCCGAGTAACCGACCAGGCAGGTGTCATTATCAAAAATCATGGCCTCATTTCCTTCGGGGAAAATATATTCCAATCCTTTATCCCGTAAATTGAAATCACGATAGGCCGGGTGACTATAAAAACGGGTCCAGTTCGCCCCCGGATTTAGGCGGAACCCATGCACAGGGCCCACTTCACTGGTTAATGCTCCCCCAAGTTTTGACTGTAATTCGAATATGCCTGTCTTCATTCCCGCCCGCTGCAAATAGCAGGCAATGATGAGGCCATGGTGCCCCCCACCCACAACAATCGCATCGTAACTTTTATCACTCATCCGTTTCCTCCTGACATTAATATCCTTAATAAAATCCATTTATCCATTGCATGTATCTTTTTTTAAAGGTTTCGAAAGCAAAAAAGGTGGGTGAATTAAGGCTATATTTTTCGATGTTGACAAGTCAATACAATTATTCTTATGATGCCATAAATTATTTTTATGATAGTCGGTAAACTACTTATATTTCAAGAGGTTGTGGGATAATAACTTTGTGAATTTAGGATACAAGAATTTCGATTCTAAGGCTTATGTTGATGTATTTCATAGCAAGGTCCACCAGTGCCTTCTGTTTGTAATCATTCCACGCCTTGTACATGGGCGCCATAGCATCCGGAGGAGAAGACTGGGTCCAGTATTGTATCTTCTTAATCTTCAGGTCCCCCTTCTCGTCAAGGACCAGGTGGTAGTGAGCACTTGCCTGCTTTGGAGGAAAGGTTGTACCAGAGATCTCATCGACAAATCGTATCTCGAACTGCACGACGACAATCATCCATTTTACATCGACCACGTAGTACTGGGGTACTAGTGCCTCATGCAGACCAGGGTGAACAAAGAGCATGAGGAGTCCATCACGGGTCAACGGTGGCGTGAAGAATGAGGGTGCGGTGTACATCCAGAACTCAAAATCCGCGGAAAAGTACTTCTTCAGGTTGGCGACCAGCTCGATCGACCCTTGGTTCTTGTTCACATCTTCGAAGTAGACGTCGAACCATTTCGACAGACTTTCATAGGTAAGTTCCATAACCATGGCCTCCTTCTGCATTGTCCTGAGCGGCGCCTGAAGCAGCTGCCCAATCTAATCGTCCATATCCTCCAGATCTTCTTCTGAAAGCCAGGGGGCCTCATGCACGTCACCCAAGCAAGCTACGATAAAGGAATAGGGTGCATCGCACCATCTGGTGATGAGCGGAAGATGGACAAATCCCTTTGGGCAAACGACGCACGTGGGCGTGTTGAAGTAATGCCTCTCGAACTCTTTGCCCATAGCGATCTCGAGTTCAGCCCCCAGGTAATCGGGCCTATCGGGGTCGAGTCCGACGAAGATAAGGGCCTCTTCTTCCGGGTGCAAATGGCCTTCTCCTGGTCGGTGCCACTTGCCCGCGGCGCTCCAGAATCCCCATGTAAAATTGAGTGAGAAGTTCTGGAGGTCTTCGCCGAAGAGCCAGACAAGGTCATCGGCATTTCCGGGCCCCATCTTGTCCCTGGGGTGCATTACACCTCTTTCGTCCATCAATGACTCATACCCCATTCCCGTCTTTGATCTGCCTCGGGTGTCCTCCAGGACGTGTGATGCCGCTGCCCTTTTTTCGTCCGGGACATATGTTCTCAGCAGTCTAAGTAGATGAGAATATTTGTTTCCTTCCGTTTTTGCCGGACGCGATTTCTCGGAAATCACCGTTGCCTTGTACTCCGGGTCGAGACCTATTAGGAAGTGGGCAATCGGTTTATCATCCACGCGCCTGATGGTCGCTGGGCCGTGAGGCGTTCCCTTCGGGATGCTGATTACCGTGGATTCGGTAAAAACATGTTCTTCTCGCTCTTCCCCGATTTCTATCAACATCTCTCCTCCCAAACGGAGGATATCGGTTGTATCGGTTCCCGCAAACACGAGGACCTCATCATAGGGATGCGCAACGGCGCCCGAAAGAGGATGGCACACCTCAGGTTTCTTGAAAAATCCGTATGAAAAGTGGGCAGCAAAACCTTCCCAATCCCTGCCCTCCGCCCATACCCTTGGTTTGGCATATAGGCCAGCAGGTCCGTCCTTCACAACAAGCGGCTTCACAAGATGGGAATACAGCTTCTTTCTTGCCATAGTGAACCTCCTTAGAAATGTATCATGGGACAACAAACCGTATTGTACGAAGAGAATGAAGCAGGGTGCATCACACCCAGGTGTGATCCAAGGGGGTGATTTTGAGGATATCTATTTCAAGAGATTCATCTCTTTCGCTTTGAGGCTCGCTTGAAGTCTTGTCTTCACATCAAGTTTTTCAAATATGTGGCGGACGTGCGTTTTGACGGTGTCCAGGGACACGAAACTTCTATCGGCTATTTCCTTGTTGCTAAACCCAGCACTGACCAGTTTGAGCACCTCAAGCTCACGTAGGGTGAGGTCTGCATTTTCACCTTTCAGGGCATGCCTCTTCATTAAAGCAGATTCGGGTGATATTCCCGAGGCCTTGAGAATGGTGAACAAGTGGTTGGATCGGTGGTCAGCGGAAGAACTTCTCGCCATATCAAGGAGTATGGGCGAGATGAGAGGCCAATAGTCGACGAAGGGTTGAATATGACCTTCGGCCTCTGCGAATGCGAGCGTTTCGGTAATTAGCATCTTTGCTTGCCTGTGATGGCTCAAGGCGTACAGCGTAGCGCCATAGAGAAGATCAATTTGCAGGAGGCCTCCCCTCATGTCCTGTTCCACGCAACTATCGTGGAGCTTCTTAAGCATCTGCGCAGCTTCCAGATACATCTCCTTGGCATAGTAAAGTCTTGCCTGAGCAAGGCCCTCAAAGAGGAAACGGACAGAGAACGGTTCATCAATTGAAAGCCTCCTTTGCTCCGCCCATTTTTCGGCAAATCCCACTTCTCCCTGGCCCAAGGTAAGAAGGGCAATGTAGGCCTCCGAGACGGCGATCAAGCGCGGCAGGCTTCCTTTCGAGGCAAATTCCATCTCTCGTATACAGGCGTCTATTTTCTCCGGTTGCCCCATCGCGGTAAGAATCTTCGACAGAACAAAGTTCCCGGTAACGATATCGTCGAGAAACCTCACTCGCTCGGCATACTTGAGGGCTACGGTTGCGTATCGCCACGCCTCTTCGGGTTCGTTTCTTGAATAAAAGATCAGCGCCATGGGCAGATACAGAAAATACTCAAGCGCCGTATCGTTCAGCTTATTCTGATTCAAAAACGAGAATGCCTCCCGAAGTATTGCCTCTGCCTGGCCAAGATGGCCCTGCCATCTTTTTACCTCAGCTACATATTTGAACCATTGTATCCTTCGAAAAAAGCTCGCGGACGAAAGAATACTGATGGACATTGCTTGTAGCGCTCTTTCGGCAACCGACGGCTTTCCCTGATGAAGATAACTCCCCGCTATGGCTATCTGCAGAGCGTGCCGATTGGGCTCATCTTCCTTGGGAATCTTCCGAAGCCCCTCATTCATCCAGTCCACATTCACCGTCGTCTGGTCCCGATAGAACGGTAGGACGTATTTCATGAACGTGAAGGTACCCTCGAACCGGGTCTTATTAGCACCTTCGTACCGTGCTAATGCTGTTTCATAATTATCCTCTATATCTTTCAGCAGCAGCTCGATGTCCTCCAACTCCAACGAGGGTATCTTGTGCGCATGCTGATTCAGTCTGAGGAGAGGGTGACGAAGGAAGACCTCGGAAGGCAGACTCGAGAGCCAGCGGACGGCATTCTCAACTTCATACCGTTCGTACAGGATATAGAGATAATCTTCGAGAAGCTCGGCCACGAACTCAAAATCTTCCGTCGCAAGGGCATGCTGAAATGCGTCTTCCAGGTAACCATTTTGAGCGAACCATCGGGCAGCTTTCCGACGCGTTTTGTCCATTATGTCCGGCAGAATAGTTCTGCCCCGGACCCTTATAGCTTCAGAGAATAGATTGTGGTAGCGATACCAGGTATCCTCATTATCGAGAGGAACGACAAAGAGATTAATCCTGTGTAGATAATCGAGTATCTCACGCGCTTCTTCCATTCCGGTGATTTCGTTACACAACTCTGCATTGAACCGATTGAGGAAGACTGTTTCGTATAGGAATGTTCTGACCTTCTCGGGCTGGACATTGACGACCTCATCAATCAAATATTCTGCCGCGGCCCGTCGGGCGCTATTCAGCACGTCGCTGAGATCTGTCGGGTCTTTTCTCCCCTGAAGTGTGAGGCCAATGAGCTGCAGCCCTCCGACCCATCCTTCCGTGTGCCTGGTCAGCTCACGGATCTGATCGATCGGTATTTCAACAGGGATTATTTCCGCAAAGAACTGTTCTCCTTCTTTCTCAGTGAATCTCAGGTCTGCGTCGGAAATCTCCACCATTTGATTCCTGACCTTCAGCTTCGATAATGAAAAAGGGCATTCGTGCCGGCAGATGAGGATGAGATGCATTTTGGGAGGCAAATAATTGAGCAGATGTGAGAGGGTATCGTGTATCTCTCTGGCGGTGATGGCATGGTAATCATCGAGAACGAGATACAGATCGGCACTAAGATCTACAGCATATTGGACGATGACCGGGATTACTTCTTGCGGCGAAAGCCTCTTTCGACCCTTGAGGAGGGGTTTGGATGCGCGGGCAAAACCGTCATCTGTCTTACTCAGAGCAGTCAAGAGATAACGGAGGAAAAGGTCCGATTCGTTATCGTTCTCGTCGAGGGAGTACCAGACGGATCTTAAACCCTCTTGTCCAATCCATTGAGACGCCAGAGACGTCTTCCCTGACCCGGGCTGACCGACGATAAGGATCAGGCGACGTTCCTTTGCGGTTGAAAGCTTTTGAAGCAAAGACGTGCGTCTGAGCATGGTATGCCTCAGAGGAGGCATACCGAGCTTTGTCTTGATAAGCATGCTACTATTCCAACAGAAGCACGATGACTGACGCCTATGTCAAAATGGTCTCAAGCAGGTGTTGTTACTGCTCATCCTATTACATATTCATACGAGATGTGTCAAGTTTTTCGAAGCATTGCGAAGCATTGCCTCTGGGAGCATCAGTGGCCAGACGGAAATCTGTTCTTCTTACAAATATTTGTTCTGCAATTACTGCGCGCGGTCACAGACCTCCGGTAAGCAGCTTGTGGGCGGTTTTGAGCCAGGAGATGATAGGAAGGGGAACGGATCTCGAGCACCGTCTTTCGCAAGAGCCGCATTCATTGCACCGATCCGCATTGTGCCGTTCATCCTTATAGATAGCCGAGGACGTCTTGACGTCATCGTAAATAATTGCATCGTTGTATATTTCAAAGATGCGAGGAATATCTATTGCCTGAGGGCACGGCATACAGGGCCTGCAAGAGGCACAATTGATTACTCTCAAGTCTCGGTAGGCGTCCCTCACCCGGTTAATCAGCAATTCCTCGTGTACGGTAAGGCTCTCCGGTTCAGCGCTGTCGGCAATAGGCAGATTCTCCACGATTTGTTCCATGGTACTTATGCCGGAAACAACGGTCGAGACTCCAGGGTGATTCCAGGCAAAGCGCAAGCCCCATTCAGCCAAATTTCGTTTCTCGCGGGCGTTTTCCCAGATTCTTGCCACTGATTCTGGCGGATCCTTCGTAAGTCGCCCAGCCTTAAGCGGCTCTGTCACAACCACCGCCATTCCTTTTTCAGATGCATAGCTGATTCCAGCCAGGCCGGGATCATGGGTTATATCCATATAGCTGTACTGGAATTGACAAAACCCCCAGTTGTCATAGCCGCCGAGAACCTTTCTCAATATCTGCAGATGGTCATGGAAAGAAAACCCAAGAACACCAATTCTGCCGTCGCTCATGGCTTGTTCTGCCCTGTTCAGGAAACCGAGTTCCCTTATCCTCGGCCAATTCTCCCGGTCAAGCCTACCCAACAGACAGAAGTCCGCTTTGCTTCCTTTCAACCAGTCGATCTGTCTGTCGAGGTAACAATCGAAATCTCGTTCCGAAGCCAATTGAGAGACGGGAATCGTTATGGAAATCCTTACTCTTTGCCGGTACCCATCCCGGAGCGCCAGCTCGAGAACCCGCACAATTCGTTCATGGCGCGCCATATCGTATGGATAGCCCAGGTCTACATAGTTCACCCCGTGGTCAACTGCGCACCTGATGATCTTTATGGATTCAGCCTCGCCTGTCTCGGGGGCATCTTCAGCCCTTATTGGCAAGCCTTTGAGGCCAAAACCCAGTATCGATACTTTCCAATTGAGGCGACCGAATGGGCGGTACTTCAAGCAGATCTCCGTTCAGAACAATCCCGGGGCAGGGCTTATGGCTTTGCGTTCAGGTAGCTCGTTGCCAGGGCCAGCAATGCCTTTTCCCTGTATGCATCCCATGAGGCGTACAGAGAGGCAAAAACATCGGGCGGGAATGTTTCCGTCCAATACTGAATCTTTTTGATTTTCAAGTCATTATTCTCATCAATCACGAGGTGGTAGTGGGCACTCGCCTGTTTGGGGGGCCATGCCTTACCTGACGATT
>Ga0214473_10002333_pt1 | contig 23350 bp, 21 predicted proteins | sample RVTome_7_FD_203509 | JGI IMG/M metagenome (GOLD analysis project Ga0214473, IMG submission 203509) | Soil microbial communities from uranium-contaminated site in the Upper Colorado River Basin, Wyoming, United States - RVT98D197 | ecosystem: Environmental > Terrestrial > Soil > Contaminated >... | reverse complement strand
AGTCGCTGCTGCTGCTATCTGTCCGTAGTTATAGCTGCTTTATTTTATAAAGGATGAAGCTAGGCTTTGAGGAGCATTGCATTTCTTTTGCCAAAGGCCAGTGATTGACTAACTGTGTTCTACGGGTGTGATCGACTAGGCTGAGGAACTACTCTCTATATAATAACTAAGATAATAGAAAACTCGCTTGATCTTGTTCATACAGATGGCACTCGAAAAAATCCCGAATCTTCTTCTGTCACTAAGATACTCGATTCAGACTCTGCCTCAAATAACTTTTTATTAGGGAAAGGGTCAAAAAGAGGTACTTTCGCCCATGGTGAGATAGAACATTCGCTAGATGAGTGAAAACTTTTTCGATCTGATACCCCATAATGAGAACTGGTTCATAAGGTTTGCCACTAGGGGATGGATAGAGCTAGACCTTTATTGATTGGAGACCCAGATTATAGAGGACTTTTTGACAGAGGGCATAGCGTTATTCCTTTTACGGATAGGTGGGACTAAGACCGATATCATGGTCTTCCTCCTTCTCGATGCGCGGTAAAAAGTCTATTTTGGAATTCCTTTAATGGACGAGTTCATACAGCCAGTGATTGTCCAGAGACTTCGACTGCTGCTTAGCGCTTAGCGACTGAATCAGCCCAGGAAAAAAACCGATCGATACATCGATACATAGGGTGGTAGTCTATCTAGCTTTTTCAAGCAAAGGTAAGCTTGTTGACTCAATTAAAATGACCTTCGACCACAAAGAGTTTTTCAATCTTTATCTTTATTCAAGCTCAATAGGAATCCCTTTCCTAGTGAATGAATCGTCAAAATCCTTCTCAAACCGAGATCTTATCTTATAGGGGCACAAATCAATGGGTGCCGGCGCTGCTACAAAAGAATTGCATTAGCGGGAGCTGCTGTCTAGGTCTATATACAGTACGTGATTTGTTCTGCAAGGAAGGCACAAGAGACTTCTTAGAAAGAAGAGATTGAGAAGAATGAATTCCTCCGCGGTAAAGTCTTAATTGGATCAATCGTTAGCCTGAATAGCCTACCAATAGCAAGGAACAGAAGAGTCACCCGTGACGTGAAAGGAGAGAAAGTCAATAATTTTTTCAAAGTAATTTAGGGCCTAGTAAGGGCAACAAATGGTAGAGGAACGAAAGTAGCTCGACCGAGACCTAAAAGGTGGGAAGGGCCAATCATTCCCTAAGTGAGAGGAAAAAAGCTCATAGTTAGGAAGTAACTTCAACTTTCTCGAGTTGCAGGAGTGAAAGAAAGAGTCTCGACTAAGAACTCAAAGTAGCGGAGTCTGAGAGGCATATGAACAAGGAAAGTGGGAAAGTGACACAAGATCCACTCGACGAAAGGCAGGAAATAACGGTAGCTAAGTCGGCTTAGGGTTACTCATTGCATTCCTGCCTACCTTGCAGCACTCTTACCGCGTAGTGGGAAGAAAGAGGAAGGAGTGGCTGTAATTCGAAAACGGCAAACAGTGCTTACTCATTAAGCAGTCCTCGGTAAAAGAAGGCTGGAAAAAAGAGATCAAGATGGGAGCATCTCACTCAGCTGTGAGGGAATGGTCCGCTGTTGTGACGAATAAGGGCTTCAGAAGGGCTTGCTGCTCTAGGCGATGGGATTGTTTGAAGGCATTACCGGTCTTAGCAAGAAGGACTTGCTTGCAAGAGGGAGCTCTTTTACATCGTTAGTGAAGCTAGTACCCTAAGTTAATCAAATCCTTCTCACTGAACTCCGATTGCCCTAAGGCAAGTAACTGAACTGACTTAACTTAATCTTAATGTCCGAGATTGAATAGGAAGTTGTTTCAGAAGGAGCTCTTACCGTGAGAGTATCCGCTCTTAGTCTTTTGCCACTAGATCAACTTCTTATCAACATTACCCTCCTCCACATTTCCGGGAAAACAATCATTTTTCTTTCTGCAGAAAAAAAAACTTTTCTATACAGCTTTACCCAATTTCATTTTCATTCCCTGTCTTTCTCTCTTCTCTTGTTCTAATGAGAGAAGAATACAATAATTGCCTTTTTGGTTAATATTGAAAAAAGCAAATAAATAATAGTGTTATATAATAGAATCTCACACTCTCCTTCAAGCTTCAGGGGTGAAATCACGCTTGTATTTCAATTACTGAAAGCGAAGAGAAGATAGCCCTTGTTCTAGTCAGAATAGAGGGCAGTTGGTCAGATGATGGCACAAACTTAAGAATAAGATCGGCGGAGGCCACTCTTTCTCGCAGCTATTGAAATGGCTGCTATCTTCCTAAACAGGAAAGGGGGAAAGAGGGGTCGGGAAGCCCAAAGCACGCCTTAGTTCGTTCCGCTGGGACGAACAGGTCGAGACGTGGTGTATGTAAAATCACTTTGGTGAGAGATCGCTATGCCACGTGTCCTTAAATAGACTGGACATATTGCTTAAAAATAAAAAAACTCACACACAACAGGTTGGAAAGGCCTGAAGGGTGGCCTAAAAGCTTTGGAACGGCTTTCGCGCGACTCACCATTATTATCTTTGTCTTCGCATTACCCCAGTTCCTTAATCCAAATAGCCATAGGAGAAGCTGAGCTAGCTAACCTAAGTCCGTAGCTAAAGTTCTCAAACAAGAGTTCCATTCCCCTTACTCGTATTGCAGGCAAATCCCGTTACTAGTAGTTCTGGTTAGCCCATTTGCCCGAGCACACTCTCAACTTGTAGATGCGCCAATCCCGCCTTCCCCGACGAGAACAGAAAAAGCAAGAGACTACGAACACCAGCACGCATGAAAACAGCCCTTTTAAATTTAAGAATTTAAAGCATACCCAAGGAGAGCGGGCATCCATCCAATCTTCACTTATAGACATGGCCTTCTTTCCGTTTTCCGTTCGTTAACTACTTCTAACGAGCAAGTTTTCAGCCTACCTCGGCTGCGAGAAGGAAATAGAATAGTGGACAAACAGCAATAACCGTGCTTATCCTTCTAATAAAGAAACTAAACCTTACCTAAGAAACCGATTTCACCCACTACTGTTACTACTAGTATAGAAGAAGATCTATTAAGACGCACGACTACCTATATAACAAGTTGCCTCTGACCTCTCTGTCTCACGACCGCAAATAAAACCTGTAGCTTCATGCCCTGACCTGAACTACTACTGGCTTAGCTGTCTAGCTACTAAAAACTTGGCACCCGTCCTGCCAATATAGTAGAAAGAGTATAAATAGGATTCCCCTCAGGGCACACTTGTTAGCTACAGTTCCCATCTGTCTTGTAAAGAACTCGAACTGCCCGCAGTTACGAGACTCGCTCCCCTGGCCGTAGCAACTACAGTTACTCTTGCTCCTGCCAAATCCTTACTTCAGGGGATTAAGGTAGTTTACTTGCTGGCTGATAAGTCAAGTAACGAAGCCTAAGATTAGATGACTGATTAGATTACTAGGTTGTTTAACTGAGGTTCTCCGCCTCGCCTAAGTCTCATATCTTAAAGTAAAGAAAAGACTCTAACTCAACAGCAAGCTGCCTTTACTTGGCTTCAAGTCCCAAAACCCAAAAGGTGTTATAAGTTGGAAGCTAAGAAGCTACTCGTTTATGAGTAGGAGTTCCCATCGGTCCAGAACTAGAAGTAAACTCAAAACCTGGATTTGGCGAAAAGGACCTATTATTTGCTATTTGCATTCTCCTACTCCTAATAGTACCCATTATTCTTATTCTAAAGTACCATTAGAGCTCCTTTTCCCGACAACAGAGGGGGGATCTTACTTTCTCAAGTCATACGTCTTTTGTTCAGCCACCGATAGTCAACCACATGTTTCATAAAGTCCAGATTCTATTCCCAAACAAATCTCATTCCTCTTTGAAAAAGTCCTCAGAAAGTCAACTTAGGCTCTGTTAATTCCGAATTGAGAGATGAAAGGAGAAAGAGAGAGAGAGAGAGAAAAGGAAAAAGAAGATGGTAGAAGAGAAAGGATGATAAAATTAGGGCTCAAGAATGAAGCCCTCCTTCATTCTATTAGATAAAAAATGACATTAAAAAAAAAAAGGATTATACAAGTTTCAAAAGTATACTAGTATATCCCTACTAAACACTACCGTTGGAGCATAGATGTTAATCATGCCCAACTTGCACATTACTAGCTCGATCAGTCTATCCCTTGAGAGTGCTTTAGTAAATACATTGGCTAATTGGTTACGGAAAGCAACATGTGGTGTGATATGGGACTCAATCTTTTCTCTTAATGAAGTGGCAATCCACCTCAATGTGTTTAGTCCTATTATGAGAAAGTGGATTGTTGGCAATATGTATAGCGGCTTGGTTATCACAGTATAGCCTCATGGGTACTTCTACCACCTCGCCAACCTCTTCCAAGAGAGACTTGATCCATAATCCTTCGCACATACCTTGTGCCCTGGCCCTATACTCAGCTTCTGCACCCACTATAGTTGCCACCACTGATTGCTTTTTACTTTTCCAGGACACCCCCTAACAAATGCACACCATCCTGAGGTTGATCTCCTGTCCTCTACTGAACCAGCCCAATCAACAATGCCAGTGAATGAGGAGATCGACACGCGGGGGCGTCGACGGAAAAAACATCCCAACTTCGAAACCCCCACTGATGAAAGGTCAACCCCCGCGGCTGCGGAAGTCAAAGAAAGAGCTACAACTATCATACTAACCAAAAATGCAGCGCTATGAGGAGATTTGTAGGAAGGAAGGCTTACTGCTTTTTGGTTGTTACAAGCGAATAGCTTTCCGGTTGTCTGCTAGCCTGTATAATAGTAAGAGCCCCCGATGGCTTCTTTCCTTCCCTTCTAGCATCTCCCGTAGCGGAAAAGGGACCTCTTGCTTCGAATCCATCCTATCATTATCATCAGTAGGGGCCTAATGCCAGTCTTCGAGGCAAGCGAATCAATCGTATCAACCTTTCCGGCACTAATCCTTGTGCTAATTCTTGTAGTGCTTGACTCAGTCTATCCGTCAGTCCTAAGTCCTAAATCCGTCTCGATGGAATAGGCTTGGATGACCTCTCCTTCCTTTCATCTTTGGCATCTCTCTTACCTTACCACTTTAGGGACTACCGGAATAGAATAAGACTGGTAGGAAGACTTCCAGGACTTGGAATGATTACTCACGCCGGTAAAGCAGTTACAACCACACTTCCATTCACTCACAGAACAATAAAAAGACTTGACATCGCTCCTCACTCAACGAAGACGAAAAAGGAAGGAATTGCTTAAGTAAGGGGAGCAGCTTCACTCGCTGAGGCAAGAAAGAGAAAGAAGGAATGAATTGCTTCGAAAAGCAGTTTTTAAGGAGAAAGGAATAGTGTTCCAGCGGCCTGAAACAAAAAGCGAGATGCCAGTGGGGATAGACCCGGCATTAATAGAAAGTGAACGAGCAAGACCGGGAGAAACTTCAATAACAAAACCAAGAGAAGGAATTGATGCGGCTTTCGTAATAGAAAAACGTGAGGTAAACCCTAAGACAAGGTACCTTAAGCGATAGCGCAATGGGATCCAAAAGGAAAAGCAATAAGCGTACGGGGCCCTCCAAGACCCGTGCTTTACTTAAAAGTGGATAGGAATGAAGGCTTACATAGACTTGTTGAGCTGAAAGCGAGCCCAAACTTATTTATGATATGGGACAGCTTAGGCCTTATCCGATACGGCAAGGGTGCTTACACATGGAACCCCATTTCCTCCTTCTTTCTTATCTGATTCTGATGGCTTGACAGAGTCAGGGACTAATGGGACTGGGACTGAGAATGGTAATCTAGAAAGTTTACCTCGTGGACTTGATTCTAAAAAGCGGGCGACCTCAAGCATTCGGCTTGAAATAAGCCTTAAACCATTTAGAGACTAGCGGCGATTGAGCTTTGGTGGAACATGATTCCCGAGCTCCTTTAATGGTCATTGCTAACAAGCTATCAAACAAAAGAGTGACTTCTGTCGGGGATGGAATTTCATTCCTGACAATCAGTCTGATTCCAACAAGAAGGCAAGCAACTTCAAGCTCTCACCTATCTCAAAGGAGATGTTCTAGAAGAAGCTCTTTGCCGGATAACCTTGGACAAATCCTATGCAAGAAGAAGCTCTTTGGCACAAAGAGAAAGAGTTGGGATTGAGCTTTTTCATTTCGTTATGCCAAGAAAGGGCTATTTACGTAGCAAGTAAGTCTAGGCTTTCCCAACTTCAACTCCAGGTAAGGCGTAAGCACTTTTCTTTTAGGGCTTAGGACGAGAAGATTTTACACTAGCTTTAGACCTAGAACCAGCTGACTTAACATGCCTCCTAGACCAGCTCTCTTCTTTGAGTAGCTTTCTTCCTTCGGTAACGGAGTCTTAGCCTTGGGATACTACTTTTCCAGGAAATGAGCTTAGTGATGGGCTGTATCGCTAGGTAAACGGGGATCAAACCCTAAATCAAGAAGCACTCGATCTATCGCTCACTTGTTGAGTAAAGTCAGCAGTGTAGAGAAGTGATCGAAGCATGGGTTCAAAAAATCGACTCTACATACTTAAGATATTTTGGATTGGGGCCGCAAAGAAAAGAACTTCCAAATCAAATAGATCTTTGCTAGCACCGGTGAAGTCTTAGCTGTCGAACAAGCAATGAGGGGTGAAGCCCAGGCTCTAACGAATATTGAAAGAAGGATTCAAAAAGTCTATAAGAACTTCTTTTTCCTCCCTAGCTGTAGAGGCTTCTTTCTTCGCTAACGCTTGGGAATTCCTAGAGAAAGTAAGTTGAGTTCTATTTCTAGCTTTTTCCTAACTCGAAAAGAGATTTCTCTATCTAGCTTTCACCCTCTAGGTTACCTTAACTGAACCCAATCCCATCCTTCTCGTTCGATCCGTGCTTTTAACGAATTACCACTTATTCTGTGGCCTCTAGCCTTCTACCCCTCTCCTGACGTCGAGCCGCTTCGCCCCTTAGTCCAGAGCAGGAGCAGCGGATTCGCCTACTTCAAAGTCTAAAGTCAATAATCCGGATTTCCCCTCTTTCCTTCAAGCAAGGCTGACTTCATTAGCTATAGGTAGACTTCACACAAATCCAATCGTACAAGCAAGTAGATCAACATCAACGTTGAATAGTTTCATTCCATCTAGGGTTCCCTGCAAACTTCTTATATCTACCGGGGCAACAACCTCTTCCTTGAAGACCCTGTATTGCTTGTCTTTCTTCTCCTAGTTACTTCTTGGATTCGCCGCAAACAGATGACTAAAAGCGCTTACTAAGCATAGTCCCGGAAATTCCAATGCAATTAGCAGCGAATCTTGCACTTGAGGAGCAGATCTCTATCTGTAAGAGCAGATTAGGCGCATGCCATGGATGCGAACTTTAACAAAGAACTTAGTTAATTAAAAACTTTAACTTTAACAAAGAACTTAGTTAATTAAAAGGCTCTGCGCAGCAATTTTCCTCGTAGGCAGAGGTTGGACAGAGACTCAAACATATAAGGCAAAGGTGTGCAGGAAAGGCACCCGGACTTCTTTCCAATCGCATATAGAGTGAGCGAAGCACGGGTAGATCCCATTACAGATTGAGTAGGGGGAACCCCAACTAAAGTAGCAAAGAGAAAGTCAGCAGCAATTGCTAATCTCTTGATCTATGCACTTTCAATAGCACGCAGAGGTGAGGATCGACTAAGCATTTCCAGTAGGAGAACTCGCCCAAAGGGAACATTTAGAGTTGTTCCAGAAAGGTCCGCAGGTGAAAGAAAAGAGACTGGCTCTCTCTATCTATTATACTTATACGCAATATCTTGAAAGGCGAAGAGTGACTACTTCTTTCTGCTTGTATTGTACTTCCTGTTCCTGTAGTGATACAGGACTCGTGCAAGAGCGCTTACGGCAGGAGATGAGGCTTAGAATCCAGATCAGATTCCATATCTGATCTTTCCCAAACCAAAGCCGAATGCTTACTTCGAAAGTGCTCTTAATCACTTCTTTACTTGGCCTTCTCTCTCTCTCCAATCCAATAGCAAGAGAAGGTAGAGGAAGAAAAAACCTTATGAAAAAGCTTAATGCTTACTTAAATACTCTTTTCCGAATCATGCCTTACCCTACTTCCTTCATGCCTGATCTGAATGCCATTGATTACCTCCTTCATGCCCGTGGTCTGCTTTGCTCGTGGCTAGGGGAGCTTTCTTCTCTTCAGACCAAGAATATCGTATGTGATGTTAGAGAGCATGCTCAGGCTAGTTGGCTGAGGATTCTCCGATAACGAATTCTGCTTCTTTACCTGGAGCGGAAAAATGGTTAAGGAATATCTCAGAGCCGATGCGCGATCTCCGTGCTTTCCCACTCCGGGGGAGCGGGGAAGAATCCGCATGGGGGGTGGACCGGTACAACTCAGAAAGAATAAAAAGAGGAAGCCCTATCGCCCGAGAAAAGGGGGTTTAACAAATGTTGGGCCACTGACTTCGAAGCAAGAAGGATTTTGAGTCCCTTGCTCCAGAACCAGGATTTTCAGTCCTGTTGCATCTTCTCTCGGCGAAAAAAAGGTCCTACTTGCATGTGTTAAGCATATAGCTCAACCATAGTGGATGATGAAGAAAGTACTGAACGATGAAAAAGGAAGCATGGGAGGAGCTTGCTTCAATCGATGGCGTATATTATATAATAACATAAACATAGAGTAGAGTGAAAGGGTCCACCCCGAAAGCCGGGTAAGGACAGTTTTCACATGCCACAGTTAGGACTTGCAAGTACGATACTGACTCTTCACTTTATCAAAATTGACTAAGTATAAAGTGAAGTGTGTACCGGCTTTGTTGACCGTTAACTTTAAGCGGGCGAGCTTACTAAGCTAAGTGAAGGCCCTCTCGTGCAGGCAGGGGTTAGCTTTAACACTATACAAAGACCACTACGAAAGAAGGACCAACGACGATGAAGGAGATGTGAGCTCGGTTTGGAATAATGGACTTCCTCTTTCGATGAAAAAAAGGACCTTTTTTCCGGAACTTAAGGTGCGCCCCGCCCGGAGATAGCGAAATCTCCCCAACCTAAAAAGGGGGGACGTGCTTTATCCGAAACGTACTAAATATAGTAAAAATCGTAAAGGCAGATGTAGTAGGGGTTGCAAACCAGACGGTACACAACTTGGTTTTGGAAGATATGGCACTAAAAGTTGTAAAGCTGGTCGTCTTTCATATCGAGCCATTGAAGCAGCGCGTCGGGCTATAATCGGACAATTCCGAAGAAATGGTAAGATATGGGTAAGAGTTCTCGCGGATCTCCCTATTACCGGGAAACCTACAGAAATAAGAATGGGAAGAGGAAAAGGAAATCCTACGGGTTGGATTGCTCGTGTTTCTACGGGACAAATTCTATTTGAAATGGATGGTGTGAGTTTGTCAAATGCTCGGCAAGCCGCTACATTAGCGGCGCATAAACCATGTTCGTCAACCAAGTTTGTTCAGTGGTCGTAACGTAATTGCTTAGTGGGGGGGCCGGGATTATGAGAATTAGGCGAAGTCGTTCTTCCTGAACGACGGAAGTCAAAAAACAGAGAGGGAGAGGAACTCCTTTTGTAAGAGCCGAAATTTTACGATGAACTCTTTCAGACGTACGACCTATAAACTCAAAATTCTCCAGTCTGGCCAACAAGTGAAAAAAAAAAGAAAGAGAAGAGCTTTCTGTCTGGTAGCAAAGTCCAGTCTGGCCCGGCCCTCTCACGAGAGTCGAAAGCAAGGGTCAATGGACGGATCTTTTAGATAAAGATTTTGATCCGAGGTAGGAAACAAAGATGGGCCGGCCCTCCAAGCAACTTCTTTTGAGAGATAAGCGGAGTAAGGGTCTAAAGACTGTTACCAATAGCAAGGGGCAGTCTTAGTCTTAGAGAAAGAAGTTCCTTAACAACTCACTAGCATCCTCCTATCTAATATAATATAATATATGTGTCAAAGATCGTATTCTCTCCATCTTATACTTATATTTCCTGGTATGAAAGAAGTAGCTAGCTCCCTCACAGTGGGATTCCCTCTTGCATTTGATGCCATCTTATTATACGATGCATGCCTCCTCTTCCAACTGAAACTCATTCAAAAGGATGCAGCTTCTTATATTGCCTTTCTACCCGGTCTGAGCTCCTAACTCGTTGACTCACGGATGTCACTGGGGATCCTCCATTGCTTTCGCCTGCTCTTCTCATTTTGCTTGGATTGCACCTTGAGCTGAGCCGGGTGCGGATATGCCGACAATTCTTCTTCTTTTTGCTCCTCTTGTGAAGAGCTTTTTTTGTTTAACTTCCCCGAGGATCACTCGCTTCCTTAACCCATATGCCCGTACCACCAAAAGCAGTTATTCCGACAACAGATGCGGATGAAATGGCTGCTTTTTATCTTCTTGTATCTACGTCAACTTATGATTCAAAGTGTGCTTTTGCTTGAACTGAATCCTGAAATAGGTAAAAACCCGGTGAGACCGTCTTCCCAAACTCCACTTCTTCAACAAGAGAAAAGATCACATCGGCAAGAGCAAGTCTGAAATGCCTCAGAAGCAAGTCTCGGCTTAGCTGCATTACCTTCCTACCGATGTCATACGTCACTCTATTATGACCTGAGGTGAACTATCTTAAGCCTCGAAGTCACTTCTCCACCCTCTCGCCTGGTGAGCAAAAAGGCTTTTAGCTGGCCCAAAATCCATTTTCTTTACCCCCTACTTCTACTTAAGCCGAATCCTCTGATACGGCTACGCTCCTTCAAGTTCAAGCCTTTGAAACTCTTGAAAAGAGCACCCTTCTTTCTTTCTTTGCTAAAGAGTAGGAGTAAAAGAACCCCAGATTCTCGGACTAAACACAAAACTCCTAAATAAAGAAAAATACCCCGTATTAATTGACATGGATTACTAGATCTGTGTAAGACCGGTTTGCGCTTGGTGGAATTTATGTCATTCTTTGAGTCCTAACCAGACTCCGTGTACGGATAGAGAAGGAAACTCGATTTATCCGTTAGTCTAACTAACTCTAACCCAGGATCAATCATGAAGAGGTTTTTCTTCTTCAGTAGCAGATTCGGATAGTGATCAGTAGCCCTCTCGCCCGTCGTATGCTATGGATGTTCACACTAGCCCCTCGATGGCATGGCGGGATTTCCCATTGACTGTTCCTGAGGTTTTTGGGAGATCCTTAATCCCGGAAAGAATAAAAGGCTTGCATTCACCCGTTCGATCAGTTCTACCTCGACTCGAAGCAGACAGTTCAATTGAAGCGCGAACTTAATTCACCAAGGGTTCGCCTAAAGGCAGAAAAAGAGTACTTCGTTACCGGAAAGGCGGGAGCAGGCGCCAGAGAGCCATGTTTCAGATGCCGGGACCTACCAGCCTTCGTATTTAAAGGTAGACGGATGCGTAAAGAAAGAAAAAAGACAGATGACGTAGTAAGCCGAAGGAGCCCAAAGAAAAGAGGTAGCCAAAAGAGTGATTCACTTTATAGAATCATGCCTTTTTACCCCGCTCTGTTCACGAAATCGAATACTAATCAGCCTTGTTGAACCAGGCCAACCTAAGATAGAGCCCAGAGAGAGACTTTTAGGTAATGCAATTGGTGATGAGAGATGCTACTATATATTCGATTTTATATAAGATGGAATAAAATGCTAGTCCACACCTATCGAATCAGAATTCCACGGCGAATCTGGAATGGTTTTCGTGAGTGTAATGATCACCATGGCTTAACGCTCATGAGACTCCCATTGGATCTGGTCTACTCCAATTGGAATCAAAGCTAGCAGCTCACCTGGGACTCAATTCACATTGACCCTTCTCTACTACCTACCCAAAGTCTGCCTTTATTCGCTAGGCGTGGTCTCATATGTAACGATAGCTGGCTGACATCTAGGAAAGGAATCGCTTTCACACTGGTTCGTCTACCTTACATCGGATTGAATTCTCAAGATCCCTTATAAAAAAAAATATGTCTTGATAGCTTAAGACATTAAAATAGGTACTCTAGTAATGGCAGTAAAGGATGCACCTCCCACACTAGTCCATGAAGAAAGACCTAAAAGCTTCTTCTTCCCGCTCTTTCTGCCAATAGGCTTGAAGTAAGTAAATAAAAGAGCTGAGTGAGTCATAGCCCGAGTCCAATTGAACATTACCTTTTTACTGATTAATAGAATCACCCCTGAAAACAGTAGACCAGGATTCAAGATTTTCTCCATTGAGAATCGATCTTAACCTAGCCAATTGCAAATAAAATGACTTATCTATTCCCATGGCTTCGCTTAACGCTCTTAACGTCCACGCTCCGCTTTCACAGCTTATAAAGACTTCCACCTATCGGCTCTAAACTTCGTTACCTTGTTTCAGAAGGAGAGTGAAAGCCTTCTTTAAAGATTCTTTATCATAGAAGATGATTCCCAATTGCAGCCTGTTTGTTCTGTTTGTTGATTTCGGATTCTGCCCCCACGGACCTCACGTGTGTGACTCTTTCCCCCTAAGTTTGCTAGTCCGTCCATCCGGAAGAGTTTCCCCCATCTGGATAAGGGCTTTTCTGCCTCCTGTTACTCGTGTATCGTCTTTTGATGCCTAAGTTCTCCTTGACCTATAGCTAGTGATAGTTTTGTCATAGAGTGTGAATGGGGCTCAGCTCTGTATCGATAGGCGTTCTCATTCTCATATAACTTCCTTCTTGATCTGAGTGAGATCTCCCGGTAGGCCTTTCAGTCTTGAAAATGAAGAGCCGATAGGCGAACCCGTAGTCGGTAATCGTTCGATTTGGTCTCTTTCTGTCCTGTATCGCCTCTCTACGAGTTGACCGCACTGGACACTCGTTTAAAGCGGATTTTGAGCAATATCACAGTCAAAGGCCCCAAACGAAGCCTATTGGCTTTCCGCCCAGATGTTTTCGAATCGAGTAAATGTTAATTGGTAGTGGTCAGTCTGATAGTCAAAAGTCAGTAACAAAGGGCCCCTATTCTGGTTCTATTCCACAGGCAGGATAGAATCCATCCATTTCTAATAAGAAATAGAAAGCTCACGTAGATGCCACTCTTAACGGCTAGGCTAAAAGGTCTGTCTCCCTTAGAGATGCTTACTCTCGAGGTCTTTACATTGACAGCATGCGTACACGTTAACATAGTAGGGGCGGGAAGGTCAGGTCACGACATCTTATCCTCTGCCAACTTCGGCTCTCTATAGAACCGTCGGTTAGAAAGACAAGTCTTTGTCATTCAGACCCACTCCTCGGTCTCGTTTCAAACATCTAATATTCGTGTGAGGAAGAATCTTTCGAGTCACCTTAACTTAGAAAGAAAGGCTTCTTTGATGGACATCTTTATACAAGATTCTAAGCTCCAGATGCTGCTACCGGGTTTGGAATAGACCACCTATCCGATCTTGATTTCCTTCTCCCTTCCATACGTAATTTATTGATGACTAGCCGCATTGAATCGAATAGGGCTTCCCAGGTTGCATTCGAACCTACGCTATGACCGGTCACGTCACTTAAAGTGCACAGCCGATCGCTCCACCACTGATGGGACGAGAGGTAGTTGCCTACGACGTTTTCATCACTACTATTTAGCCTAGCATAGGTGACGGGAGGAGTTATGGAATCCGGGACTTGACATGGATACGAGCTCACGAGGGCACATCTCCTGTTTCAAACATTATGTCTGACGAGAACAAACCGCTGGCTCTCTATTCAGCTTCTTGGCTTAGTCAGCTCTTCTTTCAGGCGCTCCATCAGCAAAGGAGGCGAGGAATGAGTCCGATCGATCTTATTAGCTTATTCCAAAGTCATTGACAAGTCTCCCTCCCTAGCTACTAGAACTATAGGACTAAAGATCATGGTCGTAGGTCAACCTGTATGGAGTTTTACCTGTGCCATCACTAAGGGTGGCCTTCCAACATCAATTGAACCCACCCGAGTTTACTGAAGCTATCTTAGTTGAATTGGACGGTCTAGAGGAGGAAAGGCTGAAGGCCCTAAACACTTGGCTTTCCGAAAAGAGTCATATCATAAGGGATCGTAGGCAAACGGTGACCGGCCACGAAGGCTCTTTGGGCGCTGCTCCTTCTCCTTGTCTCTAGAATAGCTACCTCCCGGACGAGAATACCGGGATTTTCGGAGGATGGCTGCGTGAATGGGGAGAGCTGGAAAGAAGTGGAAGTCCTTACCAGATAGAGGAAAGTCAACTGACGTCAGAGGGAGGCTTACGCACTATATCCACCTTGTCGAAAAAGGAAAAAAGAATGAATGTATAGCTGTAAATACCAAATCCTTAATCAGTAGTGGACTACTAGTTAACACACTACTAAAGCAGAGTAGCCAGCATGCGCACATCATGATTTGCCAGAGGAGCTCAGAGCTCAGCGAATGAAAGAAGGCCGAAAAGAAAAGGCTTTGTCATAACAAAACGGAAGGTGCGGAGCAAGGGGATTCCGAAGAACAAAGAGTTTTCGCCGCTGAGAGATCACTTTTCCCCTCCTCGTGGATGAAAGGAAGCAATGCCAAGTGCCCATGGAGTCTCTTCCCAGACCGGTGAGCGTGAAAGCCATGCTATCAAGAAAGAAAACCAGCCCCTCTTCGACCTTGAAAGCAGCGCTGGAAAGGACGCTTTGCTCCCTGGATCAGTCAGTCCTTAAGTAAGTCAGTAAATAGTCTTCCCGGTAGTGGAAGAGTTCGATTCCCCTTTTTTAAGCTTTAAGCAAATAAGCAATTTACTTTTTTCAAGACTGAAAGTAACGAGCTCTATACTTTGACTATAGGTTTCGAGGATCGATGTAATAATTGACGGACCAACGGGAGAAGAGCTGAAAGCCACTCTTTAGTAGGGTTCGAGTTATTCCATAATAGAAAGAAGTTTTTTTCTTTAGCACAAGGGTAGAAGGAAGCCTAGAGGCAAGGGCGTTAGCCTCTTCCTGAAATTGTGCTTAGTCTCGCTACCTCTTTAGTTGCCGCCCCCTAAAAGTCAGTGCTTGCTGCAGACCGATGAGCATGGATTATCCAGTATTGAGCAGCGGTCTAGCATCCCTACGCCTTCTACTAGTCTAAGCCACGCTGGGACTGAGAGTGGAGTCATTCCCGTGTGAATTAAAAAGGAATAGAATTACCTCGGTGTCGGCTCTGCTTGTTGTCGGAGGATGAAGGGATCTTCGCCTTTCTCCCCCCTGTGATTAGGGCTCGCCCGCCCAGTCTAGTACCAAAGCATCCCGGTTCAATACCCGGGAGTAGAAGAGAGAACTCCTCTTTCTCATAAGTAGTGCTTCTCCTTCTCTACTACCGTAGCTGTCGCAAATAGCTAATTTGACTTCTTTTCCCCTTTCCCTCATCTTCCTAATGGTGTTGGCAAGAATCTCTTCGCGAATAGAACTATTATCCTTCTAAGACTTTTAAGGACGCTACAGGTGATCGTAGAAAGAGAGACTTTTTTTAGTTTTTTCCTCAGTTCGGATTCTTATCTGCTTCTCGGGAAGATGAAGAGGAGAGTCGTCAAAGGGATCAATAGTTTTCTTTGAGTCTTCTTGTCTGCGGTGGGGAAAGCATTCCGGTGCGATGTCTCCGGTTTAGACACCTGGCGCCAACCTTCCTAAAACGCTCTGTCTTTAGGTGAAGGCGAGTAGGTCAGCGCCAAAGACTGGAAGTCTATTTAACAATGAAAGACAGATTCTTGATCTTCTAGCGCTTTGGTGCGCAGGCTTGGCTCCGGATCTTTGAAAAAGTCCTCAGAAAGTCAACTTAGGCATCTTCAAGAGCTATATGCTTAACACATGCAAGTCGTATTAGAAGTGGAATAAAAAAAGACTTTTATAGTACCGAAAAGTATTTGCAAGCAAACCAGTAATGCCACGGGGTTGAGAGTTCTTAGATGAAGCCTATGTTAAACCCACTGGGAAAAAGAAGAGACCTGCCATACTAGAATCTCCCATACCTTAATGCCTACCTTCCGCCTTTTACTATAAGCGAAGATGATTAAGAATATGCGGGCATAGGAAGTTATAAAAATAATGCATGACTTTCAGGGTGAAAATCACATTATTTAATCGCTTTCGGTATTTACTTACTATTGACTTTCAGGATTGGAAAAGTGTTCGTACTACTAATAAGCATTCGGCTTTCGAATCCTCGCTGCGCAATGAAATTCTTGCGTGCTCCTTCGGGTGTGGTTGCAAGATCTCGCTTTCAGGTTGAAAATGTGTATGTAGCTTCCTTGTACAATAGCTCTCTCTCTGAGAGAGTGATCGGGAAGCATTCTCTCTTTCCCTCCGTATCTGACCCACCACCCTTGCTTAGCTTGCTTCGTGGTCTGGCTTGGTCTAAACCTACCTACCTTTAATGGCTTGTTTACGTACTAAACTAAGGGTTCAATTTCTTACTTTGCTTCTCTAGCTTGAAAAGCCCTGTGTTATCACTCTTAACCTTCCGATCGATGGTCAAGAACCTCTTTAGGGAGTGAATGACTCATGGGTATGGCGGAAGAAGAATAAGTAATAAATACGACTAGACTTTTAGCTTGAAGGTGGGCAATTGCCTGTTTAAATGAAAGGAAGAGATGAGCGTGATAGGGCTTTACCGGGCTTCTCTAAGGCTAAGGGTAAGACCTTGGTCAATCAGTTCCTAAGGATATGCCTCTAGAATTGCAATTAGATGGTTCCTGCTTTCAGTAGACAGGGAATTGGATGAAGTAGACATGGGATTGGACAGCGGCAAAGATAGGCCTGATCCAGGAATGGTGATGTCTCGTCCTGACATGGCTTACCCTCCCTAAACCTACTTTAATGGAACATGCCTAGGGCAGAGAAAGGTAAGTTTATCTAGCCCGATAGGCAAAGTTTTTAAGAGAGGGCACTTCGTGGCTCTATTTTCACCGTTAGAGAAGAAAGAAAATACATGCATATAGGCAAACCCCACGAACAACTAAACCATCCGGTTCGGGAGCTCCAAGGAGGAAGAAAAGAAATAGGATTCGGATGAAGAATAAGAAAGAGAGAACGATGCCGAGGCTGAAGTCGAAACCTAAGTCGAAGTTCAAGCTAAAGAAGGTGCCTAAGTTTAATTCGATACCAAAGCCGGTCTTTATGTCTTAATATGTCTTAAATAGGGAAAGACCAAGTGAAAGAAGCTCCCCGAAGAGCTGAAAATAGAGGGCAAGCCACTGTCGATGAACTAGTAGAAGTGAACCTGAGTATAGATCAAGAATCCAGGCTAACTTACTCCTCACCGTCACCTCCTTGTGAAGCGTGCGTCATCGCTCAAAATGAAAAAACTAGTCTTAGCACCCGCACAGTAGAGGGGAAGAAGCAGGACATTCTTCGGAAGATAGTTTCAGCATGAAGCTTGCTTGGCATGAACTACGGTTGAAATAGGAGATTCTAATACGAAAACAAAGGTAGAAAGCGAACCAGGAAACGCGAAACTGCGTGAGTGAGCTTAACTCGGGCAAGAAGGAAAGAAAGGCACCTTCGGGCACACAACCGCTGAAGTGAAGGTTTCAAGTCTCCAAACCGGCCAGGAGAGAATAGATGCGCGAAGCAGCCGGTTTGCATTTTAGATCTGGGAATCAACGAGTGAAGAAGCCAGTTGTTCTGAGCGATCCTGAAACAGGGAAGAAAGAGCTCGGTATAGAGTTGGGTGAAGTGAACTTTCAGCATTTCGAAAAGGGAGATCCTCTATAGGGGAAAAGGCTTGCAAAGAATCTCCTGATTCGACGTCTTGTAGAAGGGTGCCACGGCTTTTTGGCGCTTCAGAAGATTCTTCCCTGAAGTCTGACCCATGCAAGCAAGTCAGTCAATTCAGTAGCAATCTGCTTTCAAGCGGCTTTCCTCACAGCACGGGTTTGTTGGAAAAAGAGATTCTTATTCCCTAGTCGCCCAAGTGTGGGTCACTTATATCTTCTATTCAAGCAAGATATAGATCTTTCCTAGTGAAGAAAGAAGAACCTCGGGAATGATTCATCTAGAAAACTTCGGTAAGTAAGCTCTTTCATTCCATACTGTCTGCCGGTCACTGAGCTTGCGAGAAAGAAACAACTCTTTCTCTAAAGTAAAGCAAATAACGCTCTCGAGAGAAAGCAGCAAGACGCTGACTGGCTCACGATCTCAGCAATCTGAACCTGTGAATACAGATCTCCTTACGTTAGATAATGCTCTTATCAATGTGAGCGAAGATGACGGGGATACGGCAAAGAAATCGTGGGGCAGTGCCCAAACTCTTCGAGGAGAGATTTTCTTCCTTCCTAACATATTCCCACAAGATAGTTAAAGCCAGCTGAGTCATCCCTGACGTTCACCTTCCGCCGTAGAGGAAGATTTCTATTCATAGAAAGAGTTGCACTAGCGGTAGGCACCTTTGGTTTTGGCATAGCTCTCTTCTGATGATGGCGAGGGGACTCTTAGGGAATTTATATAAATATAAAGAAAGAGAATGGAAAGTCTGAGGCTGTTCTCAATGAGCTTCAAAGAGAGTCTGCTCACTAGGATGCGAAAACCACTGCTCGGTCTATGGCTATGTCGGATTTCGATGCCCACCTTGCAGGAATGAAATCCTTTGACAAGAGCTTCCGAGAATATGAATGATTTGGCAGCTTTCCCAGTAAAGACATGCTTCCGGTCGTCCTCCTTCACCGCTATGATCCCTTTCTTCCAGCCTTCTCTAAGGATTCGGCTTGCTTCCGTGATTGGTTATTGGCTGGACATTGAATGGCATTGACCGGCTCTTGTCAATAGCAATAGGTTGTTTGGCAGCAAGCGACGAAAGATATGGCTTCTGGTTGTTGTGTCCGAGAATATTAATAGTTTCCGCGAATGTAAGTTGTTTGACAGCTTTACGCGAATCCACACTAGCTAACTTTACACAGAAGGACTCCTTAGTTTATTAGAGGAATTGGATTCAGGAACCTCCTATAACCATATTTTCCCCATCCCTGATGATGAAATGGATAGTTTAGCTAATTGATGTGCCACCCTCTTACCATTCTTATGAGTATCCGCATTCAATTAGAATAGAAACTTCAAAATCAAAAGAAGAAATTAGAGCTTTAATATCATCCACAATGTGTCCAATGCTAGGCTCGGGTCTTGTTGGAGCACGGCTCCCACACTGTCTGTCTCCACATCTATTCGGTAAAAGAAAGCTTCCAATGCTAGCTTCATTCCATAGTAGACAGCCCAGGCTTCGACAATTCCAGCATCAGTGGCGTGGAAATGAAACCCACCAACTTGGTGTTTTTCGGTAGCCACGACAATGGAACTACAACTGAAAAGACCTGTTATCCGAGATATAACGTTTTGAGGAGTTAATGCCCTTTTTTCGGCATGACTCAAGGTTATCATAATAAAGGGTCGTATCCAGCTTTTTTTCCTTTCCATTTCAGACTCACTAAAAGTCTTTTTAGAACCTTTATTGCCACTAAAAAGTCGGAAGTTTTAATTCCAAACTCTATAGGTAACCGCATAAAAATGTCTGCTCTTATTTCTCGCCAAAGAACAAAAAGGCGTTGCACTATTTAGTGCGATGTTCATCTCAAGAATAAACATTTTTTGTATTTCTTTTATCGACCGGGCATTTGATTTTCTTTTTAATTTCTTTTTTACTCTTGACCTTGTCCTCTCCCCTTATGCCCTATCACGAGTGATTACTCCCCGACGCAGCCTTTTTTTCCCAATCTATTATATCCATATATAATTCTAATTGGGCGGCCGCATTTTGACCGGAATTTGGTCTTCTTCTGCTGTCATTGGACAATTCTTCCATAATCGACAGCAGTTTTTGAAGCTTCTCGGGCGTGGCCCGTTCCAGGTCGAGGTCCCGCGCGGCATTGTTCAAGAAAGAATCATTGACTTTTCTCTTCCTAAACTGATTCAGGAAGGCTCTCAATGATTCTTTCACTTGGTCTGATGTTGGTGGGGCAGCGTTTGCTGAACCCCCATCCTCGCCAGCAGGACGAGCTTCCTGTGCGCCGAGGCTCGTGTTGGCGGGTTCGGGTTCTTGCGCTGGAACGGGTTGTTCCGCGACGGGATGGGCAGCCGGTTGCCCTACGGGTAGAGTCGCAGCCGGTTGCTGCCCCGGCGTATTTGCGACTCCATGTCTTTCCCCTGCGGAAGAGACTTCCCCGAAGGACGAGTCCGCCCAGCCTACGGAACTGAAGCTCCCTAGGGAGGACAGAGGGGAAGAGTCCGTTTCCGGCAGGGGAAGCCTTGTGCCCGAATCCGACCCAGAGGGCATCATGAGGACCCACTATATCGGATGCTACCCCGGAAATGGTAATGAGGGCCCTTAGCGCCAATCCAGCTAGACCCCCCGAGAGGCCTAGTTTTGAAAGGAGAGAGCGGGCCCCGCTGGAGAGAAGAAGGGCTTTCAGCCTTTCAAGGAAGGCTTATATCTCCAGGTTAAAGACCAGGCTCCCAAAAAAAAGAAGCACCAATCCTCCTCGTAATCGGAGGATTCGAATGAAAATAGGAATGAGGAGGGGCCTCAATCAAGGTATCTAGTTCTCTTTTTTTGGCCCCTTTAATCAAATGAAATTACCTCGGAATGCCATTCATTGGAAAGTGAGAAGGTAACCTTTGGGAGAAATCGTTCGAACTTTCTTTTCCTGCCTAAACCAAGATTGCAATGAGAAAAATCCCGTTTCACATAGGTGTAAAAAAGTGAATTTCACTCATAACCAGGGGGAAGTTTGCTCTATATGGTATGGCATATTTTGTCCAAGGGCAGGGTACCCCTCAATCAAATGACCTTGGGGGGGAAGGTTTTTTTTTCTCTAGCACAGTCTGGTCAGTGCATCACAGACGCGGCGGACCTAGCACCCGAAATCGCTAGCTTTAAAGGCCATTCCAACCCTGCCAAGATAAGCACCGCAGAAAAGGAGGCAAAGTAATGTGATCCGACGACATCTTGATGAGCCTTCTTCTCACGAAAGACATAGGAAAGACAGAGGGGTTGACGTTCCAGCAATTTCCTAATATCTATCGATGGCTAAATCAAAAGCGGACGAAAGCCTCTCTCTATGGGTGGATTGGTCATAGGCCCTTTCCCTTTCTAAGGTTTGGATTCTCCTTTCTCGAGTTACTTTTCCTTCAAGAGAGAATTCCCTTCTTACTATATTAATCTTACTGACCAGGGTGAGGGTGGAAATCAATCCCAAAACTGGGCCTGGGAACTTCACAATCTTATAAGACGAATCTGTCCTAAGTTGAGAACCTTTCCATAGACTTAAGTGGGTCCTTCAATCCACTGCTTGTGGACTTTGCAACTTGGCCTATAGGTTGGGAGCGCGCTGTACACTTGCTATATCCAGCCATGGGCATGGTCAAACCAACTTTACTTGGACTTGGAACCGATAGAAAGCTATCCACCAATTCATTCTATTCTTATTATAACAACAAAACAAGAAAGACGGATTCCCATTTCAGCTAGGCTGACCATATGCAATGATGAAGTGACGAGGTCTTGCTATCTGCTGGTGCCATTGGTCCTAGGCCTTATCTATTATTTTGGTAGATTCCTGTGGCATATCATCAAAAATATGTGGGGCCTATTTCTTATGTTATGATCGAGTTAGTACGTGAGTTGACCAAACGGAAAGCAGAGGGAAAAGCGCCGATGGCATCGTAAATAAGAATAAAAGCCCCATCACGGACGGCCGGGTTCGAATAAAGGCAAAGAGCACCCGGGCCGTTCCCCCACGCAGGCACAGGTAAACCGAACGTCGATATCAGTCGAACGCCGCAAGTTATTCAGGATTACCGCCTTATTGCATTGCATGAGACGGGTTTCCGAATATCCAGGCCCCCCCACAAACAAAGGAGGGATCTCTTATGTTGTACCAATGGATTTTAGCTCTCGCATTGATCTTTCCCGATCTCCTTGAATAAAGTCTTGTACGCCCTTTCTCGGTCCGGTCGAAGGGGCGAGTAGACTGATCGACCCACCATTTAAGAACCAAACAAAGCAATCGCGAAAGCATGCCCAGGCCCAGTTATAGAATAATGTTTCTTTGTTCGGAAAATAAGCCTCTGATTTCAGCTTTTGTTTCCTCATCTTGTAATTGAGAGATTCGAATCATAGAATACATAACGTGGGGAAGGTCAAGTATGAAAGCTTAGCTCTTCAAACCTTTCCAATTCGGTCTCACCTCTTTCATTGACCCGGAGATCACTCCAACTCTGAGCCTTAACGACGACGTCAACCCTGACTGCCTTTACTCCAAGCCGCCTACCGTGCAACGACCTGGCCTGGGATCAACGAACTCAACTCTTACCGGGGTCGAGAAGCTTACTAACCCCTTTCCCCCCCGAATTAACTCAGTAATGGCTTATATGAGAGACTAATTTACCCTTTTAGTTTTCAGCCAAATAGCTCCCCTATCGTCCATTCCGGTTTCTATCTCTACATACTATCTAACCCGAAGACCATTCGGGAAGTCTGATAACCCGGAGGTCTTTTCTGCGCTTCCTTTTTCAATCTTTGGTAAGGTAAAGGTAGGGTACAATATACATTTTTTACCAAGCCCCTATTGAGTAAGGCGGAACCAGTACGCTCTTCTGATGACTCAAAGGCATAAAAAACCCTTGAATACCATAGAGCGCCCCCTTTTGGGTATGCAGATGTAAGATGCACAAATAGCTCTTCATCCATATGGATAAAAAAAAGCGAGTCATTTCCGGTGAGAATGTTGTCGTCAACATATAAAGAATGAGGCAACGACCATGACGTCGACGAACAAACATGGAAAAATCCGCACGGCTACAGTGGAACCCTTTATCAAAAATAAAGCAAAACGAGCTAAATTTCTGAAAGAAGGCACCCTTCGTCAGCTCTTGGTGCCTTCTTTAGTTGTCGGAGGCCATAACGTAAATCGCTTTCTTGAGCTTGCATACCAGAGAAGAGAAGCCTGTAGTTGGAGGAGGCTGAATAGAAACTTATTCTTGCGAATCCCCCCTCCTTATGTTGTTGAAAGGCATTCTTCACGTCAAGTTGAAATAAGGGCCACTTCTTGATTGCAGCCAAAGAAAGAATGCCACGAATGGTGGTAATTTTTTCAACCTGGGGAAAATGTTTTCCCTATCTTTAAAGGGGTTCGACGTGATATTCTTGAAGGAATCCTTGTTCTAATAATCTAGCTTTGTATCTCTCTATCGAGCCATCTGCTTTATGCTTGATCTTGGTAAATCCACTTGCAGCCAATGGCTTGTTTCCCTGCAGGCAATGAGACTGACGTCTTATTCTTTTTTTCCTGGGCATCTTCCTGCATAGCATTTCTCCAGCAAGAATGATTGAAGGCTTCAGCAAATGATTCAGGTTCATGAGAAGATTGAACTGACATGAGGTAAGCTCGATGTTTTGGGGACATAAGATAAGACAAAAATACTTAAACAATATAAGAAACTCACGAGGGTCGACGAACCTGAGAGAGGGATCTT
>Ga0214473_10002331_pt1 | contig 23351 bp, 17 predicted proteins | sample RVTome_7_FD_203509 | JGI IMG/M metagenome (GOLD analysis project Ga0214473, IMG submission 203509) | Soil microbial communities from uranium-contaminated site in the Upper Colorado River Basin, Wyoming, United States - RVT98D197 | ecosystem: Environmental > Terrestrial > Soil > Contaminated >... | reverse complement strand
CAACAGAGACGTTCCTATTTGAATTGCAAGCAGAGGCAAAGTCCCCAGCCTTATCCTCTGCTATTGCCAATGCTACAGCGGAAGTATTTGTTAATTACATGGAGGAGATGAATATTAGCGACACAGAGAGGAAGATAAAATTAAGAGAAGAGAGTGTAGCACTTTCGAAGGAAGAGCTGGTACGGGGAAGGAATGCTGTTGCCGAATTCAAAGAAAGGCAGGGTATCGCTTCTCTTAAGGACCAAATTGAGTTGGAGGTTAAATCTCTTTCGGGATTGGAGGATTCCTGGAAATCAATAAGCACCGAGATGAGAGGCGCTCAGGCAAAAAAAATGGAAATTACTCGTCAACTTAGGGAAAAGCAAAAATTTTCGAAGTCGGAAGCTAAAGTCACAGACAATCCCCTCGTTCGGACACTTCGGGCTCAACTAGCTGAAAAAGAGGTTAAACTTGCTGCATTGCGTGAACTTTATACTGGAGAACATAAACAAATAAAAACCCTTCAAACGGAGATTTATGAAATCAAAAGTAAATTAAATCGAGAGCCCCCCACCTTTGGCAGCGAAGAAACAATATCCATCGATCCAGTTTATCAGGATCTCTCACTTGAACTTGGGCGCGTCGAAACACTGCTGAAGTCCCTGAGAGCAAAGAGTAACAACCTGGCGTTGGCAATCCAGGAAAAGAAAAAACAGATCCAAGAAATTCCTCAAAAAGAGGCTGAGCTTGCCAAACTCGAACTTATTGCAAACCTTAATGAAGAAACCCATAAACTTCTATCAAGAGATTATGAAGAAGTAAGAATCGCTGCAGAAAAAAAAGCTCCGGATATAAGAGTAATTCAGAATGCCGTTACCCCAATTTATCCTGTTAGACCGATAAAAGTTTACCATACTGCATTGGCCGGGATCCTGAGTCTTATTATCGGAATAGGAATCGCACTGCTCAGGGAGCATATGAACACGACTATCAGATATGCCGATGAAGCTGAACATGCCCTCAAACTGCCAGTACTGATGACAATACCACAGGTCAACTTTGATCATAACAAGAGCTTGCCTTTGATGAGGAATGGAAAGAAAGTATTTATTGATGAAAGGAGGAAACAAGAGCGCGCCAGCGTTCGGTTGCCTATTGAAATAAGGAGACGTAATGAACAGTTGATATGGGAAGGAGAAGCGATTCACCTCAGCCGGGAATGGAAAGGAGAGACCATTGACCTCAGCCTGGGAGGAGTCTCCTGCTCCCTTGAAGGAGCACTTGCGCTCACGATTAAAGACAGAGTTAAGATATCTAAAATACAGGGCGCTGGATCAAGAGAAGGGGATATAATTGAAGGCGTTATCTTACGGATAGAAGACTGTGATGATGAAAGTGGTCTGCCAATAATTGCTATTAAATTCTTAAGTATAAGTAGCTCTTCATCCAAGAGGATAGGAAAAATAATAGCGGGCCGGAAGTCTAGTCTGCTTTCTCAATTGCCTGCAAACTTTGAAGAGCATATATGCGGTATTCGTAACGATTTTCTTTTCTTAAATAACAAGGGAATGTCTACTTTATTAATAACAAGTTGTTCCTCTCAGGAGGGAAAAAGCACTATCGTTTCTAACCTGGCGGCCTCTTTAGTTGAAATCAATAAGAAGGTCGTGCTGGTGGATGCAAATCTAAGGTCTCCGAGCCTGCATACCCTATTCGGAGTACCCAATAGAATAGGGCTCTCCGAGATCCTTTTAGAAAAGGGTGTGATTCAGTGGGAAAAAGCCAAATCGTTCCTGAAGTTTTTACCCAGTGGGCTATGCGTTTTGCCCAGCGGGCAACCTGTGAATAATCCTTCTTCGTTGTTCGCCTCAGAGAAAATGATTCAGCTCGTGACGTTACTCAGCAATAATTTTGATGTTACACTTATTGATTCTCCGCCTTTATTGGCCGCTCCAGATTCTGCCTTGCTTGCTTCAATTGCGAATGGAACTATCCTTGTCCTTAATGCAGAAAGCACTTCGGCAGAGGATGGCCAGCGGGCCAAAACGATACTGGAACGAGCTCATGCAAGAATTTTAGGTACTATATTAAATCGTTATCAAGACAAGATGACAAGTTACTATCGAAGGATTTAAGGGTTATGTCAAAGAACCTGCAGAGAGAAATGACGCATGGTATTTCGCAACGGTCCCTTGAAAGATCCGGAGCAAGGTTCGGGAATAAGAAGGGTTTCTTGAAAACCGTACTTATCATTCTAGGGGGGATGATAATTGGACTCATCGCAACTTTAATTCTGAGGTTTATGAGCAAAGGTTCGAGTTTTTAAACGCATGAGTACATTTGCAAAAAGCTACAATCCCGCAGAGAATGTTTGGTTGGTCTCAGCTCTAGGTGGCATTTTCATTGCCCTTATCACAGCCTTCGTCTTGCGTAGCTCTTATGTCTGGGCTGGGCTCATTATAATTGGGATAGCTGTTTTTGTTTTCAGTTTGGCCGCTAAGGATTTCAGAAACTATTGGCTCGCCGTCTTTGCCCTGGTTCTGCCTTTAGAAATCAAAAAGGTGCTGATCGACTCTGAGCCTGTACGGGCTTTAATCATGACGTATGGTATCCCTGTAGGTGAGCTTCCTGCGCCTGTACTTCATCTTTCTGATCTGCCATTTCTGGTCCTGATGGTACATTGGCTCCTTGAAGTAACCTGCAGGAAGCAAAAGATTTTCTTTCCTAAATCGAACTGGATGGCTTTGGCATTATTAGGATGGTCCGGAATTTCCCTTCTAAATGCCAAGGATTTCTCCTGTGGTTTTTTTGATCTACTCAGAATGGTGAAATTTTATTTTTTGTATCTTTATATGGCCAATAATGTCCGTTCGAAGGAAACCGTAAAAACACTCATGAATTTTTTTTTGATTGGGGTAATCTTTCAAGGCCTGCTATGCTTGTTTCAATACTGCACTCAGTCTACTGGATATCTCCTTGCTAAATTCGTAGGGAAAGAGGATCTTTACACAGAACTCATGAAAAGAGTTGAGGGGTTGTACAGGGTCGCAGAAGTGGGTGATATGGGAAGAAGGGCCAGTGGAACGGTTGGTCCTACCAATGCAGAAGCACAATATTTTGAATTTTTCATCCCCGTTACTTTCCTGTTGTGGTTAACAGCAAGGAACTTTCGGGGTCGTTCCTTAAGTTTTGGAGCCCTTATTTTGGGTCTACTGGGGCTTGTGGTAACCTTCTCTCGCGGGGGTCTTATTGGGATAGTGGTGGCTATAATATGTGTGCTGATATTATCAAGGAGATTTCAACTCATCTCGAATAAGAAGTTTTTGGCAATTCTGTCCCTTGGTCTTTCCATGTTTATTTTTGTAACTTCAATCGGTTACAAGTATTTTATGTATAGACCAGAGGCTGCCTCGGCGCGTGTCCATTTGGCTAAGGTGGGTCTGGAAATGGTTAAGTCTCATCCGTTTTTAGGAGTAGGCCTAAACAATCACTTGATTCTCAAGCCGGAATATGATCCGAGGAGTTATGCTTTCCCATTAGCCACTCATAACCAGTTTATTCTCATTGCTTCTGAGGTAGGAATTCCCGGATTGATATTTTTCTTGGGTTTTTTCGGTTTAACAATTCTATTAACCTTAAGAGCAGCCCGGAGCGATGACCTCTATCTGACCTCTGTGGCGGTAGGTATTTTGGGAGCTCTGGTTTCCCTGGGGATCCACATTCAGTTTGACTATTTTGGTACCCATACCAACTACACTCTGCTCTGGCTCTATGCAGGATTGGCCGCCGCCATGAGTCGATTGAACATAGACAACTGTGAGAAAATAGGATGAAATTAAAAAGGTTTATGCGATGCTTTTGAAAAATGACAGCTTTCTCAAAGCGCCTCAAGTGCAAGCACATCTTAACAGATCATGATAAGCCAGCTTTTTTGTCTTATTTCGGCTAGGCTTGCCTCGCCTTTGGCATCATTCTTGATCATTGTAATGATTGCTAGAATGTGGGGACGTACAAGTTTAGGTGAGTACAGTACCGTATGGGTATGGTTAACGATGTTCCAGTTTCTCTCGGTTTTCGGAATGGCTGAGTATATCTCTAAAGAGGTGGGGGCTGCCCGTGCGAAAGCAAGAGAATACCTTACTCATGCGTTGCTGTTTGGGCTCCTTTCCTCGCTAATGTGTACGGTGATTATGGCTGGGGCAGCGGTTCTTTTTGACTATCCGAATGGGGTGAAATACGCGATCGTGATCGCCAGCTTGGCCTTGCCTTTTGCATCCTGTAACCTAATTTGTGAGGCTGTCTTTACGGCTTTTCAAAAAATAAAATATATTGCTTTAGCAAATATTCTGGAAAATGTCCTATTTTTGCTTCTCGGCTCGGCGGTCATCCTCAAAGGGTATGGGCTCCTTGCTTTGGTCTGGTCTATGGTGCTGGTACGGTTAGTAAGCTCAGCACTTAATCTTTTCATAGCCCATAGATATATTGCCCCCCTGCACTTTCCAATCGACTGGAAGTTTCTTCGGGGACTAATAGCTCCAGTAACTGTTTTTGGATTGACCAACGCAGCTTACCAGATTTTTATTCGAATCGATGTGGTCATGCTTTCTAAAATGAAAGATATGGTTACAGTGGGTTTATATAGCTCCGCCAGTAGGCTAATGGGGATTTGCCTGCTTCTTCCCTTGTCATTTCACCTGTTAAACTTACCAGTTGCTGCCCATTGTTATAAGAACTTTCCAGAGTCGATGCCTCAGAAGATCGAGGCGCGCATCGAGGAGTTCTTTATTCTGATCTTTATGGTATTCGGAATGTGTTTTTTCTTTTCAAGGGATATTCTTAGTGTTATCTTTGGTGTCCATTTTACAGAGGCTTCGCTCATTCTTAGAATCCTAATGCTGGGGTTTCTAATTTGGAGTGCTGAAATCATTTTAGGGACGTGCTGCCAGGCTGCGGGATACCAGAAGATTAACATGTACATTATCATGATCCAGACTGGGATCAATATAGTGCTCAATTATGTTTTCATTCCGGTCTGGGGCGCCCTTGGAGCTGCCTTGGCTATGCTTGTTTCCATTTCATTTTCATTTGCTATTTTTCAATATTTCACTTGTAGAACATTAATAGGCAGATTCCAATGGATTCGGATGACTTGGAAACCAGGACTCGTCTGCCTATTTTTAATGTTAATGCTTTCCCCACTGGCGGACCGACTCAATGTGGTGCTAACAGCTCTGATGTTTCTCTCGGGGTATGCCTTGATGCTTTTTGCCCTGAACGGATTTTCTCTTGATCGAGCGAAGACGCTATATTCTTGGAGTGAGAACGAGAGTCATCATGATGCATAATGACGAGTATGAAATTTCTGTCATCATTCCAACTTATAACCGGAGCAACATCTTGCGGAAATGTCTGGAGGCCCTGGCACTCCAGACATTTCCGTCAGATCGTTTTGAAGTGATTGTATCTGATGATGGTTCGGAAGACGATACTCGGGGAATATCGGAATCGTTTGCGGGAAAAGATTTGGCACATCTTTGCTACAGATGGCAACCCAACCGGGGAGCGAGTGCAGCGCGAAATCAGGCCATTCTAGCGGCAAAGGGGAAGGTTCTTTTGATTATTAACGATGATACCATTGCGACGCGGACTCTTCTGGAGGAGCATTTACGTACTCACCAACGCTATCTCGAAGAGAACTTCGCGGTATTGGGACGCGTTACCATTTCAGAGGATGTGCCATTCTCGATCTTTGCAAAGGTACATCTTGATGCGAGTTTTAATTTATTAAATGGAAAGACGGAGTTGAATTGGAGGGCTTTCTACACATGTAATATTTCGGTCAAAAAATCCCTTCTCCTAAATTTTGGTCTTTTTGAAGAAAAAATCCAGGTGTTGCATGAAGACTTAGAACTTGGAGAACGCCTTTCCCATCATGGACTGAAAATAATTTATGAACCGAGGGCATTAGCCTATCATCATCATTATTTGGAAGAGAAGGATTATTTGAATGCGGCCAAACGAGAGGCGGAGTCTTTAACGATATGGTACCAGAAAGCACCGTATCTAAAAAAGGAACTAGGGTCCCTTGGTTTTTACTTAACCGCCCCTCCGTCAAAAAGGCTTAGATACGCGGTGGGAGATCTATTGATCAATTGCCTCACGATACCACCTCTCTTGATTTTGGCGCGCTTCTTTTCTCACACCCATGAGCGTTTAGCCCTCCAATTGTATATGAAAATCTATCAGTCTCTGAAAAGGGAGGCTATCCGTAAAGAAATCCTCAAAAAGAGGTGAGAATTTCTGTGGCAAATGAACATCGAGAAAATTGTAGCCCTTCATGTGAATAAAAGTTGTGACGGATCACACGGAGCGGTGAGGTAGAGGCTTGAAGGTAACGTTTATTTATCCTGATTTGGTTCCGCATCTCCATAAATGGCCAGGGTATTTCTATATGGGCATTGGATTGCTCTCATCTGTCTTGAAACAGGCGGGTCATCAGACCTCACTCATTCATATTACCCAACCTATCAGGCAATCGGACTTTATCAAAAGAATTAGGGATGAAGAACCGAATCTGATAGGGATTTCGTCTACCTCTCATATGTTTCCACTCGTGAAGAAGCTGGCTTCTTGGCTCATTGAGGCAAAGATAGAGATTCCCACGATTTGTGGTGGAATTCATCCCACCGTCGCTCCGGAGGAGTCCATTGGAACGGAGGGGATCGATATGATTTGTCGGGGAGAAGGGGAGGCTCCTCTCCTTGAGCTTTGTCAGAAGATGGAAAACAAGGAGGACTTCAGTAACATTCATAATCTTTGGATTAGAAGGGATGGTACGATTGTTAGAAATATTCTAAGGCCTCTCCTGGAGGATCTTGACCTTCTTCCCTTTCCGGACAGAAGCATCTTTTCCTATCCAAACCTTTTCAACGAGCGAGAAGGGCAGGGCAGCTTTCTGGTGGGTAGGGGTTGCCCCAATAACTGTACTTATTGTTCCAATCACCTGTTGAGAAAGATTTTGGGAAGCGAAGGTAAACCGGTGAGGTTCAGAAGTGTGGACAATCTCCTCAGAGAAATTAAGCAAGTGAGAGAACAGTATCCGTTCATCAACACCCTGATTTTTGACGATGATATCCTTTTTCTTTACCGAAAGTGGTCAGAGGAATTTGCCGAAAAATATAGAAGAGAGATAAACCTCCCTTTTGCTTGTGCGATCCGACCAGACATGACAGACATAGTAGTCGTCAACCTCCTTAAAAAGGCGGGCTGCTTTTTCATCAAATTCGGCCTCGAGAGCGGAAATGAAGAGATTCGTTACAAAGTTCTAAATCGTCGCATGACGAATGAACAAATTATAAAAGCCGTTACATTATGCAAAGAAACAGGACTTACCACCCATACTTATAATATGGTTGGAATTCCCTACGAAACTCCCAATACTATCCTGGATACGATCAAACTGAATGCTAAACTGATCGTGGACAGAATCTGGGTGTCCATTTATCAGCCTTATCCAGGGACTAAGCTTGCGGAGCTTTGCAAGGAGAAGCATTTTTGGGGGGCAAAGGATTTGGAACGGGACTTTTTCTCTTCTTCTATATTAAATTTGGACACAATATCGCCTTCTAAAATATTAATGTTCCGGGACTATTTCAGAGTTCTCGTCTGGTACTATCGAATGTTACAAAAGTTACCCGCAGAAATTTCTAAGATTTTCATAAGATATTCAGATAAAATTCTCTCCTTTGACTTGACATCGAAAGTCCTTAACCTGATTTATCTTCCATTAAACTATTTGCACAAGAGATTACTCGTTCCAACATTCAAGATTCATGTAGTACAATGTAAAGTTGTTCATAATCTACGAAAAAGTAACAATCACCGGACAGAGTTACACGATGTACGACAGTGATAGACTTTTTTTCTTTGGGTCTGGAGACAAAATATCAAATGAAGATAACGTTTATCTATCCTGATGTGCTTTTGCATCGCCTCGATTGGACGGGTTATTTTTATCATGGCGTTGGATTACTTTCGTCCGTCTTAAAACAGGCGGGTCATCAAACATCCCTTATTCATATTACTCAACCTGTCAATAAAACAGAGTTTATCAATCGGGTCAAAAATGAAAAACCTGATCTGATAGGGTTTTCTTCTACTTCTCATATGTTTCCACTTGTGAAGAAGCTGACTTCCTGGCTCACTGAGGCCAAAATAGAGATTCCCACGATTTGCGGTGGGATTCATCCCACCATCGCTCCGGAGGAGTCCATTGGAACGGAAGGGATTGATATGATTTGTCGGGGAGAAGGGGAGGCTTCTCTTCTTGAGCTTTGCCAGAAAATGGAAAATAAGGAGGATATAAGCACCATTCCTAATCTCTGGATCAAAAGAAATGGGGATATCATTAAAAATCCACTCAGGCCTCTATTGGAGGATCTGGACATCCTGCCCTTCCCGGACCGGGACATCTTTTCTTACCCGACCCTCTATTCCGAGAGAGAAGGCCGGGGTAGTTTTCTGGTCGGTAGAGGCTGTCCGTATAATTGTACTTATTGTTGCAATCACCTGTTGAGAAAGATCTATAGAAGCGAAGGCAAACCAGTAAGATTCAGAGGTGTTGCCAATATTATTAGAGAGATCAAAGGCGTCATTGAGCGATATCCTTTCATCAACAGCTTAATCTTTGATGACGATATCCTTTTCCTCTACCGAAAGTGGTCAGAAGAATTTGCCGAAAAGTACAGACAGGAGGTCGGCCTGCCTTTTAGGTGCAATGCCAGAGCGGATGTCACAGATGAGGCATTGTTTAAATCTCTCAAAAAGGCTGGCTGCTATTTCGTGAAGTTCGGACTGGAGAGCGGCAACGAGGAGATTCGATATAAAGTGCTTAATCGTCATATGACCGATGCACAGATCAAGAAGGCATTTGCAATGTCGAAGAAGCTGGGGTTGATCACCGAATCTTTCAATATGGTAGGGATTCCTTGCGATACCCCCAGCACGATCCTGGACACCATAAAACTAAACGCCACCCTGGGTGTAGACACCATGCAGATTAGCATTTTCCAACCCTATCCCGGAACTGACCTTGCCCGGCGTTGCCAGGAGCAGCTTGATTTACTACCAGGAGATCTGGCATCCGACTTCTTCACTCCATCTATTCTGAAATTAACCACGGTTTCTCCCTCTCAGGTCTTGATGTTCCGAGACTATTTCAGAGTTCTCGTCTGGTACTATCGATTTTTACAAAAGTTATCGCCAGGAATTTCTAAGATTTTCATTAATTTTTCAGACACTATTCTTTCTCTTGGCATGACATCCATAATTCTTAATCTGATTTATCTTCCCTTAAATTATGTCTATCGAAAGGCACTGTTCTTGAGGCTTAAGCTCAAGAATGCGCAGCGCAAAGGAACCATCCATTCACAAACAGAAAAGCAATCCGGGGGAGGTTAAATTCCGTGTAGTGCACGTTTGAACGGCAGTAAACCATTCAGGGAAATCCGGCCTGTTCTTGGTGACCTATGGTTTCGTCAATCTCAAGTGGGACTATAACTTCTTCATTTACAGCTTAAGCACGGTTGAACAAGCAAACAACGATAAAAAGAGGGTTTAAAAGATCTAAGAACTAAAGGAACGGCATAATGGGAATTTACCTCCATACATCCAATAGGAATCCAGAGGAGAGAATATGGCGGTACAAATGTTGGAAACATTTGCAAGTTGCCCTTTGTGTGAATCCGATCCTTCTCGGGTATTGTTCACTCACAAGAAATTCGGAAAATTTATAAAATGTAGTCATTGCAATTTGGTCTATGTTCGGGAAAGACCAACGCCTTCGTGGATAAAGATGCGCGAAAGTGAACCCTACCGTTCAGTTCCCATCCCAGATGTGCTCATTAATAGAGCCATTGACCTAACTCCTGATTTCCAGAGTATCCTGAAACGACTGAAGCAGTATCAGAACCACGGCAAATTACTTGAGGTAGGCAGTTTTACCGGGCATTTTCTAAACCTATCCAAAGAGGCGGGCTACGACGTTGCAGGAGTCGAACCGGATTCGATCTCGGCAGATTTCGCCCATCGAACTTTTGGCTTAAATATCTGCCGATCCATTGTTCAAGATTCGCCCTTTAAGGATAAGACGTTTGATATAATAGTCATGATAGATGTTCTGGAACATTTAAATGAGCCGGTGCGAGGCCTCTTGGAACTTCATAGACTACTGAGAGACGCAGGGGTTATCGTAATTGAGGTTCCAATAATCGATACAGTTTTCTTCAACCTGTTAGGTAAGTACCATAGACATATAATTATGGATCACATTCTGTTGTTTTCGCAAACAGCCCTCTATAATATTTTAGATAAGTGTGGCTTTTATCCGATTCATTCAGAATTATATGGCCGGCGGGTTCGACTCGGAAGGATTGCTTGGAATTTTCGGAACCAATCAGAGTCAATAGGAGGGTTCGTAGAAGGACTTCTGAAGGGGTTACGGATTTACGATTTTTCGATCAGCGTGAACTTGCGGGACATGGTACGAGTTTACTGTAAAAAAAAGCAAACCACATAAAGTGAATTCGTTTCATACCACCGGAGACTTTAAGGATTAGTTGGAGCCCGGAGAATGAAAATTGGCTTTGATGGACGATTCATACGACAAAGCCAAACAGGAGACGGGGTGTTCAGCCAGCAGCTCCTGGAGGGCCTTGCGCGGCTTGACCATGAAAATGAATACACGGTCTATCTCATAGAAGATATCCCCTTCATACAGAAGGACAACTTCCGTCTGAAAAGGATGCCGGCTATTCATGCCAATTCTCACCTTCGCTTCCTTCTGAGTTTCCCTTGGGAGCTTATCCGACACCCAGTGGATCTCTTTCACGCCATCCACACCGTACCCTTGAGGGCGCCTGCCCGGGTAGTCCTCCACTTGGTGGAATTTGGCTGGATCACAAACCCTGAAGAGTTTCCTGCCTCCAGAATCTTCTTGGCCCAGCTTAGGCCGATCATTCATCATTCCATCCGCCGGGCCGACTGCATCGTCACCGCTACGAAGCTTTGGAAAGATAAGCTGCTGAACTATTTTGGCCTGTCCGAGGAAAAGGTAACGGTAATTCCACACGGATTCAACGAGAGATTCCTGGGACGATGCGACCCCAACAAGATCTACCGAACCAAACAAAGATACGGGATCACGCAGGATTACATACTGAACGTAGGGAATTTACACCCTCGAAAAAACTTAATTCGCTTAATCGAAGCGTTCACTTGGCTAAAAGAGACTAAGGGGATCCCCCACCAACTTGTCCTGGTCGGTAAAGCATTGTTTCAAGCTGAAGAGATCTATCGAAAAGCATTTTCCTGCTCAGACCGGGATTCTATAATCTTCACTGGATATGTCCCTTTTGAGGAACTGCGGGCACTATACCAGGGTGCCGCTCTCTTTGCTTTTCCCTCTCTTGACGAGGGCTTTGGGCTTCCTGTTCATGAGGCTATGGCTTCCCGCTTGCCTGTTGTGGTATCGAACCGGGGGGCACTCCCTGAAGTTGCCGGAGATGCGGCTCTGGTTGTGGACCCGCTGAGCATAGAGGATATCGGATCTGCGATCTACACGGTTCTGGAAGACACCAGCCTTCGAGAGGAACTTGTTGAAAAAGGGACAAGGCAAATTCAAGGTTTTTCATGGGATGAGGCTTGCCGAAAATTATTGAACCTCTATAACAACCTCGGTGTGGAGAGGGACAAGAAGAGGGGAAAAAATTGAACATATTGCTTATTTATCCCTGGTACCCTTATGCATCTGTTTCGACGTTTGAAGAACCGTTGGGAATTCTCTACATCGCCTCTGCACTCTTGGAGGCCGGGTTTACCGTTGATGTGGTGGACCTCACCTTCAATCAAAAGATGGAAGGCTTGGAGGAAAAAGTCCGTTGGGCAGATGCAGTGGGGATATCCGCTCCCACACCACTCTTTGGTACCGCTGATGTCGTCCTTCGCTATACAAGGAAGATAAAACCCGACATTTTTGCAATTGTTGGGGGACCTCACGCTACTGCAGATCCATACGATGCTCTCCGTGTTGGTTTTGATGTGGCGGTCGTTGGGGAAGGGGAAGTGACTGTAGTAGAGGTAATGAAGGCTCTTGAAAAAGGGGAATCGTTAGATAAAGTAGCCGGCATAGCCTATCTTGAGGATGGGAACTTAAAGCTCACTGCTCAGCGTCCCTTTATCCCTAACTTGGATGAGATTTCCTTCCCAGCTCGACAATTTATTGATTACTCTCGTTACCGTCGTCTTGGCACGATTGCAATGCGGGGATGCCCCTACCGCTGCCTATTCTGCAAGCCTATCGAGGACAAGCTTTTCGGCAAGAAACTTAGGAAGCGGAGCTTAGAGAACATAGTCGAAGAGATTTATTACCTCATCACGAAATATGGCAACCGTCTGGTCACTTTTAAGGACGATACTCTTACAGTGAACAAAACCGCGTGGTTCGAGAGGATGGGCGAAGAACTTCAACGGAGGGGATTGCGTCTGAATTGGCAGTGCAGCAGTCGAGTGGATACGGTGGATTTGAGAAAACTCAGAGCCATGAAAGCTGCTGGCTGTAGCCAGATTTTCTTCGGAATCGAGAGCGGCTCTCAAAGGATCCTAGACTACTACCAAAAGGACATCACCGTAGAACAGACCAAGGAGACTTTTGCGCTGTGTCATCGCGTCGGGATACGGGCCTGTGCTTCAGTCATGCTGGGAGCTCCTTCGGAGACGCGGGAAGATCTGGAAAAGACGTATCAACTGGTCAAGACCATTAAACCTTTCAATTGGCATGTCCACGTGGCTACACCGATCTGCGGTACTTTCCTTTACGACCAGGCAAAGGCGGAAGGGAGGCTTGATTCTGAGATAGACTACCGGGCCTTCGCGCCCACCGGCAATATATACCGTCTTCACCTTCCCATGAAATTGAACCACCTGTCTGGAAGTGATATCGCTACGTATCGCGATCGCATTAATCATTACATGAAATACCGGTTGGCACTTCGCTGTTTAGCAGATCCCCGTTTCTGGATGGAGATCATTTCGTCCCGGGGGTTTCGGACCATCGCCTCCAATTTTATCGGACGGCACTTCAACCCCTTTCACCGCCGAGCCAATCATCGAAGGTGAGACGTCGGGTTAGGGTGAGGCCAATGAGGCCATTGCACTAAATCCTATGTAACGGTTTGCAACGAACGAGATATTTCCCAATGGATTCATCAGAAAAAGACATGGCCACTTTATCTGTTATTATCGTTAACTACAATACAAAAAACTTCTTGAGACAATGTCTGGCTTCGCTTTACAGGATGGAGCCCAGCTTTGATTTCGAGACCATTGTGGTCGATAATCACTCGCATGACGGAAGTATTGCTTTGGTCCGGAAAGATTTCCCCCGTGTGCACCTTATTGAAAATATCGAAAACGTGGGATTTGCCAAAGCTAATAACATGGGCATAGCATTAGCGCGAGGGAAATACGTTCTTTTGCTTAATAGCGATACCCAGGTTATTGGAGATGCATTGGAGAAACTGATCTCATTCTTGGATACTCACCTCGACGTCGCGGTGGTCACTCCGCGCTTGGTCTACCCAGATCTGTCAGACCAGGGAGCTGCCCGAACATTTCCGACACCTGTTAATGTGCTATTTGGTCGCAAGAGCCATCTTACGAGGCTTTTTCCAAACAATCGATATTCAAGAAAATATCTTTTGAGCTGCGTGAGCACTTCACATGAACCCTTTGAGGTTGATTGGGTCTCCGGCGCGTGCCTGATGGTGAGAAAAAAGGTTATTGAACAGGTGGGTCCCCTGGATGAAATGTTTTTCATGTACTGGGAAGATGTGGATCTGTGCTTCCGAATCAAGCAAAAAGGCTGGAAAGTTTACTGTGTCCCGGGTGCGGTGACGATTCATTACGAAGGGAAGAGCGTTACGGGAAAAATCAGGACTCGCTGCATTATAGAATTCAACAAAGGTGCTTATCTTTATTACCGCAAACATCATATCAATTCCTATTTCGAAATTATGAACTTTGTAGCACTTCTTGGTCTCTCCTTAAGAACTCTGGTATTGCTTGGCATAAATGCAGTCAAGGGAGAAGCTACCTTTGAAAGTCATACTTAAATTTGATGTGAGGAGGGTGGTTTCATATGAGAAGATCTGTTCCTGACTTATTGTGTATAATTCTGGTCATTATAATAGCGACGTCGTTTTCCTCCTACCTGATTTTTGCACAAAGTGTTGATAAAAACCTTTTGGTCAATGGGGGATTCGAGGAAAAAGGTGAACACGGCCTCCCCCGTGGATGGCAGATAATGCCCAACCTTGCGAAGGGGGGGGAGGCTACCATGGATGATAAGAGCGCACATTCCGGCAAATACAGTCTGAGACTCTCACCGAATAAGAAGAACACTTCAGAAGGTTTTGGTGTATTCATGATGCTCGATCCTGCCATGGTGCAGGGAAAAGAGGTCACCATCAGTGGTTTTGCGAAGCTTGAAGGCATGGGCGAAAATCCTGCGGGTTTCCTTTTTAAAACAGATAAGGATAACTGGCTGATAATTCCTCAGGCCGTACAAGGTAAGTTTTTCTTTTTCAGCAAGACATTCTCCGTAGCTAACTCAATTTCTCAAGCAGCTCTCTGCTTTTTGGTTGGAGGAACTAAAGGAAGTGTCTGGATTGATGATCTCTCTCTTAAAGTTAGCGAGGTTTCTGATCCAAAAAGCCTTAAGCTAAGTGGGGTTACTCCTTCCTACAGTGATCCATTTATAAACAAACTCAATACTCCTGGCTGGCAGGATTCGGCTTTTATCTCTCCTGATGGTCAAGAGCTCTATTTTTCCTATGTGCCTTATGCTCAAAAGGATTTCATGGACATCGTTTTCGGGAGGATTTCGGAGAAAGATGTCAAGATAAAAGGACCTATCCGAGTTGGGAGCCATGGCATGATGAACTTTGAGACTTATAAAGTGATCAGGAATAAAGATGGTACATGGGAAAAACCGATTAACCTCAATATTAATTCGACCTATTCACTCTATTCGGCAAAACTATCATTTGACGGTACCGAACTGTATTATACCATAAGAGATTATGGCCAGAACTATGGGGGAGACGATATCTATTGCTCAAAGAAGCTCCCGGACGGGACCTGGGGGCCTCCTGAAAACCTTGGCCCTGAAATAAACAGCAAATACAATGATGATCACCCTTTTCTGAGATCAGATGGCAAAGCCCTTTATTTTGCCCGAAATAAAGGGGAAACCCTTGGTTGGGAAATCATGGTATCCCACAAAGCGAATGGTAAGTGGACCAAAGCAGAAAAACTTGGCCCTCCCATCAATGAATCGGATCCCGAAAAGACAGCAAACCATCAGCCCTTTATTACCTCCGACGGCAAGGAATTCTATTTTACGCGTATCCAACAGCTGTACAAGTCGGTAGTGCGACCTGACGGAACGTGGGGGAAACCTGTTAAGGTATTCCCGAACCTGCCTGTATCTGGACACGCTTCGGTAACGGCTGATGGGCACTATCTCTATTTTCTCACGGCCAAAGATAAAGAAAGCCTGAAACGTTATCAATGGGCAATCTGTTATGCGGCGAGGCAAAAGGATGGAAACTGGGGTGATCCCAAATTTCTCGATTGAGAAAGGAGTCAGATGATAGATCTCACTATTTCAATCGTAACAGCCAACAACAGGCTTTTGATCGTCGACTGCCTCAAATCGATCTACGAGACAACTCATGGCCTCAGGTTTGAGGTTTACGTGGTTATCAACGACTCTTTGGACGACAGCGAAGAGGCAATCAAAGAGAACTTCCCAGAGGTAACGCTTATCATCAACAGGGAAAAGCTGGGATTCACTCGCAATCACAATATGGTTATGAGAAGGTCTGAGGGTAAATATATTCTTGTACTCAATGACGATACTGTAATACTTGAAGGGGCGCTGAACAAAATGGTTGATTTCATGGAAGCATCACCTCAGGTGGGTATCCTGGGCTGTAAGATTTTGAATCCTGACGGGTCATTACAATGGTCCTGCGGGAAAAGTTTTAGTCACGCGTTCGAACATTTCAAGTCTGGAGTGCTGAGAACATTGCTGGCGCCATTTATTAGAGACCAGTTTTATCTCAGAACACAGGAGGTTACTTGGGTAACCGGAGCATGTCTCATGGCTCGGTCCGAAGCAATTCGGGAGGTGGGACTTTTTGATGAAAACATTATTATCTATTTTGAAGATGGAGACTGGTGTTACCGGATGGTCCAGACGGGCTGGAAAGTTGTTTATTATCCGCATGCCGAAATCATTCATTATTATGGTCAGACCCGGAAACAGTACTTGGGCAGAGATACTTTCATTATCTACTTAAGCAGACTTTACTTTTTCTCTAAACATTACAGTCCTTTGACCCTTCATTTGGTAAAATTCCTAACCATGCTCGAGGCCATCTTGAGGTATATGAAAACCTTGATGTTCTCTTATTACTCTCCTAGCGAAAAGTTCCAAAAACAAGAACTTCTTGAGGCTTACCAACGAGTGATTAAGCTTGCTTGGAACTATGGGAAGACAAAATATGAATACAGCAAACAATAACACACACATTACTGAGAATTAAAAGAAAATGGGTTGCCTTTACTCACAACTTCCTATGGCATTTTTTTAGGTCAATGAATGGTAACAGATATATTTTATCTATTCCACCGGAGAACTACTGATGAAGATAGTTTTGGCTGATCCACCGGATGTTCAGACCCCATGGCTTATTGCCAATCATCCGAACCTTGGTATCCTTTATCTAATCAGTTACCTGCGGCATGACCTAAGTGATATCCAGATCTATTACCTTGAGGCGTTTCTTAGCTTAAAAGAACACCTAAGGCAATTGGAAACGATCAATCCTGATCTTTATGGGCTATCCTTCAGTGCAATGAGAAACCAAGCGGCTTTTAAGACAATTAAAGCAGTTAAGGAGAAATATTTCCACCTGCCATTATTCTGTGGAGGCCCATATCCTACCATAATGTCTGAGGAGATAATAAAAAACCTCCCCGTTGATGTATGTGTCAGGGGAGAAGGTGAGGTAACTCTGGCCGAGTTAGTTGAGGCCTTCCAGGGAAAGAGGGACCTTGAGGATGTCTCAGGCATAGTCTTTAGGAAGAATGGCCAAATCGTTGTGACGGAGAAGCGAGCCCTAATTCCTGACCTGGACACAATTCCTATGCCGGCATGGGACCTAATTGATTTCAAGAAGTATAAGGGAAATTATCAATATATGGCCAAACCGAGTACAGCGATTATTGCTTCAAGGGGATGCCCATATGATTGCGTTTTTTGTGCCAGTCCAGTTTGGAAACTCTCCAAGCCATGGCTACGAATGAGGAGTCCATCCAATATTTGCGAAGAAATCTATTTGCTTTACCAGAGAAGGATTCGGGAAATCTCAATACGTTCTGACGAATTTAATCCGGTACTTTCCTGGACCCTAAAAGTTTGCCAAGAGATTCAGAAGCTTGGTTTGAAAGACCTCTTCTTTCAGGGTAATCTCCGTGCAGACAAAGTTACTGATGAATTGGTTCGAGAGATGAAGAAGTGCAACTTTTGGATGGTTCAACTGGGCATTGAGAGCGGTAACCAGCGTACTCTGGATGGCGTCGGCAAGAAGATTACCTTAGACCAAATAATCCAAGCCTGCCGACTTTTTAAGAAATATGGGATGAAGGTATATGGCTACATCATGATCTACAATGCCTGGGAGGAAGACGGAAAATTTTGCTATGAAACCCCCGAGGATGTAAACAGGACTCTTAGCTTTGTCTGGCAACTAAAAAGAGAAAGGCTTATTGATTATATGTCTTTTTCTACCACTACCCCAATGCCGGGTTCAAGATTGTTTGAAATTGCCGTGCGCCACAACGTACTCAAAAAAGATGAGGTCCTGAGAGACTTATCTGAGTTTCATATTGAGTTCCCCAATATTTCCCGGAAGGCAATGAAGAAGTCTCGATTGAATGGGCTTCTGCTTCAGACCCTTATAAATCTGCGCTCTGGGCATAACTGCCTCACCGACTGGGGCAAAAATTGGTATAAGGTTAAGACCTTCTTAAAATCAATTTAGGAGCCAATGCCATGAAGCTTTATGTGCTATTAATTCATCCTCTTTATGGTAATGAAACTGAGCAGCGAATTTTTCACCCTGGAGAAGAATTACCTGTGAGCCTTACCTATCTCTCATCCTACTTGGAACTGAAAGGGATAGCTAACGACATTCTGGATCTAAGAGTTGAACATAGCCCAGACCTAGCACTGCGTGAGCGGATTGCTGAAAAGAAGCCTTTGGCTGTGGGCATCACGACCAGTACAGCGGGTATCGAAAAAGCGGCAAAATTAGCCAACCAAGTGAAGGCTATCAATTCCCAGATTGTTACTATCATAGGGGGATGGCACGCATCAGCCCTTCCAGAGGAAACCCTAAGAAAGTACCCCTCATTTGATTATGCTATTCACGGTGAGGGGGAAATTGCCTTAGCAAATTTGGTGACATGCCTTGAAGGAGGGGGTTCTCCCGATGAACTGAGAGGCTTGGCGTTCAGAGCTGGTGATACCGTACAAGTCAACGTCCGTGAGAAACTCATTGATAACCTTGATGAGATTCCATTTCCTGCAAGGCATAAGGTTCCAATCTTCCGCTACCGTCCTAAACCAGGCACTCGTAACTATCTGAGGCTTCCCTCTACGGGCATCCTTATAGGACGAGGATGTCCTTACCGATGTCTTTTCTGCTATAAGGGGGTTTGGGGACAAGTTGTGCGCTTCCGTTCTCCTGAAAACGTCCTAGAGGAATTGGAAATGTGTATTGACCGCTATGGGATTAGGGATTTTCGTTTCTATGATGATGCGATAACCCTTCCTCGCTGGGATCTCAGAGGGTTCTGCGAGACCATGATCGCCAAAAGACTTGATATCAATTGGAACTGCTGGAGTAGAGTTAACGACGTGGATGAAGATAAACTTCGGCTGATGAAGGCAGCAGGATGTTACCACATCAAATTCGGTATTGAGTTTGGTACCGAGAAAGCTCTCAAACTGGCCAGGAAAGGAGCTACCTTGGATCAAGCCAGAAGGGCAGTCGCTTTAGCCAAAAAGGTAGGTCTCGAATGTAAGGGTAGCTTTATCTTTGGCATACCCGGGGAGACGATAGAGGATTGCCATGAGACTCTTAATTTTGCATTAGAAGTTTCTCCACATTTTGCCACTTTTTATGCCTTTGATCCCATTCCGGGTAGCCCTTTTCATGAAAGGATAGCCCACGGGGAGATAGACCCAACACGTGATATGCTTCCTCAGAAGATAACTCAAGGGCTGGCTGATAGAGCTTACAAAACTTTCTATTTTCGTCCCACTTTTATCATACACCGTCTTAAAAGTTTAATGGCGCACCCTAAACGAGAGGGCCTTATGCTCTTTAGCGGGGTAGTTATGGCTGCCTCCTATTTGCTGAAAAAGATCACTAAAACTATCATAGTCGCTTTTAAAAAAAACTGGAAAAAGACTAAGCTTGACGCAAGCCATGATTTAAGCTTAACCTCTGGCCGTACAAAATCTTCTAAGGAGAAGGCAATCCGGGAAATTGATTTTATTATAGCTCTTATAGGTCTTATCTTGAGCCTTCCTCTTATGGTCTTGATTGCAACCATCATCAAAATAGATAGTCCCGGGCCGGTCATTTATAAACAGACAAGAGTCGGAAAAGAACGGCGAGGGAACGGATACTACACATTAAGAAATGGAGGGGATTTCAGCCAAGACCGGAGAAAGGAAGATCGGGGAAGACCCATCACCTTTTATAAATTCAGGACAATGGTAGTGAATGCCAAGGAAAGGTTTCCGGATCTATACCGGTATCAATACACCCCGGAGCAACTTAATAGTTTGGTTTTTAAGGTTCCCGATGACCCAAGGCTCACCCACTTTGGAAAACATTTAAGGAAAACAACCTTGGATGAATTGCCCAACTTAATTAATGTGCTCAAAGGTGATGCGAGCTTAGTTGGTCCCAGGCCGGAAATTCCGGAGATGATTAAATATTATGAAGGGTGGCAGAGGAAAAAGTTTCAGATAAAGCCCGGCATAACCGGATTGGCTCAGGTAAATGGACGGGGGCTTCTCAGGTTTAAGGAATATGTAGAATATGATGTGGAATTGGTAGAAAATTATAGTCTCTGGATATACTTTAATGTCATTTTAAAGACAATCAAAGTGACCCTTCTAAGAATAGGCGCTTTTTAGAAATTGGAGAAATAAAGATGAGCATGATATTAGTTACGGGGGGAGCAGGTTTTATCGGCTCACATCTGGTAGACGAACTGATCACAATGGGTGAAAAGGTTATCGTCCTTGATGATCTGAGTGGAGGGTTCAGGGTGAATATTAACCCTGGCGCCCCGTTCATTAAAGGGAGCATACTCAATGAAAAATTGATCAATTCTATTTTTGAAAAGCATCGGATAAATTTCATCTTCCATTTGGCAGCTTATGCGGCTGAAGGGTTAAGTCATTTTATTAAGAGGTACAATTATAGAAATAATCTGATGGGTAGCATTAACCTAATCAATGCTTCAGTCAATCATAACGTTAAGTGTTTTGTGTTCACTTCTTCTATTGCAGTCTATGGTAATAACACGTGTCCTATGTCTGAAGACATGATCCCCCTTCCCATAGATTCTTACGGCATTGCCAAATTGGCAATTGAGCAAGAATTGAAGATTAGCCACGACCTGTTTGGACTGAATTATATTATTTTTAGACCCCATAATGTATATGGAGAAAGGCAGAATATAGGCGACAAATATAGAAATGTTATTGGTATCTTCATGAATCAGATTATGAATGGTAGGCCGGTGACCATTTTTGGAGATGGAATGCAAACAAGAGCCTTCACTTACATAAAGGATGTCGCTCCTTTTATCGCTCATTCTATTTGCATTGAAAAGGCTTACAACCAGATTTTTAATGTCGGTGCGGATAAGGCGATCACTGTAAACCAATTGGCACAAGAGGTATCAATAGCTATGGGAGTCCCGCATCGAATCGAGTATGTGGAAGAAAGAGAAGAGGTGAAGCATGCGTATTGCTCTCACAAAAAAATAAGGAGGCTGCTGAATTTTAAAGAAGGCCATACCCTCTCCCGAGGGCTGAAGAAGATGGCTCAATGGGCAAAGAAAAACGGGAGTAGAAAGAGCAAAAGGTTTAGCCAGATAGAGATCCGGAAAAATTTGCCAAGTATATGGTTGGAGTGAGGAGGACATAATTGGGTTATTTAATCAGATTGGAAGAAATCGTTTTGGCGTCATTAACTTTCAACTCAAGCGTTATTTGCGGGGTATTTTTGGCTTAGATGTTGTATGTTTCTTCTAATCTCACAAATGCTGGGATACCAAGTGCTTTCATTGAAAACTTCATTTTTATTTCAATTGCTGTATCCCATCTCAGAGAAACAACAAAATACTCATACTTGACGCTTACGGCGTGCTGGGGCATAAACTTTAACTATCGCTTCGTAAGAAATATAAGGTTTATGCGGCTTACAGAAACATTCGGCGCGATTTGATGCAGGGCCATCATCTTGATTCGGCTCCCATCATTGCAACAGCGGAACATTTTGAGAGTTTCATTGCCGCCATGGTCCGGCCAGACATTGTGATAGACTACATTGATATCCCTAAATAGAAATCAGATGTAAAAGAAGTAAATTAGAGTATTCAGATCAATGGTGTCTCCTGAGCGAATTGAATCCTTTTCACCCATTTGTCCGAGCACTATAATACTTACTGTTTCCCGACTGGCCGATACCGGCAAGTTAGGCCTAATGCTAGCACGCCAGTGAAACGGGCCAGGGCTAAAGAAGGCTGTGGTTACCATAAGAAGTTCTTTCTTCACCTTTGTCCTCAGGGCCTTCTAACCTTCCTAAAAAGGGAGGAGTTCTTAGCCTGCGATTTGTGCCGTCGAAGTGCGTGCTTCCATTTTTATTGAGTGCTAGATGTTTACTTAGCTTTGGTCAGAAGGAAACCGGAGATGTCTCCTCCTATGACGTGCATCCTGTGTGGTCAGAGCAAAGGAAGGACTCTGTATGAAGTCGAAAGCGCAGCTGGAGTATCCAAACACTGGAAATTTGAGATAGTCAGATGCAACGATTGTGGGCTCGTTTACACGCAACCGCAATTGTCAAGAGAGGATTTGAGAGCATGTTATACAGAAGCATATTACTTGAAGGACAGGCTGCGCTTGAAAAGCTTTCTCGAAGATGACATTCCATGGCTACGGCGGGCCGACAGGGTTGGGAAGTACGCGCGAGGCGGGAGCATTTTAGACATTGGCTGTGGCTCTGGAGGGTTTTTGCGGAGTTTGGACACGCAACGCTGGCAAAAGTATGGCGTCGAGGTTTCCCCTGTGCCAGCTAAGAGCGCACAGCAACAGGTCGATATCGATGTCTTCGTCGGAGATTTGCGAGAAGCGAACTTCCTTGACGACCAGTTCGATGTCATCACTCTTTGGCACGTTTTTGAACACCTACATGAGCCCCGTGAAGTGCTGCAGGAGATCAAAAGGATTCTAAAAAGGGGGGGATTGCTGCTGATCGCAGTCCCTAATTTTGAAAGCCTCGAAAGGAAGCTCACGAAAGAAGAATGGTATCACCTTGATATCCCGAGACATCTTTTTCACTTCAGCCCAGAAACCATCGGGAAGATGTTGCGTAAAGCAAATTTCAAAATCCTGAAAGTGCGTCACTTTGAATTAAAGAACTGGTACGGATTTTTACAGAGTTCACTAAACACTTTTGGATTCAAAAGAGATTTACTCCGCAATTGGTTGGGCGGGCGCTTAGAGGGTAGCGAAATAACTTGGAGGTACAGAGTGCAAATCTACATGGTTCTTGCCGGACTACCACTACTGTCTGTGATGGTCATGCTGTTGACATTGTTTGAGAACAGCGTGAGGATGGGTGGCACTATCGAGGTATATGCTGAGAACGATAAAGTGTGAATGACGGAAAAGGGGATTGCGCAACTGTCGATCAATGCTTGCTCTGCTTATCGTAAGCTCGCTTCTTTTCGAAAAAAATTCTCGCTACATATAAAGCTGTTATTTTCGTGAAACCTGACGAATATTACCTTTTAGCAGTCCAGAGTTATGTCACTTATGCTTTTGAAGATGAATTTTCCACCCTAAATACGAACGTTAATGGAACCCACTATGTCCTGGTTGCCCTCAAGGAATGTGCGCCAAATTGCCGGGTTTATTTTGCAGCGTCGAGCGAGATGTT
>Ga0214473_10002330_pt1 | contig 23352 bp, 17 predicted proteins | sample RVTome_7_FD_203509 | JGI IMG/M metagenome (GOLD analysis project Ga0214473, IMG submission 203509) | Soil microbial communities from uranium-contaminated site in the Upper Colorado River Basin, Wyoming, United States - RVT98D197 | ecosystem: Environmental > Terrestrial > Soil > Contaminated >... | reverse complement strand
CAAAGTCTTGTGAGAACGACGAGAAAATGCCGCTGGTCGGAGAGCTCGGGATATTTCTCGTGTCGTAAGCAACCGTGTAGCCCACGCTCGAGACGTTGGCGACGCCAGCCGCCTGCTTTACAGCCAGAGAGGCATTGTCTTCCACGTCGAAGATTTCTTCGCGCTCGAATCTGTAACGCAAGCCTATCTGGGTATTGTAGGCCACGGGAAAGCCCATCCGGAGATTGCCGCCGGTGTCGCGCTGCTTGAACGAGGCTACGCTGGTCAAGTCGACTTCTTTGTGAAAGAGGTCGAAGCCCGCGGCAAGGTTGCGATCAAGAAAATAGGGCTCGGTAAAGCTGAAATCCACCTGGGCGCGGTCAAGGCTGCCGGAGAAGCCGAGTCTGACATACTGGCCTTTGCCCATCAGGTTGCGCTCGGTGATGCTGACGTCGCCGATGACGCCTTCGCTTGTGGAGTAACCGGCGCCGAAGGACAGCTCGCCGGTCGGCTGCTCGACCACCTTGACCAGGATGACGACGCGGTCGGGGGCGCTGCCAGGCTCGGTCTCGACCTCCACGGTCTTGAAAAAGCCGAGCGCCCGCAATCTCTTGCGTGCCGTCTCGACTAGCAGACGGTTGAAGGCATCGCCTTCGGCGAGCCGGAATTGACGCCTGATCACATTATCCTCAGTGCGGAAATTGCCGACGATGTTGATGCGCTCGATGTAGATTCTCGGACCTTCGTCGATGACGAAGACGATATTCATCGTGTAAGTCGACTCGTCGCGCTCGAAGCGCGGCTTGACCTGGCCGAAGGCATAGCCCTGCAGGGAAACTCCGAGGGTCAACGCTTCGACCGTCTTCTCCACCTTCTCGGCGTTGAACACGCGGCCGCTCCGGGCCAGGATATATCGCCGCAAGTCATCGATGTTGAGCGAAGGGAGAGCGCTTTCGATTTCGATGGTGCCGAAGCGGTAACGCGCGCCCTCCTCGATGGTGAAGGTGATGAAGAACCCGCGGCCGTCGCGGTCCAGATCGGCGGTGGCCGAGACGATGCGGATATCGGCGTAACCACTCTTCATATAGAACTGCCGGAGCAGCTCGCGGTCGAGACTGAGCCGATCGGGATCGTAGATATTGGTGCCCTTGAGAAAGCTCAGGATATTCGTCTGCGTGGTCGAGATCACGTAACGAAGCTGCGAATCGCTGAAGGCAGAATTGCCGATGAAGTTGATGGCGCGGACCTTGGTCGTCGGTCCTTCGTTGATCTCGAACACGACGTCGATGCGGTTGTTGTCGAGATTGATGATCTTGGGATCGACCTGAGCGGCATAGAGGCCTTGGCGCCGGTAAAGGTCGAGGATGCGCTGCACGTCGGATTGCACGCGGGCGCGGGTATAGACCGCGCGCGGCTTGAGCTGGACCTCCGTGGACAAGGTAGCGTCCTCGATCTCCCTATTCCCCTCGAAAGCGACCCGGCTCACGATCGGGTTCTCGAGCACGATAATGACGATGGTCGCCCCTTCCCGTCTGATGCGCACGTCCTGGAACAGGCCGGTGGCAAACAGCGCTTTCAGCGATTCGTCGATCTGGGCGGGATCGTAGGCATCGCCGGTGGAGAAGGTGAGATAAGAGCGGACCGTCTCCGGCTCCACCCGCTTGGAGCCCTCGACCCGGATGTTCTGGATAACGCCTTGGGCGAATGCAGAAAACTCGCCAAAGCTCGCGCTAAGACCCAGCAAGAGCGGGACGGTACTCAACACAAGGAGGGCCGCAAGCAGCCCTCTGGCCAACGTCCACCGCACCATTGCTGGTGTCTTCCCCTCGAGCCGATCCCCGCCGCCGCTACGGCTTCAGGAGCGAAACTGGCCACCTTTTGTGGCCGATTTTTGGTTCCCGCCGCATTACGCCGGCGGGGGCCTCTCGGCCCCCGCCAAGCGCGCTGTCTCAAAGCGGTACTCTTACAAAAATTTCAAATGAATCAAGTCATTCCAGGTTGCAAAGATCATCAGCATGAGGACGAAGGCGAGGCCAATACGGAAGCCGATTTCTTGCGTGCTCTCGCTCAAAGGTCGCCCCCTGATCGCCTCAATGCTGTAAAAAAGAAGATGACCGCCATCGAGCATTGGAATCGGGAACAAATTCAGGAGCCCAATGCTGACAGAGATAATGGCGGCAAGATTGAGCAGGGCAACAAAGCCTGCGGTTGCAACTTGACCGGAGACCTGGGCGATTCGAATGGGCCCGCCAAGCTGGTCTGCGGCTTCCCGACCCGTCACCACGTCATAGAGATAACCGAGGGATCGGGAGATGACGAAATAGCACTCTTTCAGAGCCATGCCGAAGGCCGTCAAGGGATCGTGGCGCTTTAGAGTCCAATCGTCGGGAGAGGCGCTTCGCTGAATACCCAAAAGGCCTAAGCGTATGACGTTGCCGAAATGGTCGGTGATCTCCTTGCGCTCGGGTGTGGCCGTGATCTCGACGGTCTTGCCGCCTCGGTCGACCACGAAATGGAGCGGCTGATCGGGGCTCGTGCCGACGATGCGCTGCATCTCGCTGAAGCTCCCGATGGTTTGGCCGTCGATGCTGATCACCCGGTCGCCCGGCAGGAATCCTGCTCGTTCCGCTGCGCTTCCGGGGTTGACGATATCGACCTTGGCCGCCGTGATGCGCTCGCCGAACAACGCGAAAATCGCCGTAAAGATCAGGATCGCAAAGATGAAGTTGGCGATCGGGCCGGCGGCAACCACCGCGGCGCGCTGGCCTAGGGACTTACCCTGAAAGCTCCGCGTCCGATCCTCGGGCGACAACTGCTCGAGCGACTTCTGGCCGGCGCTCGCAGCATTCTCGTCGTCGATGAACTTCACGTAGCCACCAAGGGGAATCCAGGACAGCCGCCACCGTGTGCCGTGCCGGTCGGTGAAACCCGCGATCTCAGGACCGAAACCGATCGAGAAGGTCTTGACCGCAACCCCGCACCAACGGGCCACGAGAAAATGGCCGAGCTCGTGGACGAAGACGACGACGGTGAGGACGAAGAGGAAGGGAAGAAGATAGCCGAGAACGGTGTCCCCGAAGCCTGAGAGTTGAACTATCGTATCCATAAGTGTGGGGTTATCCTTGAATTTGGGCCCTTCTTAGCCCGGCCGACCGGCTTATGCAAACCGGCCTAGCAGCGAGCGGGCCGACGCTCTCGCCTCGGCGTCGATGGCGAGCACGTCGTCGACGCTTTCGGGGTGAGATGTAGTCAATCCGGCGTTTGCTGCAAGCGTCGTCTCGACCAGGCCGGCAATGGCCAGGAACCCGATCCTTCCGGCAAGAAAGGCCTCCACCGCTATCTCATTGGCGGCATTGAGGACGGTGCCGGCGCTTCCGCCCGCGGCAAGGACCTCGCGCGCCAGGCGGAGCGCCGGAAAGCGCTTTTCGTCCGGCGCCTCGAAGGTCAGCGTGCCGAGCTCCGCCAGATCGAGGCGCTTGGTGGGCGCGTGCATGCGCTCGGGCCAGGCCAGGCTATAGGCGATGGGCGTGCGCATATCGGGGCAGCTCATCTGCGCGAGCACCGAGCCATCGCTCAAGTGAACGAGGCAGTGCACGATCGATTGGGGATGGATCAGGACATCGAGCTTGGCCGGGGGAAGCGAGAAGAGATGATGAGCTTCGAGCAGCTCAAGCCCCTTGTTCATGAGTGTGGCCGAATCGATCGTCACCTTGGGCCCCATCGACCAATTGGGGTGGTTGAGGGCCTGCTCGGGCCGGGCGTCCCGCATCTCATCGAGGCTCCAGCGGCGGAACGGGCCGCCCGAGGCTGTTAGGCAAACAAGCTCGATTTGCTCAGGCCGCGCGCCCGCCATCACCTGCATGACCGCCGAGTGTTCCGAATCGACGGGAAGGAGCGTGGCCTTGGCGCGCACCACCTCGGCCATGAAGATGTCTCCTGCCGACACCAGGCATTCCTTGTTGGCGAGCGCGGTTAAGCTTCCCTGCCGCACCGCTTCGAGCGTTGGCTTCAGGCCTGCCGCGCCGACGATCGCCGCCATCACCCAGTCGGCAGGCCGGCTTGCCGCATCGAGCAGTGCCTCCTCTCCTGCTCCCACCTCGATGCCGGTGCCGGCCAGGCTTGCGCGCAAGGCAGCGTAGCCGTCAGGGTCGGCAATCACCGCAAGCTCGGCCCGATGCAGAATGGCAAGCTCGGCGAGACGAGCGCCATTGTGACCGCCGGTGAGCGCGACGACCTGATAGGCCGATGGGTCGCGGCCGATGAGATCGAGCGTACTCTCTCCGATCGAGCCGGTGGCGCCGAGCACGGAAATCCGGCGCGGCCGCAGGTTACGGGTCGCGATCTCGATGGTGAGGGACGTAAGCGACGGAAACACGGGAGCAGCCTTCACCAGATGAGCAAGCCACGGCCCGGATTGGCCGGATCGCGGAGCGCGATGAGGGCCGCCAAGATCGCGGCAAACAGAAGCCCGTCGATGCGGTCGAGTAATCCTCCGTGACCCGGGATCATTTGGCTCATGTCCTTGGCTCCGAAGCGGCGCTTCACCCAGCTCTCAACCAGGTCACCCATCTGGCAGGCGAGGGCAACGGCCACGCTCACCAGCGCGAGCCGCCAGGGTGAGGTGTCCTTAAGGGCCACGGCGAAAGCATAGCCGACAAGGGCAGGCGCCAGCGCACCAACAATAAACCCGCTCCAGGTCTTCTTCGGCGAGATGCGTGGCGCGAGCTTCGGCCCGCCAATGAGGCGTCCAGCCGCATAAGAGGCCGTGTCGGTGGTCCAGGCAACGGCAAAAAGATAAAGCACGGCGACGGCGCCCGAAGATGGATCGCCGCGGAGCCACATCAGAGAGGCGGCTGGAAGCGCGGCGTAAGTCAGGCCGGCGAGCGACCAGAAGCTACCGTCGGACCGAAAGGCGGTCAGCCCGATTGCCGCGGCTGACGCGGCAAGCACGAAGAGCGCAAGATCGGCACGGCCGACCGATACGAGTATGGCGACGGCCGAGGCGCTAACCGCTGAGATCAGAGCCGTGCCGTCGAAGCCGTTGCCGCGCGTGAGCCTCCCCCACTCCCAGGCAACGATCCCGCCGCCCACCATCACCAGCAGGAGAAAGCTCCAGGGGCTGAGCAGCGTGGCGCCGAGCGCAAGCGCGGCGAGCACCACGGCTGAGGCGACACGGATCGCCACCTCGGGCTTTCGGCGAGCTTCGCCTTTGCGGTCCTCGGGAACCGATCCAGCCCGCGTCACGCGGTCGATCTCGCCGAGGTGCCGCCGAAGCGCCGGCTACGCCGCTGATATTCGGTGATCGCCGCTTCCAAGTGCTCCCGCGAGAAGTCCGGCCAGTAGGCATCGACGAACACGAACTCGGCATAGGCGAGCTGCCACAGTAGGAAATTCGACAAACGCAGTTCGCCGCTCGTGCGGATGAGGAGGTCGGGATCGGGGAGATTGGCCGTATCGAGATAGGATCCGAAGCGTTCTTCCGTCACGTCGGCGGCGGCGAGCGAGCCTCCGGCCACGTCGTCGGCAATGCGGCGCGCGGCACGGGCGATCTCGTCTCGGGCCCCGTAATTGAAGGCGATGGTCAGGTTGAGCGCGGTGTTGTCCTTGGTGAGCTCCACAGCGTCGTCGATCAGCCTGAGCAGGTCAGCGTCGAGACCGTTGCGGGTGCCGATCACTCGGATCTTCACGCCGTTCTTGTGCAGGTCGGCGAGATCGCGGCGGATGAAGCGGCGCAAGAGACCGAACAGGTCGTTGATCTCCTGCTTGGGGCGCGTCCAGTTCTCGGAGGAGAAACTGAACAGCGTCAGATGGGTGATGCCGAGTTCGATCGAGGCCTCGACGATCCGCCGCACACTTTCCACGCCCTGGCGATGGCCTTCGGCGCGCGGCAGCCCGCGCTCGGCGGCCCAGCGCCCATTGCCGTCCATGATGATCGCGATATGGCGGACGGCCGGTCTGTCGGCCGCAGCCCAAGCAAGCTTATCCACCGCAAGCGTCACGTTCGGCTGCTCCGGGTTAGGAGGTAAGGGCTTCGCCCTCTGGCCTTGCCCATTAGACCTGCATGATCTCAGCTTCCTTGCTGGCAAGGGCCTCGTCGATTTCCTTGATGATCTTGTCGGTCAAGTCTTGCACCTTGGTCGAGAGCGCGTGGTGCTCGTCCTTGCCCATCTCGTGGTCCTTCTCGGCCCGCTTGAGATGCTCCATGCCGTCGCGGCGGACATTGCGCACGGCGACGCGCGCCTGCTCGGCGTATTTGTGGGCGACCTTGGCAATCTCTTGACGCCGCTCCTCATTGAGCTCGGGAATGGGAAGGCGCAAGAGCTGACCGTCGACCACGGGGTTGAGACCTAAATCCGACTCCCTGATCGCGCGCTCCACGGCGCTGACCTGGCTCCGGTCCCAAACCTGTACCGTGATCAGCCGCGACTCGGGCACGTTGACGGTGGCGAGCTGGTTGAGCGGCATGGGATTGCCATAGGCCATCACCATGATGGGGTCGAGCAGGCTCGCATTGGCGCGGCCGGTGCGCAAGCCGCCGAACTCTTGCTTTAGCACGCCGAGAGCACCCCGCATCCGCCGCTCGGTCTCCTTAAGGTCGAAGCTAGCCATGTCGCCTTCCCCGCTCGCCCGCCGCTCTCGTTGAGAGCATCGGGCCAAGCTCCGTTCGGCACTGCCAAATCGCCTAGCGTTTCCTCAAGCTCCCCCGCCGTCGATCGTGGTCGAGGAGCCTTTTCCTTGCAACACCGCAGCCAAGCCGCCTTGGCTCTTGATGGAAAACACAATTATCGGAATCCGATTGTCCCGGGCAAGGGCGATTGCGGCGCCGTCCATGATGCGCAAATCTTGCTTAAGGACGTCGTCATAGGTGAGACGGTCGTAACGGCGGGCGTTTGGCGTCTTTTCCGGATCGGCGCTATAGACGCCGTCGACCTGGGTCGCCTTGAGCAGGGCGTCGCAGCCCATCTCTGCGGCCCGCAGCGCCGCCGCCGTGTCGGTGGTGAAGTAAGGGTTGCCGGTGCCGCCGGCGAAGATCACCACCCGGCCCTTGTCGAGATGGTCGAGCGCCTTGTCGCGGATATAGGCCTCGCACACGGTGGGCATGGGGATTGCTGAAAGCACGCGGGCCGTCGTTCCTTCGCGCTCGATGGCGGTCTGAAGGGCGAGCGCGTTCATCACCGTCGCCAGCATGCCCATATAGTCGGCGCGCGCCCGGTCCATGCCGCCTTCCGACGCCATCAGGCCGCGATAAATGTTGCCGGCGCCGACCACGAGACAAATCTCGGCACCGGCGGCAGCGACCTCGGCAATGTCGCGGGCGATGGGCTTAAGCACGTCAAGATCGATGCCATAGCCTTTGCCGCCGGCGAGCGCCTCGCCCGACAACTTCACGAGGACCCGCCTGTAGCGAAGCTTTGCGGTCGCGAGAGGCTTTGCCATCAGCTCAAACTCCGGCGCGAGTGGCGGGTAGCAGCTGCGCGTTCGGGGCCACGTCCGGCGCGCGCCCAACCCTAAGAGTGAGATGCCGCGGCGGCAACCTCCGCCGCAAAATCGCTGTCGGGCCTGTCGATCCCTTCGCCCAAGGCATATCGGTAGAAGCCCGTGATCTTGATCGGGGCCCCGGCCGCCTTCTCGGCCTCGGCCAGGGCGTTCGCCACGGTGGTCTCAGGATCGTGCACGAAGGCCTGCGCCAGCAGCACGACCTCTTCGTAGAACTTCCGCAAGCGGCCCTCGACCATCTTCTCGATCACCTGGGCGGGCTTGCCGGACTCTTTGGCTTGCTCGGTGAGCACGGCGCGCTCCCGCTCGATTACTGCCTTGTCGAGGCTGTCGATCGTGACGGCTTGCGGGTTGGCGGCGGCGATATGCATGGCGATCTGGCGGCCGAAGCTCTTGAGTCGTTCGGTATCGCCGGCAGACTCAAGCGCCACGATCACGCCGATCTTGCCAAGACCCGGCGCGATCGTGTTGTGCATATAGCTCGCGACCACGCCCTTGGCGGCGGAAAGGTGGGCCGCGCGTCTCAAGGTCATATTCTCGCCGATCGAGCCGATCATCTCCTTGACGGTCTCGGCAACCGTCGCCTTGCCGCTTCCATATTTGGCGGCGGCGAGTTTATCGACATCGCCCTTGACCTTGAGTGCGGCAGCGGCGATGGCGCTTACCATCTCCTGAAATTTCTGATTGCGGGCGACGAAGTCGGTCTCGGAGTTGACCTCGACGAGCGCGGCCTGCTTGGCGTCGGCGGCAAGCCCGATCAGGCCCTCGGCCGCGACACGGCCGGCTTTCTTGGCGGCCTTGGCAAGCCCCTTAGCCCGCAGCCAATCGACCGCGACCTCCATGTCGCCCTGAGCCTCGTTCAGTGCCGCCTTGCAATCCATCATGCCCGCGCCGGTCTTCTCGCGCAGGTCCTTCACCATGGTTGCGGTAATCGTCGCCATGTTCTGCCTCTGTCGCTGCCCCTCGTGTGGTGAACGAGGGCTGCCCAAACTATTCCTCTTGAGCCTCGGCCGGCTGGTCTCCAGACGGCGCGGCTTTGGCCGGCTTACGCCCCGGTTTCTTGCCGTCGGTCCTTGGCCCACCCCGGCCGGCACCCCTCGCATCGCTCCGCGCCGGCTTCTTCTTCGGACGGCGATCGGCCTGCGGGGCCGGCCGCTCGGACCCTTCCTCCTCGCCCTCGAGTCCCGGCTCGCCAGCGTGCTCCTCGGCGGCGCCGAGGTCCATGCCGACCGCCCCTTGCGCGCGCTCGAGCCCATCGATCGCCGACCTTGCGATCAGATCGCAATAAAGGGTGATGGCGCGCCCGGCGTCGTCATTGCCGGGAATGGGATGGCTGATGCCTTCGGGATCACAATTGGAGTCTACCACCGCCACCACCGGCATATGCAGCTTGCGCGCCTCGGCAATGGCGATCGCCTCCTTGTTGGTGTCGATCACGAACATGAGGTCCGGCAGTGCGCCCATGTCCTTGATGCCGCCAAGCGAGCGCTCGAGCTTGTCCTTCTCGCGGGTGAGCTGGAGCAGCTCTTTCTTGGTGAGACCGTGATGGTCGCCCTCGAGCAGCTCCTCAAGCGACTTGAGGCGCTTGATCGAGTTGGAGATGGTGCGCCAATTGGTCAGGGTGCCGCCGAGCCAGCGGTGATTGACGAAGTACTGCGCACAGGACTTGGCGGCATCGGCGACCGCCTCGGACGCCTGGCGCTTGGTGCCGACGAACAGGACGCGCCCGCCCTTGGCGACAACATCGGAGACCGCAAGCAGCGCCTGATGCAGGAGCGGGACGGTCTGGGTGAGATCGATGATGTGGATGTTGTTGCGGGAGCCGTAGATGAACGGCGCCATCTTCGGGTTCCAGCGATGGGTCTGATGACCGAAATGCACGCCGGCCTCGAGCAGCTGGCGCATAGTGACATTGGGCAGTGCCATTGGACTGCTAACTCCTTTTTCCGGTTCGGCCGCCGCGGGACAAGGAGAACCGGACCGAAGCCCAGTCACCGGAGCGAGCGCAAAGGCAGGAAAAGCCTATGTGACGCTTAGCGTCCCGCGTGTGAGATGGTGCGGTTTATAGGGAGGGTGGCCCTCCTTGGCAAGGCCCAGCGCTCGCGGAAGTTGAGCTTACGGCCCTCAGAGCGCGCTGATCGCCGCCACCCCTTGCACGAGCTTGAGCGCGCTCCTTTGCTTCGGCGTGGCGTCGATGCCTTGCGGCAGCACGAACTCGACCTCCCTATCGTCGAGGCGGAGCACGAGGCGGAACTGCCCCTGCCCTCCTCCCGATCCGACCTGCTCGGCAAGGGGGGCCAGAGCGCGCGTGTCCTCGACATAGATCTTCATGCCGGCATGGCGGGCTTCTGCGGCCCGGTCGAGCGAGAGAAGCCGCTGCACCCTCACCTTGACGCTCTCGCCGTCGGCCTCGGCCTCGACTTCGAGGAGGACCGCGGTTCCCGGCTCGAGCAGGGGCCGGGAGGCCGCCAGCACCTCGGAGAACACCACCGCCTCGAATTGACCGGTCGGGTCGGAGAAGGCGACGAAAGCGTAAGGGTTGCCGCTTTTGCCCTGGCGCTCACGGGCATGAAGCACAGTGCCCGCAAGCGTGCCGACCACGCGGCGAGCCCGCGCCTTGTCGGCAAACTCCAGCCAGGGCTGGGCGCCGAGCGCTTCGAGCACGTCCTTATAGTCGTCGAGAGGATGGCCGGTGAGGAAGAAGCCGATCGCCTCGAACTCGCGGGAGAGCCGGTCGGTGGGCACCCAGGGCTTGGCGGGGCGGAGCTCGATAGGGGGCGGCAGGTGCTTGGCGCCTGAGAAAAGATCATCCTGGCCTTCGGCGCTCGTCTCCAGAGACCGGTTGCCGACCGCGATCATGCGGTCGACATTGGCGAAGGCGGTGGCACGATCGAGCCCGAGCTCATCGAGGGCGCCCGCGGCGGCGAGGGTCTCCAAGGCACGCTTGTTGACGAGACGCGGATTGATGCGCCGGGCGAAGTCGGACACGTCGCGGAAGGGTCCGTTCGCCGCCCGCTCTTGGGCGATATGCTCCACCGCGTGGCGTCCCACATTCTTCAACGCCGCCAGCGAATAGCGAATGGCGCCGTCGCTTGGAATGAAGCCAACCTCCGAGCGATTGATCGATGGCGGTTCGATGCGCATGCCGAGGCGCCGCGCCTCTTGCGCGAAACCGTTCAGCTTGTCGGCATTGCCCATGTCGAGGGTCATCGACGCCGCCAGGAACTCGGTCGGGTAGTTGGCCCTGAGATAGGCGGTCTGATAGGCGATCAAGGCATAGCCCGCGGCGTGGGACTTGTTGAAGCCGTAGCCCGCGAATTTTGCCACCAGTTCGAAAATATATTCGGCGCGCCCGCGGTCCACGCCGTTTCCGACCGCGCCCTCGACGAAGCGCGACTTCTGCGCCGCCATCTCCTTCTTGATTTTCTTGCCCATGGCGCGGCGCAACAAGTCCGCCTCGCCGAGCGAGAAGCCGGAGAGGACCTGCGCAATCTGCATCACCTGCTCCTGATAGATGATGACGCCGTAGGTCTCCTGAAGGATGGGCTCGATCGTCGCGTGCAGCGCCTCGAATCCCTCGCGTCCGTGCTTGCGATTAACATAGGAATCGATGTTGTCCATCGGCCCCGGGCGGTAGAGCGCGACGATGGCGATGATGTCCTCGAAGCGGTCGGGCTTGAGCTTCCGCAGCGCATCGCGCATGCCCTGACCTTCGAGCTGGAACACGCCGACCGTGTCGCCCTTCTGGAGCAGCGCGTAAGTCGCCGCATCGTCGAGAGGAAGCTTGGCCGGATCGATCTCGATCCCCCGTCGGGCGATGAGCTTTCGCGCCGTCTCGATCACGGTCAGGGTCTTGAGGCCGAGGAAATCGAACTTCACCAGACCGGCAGCTTCCGCCCATTTCATGCTGAACTGGGTCGCCGGGAGCTGGGCGCGCGCGTCGCGGTAAAGCGGCACGAGCTCAATCAGGGGACGATCGGCGATGACGACGCCCGCGGCGTGCGTCGAGGCGTGGCGGTAGAGCCCTTCGAGCCGCTGGCCGATGTCGAGCAACTTCGCCACGATGGGCTCGGCGTCGCGCGCCTCCTGGAGCCTAGGCTCGGCCGCGATAGCCTGGGGAAGTGTGACGGGATTGGCGGGATTCATGGGCACGAGCTTGCACAGCCGGTCCACCTGCCCATAGGGCATCTGTAATACGCGACCCACGTCGCGCAACACCGCGCGCGCCTGGAGCTTGCCGAAGGTAATGATGTGGGCGACGCGAGGGGAACCGTAACGCTCGCGCACATAGGCGATCACCTCGTCACGGCGGTCCTGGCAGAAGTCGATGTCGAAATCGGGCATCGACACGCGCTCGGGGTTGAGGAAGCGCTCGAACAGAAGCCCGAAGCGGATCGGGTCGAGATCGGTGATGGTGAGTGCGTAGGCGACCAGCGAGCCGGCTCCCGAGCCGCGTCCTGGTCCCACCGGAATCGTTTCGGCTTTCGCCCATTTGATGAAATCGGCGACGATGAGAAAATATCCCTGGTAGTTCATGCCGGTGATGACATCGAGCTCGAAGGCAAGCCGCGCGGCGTAAGCGGCCGCGTCATGGCCGGGAGCCACGCCATATTGGGCGATCCGTTCCTTGAGCCCCGCCTCGGACTGGCGCCTCAGCTCGGCAGCCTCGGTCTCGGCGAGAGCGCTCGACGCCTCGCCCCCGGTGAGGAAGGGCGGGAGGATCGGTTGGCGCTCCAAGGGTCGGTAGGCGCAGCGGCGGGTGATCTCGATGGTGTTGTCGAGCGCCTCGGGCAGATCGGCGAACAGCGCCCGCATCTCTGCTCCCGTCTTGAAATAATGCTCGGGGCTCAGGCGGCGCCGGTCGTCGACCGCGACATAGCTTCCTTCGGCGATGCAGATCAACGCGTCATGCGCCTCGAAGTCATCGGGGCTGGCGAAATAGGGTTCGTTGGTGGCAACGATGGGAAGGTCCAGGTCATAGGCGAGATTGAGCAGCAGGGGCTCGACCGCCCTCTGCTGAGGCAGACCATGGCGCTGAAGCTCGACATAGAGCCGGTCGCCGAAGATGGCATGAAGGGCCTCTGCCCGCGCGCGGGCGAGCTCGGGATTGCCGTCGGCGAGCGCGGTGTCGATCGGCCCTTCAAGTCCCCCGGTAAGCGCAATCAGACCTTCGGCCCGCGCCGCGAGATCGGCGATGGAGGAAACCACCTCGCCGGTCTCGCTTGCGGCGAAATAGGCCTCGGTCGAGAGGCGCATGAGATTGGTGTAGCCGTTGGCGTCCTTGGCAAGGAGCGCGATGCGCCCGTCGGCGCGCGTCCGGTTGAGCTCGCCAGGCGCAGCTGTCTCGCGCTCGGCCGCAAAGGTGAGCGAGAGCGTTAGGCCGACGATCGGCTGGATGCCTGCCTCGGCGAGCGTCTCGGAGAATTCGAGCGCGCCGAACAGATTGTTGGAATCGGTCAGAGCCAGCGCGGGTGCCCCGTCGGCGCGCGCCAGCGCGGCAAGCTTCTGGATGGTCAGCGCGCCTTCGAGCAGCGAATAGGCCGAGTGCACCTTTAGATGCACGAACGGCTGAGCCTGTTCCGCCATGTCTTGCCTCTCTCAAGCGATCTGCCTCGCGCTCCCACCCTCTCGGATTCGCGCGCTTGGTTGAAGGGGGAGCCCGACATATCCCCGCTATCCGCGTTCGCCCCGGCGCAACACCGTATGTTCCCCCTTCGTTCTCTTCAAGACCGGAGGAGCGGCTAGCTGCTAGCAATCCTTGCCACGATCACTTCCTCCTCGACGAGGAGGCCGTCCACAAGCCGCAAGACCCGGTTCATGCGGGCGGCAAGATCGAGATTGTGGGTGGCAATCACTGCCGCAACGCCCGACTGGCGCACGAGCTTCAACAGCTGATCGAACACCCGCTCGGCGGTGGGCGGATCGAGGTTGCCGGTCGGCTCATCGGCGAGCAGCACCTTGGGATCGTTGGCGACGGCGCGGGCAATCGCCACGCGCTGCTGCTCGCCGCCGGAAAGCTGCGACGGGCGGTGATCCCAGCGTTCTTCCAGGCCGAGGGACTTGAGCAGATCCTTGGACCGCGTTTCGGCCTGGCTGCGCGTGAGCCCCAGAATGAGCTGCGGGAGCACGATGTTCTCGAGCGCCGAGAACTCCGGCAGGAGGTGATGGAATTGATAGACGAATCCCACCTCCATGCGCCGCATGCGGGTCTGCTCGCTGTCTGATAGCGCGACGCAATCCACGCCGTTGATGAGCACCTGGCCCGCGTCGGGACGCTCAAGAAGACCCGCGATATGGAGCAAGGTCGACTTGCCGGCGCCCGAAGGCCCAAGCAGGGCGACGGCCTCGCCGGGGAAAAAGGCGGCTGAGGCGCCTTTCAATACGTCGATGCGGCGATTGCCCTGGGTGTAACCGCGCTCAAGCCGCTCAAGGCGAAGCACCGGTGAAGTGTTGGGGCTATCCACCTTCGCCCCTACTCGTAACGCAACGCTTCGACCGGATCGAGACGAGAGGCCCTCCAGGAGGGATAGAGCGTGGCGAGGATCGAAAGGACGAGCGCCATGACGACGACCGAGATGGTCTCGCCGGTGTCCATCTCGGCAGGCAGCTTCGACAGGTAATAGAGCTCCGGCGCGAACAGTTCGGTGTCGGTGAGCCAGCCGATGAACGCGCGCAAGTGCTCGATGTTGGCGCAGACGAGCAGGCCAAGCATGAGACCGGCGAGCGTGCCCACGATGCCGATGCTCGCGCCGGTGATGAAGAAGATGCGCATCACGGCGGCACGGGTGGCACCCATGGTGCGCAGGATGGCGATGTCGTGGCCCTTGTCCTTCACCAGCATGATCAGGCCCGAGATGATGTTAAGGGCCGCGACCAGCACGATCAGCGCGAGGATGAGGAACATCACGTTGCGCTCGACTTGGAGCGCGGTGAAGAAGGTCGCATTCCGCTGACGCCAATCGCTGACATAGATGCTCGGGCCGCCGGCGGCGATGATCTTGGGCGCGAGCTGACCGACCTCGTCGGGCGAGTCGAGCACCACTTCCAGCACGGTGACGGTGTCGGGCTGGTTGAAATAAAGCTGCGCCTCGTTGAGCGGCATGAAGAGGATGCTGGCATCGTATTCGGACATGCCGATCTCGAAGATCGCGGCCACGGGATAGCGCTTCACCCTCGGCGCCGTGCCGAGCGCGGTGGCGGCGCCGCGCGGGGTGAGAAGCGAGACCTGGTCACCAACCTTCACATTGAGCTCGTTGGCGAGCCTGCTGCCGAGCGCAAGCCCGGGCTTCTGATCGAAGCCGTCGAGGGTGCCGAACCGGATATTGTCGCCGATGGCCTTAAGCTGCTTGAGGTCGGCCTCGCGCAAGCCCCGCACCAGCGCGCCGCTCGAAGTGGACGGCGTCGAAACCATGACCTGTCCCTCGACCAGGGGGAGCGCAAACTTGACGCCCTGAACCGCGCGGATCCGCGCCGCCACGTCGTCGTAGTCGTTGAAGTAGGCGAGGCTGTGCACCACGACATGGCCGTTCAGCCCGAGCATCTTGTTGAAGAGTTCCTGGCGAAAGCCGTTCATCACCGCCATCACGATGATGAGCGTGGCCACCCCTAGCATGATGCCGATGAAGGAGAAGCCCGCGATCACCGAGATGAAACCCTCCTTGCGGCGCGCCCGCAGATAACGGAGCGCCACCATCCATTCGAAGGGCGCGAAAGCCCGCGTACCTGCTTCTGCGCTCATGCCGCTTCCCTCCTGGCCTCGGTCGTCGACTTGACGAGGCGATTCAAAGCGGATTCGAAGGTGAGACTATGGCGGGCGCCGGTGGCGCGCTCTTTCAGCTCGACTTCGCCGGAGGCCAGGCCTTTGGGACCTACGATGATCTGCCAGGGAAGCCCGATCAGGTCCATGCCGGCAAATTTGGCCCCGGCCCTGTCGTCGCGGTCGTCGTAGAGCACGCTCAAGCCGGCGGTCTGAAGCTTGCCATAGATATCCTCGCACGCCGCATCCGTCGCGGCGTCGCCGACCTTGACGTTGATCAGGCCCACATCGAACGGCGCCACCGATTTCGGCCAGATGATGCCGGCCTGGTCGTGGGACGCCTCGATGATCGCGGCCGGAAGCCGCGATACGCCGATCCCGTAAGAGCCCATCTGCACCGGGACGAGCCCGCCGCCGGGGGATTGCACGCGCGCCCCCATCGCTTCCGAATATTTCGTGCCGAAGAAGAAGATGTGGCCAACCTCGATGCCGCGCGCCGTCACGCGGTCCTTCGCAGGCACCTCGCGGGCGAAACGGTCGGCGTCGTGCTTCTCGGAGGTTGCGGCATATTTGCTGCTGAAGGCATCGACTATCGCGGACAAATCACCTTCATAGTCGATGTCGGCCCCGGGCGGGTCGAGTTGGACGAGGTCGCGGTGGCAATACACCTCGCTTTCCCCCGTGTCGGCGAGAATGATGAACTCGTGGCTCAGATTGCCCCCGATCGGGCCGGTCTCGGCGATCATCGGCACCGACTTCAGTCCCATGCGGGCGAACGTGCGCAAATAGGCGACGAACATCTTGTTGTAGGACTTACGCGCGGCGTCGAGGGTGAGATCGAAGGAATAGGAGTCCTTCATCAGGAACTCGCGGCCGCGCATGACGCCGAAACGCGGCCTGATCTCGTCGCGGAATTTCCATTGGATGTGATAGAGGATGCGCGGCAGATCCTTGTAGGATTTCCCCGCGTCGCGGAAGATCGCCGTGATCAGCTCCTCGTTGGTGGGGCCGTAAAGCATCTCGCGCTCGTGGCGGTCGCTGATGCGCAGCATCTCCTTGCCGTAGACCTCGTAGCGGCCGCTCTCCCTCCAGATCTCGGCGGGCTGGATGGTGGGCATGAGGAGTTCGAGCGCGCCCGCGCGATCCTGCTCCTCGCGCACGATCTCTTCGATCTTGCGCAAGACCCGGAACCCAAGCGGCAGCCAGGAATAGATGCCGGCGCTCGATTGCCGGATCATCCCGGCCCGCAGCATCAGACGATGGGAGACGATCTCGGCTTCCTTGGGATCGTCGCGGAGCAGCGGCAGAAAATAGCGGCTAAGGCGCATGGGCACCGTTTCGGGCGTTGGGGCGGATGCGGGGTCGCGCCGCCGTGGGAAGTGAGCCATGCCTTACTTGGGGGCCTACCCTCCCCGCCGGCCCCTGGCGGCTAATAGCTTACTTTCGCGCGGGTAAGCAATCCTGGGAAATGGGGCTGGCTTGGCCCTTAAGAGGATGGAAGCCGCGGATGCTTCGGACGGATGCCTCGTCCTTTCTCGACGAAGTCTGCCCCTTTTGACGGCAAAAGGGCCGTCTCCTTGTCGCCATGAGAGTTCCGGATTCCGGTTGGTTTGCGGCAAGCTCGCCGATCAGCCGCAGGGATCAAGCATAAATTTGCGGCGCTGAGCCACAATGATGGTGACAATTTGGCACGGGCGCGCTAGGGTGCCCGGCACAACGTGGAGCGTTCGGGACCGGTAGCGATCTCGGAGTCACCCGTTGAGATTGGACCAGGTCCAAGTCTTGGGAGGAAGTAAACTCCAGGCGCGCCGATCATGCTTCAGGCATGGGCGCCGCCGCTCTTAAGCCAGCAATCTCGATTGTCGAACACCGACGGGCGAGCCTCGCGGGCCGAGGAGATGAAGGAGTCGTGTTACTGAAGCAAGGTCATCTCGGCCTTGCTTTTTTTTCGCCTGAAGTTCCCCTCACTCCAACATCGTCATGCCCGCATCAAACCCGGCAATGACGAGTTCCGGGGATCACTGCATCCGCTCGTAGCGCGGAAAGAACGGAATCTCATCGAGCGTGATCACGTGATGCACGATGATCGCGTAGAGCGCGGCGAAGACGATGCTCGCCACCACCGTCGTCGCGACCACCTTCGGCAGCAGGTTCGGCGCATGCGGAGCGCTCTCGGCGTTCCCCGGTGTGGTCTTCTCTCCCGCCTCCTCCGAGGTGCGCACCCCGATCGGCAACATGGCGAACAGCACAATCCACCAGATGATGAAGTAAAGCGCGAGCGCGAAGGCGATGGTCAATCCTATGCCTCCTCGAGCTCGACCAGGGTGCCGCAGAAATCCTTCGGGTGCAGGAACAGCACAGGCTTGCCGTGGGCGCCGATCTTGGGCTCGCCTTGGCCCAGCACGCGCGCGCCTTGTGCCACCAGCCGGTCGCGCGCTTCCCTGATGTCGGGGACCTCGTAGCAGAGATGATGAATTCCGCCATTGGGATTGCGCTCGAGAAAGCCAACGATGGGGGAGCCCTCGCCGAGCACGCCGAGCAGCTCGATCTTGGTGTTGGGCAGCTCGATGAACACCGTGGTCACGCCGTGCTCGGGCTGATCGACCTCGTCTGAGACTTTGGCGCCCAGCGTGTCGCGGTAGACCGCGGTGGCGGCCTTCAAGTCCGGCACGGCAATGGCGACATGGTTCAAGCGCCCGATCATCAAAAACTCCCCTCTTGGCTTCTTTTAAGGCGCTATCGCGCTTCGCGCTACTTGAGCGCTATAGCACCGTGAGCAGCACCGAGCACATCGGCTTCTTGCCCCAAGCCTGGTTTACGGCGGCGCGCACGCTGCGGCGCACAGCCTCGCTCACGAGCGCCTGATCCTTGCGCTTGGGCTTGGGTAGGCTCTCGATGGTGCCGATCACGGCGTCCTGCACAATGGTCGCGAACGGCATCCCGTCATTGTCGGTGGCGGGAAGCCCGGTCAGAGCAACCTCCGGCTCGGCCAGCAGAACCCCCTTCTCGGACAGCACCAGCGACACCGCCACCGATCCGGCAAAGCTCAGCTTGCGGCGGTCCCGCACCTGGCCGTCATCGGCGCGGGTGAGGATCATGCCGTCACGGTAAAGCCGCCCGACCGGCACGTCGTCGATGATCTGGGCAGGCCCCGGCAGAAGCCGCACCATGGTGCCGTTGCGCGCGCGCACGACCTGTTTCACCCCGAGCCTCTCGGCGAGCTTGGCATGGGCCTCAAGGTGCCGCCCCTCGCCATGCATGGGGATGGCGGTGGTGGGCTTCACCCAGCCATAGAGCTGCTCGAGCTCGCCGCGGCGGGGATGGCCCGAGACGTGGACGGGCGCGTCCTGATCGGTGATCACCTCGACCTCCATATCGGCCAGAGCGTTCTGGACGCGCGCCACGGCCTTCTCATTGCCGGGAATGGTGCGGGAGGAGAAGATCACCCGGTCGCCCTCCTCGAGCTTTACGTTGGGATGCTCGGCTTGAGCGATGCGCGCCATGGCGGCGCGGGACTCGCCTTGGCTTCCGGTGCAAAGAGCCACCACATTGCGCCGCGGCAGTTTGGCGAGGGCCGTTTCCTCATGGAAGGGAAGATCGGGGTCGAGATAGCCCGTGGCCTGCGCCGCCTCGATGACGCGAAACATGGCGCGGCCCACCACGACGAGCTCGCGGCCGGCGGCGCGGGCGGCATTGGCCACCGAGCTAATCCGCGCGACATTGGAGGCGAAGGTGGTGACCGCCACAAGCTGCGGCGCCTCGCGGATGAGGCGGGCGAGGGTCGCCGCCACGTCGGCTTCTGACGGCGAGACGCCGTCGCGCACGGCATTGGTCGAATCGCAGATCAGCGCCGAGAGCCCATCCTCGCCGAGCTGCTTCAGCCGGACCGCGTCGGTGGGCGCGCTGGTCAGCGGACTTTCATCGAGTTTCCAATCGCCGGTGTGAAGAGCGGCGCCGAGTGGCGTCCTGATCACCACGGCGGATGGCTCGGGGATCGAGTGCGACATGCTGATCAGCTCGACATCGAACGGACCGATAGTGCGGCGGTCCCCGAGAGGAATGACCTGCAAGGGGAAGCCATTGATCAAACCCATCTCGGCGAGCTTCGATTTGAGCATCTCGGCGGTGAACGGCGTGGCGTACACCGGGACGCCGGCAAGAAGCGGCCAGAGGTCGATCACGGCTCCGAAATGATCCTCGTGCGCGTGGGTGAGCAATAGGCCGGTGATGTTGTGCCTCTCCTCCTCGATGAAACGGATGTCGGGAAGGATGACATCGATGCCGGGCTCGGCATCAGTACCGAAGGTGACCCCCATGTCGACGATGAGCCACTCGCGCGCGCCGTCGCGCCCATAGCCGTAGAGGTACAGGTTCATGCCGATCTCGCCCACGCCGCCAAGCGGCAGGAAGACGAAGTCGGCTCCCTTTCCATCGAATTTTCGAGACATGTCGGGGTTAAGGCCTCACCGGCTCAAGAAGAACACATCGCCGGCGGCAATACGATACTCGGAGCCGTCCGGCGTCAGCAGCCTCAGCGCGCCATCGGCGTCGAGACCGGCATAGACGCCTTCCGTCTCCTCGCTGTTGATCTTCACCCGCAAGGCCCGGCCGGTGGGCCCGGCGCGGTCGAGCCAGGCGCGGCGGATGCTCGGGAAGCACGACCCCTCCCCCCAGCGCGTCATCCATTCATGCGTGGTGGCGGCGAGCACTTCAAGCGCGTCGGCCGGCGTTACCGTCATGCCATAGGCGGCGAGGCTGACTGCAGGCTGGGGGAGATCCTCCGGATGGCTGGCGAGATTGATCCCGGTGCCGATTATCACCACCGAGCGGTTCTCCACCGTGCTACCGACGTTCTCTAGCAACATGCCCGCGAGCTTCTCGCCCGAGAGCAAGATGTCGTTCGGCCATTTCAGCAGCAGCTCTGAGCGCCCCTCATAAGCAATCAGCTTGGCGATGGTGTCGTAGGCGATGATGCCGGCGACGAGCGCCAGCTGGCCGGCGACGCGGAGGGGGCAGTTGACCCCGATCAGAAGGCTGGCAAAGAGATTGCCGTGGTGGGAGACCCATTCGCGGCCGCCGCGGCCGCGGCCCTGGGATTGCCGGGCTGACCAGATCCAGAGGGGACCCGGCTCGCCGGCCTTGGCGCGCCGCCTCGCCTCGGCATTGGTCGAGTCGACCGTCTCCATCCGAACCAGGCGGTAGCCGGTTGGTAGTTTGGGCGCTGGCGAAGAAATATAGCTCATCTAGAACAGTGACTTAGCGGCAACTCCGGCAAAGGCCACGAGCGGAGCCGGATAGACGAAATAGAACAGAATGAACACGCCGCTGACGCCAAGCACGGCGGCAAGCGGTGCCTGCATCGGCTCGAAGCGTTCCGCGGGGGCATCGAAATACATAAGCTTGACGATACGAAGATAGTAGTAGGCGCCCACGACGCTTAAAAGCACGCCGATGACGGCGAGCGCATAGAGGCCGGCGTGAATGGCGGCAAGGAACACGTAGAACTTGGCGAAGAAACCTGCAAGGGGCGGGATGCCGGCAAGCGAAAAGAGCAGCATCGCCAACATGAAAGCCATGAACGGGTTGGTGCGAGAAAGGCCCGACAAGGAGTCGATATCTTCGATCATACGGCCTCCCCGGCGCATGGCGAGGATGCAGGCAAAGGTGCCAAGCGTCATGGCGAGGTAGATGGCGAGATAGATGATCACGCCCGCAACCCCCTCGGCGCTGCCGGCGGCAAGTCCCACCAGCGCGTAGCCCATATGCCCGATCGAGCTATAGGCCATCAGCCGCTTGATGTTGGTCTGGCCGATGGCGGCGAAGGAGCCGAGCGCCATCGAGGCAATGGCAAGAAAGACGACGATTTGCTGCCATTCGAGCGTCACCGCCGGGAAGGCGGTGATGAGAACCCGTACGGTGAGCGCCATGGCGGCAAGCTTCGGCGCCGCGGCGAAGAAAGCCGTGACCGGGGTCGGCGCGCCCTCATAGACGTCGGGCGTCCACATATGAAACGGCACGGCGGAAATCTTGAAGGCAAAGCCCGCCAGGAGAAAGACGAGGCCGAAGACAAGCCCGAGATTGGCGCCGGACGGCTGCACCGCCGCGGCGATGGTGGCGAAGTCGGTCGATCCGGTGAAGCCGTAGACCAGTGAGGCGCCGTAGAGCAGCATGCCTGAGGAGAGCGCGCCGAGGACGAAATATTTCAGTCCGGCCTCGGCTGAGCGCGCCGAGTCGCGCTGGAAGGTGGCGACCACGTAGAGCGCAAGGCTCTGGAGCTCGATCCCGACATAGAGCGCGATGAGATCGTTGGCCGAGATCATCATCAGCATGCCGGTGGCGGCGAATAGGAGCAGCACCGGGAACTCGAACTTCATCCCGCCCGCCCCGCGCCAATAGTCGACCGACATGAGGAGCGCGACCGCGGCGCCTACCAGCGTGAGCAGCTTCAGCATGCGCGCGAAGGGATCGACGATGAAGCTGTCGCCAAACAAGGTCGCCGTGCCGGAGCCGTTCGCCACGAACAGGCCTGCTACGGCAAGGAGAAGCACCGCCAGCCACAGAACAAGCTCGCCACGCTCTCGCCGCGTGAAGACGCCGAGCATGAGAAGCGCCATCGCCCCGGTGGCGAGGATCAGCTCCGGCAGTGCCACCTCCAGATTGAGCGATTGGAGCACGGGCGAGGCTCCTTACGGCATCAGCGCCAGCCGCGCCTGCTCGGCCGCGGCAAGGCTGGCGTGGAAGTTCTTGATCAACGCGTCGACCGACGCGGCCGACGCATCGAGAATGGGTGCGGGATAGAAGCCGAAAAAGATGGTGAGCACCACGAGCGGTGTCATCACCACGACCTCGCGCCAGGTGAGGTCGGTGACGAATTTGAGGCTCGCCTTCTCCAGCTTGCCGAAGATGATGCGGCGATAGAGCCAGAGCGCATAGGCGGCCGACAGGATGACGCCGGTGGTGGCGAGGAAGGCGACCCAGGTGTTGACCCGGAAGGCGCCGGTCAAACTCAAGAACTCGCCGACGAAGCCGCTCGTGCCGGGGAGCCCGACATTGGCGAGGGTGAAAACCATGAAGCAGAACGCGTAGATCGGCATGCGGTCGGCAAGGCCGCCGAAGGCTGCGATCTCGCGGGTATGCATACGGTCATAGATCACGCCGACGCAGAGGAAGAGCGCGGCCGATACGATGCCGTGGGAGAGCATCTGGAAGATGCCACCCTGCAGGCCCTGCATGGTGAGGGTGAACACGCCGATGGTGACGAATCCCATGTGGGCGACGGAGGAATAGGCGATGAGCTTTTTTAAGTCCTCCTGCGCGAGGCAAACCAGCGAGGTGTAGATGATGGCGACCACCGAGAGCGCGAAGATCAGCGGTGCGAACTCGGCGGAAGCGAGCGGGAACATGGGGATGGAGAAGCGCAGAAAGCCATAGCCGCCCATCTTCAAGAGAATGCCGGCCAGGATGACGGAGCCGGCCGTGGGCGCCTCGACATGGGCGTCGGGGAGCCAGGTGTGTACCGGCCACATGGGCAGCTTCACAGCGAAGGAGGCGAGGAAGGCGAACCATAGCCAGGTCTGCATCTCCGGCGGGAAGCCGTGGGTGAGCAAGACTGGAATGTCGGTGGTGCCGGCCTCCCAATAGATGGCCATGATGGCGAGCAGCATCAGCAAGGAGCCGGCGAGCGTGTAGAGGAAGAACTTGAAGCTGGCATAAACGCGGCGCTGCCCGCCCCACACACCGATGATGAGGAACATCGGGATCAGCCCGCCCTCGAAGAAAAGATAGAACATCACCAGGTCGAGCGAGGTGAATACGCCGAGCATCAAGGTCTCGAGCACGAGGAAGGCGATCATGTATTCCTTCACGCGCTCAGTAATGGCGACCCAGCTCGCCAGGATGCAGAGCGGCATGAGAAAGGTGGTGAGCAGCACGAAAGGCATGGAAATGCCGTCGATGCCCATATGGAAGGCGATGGGACCGAGCCAGGGCCTGAGCTCGACGAACTGGAACTGCGCGGTGAGCGGATCGAAGTCGCGCCACAGAATGAGCGAGAGCGCGAAGGTGATGAGCGTGGTCCATAGCGCGATGAAGCGCACATTGCGGAAGGCGCTCTCGTCCTG
>Ga0214473_10002329_pt1 | contig 23355 bp, 20 predicted proteins | sample RVTome_7_FD_203509 | JGI IMG/M metagenome (GOLD analysis project Ga0214473, IMG submission 203509) | Soil microbial communities from uranium-contaminated site in the Upper Colorado River Basin, Wyoming, United States - RVT98D197 | ecosystem: Environmental > Terrestrial > Soil > Contaminated >... | reverse complement strand
GAAATCAACCAGTAGTCTAGCCAAATCATACCGTCTGTTGCACACGGGCCTAGGCAAACCGCTCTCCGAGTTACACAACCGTGAAGGATGAGAAAGAGGTCGGGTGGGTGAAGTTTCTTATCTGGACATTTGAAATCTCTCTGATATACTATTTATTGGGAGTTTGGAGGCAGGAGACAAGTCCTGAACTCAGAGATAAGGCGTTGTGGAGCAAAATCTTCAGGTCGAGATAAATGAGATCAAAGAGGCTGATATACTTGTCGGGTTTCCAAGCTACAACGATGTCCGAACAATCGGACATGTCGTTCGAACGATCACGGCCGGTCTTTTGAAATATTTCCCCGATGCGAGGGCTGTATTGGTCAATTCGGACGGCGGCTCGACCGACGGTACTCAAGAAGAGTCTTTAAAGGCGCAGGCTGAAAATTTTAAAGTCATTTCCACCTCCCACCCCGGATACCCCGTTCACAAAATCGTCACACCTTACCACGGAATCCCGGGAAAAGGATCTGCCTTTCGGACCATTTTTGAAGTGGCAACGGCTCTTCGTGTGAAGGCCTGTGCGATAGTCGATTCGGGGTTGAGGTCGATCACCCCGGAGTGGATCGAACTCCTTCTCAAACCTATCTACGAGGATGACTTTGATTATGTCGCTCCTCTATACGCACGGCACAAGTTCGACGGAACGATTACGAATAGTATCGTCTATCCATTGACACGGGCTTTGTATGGAAAGAGGGTTCGGCAACCGATTGCAAGCGATTCTGGGTTTTCTGGGAAACTCGCAGAATTCTATTTGATCAAAGGGACATGGGACAGCGATGTGATCCAGTTCGGGATTGACATGTGGATGACAACCCTCGCCATCACCGCGGGATTTAAGGTATGTCAATCTCATTTGGGTCCCAGGATTTCCGATGCCAAAGGGCCCGGGAGCGATCTGGGCTCCTTGTTCACTCAGGTTGTTTCATCGGTTTATGACTTAACGGAAAAGTACGAAGATTCTTGGAAAAAGGTTAAAGAATCTCAACTTATTCCTACTTTTGGTTTGGAGCATGAAACAGGACTGGAGTCCGTTACCGTCAATGTGGGTCAGATGATCAGAAGCTTCCGTTTGGGGGTCAAAGATCTGATGGAGATATGGAGAAAAGTGTTACTTCCTGAGACAGCCCTTCGGCTGGAATCCGTTGGACGATTAGCAGATGAGGTCTTCTCCTTGCCTCAAGATTTGTGGGTTCGTGTCGTCTATGATTTTGCCGCAGGCTATCACAAAGGTTCTTTCCACCGCGAACATTTATTAAAATCGATGATTCCGCTTTACCTGGGGAGAGTCGCTTCATTCATCAAGGAGAATCAGGAAAGTCCAGCCAATGAGGCTGAGGAGAATATTGAGTCCCTTTGCAGGGTTTTCGAGGAGATGAAACCTTATCTTATCGATCGTTGGACATCATGAGAAAAGGGAGGTGGGTACAATGGGAGAGACTTGGAGGAATGCGGTCTCAAATTCTTTCGATAAATTTCTGGCAAAGGTGATCGCCTTCTTACCTGACTTGCTGACGATGATCACGATTCTCATCGTTGGGTTTTTCATTGCGTGGATCTTTAAGAAGCTTCTCTTTCATTTCCTAAAGGCAATCCATTTTGACAGAGTGAGCGAACGGTGGGGGTTGACCCGGATTCTCTCCAAGGGAGGGGTGCCGTATACCCCTACCCATCTCTTGACCAGGTTTCTCTATTGGATGATTATCATCATGACTGTTCTCCTGGGCATCAATGCCCTTGAAGTAGTGGTGGCCCGAAATTTAATCACTCAATTCTTCAACTATCTGCCCCACCTCTTTGCTGCCATGATCATTTTGGTCGTCGGTTATCTGGTCGCCGTCTTTCTCGGCCAGGCTGCCTTGATCGCTGCAGTCAATGCTCAAATGGAATCAGCCAAGTTTCTCAGCCGGGCCGTCCGGTGGTTCATCGTTATCCTCTCCTTGACCATGGCCCTGTATCACTTGGGCATAGCAGCGAAGGTGGTCATCGTCGCTTTCACCATTATTTTTGGCGGAATTGTCCTTGCTCTGGCCATTGCCTTTGGATGGGGAGGAAAAGAACTGGCGAAAGACTTCATCGAAAGGCTTTACAAGAAGAAGGAAGAAAAGGTGGACCGAAAGGATCGTATGTCTCATCTCTGAGACGGAGGCAGCCGCGACCTCGGGTTATCCCCCATGATCCGAAAGGTCAGCCCGGCAAGCGAAAGGAAGTCTTTCGCTCTGGAAGATTTTCTATCACCTACGGTTCTTTACTGGCTGGCAGGAAGATGATCACAAAATACATTGCATTCTTTCATAAAATACTGGGTTCAACCTATTTACGTTATCCATTTCTTTTGATATTCTCCCTTATGTGGAAGCCATCATTGAAATCGGAGGCTAAATGCATCTTCTTGAAGACGATTCCCTTTGGTATAAGGATGCCATCATTTATGAATTGCATGTCAAAGCCTTCTATGATAGCAACGGCGACGGAATCGGCGACTTCCCGGGATTGACCGAAAAACTCGCTTACCTTGAGGATTTAGGCATAACGGCCATATGGCTTCTGCCCTTTTACCCTTCTCCCCTGAAGGATGACGGATACGATATCTCGGATTATTTTAACGTCCATCCGGATTACGGTACCCTGAGGGATTTCAAGGAATTCCTAAGAGAAGCCCACAGGCGCGGTATTCGCGTGATCACCGAGCTCGTATTGAATCACACCTCGGATCAGCATCCCTGGTTTAAAACGTCACGGAGATCAAAACCCGGTTCCCTCATGAGAGACTTTTACGTCTGGAGCGACACACCGGATCGATACAACAATGCCAGGATCATATTCAAGGACTTTGAGACTTCCAATTGGGCATGGGATCCGGTGGCGAGGGCCTATTATTTCCATCGTTTCTATTCCCACCAACCCGATCTGAACTTTGATAACCCTCAGGTTCGGAAGATGATTCTCCGTGTCACCGATTTCTGGTTGGAGATGGGGGTCGATGGTCTCAGACTGGATGCCATTCCCTATCTGTTCAAGCGGGAGGGCACAAATTGCGAGAATCTGCCCGAAACGTACGCCTTTTTGAGAGAAATGAAGGCCCATGTGGACAGCAAGTTCAAGAACCGGATGCTCCTGGCCGAGGCAAATCAATGGCCTGAAGACGCAGCAGCCTATTTTGGCAACGGTGACATATGCCATATGGCTTTTCATTTTCCTTTAATGCCGAGAATATTCATAGGGCTTGAAATGGAGGACCGTTTCCCGATCGTTGATATCATCGAGCAGACTCCAGCTATCCCTGAAGTCTGTCAATGGGCATTATTTTTGCGAAATCATGACGAGTTGACCCTCGAAATGGTAACGGATGAAGAGAGAGACTATATGTACCGGGTGTACGCCAGAGACCCCAAAGCACGGATTAACTTTGGCATTCGGCGCCGTCTGGCGCCTCTTTTGGATAACGACAGAAGGCGCATCGAACTCATGTATACGATTCTCTTTTCCTTGCCCGGCACACCGGTCATCTATTACGGCGATGAAATCGGCATGGGCGACAATTATTATCTTGGCGACCGTAACGGAGTCCGGAACCCCATGCAGTGGAGCCCCGACAGGAATGCGGGATTCTCGAGGGCGAACCCTCAGAAGATTTATTTGCCGGTCATCATCGACCCTGAATATCACTATGAATCAGTCAATGTAGAAAATCAGCAGCGAAACTCTTCTTCCCTCCTGTGGTGGATGAAAGGCTCTATCGCGACGAGGAAGAGATTTAAATCGCCAGGCCGGGGAACGTTAGAGTTCCTTTTCCCTGAAAATCCTAAAGTCCTTGCCTTCGTTCGGACCTATAAAGAGGAATTTGTCCTTGTCGTTGCAAACTTGTCGAGATATTTTCAGGTCGCGGAACTTGATCTTTCGAAATATGTCGGGTCAGTCCCGGAAGAGGTGATCAGCCAAACCAATTTCCCGGCTATACGGGAATCCCCCTATGTGCTGACCTTAGGGCCTCACAATTATCTTTTGCTTTCTATCAAACGAACCGAAGAGAAGATAAGCATCGGCCGTGAAAGGACTATTCCGGAACTGCATACGACAGCACGCTGGGAGTCGATCCTCGTGGCCGAAGTGCGCGAAAGGCTTGAGACTGAAATTCTGCCCGAATATCTGCTGCACTGCCGCTGGTTCGGGGGCAAGGGAAAGATGATCCGGGAGATCGGCATCGTGGATCAAGTTCCAGTTGCTCATGATTCGAGTGTTTCATATCTCCTCTTTCTTGAAGTGAGGTATACCGAAGGGGCAGAGGAATTGTATCTGCTGCCCGTATCATTCGCCCTGACGAAGAAGGCAGCGGAACCATTGGAAGAGCTGGTCGTGGAAGGCCTGCGGGTGAGGCTCGATTACGAATGGTTAACCATTAAGTCAAGATGGATTATCGAAGAATTCCCCCAAAGCGTCATCGCACATCTCTTTGCCGGCGGTGACGAAGGGATTCTTTATGACGGCGTCTATGATAGCAAGTTTCGTGAAAGCCTTCTCACCACCGTCGCCCGAAGAAGAAAGATGAGGGGGAAAGGGGGTGAGTTGATCGGCCATCAGGGAAGAATGTTCAGAAAGTTGCTCAACGACAAAGAGATTCCTTTGAATTCCCAGGTGCTGAAAGCAGAACAGACGAATACTTCGATCGTCTATGAAGACAGATTTTTCTTTAAGCTCTATCGGAATCTGAGAGGAGGGATCAACCCTGATCAGGAGAGCGTTCAATTCCTGACCGAAAAAGCAACCTTTGAAAACATCCCTCCTTTTGCCGGCAGCATGGAGTACCAAAGTCCGGGCTCGGAACCTATCACCATTGGTCTGCTTCAGGGATTCATCACGAACCAGGGAGATGCCTGGACTTATACCCTGGATGCGATCGGAAGATACTTCGAAAAGGTTTTATCGAAGGCCCTGGAGATCCAAGAAGCCTCAAAAACCCCCGTTTCTCTTTTTGATATCGACCTTGCTCATGTTCCCCCTTTGCTGCTGGAACTGATCGAAGGACATTATCTTGAAATGACCGCTCTCCTTGGAAAACGAACGGGAGAAATGCACCTTGCCTTGTTCTCACGGCCCGAGGAGCCGGACTTCGCTCCGGAACCTTTCTCCATGCTTTATCAGAGGGCCGTCTTTCAATCGATGCGGACTCTTCTTAACAGGGTTTTGCAGATCCTGAGGATGAACATCAAGAAACTTCCCGATTCTTTACAGCCAGAGGCTTCCTTTATTCTTCAGTCTGAACAAAAAATTCTGGACGGCTTGCAGAAGTTCATCAGCAGGAAGTTTTCAGCCATGAGGATACGGATCCATGGTGACTATCACCTGGGTCAAGTTCTTTATACTGGAAAGGATTTCGTCATGATCGACTTCGAAGGCGAGCCGGCAAGGCACTTAACCGAGAGACGACTCAAACAGTCTCCCTTTAAAGATGTCGCAGGGATGATGAGATCTTTCCACTATGCCTTCTCCACCGCACTTTCGAAGAAACCCCGACCTGAAGATATCCCTCTCTTAGAGCCTTGGGCGAACCTCTGGTACCGTTCTGTGTCCGGGATTTTTCTCCGATCGTACCTGGACACAGTTGAAAAAGCGTCCTTTATTCCAGAGGACAAAGAAGACCTCGGAATCATGGTGAAGGTTTATCTGCTCGAAAAAGCGATCTACGAACTTGGATACGAGCTGAACAACCGGCCTGAATGGGTGGTCATCCCGGTAAAGGGAATAAGAGACCTGTTGGAGGAAAGTAATGTCTGATCGGAGACCGGAAGTAAGGTATGGGACAACTCTTTTTACGGACCATGATATCTATCTCTTTAAGGAGGGAAACCATTTCAAGCTTTTTGACAAACTTGGAAGTCATAGGCTTTCGGTCGATGGTGTCGAAGGAACCTATTTTGCTGTATGGGCTCCAAATGCTCAGAAAGCTTCCGTGATGGGGGACTTTAACGAGTGGGATAAAAAATCCCATTCTCTGCAAGTAAGAGAAGATGGATCGGGAATATGGGAAGGCTTCATCCCCGGTGTTTCCCACGGAACTTCCTACAAGTATCACATTGCCTCCAGGTATAACAACTATAAAGCCGATAAAGGCGATCCCTACGCCTTTCGATGGGAAAGGCCGCCCAAGACCGCTTCGGTGGTGTGGGATTTCAACTACGAATGGGGCGATAGGCTTTGGATGGAAAACAGACATAAATCGAATGGACTCGATGCCCCGTTCTCGATATACGAAGTGCACATCGGCTCGTGGAAGCGGGTTCCCGAAGAGGGGAATCGATCCCTTTCCTACCGGGAAATGGCGCCTCATCTCGTGGACTATGTCAAGGAGATGGGATTCACCCATGTTGAATTTATGCCGGTCATGGAACACCCCTTCTATGGTTCCTGGGGTTACCAGACGGTAGGATATTTTGCACCGACAAGCCGCTATGGAACACCCGAGGACTTCATGTACCTTATCGACCAGCTTCATCAGAATGGAATAGGAGTGATCCTGGACTGGGTCCCTTCTCACTTCCCGGATGATGAGCATGGCCTGGGTTACTTTGACGGGACCCATCTTTACGAGCATGCAGATCCGAAGAAAGGATATCACCCGGAGTGGAAGAGCACCATCTTCAACCATGGAAGAAATGAAGTGAGGGCTTTTCTCATCAGCAGCGCCCTTTTTTGGCTGGATTGTTACCATGTCGATGGGTTGAGAGTCGATGCCGTTGCTTCCATGCTCTACCTCGATTATGCGCGTAAGGAGGGCGAATGGATACCGAATGAATTCGGAGGAAAGGAAAACGTGGAGGCGATCCGTTTCCTCAAGATCTTCAACGAAGCGGTTTACAGGGACCACCCGGATGTTCAGACCATTGCCGAGGAGTCGACCTCATGGCCCATGGTCTCAAGGCCGACCTATGTCGGAGGACTCGGATTTGGCATGAAATGGAACATGGGATGGATGCACGACACACTGGACTATTTTTCAGAAGACCCTATTCACAGGAAGTATCACCACAACCAGTTGACTTTCAGCATCTGGTATGCCTTCTACGAAAACTTTGTTCTTCCCCTCTCTCATGACGAGGTCGTCTTTGGGAAAGGCTCCCTCCTCAGAAAAATGCCCGGCGACGACTGGCAGAAATTTGCGAACCTGCGACTGCTCTTCGGATACATGTATGGCCACCCCGGGAAAAAGCTTCTCTTCATGGGAGGGGAAATCGGCCAATGGGATGAATGGTATCACGAAAAGAGCCTGGACTGGCATCTTCTCGAATCCCCGCCGCACCGCGAAGTCCAAAGGTGGATGAAAGACCTGAATCTCTTTTATAGAACAGAGCCAGCGCTTCATGAGATAGACTTTGCCAGGGAAGGGTTTGAATGGATTGACTTCCGTGACTGGGAGGGAAGCATCATCAGTTTCTTGCGAAGGGGGAAGCGCACGGATGATATCCTCCTTGTCGTGTGCAATTTTACCCCGATCCCGAGAAAGAATTATCGCGTAGGAGTCCCAAGAAGTGGGTTTTGGAGAGAGGTTCTAAACAGCGACGCCAAGTTATACGGTGGGAGCGGCCAGGGAAACCTTGGGGGCGTCGAAGCGGCTCCGGTTCCGTCCTATGGAAGGGAAAGCTCCCTTTCCCTGGTTTTGCCCCCCCTGAGTATCCTCTTCTTCAAAAGTGAAGGGAGAATCCCTGGCTTGAGGGGGTTGAGCTTCAGGATTCCGCCTATCCGTATCACGACTGGAATGAGCGGATCACCGCAGAATGTTATGCCCCGAATACGGCCTCACGGATCCTCGATTCCGACAAAAGAATCATCGACATCGTCAATAATTACTCGAAGATCAGTTTCAATATAGGGCCCACCCTCCTCTCCTGGTTAGAAAAACAGAAACCAGAGGTCTATCAAGCCATCCTTGAAGCGGACAGATTAAGTCGGGAGAGGTTCTCCGGACATGGTTCCGCAATCGCCCAGGTTTATAACCACATGATCATGCCCCTGGCCAACTCAAGAGATAAATACACGCAGGTCCTGTGGGGGATAAAGGATTTTCAGAAGAGATTTGGGCGGTTCCCGGAGGGGATGTGGCTTCCGGAAACCGCCGTTGATACGGAGACCCTTGAGATCCTCGCACAATTGGGAATAAAGTTTACGATCCTTGCTCCAAGGCAGGCCAGAAGGATAAGGAAATTTGCTAAAGGGGCGAGGTGGCAGGATGTGAGCGAAGGAAGAGTGGACCCCACAACGGCCTATCTCTGTACCCTTCCCTCAAGAAGGTCGATCAATCTCTTTTTCTATGACGGGCCTATCTCTCAGGATCTCGCCTTCGGCGGATTGCTCGATGACGGGGAAGGCTTTGCCAAAAGATTGCTTTCTGCGTTCTCTGACCAGCGCGACTGGCCTCAAATAGTCCATATCGCTACGGATGGAGAAACGTATGGTCACCATCACCGCTTTGGGGACATGGCCCTCGCGTACTGTTTAAACCTCATCGAATCTCAAAACCTTGCGAAGATCACAAACTATGGAGAATATCTCGAAAAACATCCGCCAAACTACGCAGCTCAAATCTTTGAAAACTCCTCCTGGAGTTGTATTCACGGCGTCGAGAGATGGAGAGACAACTGCGGATGTCATTCAGGGATGCATTCAGGATGGATCCAGGCATGGAGAAAACCCTTAAGGGACGCCATGGATGGACTGAGAGAGAAACTGACACCCCTTTATGAAGCAGAAGCGTCAAAATACCTGAAAAATTCTTGGGAGGCGAGAAACGATTATATTGAGGTCCTCCTCGACCGATCAAGGGAAAGTGTCGGCACATTTCTGGAAAAGCATACCCTCCGAGTCCTTTCACACGATGAAAAAGTGAGAACTCTCAAACTCCTTGAAATGCAGAAAAATGCAATGTTCATGTTTACGAGTTGCGGCTGGTTCTTTGATGAAATTTCCGGAATTGAAACGACTCAGGTCATGCATTATGCAGCCAGGGCGATTCAACTCGCAGAAGAATCTTTGGGGATTTCTGTTGAAAAAGAGTATCTTCAGATTCTCGAAAAAACGGCCAGTAACATTCCGGAGTTTGAGAATGGGGCAAAGGTCTATGAAATGTTTGTTAAATCTGCAACGCTCGACCTTCTGAGGGTGGGAGCCCACTTTGCTATTTCCTCGCTTTTTGAAGACTATTCTGAAAGTGCCCCTATCTATTGCTACACGGCCAATCGCGAGGTCTATGACCGGGTTGAAGCGGGGCGGTTAAAGCTCGCCTTAGGAAGGGCCCGCGTCATATCGAATGTCACATGGGAAGAAGAGCCTATCAGCTACACAGTGCTCCACCTCGGAGACCATAATGTGAGCGGAGGGGCTAAGAAGTTCATGGGTGAGGAAGCCTTCTGCACGATGAAGGAGGAAATCAAAGAGGCATTCGATAAAGGCGATACTTCTGAAGTCATCAGGCGGATGGACAAACACTTTGGCGTGAATCATTATACATTATGGCATCTCTTTAAGGACGAACAAAGAAAAGTTTTGGATCTGGTGCTTAGGCCTGTGTTCGAAGAAGCCGAGATCTCTTTCCGAAAAATGTACGAGGAAAATTATCCCTTGATGAGCTTCCTTCAAAGCCTAAACATGCCGCTTCCAAAGGCCCTGTCCGCAGCTGCGGCGTATATGATCAATTTAGACCTGGCAAGAATCTTTGAGAAAGAAGACTTGAATATGGAAAGGCTGGAGGGTTTAATCAAAGAGGGGAAAAGGTGGTCCATTGAGATTGACAAGAGGACGATCGGATTTGTCACGACCCTGTGGCTCAATCGTATCATGGAGCGGCTCCAGGAGCAATCAGAGGACGCAGGCCTTTTTGAGAAGATAGAAAAAGCTTTAGCTTTATTGAACGCTCTTTCCGTGGAACCGGGGTTATGGAAAGCGCAGAATGCCTACTTTTCCGTCGCGAAAAAACTGCATCCCTTGATGAAGGAAAAAGGGGAGAAGGGCGACGAAGTGGCTAGGCATTGGATCGAACTATTTCACAAATTGGGGGACCGACTTGATGTTAAAGCTGTCTGAGCCCGTCCCTTTGAAGCCGACCCCCTTTTTAATCAAATCCTCGTAAAAATCCAACGTGTTCCGTGCGACGCTTTCCCAACTAAATTGCTTTTCGACCCTTTCTCCGGCTTTCCGGCCCATCAGCTCTATCTTTTCGGGCGAGCGGAAGAGGCGGTTCACCGCATCGGCCAGATCCTTTGAAAATTGTTCTGGGTTCTTGGGTTCAAAGTTACCGGCGGACATGGGTTCAAAGGGGACCAATAATCCTGTTTCTCCATCGACCACCACCTCCGGAATACCCCCGACGGCCGATGCAACCACGGGTATCCCACATGCCATGGCTTCTAAGTTGATGATCCCGAAAGGTTCATAGATTGACGGGCAGATGAAAACGGAAGCGTGGCTGTAGAGAGTGATAAGTTTGGTCCTTGGGACCCACTGGTCTATCCAAACGATTTCATTTCCGGTCTCGGCTCTCGCCTTCCCGACCCTTTCGGCCGTCTCCCGGCCGATCTCTTTCGTATCAGGGGCACCGGCACAGAGCACCACCTGGATACCCGGCAAGAGGTACTTGATTGCGTTAACAAGGTGGCTGATCCCTTTTTGGCGGGTAATCCTGCCCACAAAGAGAAGAAAGGGTTTATCAGGGTCGATGTTGTACTCCCTTAATAGAGCGGAGTCGAAAGTCGGCCTGTATTGATTCACGTCAATTCCATTGGGAATAAGGCGGATCTTTTCAATAGGAACTTGATAAAGATCGTAGGCCGCCGTTTTCATGGACTGGGAAGTCGCAATGATGCCATCTGCATTTTCATAAGCGGTTCTTTCCAACCAGGTGCTGGCCTTGTAGGCAGGTCCCAGTTGTTCCTCTTTCCAGGGACGGTGAGGTTCGAAGGAATGGGTTGTGATGACCAAAGGAATACCGAGAATTTGCTTAATCAGGCATCCTGCGAGGCACGTATACCATGTATGGCAATGGACGATGTCTGCCTTTTCAGTTATCCCTGTCATGATGATGTTCCGAAAGAGGGTGTCCAGTAATTTTCGTTGGCGGGCATCCTCACAAGGAAAATCAAAATTCAAAGTAACACCTTCCACGTTGACATTTAGAGAATGTTCCTTCTGCTCGCCGAAGCAAAAGATATCGACGTGATGACTTCCCCCATCCAGGCGAGTCAATTCCCGGGAAAGATACTCCACATGGACCCCCGCACCCCCATAAACATTCGGGGGATATTCGTTCGTTAACATAGCGATCTTCATGAATTTTCCCAAGGCCTAAAATATCCGAGCTTTTTTTTTCTAATTTTTATCTCTGGTAGCCGAAGCGCTCTTCGAAGATAGGGGCAATCAAGTTATCGGCAGGCACATAATCGTCCGTGAGGATGACGGAGTAGCGTTCTTTCAGATATCGCTGAAGGCGGTCCTGAGGCAAGACGTGGGAGGTGATCTCCTCCCCTTCATTTCCTTTCACGGTTTTAACGAAATCGTCCATGTCAAGCTTGCTTGGACTGGCGACGACAACGAAGGTGCTGATCCCCAGATGAGCATCATCCGAACTGAGAGTAAGGAGGTGGACGTTTCCTCTTCCAAATACCTCTTCCAACGTTCGAATGTAGGAAGGCATGAAGGCCCCCCTTTTGAAGCTGTCGATCACATTCGCCACAAGCAATCCGTTCGGCTTCAGAAGCATCTTCAACTGCAGGGCAAATTCTTTCGTGGCCAGATGGTAAGGGATCGACAAGTCGTTGAAGGCATCTCCAAAGATGAAATCGAAACTTCCTTGTTCCTTACAATTCATAACAAACCATCGGCCATCCTCGTTGAAGGTGCGAATTCGTGTGTTATTTGAAATCCCAAGATAATTCTGAACAACCCGCGTGATCTCGGGGTCGATCTCCACGACCTCGATTTCAGACTTCGGATATTTTGTTTCCATAAAGCGAGGGAACGTGTATCCTCCGCCGCCGATGAAAAGGGCTTTCAAGGAATCCCTTTTGCTCGCCTGCCACCTTACAATCTCCTCGTACATCCGGATATAATCGTACTCCAGGTAGAGGGGATCGTTCAAATCGGTGTAAGAATGAATCAAATGGTCAAGGATGAGAGATTCCAATGGATTGTCATGGTTTCCCTTTATACTTTTTTTGAGTTTGATCGTGTAGTAATTGCTCTCCTTGAAAAAATAGGTCTCCTCATCCAGTTGTGCCTTAAAGGCGTATCCATAAAATACCCAGGCAAGGGGGACGAAGACGACAATGAAGAGGGCAAGGACTTTTTTTCTCGAAAAGAAACCTCCAAAGACCAGGGAGGAAAGGATGAGAATGATCCCCATGGTGAAGAGGATACTGCGGGTCCCCATCCAGGAGATGAGAAAGAATCCTGTGGCGAAGGTCCCAAGAATCGAGCCAAGGGTTGAGAAAGCATAGATCTTCCCGACGACATTGCCTGTCTTCTGGAGATTGGTAAGGGTCAGCTTGACAACGACGGGAGAGATCATCCCGAGAATACAGGAAGGGACGAAAAATATGATCGTCGTGATCAGGAGAATGCGCACCATCAAGCTCGTCTCGAATTGAGCGGCTCCGACCAGGTTAGTCAGGGGTGAAATGGAGAAAGCTCCGAGGCCGGAGAGGAAGAGAAGCCAGCCGAGTGTTGAAGACCGGGGATGCCGGTCCGCGATCAGCCCGCCCAGATAGGCCCCGACACTGATACCGGCAAGGACCACGCCGATGATGCTTGTCCAGGTATAGAGGGAAACTCCCACATGGGGGGCCATGATCCTTCCTGCCACCAGTTCAATGACGAGGGTGCAGAAACTGGCGACAAAAACGACGATGTTTGCTCTGACTACTTCTCGTTGCATCGATCAACCTCTCTCTTTCCTCTCTCCCTCGCCCCCCTGGGGAGAGGGGAAGGGTGAGGGGCGGCTCTGTCTGATAGCAGTTCGCAATTCTAAAATTTATTCAGAAGAAGTTCAAGGCCGGTTCCCCGGCAATATGAAAGAAGCAGCCCCCTTTACAAAAGAAGAAAGATGAAATATAAAAAGGTGTAACATTTTAGTGCTTTGAAAAAAAATAGGATCTGTAGTGAAGGGCTTTATGCCCGTGGACAAAACAAAGACAAATTTGGTTCTCAGGCCCTTAATATACGGCCACACCTGTGTGCCGAAGCACTCCGGTGTGCAGGCACAAGGGCCTACACTACACTTATTTTTCAAAAGACTAAACCCGCCAGTTGCAAAAAATACCCTGCAGAAACCGGGCGAGGGTGCTGGGCGGCTTTGCCGGGAAGCCGCCGTACAACGCGGCGGGTATTTTCCCAAAACATTGCAGCGGCACCCTTAAGGGCTGGCTGCATGCGTTTCCAGATGAAATCAGGACTTCACCCAAAGTGAATTCCTCTGTGACCCCTAATTTCCGATAATCCGCAATTGCAAGGTTTTGGAAGTAGCCTTGCCGGGTTTCGGTAATGCAACATCTGAGTAAATTGATATAAAAAGGTTGAACCGATAGACGAAGGAACTCCGTTGCATGGGAATTCAGAAAATACTGACCCGCGATTTTGTTCTCACTTTCTTCGCACAATTCGTTTCTGCAGGCGTCTTCTTTATCCTCATCCCGACCATTCCGATCTATCTCTCAAATTTAGGCTCTTCGGAAGGGGTGATCGGCGTTCTCGTCGGAGTCCTCAGCGTCGCCTCCTTGGTGGTAAGACCTTTCGTCGGAAGAGCCCTTCTGAAAATCCCCGAAAGAACCTTCATGATTGCCGGAAGCCTCCTCTACATTGTCTCTTCCATATCCTATCTTTTCGCCGAGCCTTTCTGGCCTTTTCTCATCGTAAGGATTCTTCAAGGAATTGGATTCGCCCTCTTCGCAACGGCTTCTCTTACCTTGGTCACCCGGATCAGTCCGGAAGTCCACCGGGGACAAAGCATCGGCTACTTCTTCCTGGCCATCAATGTCGCCTACGCCCTGGCTCCTTCCCTCGGAATGTTTATCATCAACCGGGTCAACTTCACGGTTCTCTTCCTTGTCTGCACGGGTCTCTCCCTGGGCTCCCTTTACATCACCCTCAAGTTGAAGAAGATTCAAGGTGGTCCGTTGGTGGATTCGCCTCCGCAGAAGCAGCCTTTTTGGAGTCGTGCAGCCCTTCCATTTTCCGTCATGGCCTTCATGGGCAGCATTATCTGGGGAGCCATAACCGCTTTCTTTCCCCTTTATGCCGTGAAGCAGGGGGTGACTAACCCGGGTTTCTTCTTCGCCGCCATGGCCATTACCCTCATCTTGGGACGTGTTTTCGGTGGAAGGATATTGGATGTCTGCGCGAAAGATAAGGTGATCCCTCCGTGTTTGGTTGCCCAGATCGCTGCAATGACTACGCTCGCCTTCTCAACGACGTACCCAATGTTCATCCTGGCGGCGGTGATCTTGGGAGCGGGCAATGCCTTCTTTTATCCAATTCTGGTTGCTTATGCGATTACCCTTGCGGGTCCTTCAAAGGGCCCGGCCATAGGGACCTATATGGCACTTTCTGATTTTGGAGCCGGCATGGGTTCAGTGATCATGGGTATTGTCATTCAGTTGACCGACTACCGCACTATGTTTCTAAGCCTAGCTTGTGCAAGTCTTGTTAATTTGAGTTATTTCTATTTTTTTGTGAGAAAAATAGAGAGGAGACCGAGAGAAGGAGACCGATATGCCAATCTATGAATACCGCTGCGAAGGTTGCGGAAAGATTTCTGAGTTCCTTCAAATCAGAACGGATGAGACTCTTGTCCCCCAATGCAAGCGATGCAAAGGCGGAAAGATGTCCCGGGTCCTCTCAAAGGTAAGGGTAGTCCGTTCAGAGGAGAGCAGAATGGATAGCCTGGCCGATCCATCAAAATGGGGTGACCTGGATGAGAATGATCCGAAAAGCATGGCAAAATTTATGAAACGGATGGGAAAGGAACTGGGTGAAGATGTGGGAGGTCTGGACCAAATGATGGATGAGGCAATGGAAGAAGAGAAAACCTCAAAATCCGAGGAGGGAGTAGAAGATTAAACCGCTGTTGGGTTTGAAAAAGTCATCTTCTCCAGGTTGCTCAAAAAGGGCCAGATGCAAGGCTCCCGAAATCCCGAGGAGTGAGGCGTACCTGGCGGTACGCCGCAACGACGAAGGATGAGGGGAACGCCGCAGATGGCCGTTTTTCAGCAACCTGAAAGGGTGGCTAACTCTTCGTTGAGTAGATCAGTAATAAACATATGTCCTGGGGTATGGGTGATGCAGAGTTCGGGTTTGGCCTCCATCGCAACGGCCTGGGGTGTCACCCCGCAAGCCCAGAAGACAGGGACTTCTCCCTTCCCGATCGTCACCGCATCTCCAAAGTCCGGTTTCCTGAGATCCTTGATTCCGATCATCGAGGGATCGCCGATATGGACGGGCCCGCCGTGAACCGAAGCATATCGAGAGGTAATTTGAACCGCCAGCGTTACCTTATCCGGTGGGATAGGTCTCATCGACACGACCAGTGGACCGTGAAAGATTCCCGCAGGCTTACAAGGGATGCGAGTAATATACATCGAGACATTCTTTTTCTCTTCGATATGACGGATGGGGACTTTTGAACGGAGCAACGCTTCTTCGAAAGAAAAACTGCAACCCAAAAGGAACGTGACGAAGTCCTCTTCCCAGAATTCCTTGATCTCTATTACAGTGGCTTCAAATTTGCCCTTTCGGTAGATATTGTAACGGGGAATGTCTGTCCGGATATCCGCGCCAGAGGCCAGAAAACTCGTTTGAAATTTTCCTGGCTCCAAAACCTCGAGCGTTGGGCAGGGTTTCGGGTTTCTCTGGCAGAAGAGAAGAAAGTCGAAGGCATATTTTTGCGGCAGGATAACCAGATTGGCCTGGGCATAACCCATGGCCAGACCCGCTGTGGGTCTGGCCCATTTTTCTTTTCGGATGAGTCCACGAATCTCTTTTGGAGTAAGCCGGCTGATATCTTTCATGTTCAAATCATATTGTAATTTCTCGGTAGCCGCAACCTCTCGCTTATTTCTTATTCTCTTTTTCGGACCTGCCGAGTCGTTTTTCCACCACGTCGGCAATTTCGCCTATGGTGAAAGGACGCCGTATCACTGCTTCCCATTTGAACTCCTTGACCAACGGTTGATTCAACTCCGCCGCCCCTCCAAGAGCCACAGTGGGTATTCCGATACGAGTTAACGTGTCGAGATCGCCTTTTGTAATCGATTGGCCCTGAAGTTCCAGTATGACGAGACGGGGCGTTACATATTCGGGATCATTCAGGGCAGCCACGGTCTCCGTGAGTTCCACGAAACCGATGGCGTCAAATCCCCGTTCGATCAACTCGGCCCGTAAGTATGCGCGAGGCCATTGCTGGCTGTCAATGATCCATATGACCGGTTGAGCTGCAATTCGCTTATTCACTCCTTTTAACACTTACTTGAAAATGGAGTATTGGGTCTCTTTGGAGGTAATGAACTCCAGGAGCGCGGGTATTCCATCTTCTGTTTTTTGGATCCCTCGCCTTATTGCTGGAATGATATCTGCTGGCTGTGTCACCCGTTCACCATAGCCCCCAAAGGCCCTGGCCATATCAGCATAATTCCCGGAGATGTCCGTGCTTCGATACTTATCGGCCGCCACCGGCATAAATCTCAGTTCACAGGCCATTGAAAAGTTGTTCAGCAGGATCGTAAGGATGGGGATGTGCTCGCGCACCGCAGTCTCAAAATCCATGCCCGTGAAACCGATGGCCGCATCACCCATCACGTTAATGCACAGTCTGTCTGGCTTGGCAAGCTTAGCGCCCATTGCCAGGCCTAAGCCGTATCCCAGTTGAGTCGTTTTTCCCCAACCTATGTAAGTGAGAGGAGCAACCGTCTGCCAAAAAGGAGATAGCTGGTCCCGTGGGCTGCCGGCATCATGGGTAATAATTGTATTAGACAAGTTGACCGTATGCATCAGGTCCCACAAAACACGGTACGGCGAAAGGGGTACCTCACTGGAAGTGAGTTTCGGCAGCCACTGAGCCATCCACTCCGCTTTAATCGTCTTGATCTCTTCAGCCACTCGGCTTGAGGGCTCGCGTCTCGCGTCACCTAATTGATCTCTCATCTCGGATATGAGCAGCTTTAAGGTAAGCTTGGAATCCCCAATCAGTCCATACTCTGCCGGCACATCCTTATTCAAATCAGCCGAATCCAGCGTTGCATGGATAATGGTTTTGCCCCTGGGAATCGAGGTGGCAAAAGGAGATCGGGCGAAGCTGCAGCCAATGCCGAAGATGACGTCCGAATTCTGGAGAAAAGAGTGGACCGTCTTGGGGCACGCAAGGCCCCCGGAGCCCAGCGAGAGAGGATGGTTTTCAGGAAAAGCGCTCTTCCCCTGCAAACTGGTCGTCACCGGAATCTGCAGCAACTCCGCCAGCTCTCGCAACTGATCCCAGGCTTGAGCATAATGGATCCCCTGACCAGCGTAGATGACAGGTCGTTTAGCATGCACCAATATCCGAGCCGCCTCTGTTACCGCTTGAGGGTCCGGTGCTGTCCGTGTCTGGAAGGTAGGCTTGTAACTCAAAGGCTCCGGGACTTCTTCATCGAAGACGTCTCTCGGTATCTCAACGAGGACCGGGCGAGGGCGTCCGTTCCTGACCTGGGTGAAGGCACGGCGCATCGCATCCGGAATAACACTCCCAAGGGTCACCTGCTCTATCCACTTCGTAATGTTACGGAAGTTGATAAATGAATTGAAGTTAGGTGGAATATTGGTCAGATCCCGGGGATACCCTCCCGGCAGAACGACGATGGGAACTGATTCTCCAAATGCCTGCGCAACGCCGCCAAAGGAATTCTCAGATCCCGGACCCCACTGCATGGTAAACACCCCAATGCGTTGGCCCGAGGAAATACGGCTGAAACCGTCGGCCATATGCAATCCCGTGCGTTCCTGACGAACGATGATTGTCCGAATGTCAGCCTCCGCAGCCGCTTCAATAATGGGATTGATGGGGTAACCGATCAGGAATTTAACACCCTCCCGTTTCAAGATTTCCGCAACAGCAGCAGCCCCCTTCATAGGAATCCTCCTTTAGAGTTTAATGTCGGCAGAGCCGTTCTCGCCGCCAAAGAACCACCACCCCGACCTGGAAAGAAGATCATTAATCAGGCTTCTGCCTTTGGCTTTTTTGACCATGATAATCCTTGGCATAGATCACAACTGATTCTAGGACATTATAAGTTTCAAGGCGTGGAGGGTCAAGCTTTTTGATGTGGCTGATCTCGGCGCGTAGAAGTCCCTTTCTGGTTCGGCGCAATATGGATTCGGGCCAATCCGATAAAAAATGGAAGGATTCAACGACGTCCCGTTGGGGCATGAATCAAACGTCTTGAATGGGTTATGATTAGATCGTATGGCAATATACAGACTCTCTCTCCTCTGGAATAGCCTGATCAGATAGGTTTTAAAGGTAAAACGGCCAGATGGCTAAAAGAAGGCATCAAAAATGGCTGGTTATTGGGTTATTGATGGCCGGCCTTCTTTCTATCTTCAGCTTCCTTGCGATGCCGGATCTTTCAAAACTCAAGAAGGAAAACCCTGGAAAGACGGCACTGATGGAGTATCGAGAGAAACCTTCCAAAGAAAAGAGGAGACCCTATCGGATTTCTCAGACCTGGGTGCCTTCATCGAAAATATCTCCTTATCTCATCAAGGCGGTCTTAATTGCTGAAGATGATAAGTTCTGGAACCACGAAGGTTTCGACTACGAAGCGATTCAGAAGGCCATTGAAAAGGACCTCAAAGCAAAAAAATATAAGTATGGTGGGAGTACCATCACCCAGCAGCTTGCAAGAAATCTTTATCTTTCTCCTGAAAAATCACTCACCAGAAAAATCTCCGAAGCCATCATCACCTGGAGAATTGAAAAATCTCTTCCCAAAAAGCGGATATTGGAACTCTATCTCAATGTGGCCGAATGGGGAGAAGGTATCTTCGGTGTGGAGGCGGCCTCGAGACACTACTTTGGAAAGCCTGCTTCCGCACTGACTCCCCTCGAGGCCGCAAGGCTGGCCTCGGTTCTCCCAAACCCCATAAAATATAACCCTGCCGCTGATCAGCGATATGTGGTCAATCGGGCGAATCTTATATACAACACGATGACCCGGAGAGGAATCGTCATCCCGGAATATGAAGAAGCGACTCAAAAGGCTGAACCTCCCGCTCCCTTCGAAAGTCCAAACTCTTCCTATTGATGAATAGTGGTGGGTCCAACCCCTCTAAGCTCAAACCCAGCCAAGTTTTTTTCACGATTGACTCATAAAATCCTCGTTGCCTTGGTCCGACCCTCGATGGTGGGATGTGGTCAGTTGGGCTACTATGTGGCCGGATGTTGACAAAATGAATACACCAAATTATGATGTATAAAAAGTATAACTTAAGGAGACACAATGAGTGCTGTCAGAATGAATGTGAGCCTCTCGAAAGAGATTTTTGACGAATTGAACAAAACAGTTCAACCTCGGAAGAGAAGCCGGTTCATTTCCAAAGCAATCAGGGATGCCCTGAAAGAGCAAAGGGCTGAGCGGCTGGCCAGAGAGTATGCGGAAGCGGCAGAGGAGTCTCGAAGAGTGAACCAGGAACTTGAAGGGGTGACCGCAGATGGTCTCGATTAAACGAGGTGATATCTTCCTGGTGAACTTTGATCCGACGGTTGGAGCTGAAACGAAGAAGACTCGTCCTGCCTTGATCGTATCGAATGATATTAACAATGCCAACTCTCCAATCATATCCATTTCCCCGATCACCTCGAATGTGATAAAGGTTTATTCGTTCGAAGTGGAGATCCCATCCGGCGTTGGAGGATTGCGGGCCCGTTCGAAAGTAATGATCAACCAGACAAGGGCGGTCGACAAAATTCGTCTGATCAGAAAACTCGGCCACATCCCGGAACCAATTTTGATGGAGGTCGATCAAGCCCTGAAGCTTCACTATGATCTTTTCTGAATGCAAAAAGCAGGCGACATCTTCAAACGCCGCTTTCGCAATCCGAATTGCACAATCTGCACTCAGACTGGGAGGTGAATGATGCGCCAACTACTTGTCGAATGCAGCGATCCCGGACTGGTCGTGACACTGGCGGAGGAGCTTGAGAATGTGCTGCGCCACATTGACTTTGAGCACGCCAAATCCCTTCAAGGCCGACTGAACGACCTTGCCCGTGAACTGGGGACTGATTTCGAGGAGGCGTGGCGAGGGTTTCGCATCGAGGTCCCCAATGACGGTGGAGCCCCGCTCTCTTTTGGCAATCGCGATCGGGTGGATGAAGAGAAGCTCGATCAGCTTCTCAGCCGGGCAGAGGAGCGAGGCATTGGGAAATTTGATGTGCGGAATACCCTTTTGCTGCCTCAGGACGGCCCAGCGCCGGAGACCCGGGAGCAATATGTAAGAGACCTCGCAGACGCCATCCGGTACGCCTACCTGGATGATGTGTCTATTCTGGGCTGTCCGCTTGACTTGCCGCCCTCTCTGGAAACCCATCGTCTTCACCTCGTCGAGGAAGAGGTCGCGCCAGTGCTGCGCGCGAGAGCTCGGTACCCCTCCGTGGGGCACCACTGGATCCGCGACACGATGCAGCAGGCAGAGAAGGCGCTGCAAGAAGTGAATACCCGGGCTGAAGCGGTCATGGAATATGAGTTGACACGGGTGAATCCTGCGGAGGTGGAACCAGAGGATTGCATCCGCTGGGCTGCCTTGGCAGTGCGTCTGGGGAAAGAGGTGGAAAAGTGGTATGCGGCTACTGAGAGGCAACTTGAACACCTTTATCAACGTGTCGCTCTGATCGATCTCCTGTGGACTGATATTCGAGGGATGGGCAGAGCCCGCCCTTTCCTGGAAGGCCGACTGAAGTCTCTCATTCAGGAAGCTAAGAGTGTGTATACCGAGGAGGGTCGAGAGGCATTGCGGCTCGTTTACAAGGATCTGCGCAAAACGGCCTGGGGCCTGACTGCGGGCGATCGGGACGGGGCTGAGAATGGGGGCGAGGACGAGGGAAATGCCCGAGATAAGGAATGACCGGCTTCGCCTGGCTTCAGTAGAGATCACCGAGCAGTGCAATAATCGCTGCCCCTACTGCGATCAGCCGAAATCCGAGCGTTTCATGCCGGTGGCGCAATTCAGCAACCTGCTCGACGAACTGGCTACAGATGGAACGGGGGCCGTGGCGCTGGGAGGCGGCGAGCCGACGCTCCATCCTGCGCTGTCCGATATGCTCAGGGCCGTTCGTGAACGAGGCCTCCATGCCGGACTCACCACCAATGCCTTCAATCCTCGTTTGGTCCTGCAAATGGCAGACCAGGGATTGCTCGAGAGTTTTGGTGTTTCTGCGGGAAAAGGGGAATGGTTACATTTGGTCTCCCATCCCCGGGCTATCGTCAACCTGCTCTTGTTGAAAAATTCTATGAACGAAATGATCCGCCAGGCAGCGACTGCAGTGCGCAGCAGCGCCAAGCTCCTTCTGCTCCTCGGCTATAAGGGCGCCCGACTCAAATTCAGGCCTTCCACTGCTGAACTGTCCGACGCCTACACAATGCTGAACATGCTGGGAAGGAAACTGGACGTGATCATTGCCGCTGATGACTACACCCGCCGGCGACTGGGTCTGACAACCACCTGTGGTGAGGGATTCCTGCGTGTCCGGATTGACGGTGCCCGTGACCCGTGCTGTTTTCTAAATTGCGAGTTCCGCCGCGACTGAAGGCCAGGCATTCTGGTGAATATCCAAGGATTCCTCCCCCTTCAAGGGGGAGGCCTGTCCTGAGCGAAGTCGAAGGGTTAGGAGGGGGATGGGGAGACTTATTAGTATTTGCGATAATCGTAGAAGCCTTTTCCTGGACGATTCCAGGTGCACTATAAATAGAAAAATCTGTAAGTCTCTAACCCTTCCAAGACTTTTTTATAAACATCTTTTGCTTGAAGCTTGCTGGTATCGATTCTGATCTCAGCAGGTATCTTTTTGAACTCGGGAAACATCTTTCTTACAAATTCATTCTTATCGCGGTAATCTCCGCTGAATAACCAATCTCCTCCCCGCTCTTTCCGCTTCTTTCTTTCAATCCGTCCATAGAGGACCTTACGGGGAGCCTCCAATTTTATGATCACTTTCTGCAAGAAAGGTAAAGCGATTCTCAAAAACGACTCCCTGGCATTCAAACCCGTGGTCTCAAGGATGCAGTTCTTCCATCCACGTCTCGATAGATCACGATACAACGCCACCCAAGCATCGGCTTCTCCGATCGGAGACATCGGGAATTTAGAGCGATATTCTCCAATTCGACAAACAGGAAGGTTCAACTTCTTGGACAATCTCTTCGCCAGCGTCGTCTTGCCTGCACCGGGCAGGCCGATGATGTGAATGATCGGATATGATTTCTTCATGACCAAATCGGTATCGCCCTTCGCTTCGGACCAAGAGAAAGCTGAAAATTACCAGGTTGTCTTGTAATTTTCAATCGGTCTCTTTTCAGTGTCTCTCGTCTGCAAAGCGGTGTTTGACTTTTCAAAGTTTTCGCGTTTGCCCGACTGGCGTAATACTCCACCTCTTCTGACTCAAAACCAATTGATTTGCCTTGGTCCAACCCTGACGACCTTGAAGGCTCGATGAAAGGCTGGGACACGTTATTGGCGCAGCACTTGCGCTAAATCAATCGACGTTCTCCGTTTCGTGGGCCAGCGTATTGGTGATCCACGCATTCAGGCTCGTGCCGGCCTGCTTGGCGGCCACATAGACCTTACGGTGTAAGTCAGGCGGGAGGCGAAGCATCAATTTTCCGGTAAACGGTTTTTCCGGTTCCTCGCCCCGCTTAGCACAGAACGTAAGATAGTCCTCTACCGAATTATGGAAGGCCTGCTTTACCTCGTCCACCGTCCGTCCCTGAAAGGTAATAACATCGCGCAGGCCGATTACTTCGCCGTGAAAGAGATCCGCCTCGTCGTCGAATTCTACCCGTCCTGTGTATCCCTTGTATTGCATCATGGTTTGATGCCTCCTTCTGTCTATCATAGATATAAGTATCACAAATTGATACCATGTCAAGCCATGAACCAAAAAGCTCGCTCCCAAGGCAATTTCAAACCCAAAATTGCCATCCTAAGGAGCCGTCAATAAATAAGGTTGACAACTCATAGAGGTTGGTATATGCTTTGGGCGTATGCCGACATCCATCGAACTCAAGCAGAAATTTGTGCTCATATGGC
>Ga0214473_10002328_pt1 | contig 23371 bp, 14 predicted proteins | sample RVTome_7_FD_203509 | JGI IMG/M metagenome (GOLD analysis project Ga0214473, IMG submission 203509) | Soil microbial communities from uranium-contaminated site in the Upper Colorado River Basin, Wyoming, United States - RVT98D197 | ecosystem: Environmental > Terrestrial > Soil > Contaminated >... | reverse complement strand
GACACGGGAAACTAATTGATTTTGGGTGTTTGGAGCGGTAAATTCCCGTTCGGGCGGCGTGTATCATGAACAGATAATTCGGGAAGCGGCACAATGGCGGAAACAAGCAAGAAGAGCAAGGCAAAACAGTCTGAGAACCAAGCTCAGAAAATGGATGGGCATTCATATAGTCCACAACAGGAGCTTCTTGAACTGTTAAAGTCAAAATGCCCGGAGGTGTTCACGGAAGGCAAAATCGACGCCGGGAAATTGAAGCAGACTCTTGGCGAGGAGCTCGACACCAATAACGAACGCTACGGCTTAACCTGGGCGGGTAAAGCCGAATGCTTCCACCATATTCAGGAGACCACAACCGCCACGCTAAAGCCGGTCCGAGCCGAATCAGTTGACTTTGACACAACCGAGAATATCTTCATCGAAGGCGATAACCTTGAAGTCCTCAAAATCCTGCAAAAGACGTATCAGAATAAGATCAAGATGATTTATATCGACCCGCCGTATAACACTGGCAACGACTCCTTCATTTACCCCGACCGGTTCAAGGAGGAAAAAGAGGACTACGAACAAAGAGCGGGGATAAAGGACGCCGAAGGGCTTCTGACAAAAGACGGCTTCTGGCGAAAGAACTCCAAAGACGCAGGGCACTTCCATTCAAACTGGCTTTCGATGATGTACCCCCGCCTGTTTCTCGCCAAGAACCTCCTCCGTGACGACGGCGTCATCTTCGTCTCCATCGACGACAACGAAGTCCATAATCTGCGAATGATTATGGACGAGATCTTCGGGGATGAGAATTTCTTGGCCTGTATTGCTTGGGAAAAAAGATATACGCGGAGCAATAATGCCAAGCTATTCTATTCGTTGAAAGATTCTATACTTGCGTATCGGCGATCAGAAGCAGTTGACTTGCTCCGTGAAAAGAGAACGGAGAAGTCAGATTCGATTTACAAAAATCCAGATAACGATCCACGTGGGCCTTGGACAAGTTCGTCGTACGTTAATCCCGCTGCGAGGGCCGAGCGGCCGAACCTGGTTTATGCGATAAAGAATCCCTTTACCAATGAGATGGTTGAGCATTCTACCCATGCTTGGAAATATGAGCCCAAAGAACATGCTCGGCATGTAAAAGAGAACCTTCTTTGGTGGGGATTGCGTGGTGAGGTGAAATATCCGCGCCTCAAAAACTTCCTGAGCGATGCAGAGAAAAGCGGCCTTGTGCCGATTGACATTTGGTATCATAAAGCAACAGGAACTACTGATGATGGAGGCACTGAGCTAAAGTCCCTTTTCGGCGGTACCGAGATTTTTGATAATCCCAAACCCTATCACTTAACGGCCCGGATGGTTGAGTTAGTGTCAAATGGTGAAGATGAAGCAATAGTTCTCGATTTCTTCGCCGGCTCGTGCAGTACTGCCCATTCTATTATGTACTTGAATGCCAAGGATGGGGGAAATAGGAAGTTCATCTGTGTCCAATTGCCCGAACCGTGCGAAGAAGAAAGTGAGGCATTCAAGGCGGGTTTCAAGACAATCGCTGATATCGGCAAGGAGAGAATCCGCCGGGCGGCCAAAAAGATAGAAAAGGAGATAGAAGGAAATCTCAAATTTGACAAAAACAGGCCGGACTTGGGATTTAAGGCATTCAGATTAGACCAGAGCAATTTCAAGCAGTGGCGGGAGAATGTGAAAACGGGCGAGGAATTAAAAGAGCAGATGCGGTTGTTCGTTGATAACGTCAAAAAGGGAGCAGCGAGCGAGGATATGCTCTTTGAGATAATCGTTAAGAACAGCAGGTTCGATTTGAATGTCAAGGTCGAAAAGCAATCCTTTGACGGCGTGGATTATTGTAGGTTAGCCACAGAGCACCCTTCGACTACGCTCAGGGCAGGCTCCGAGGTCACAGAGAATATAAAGAAAACAAAATCAAATTCCGCTACTGAGATTATCTGTCTTGATTCGAAGATTACGAAGAAGTTTGTGGATAAGGTCTTGGCGGAAAAGCCGGAGAAGTTTACCTGCCTGGATATTGCTTTTAAGAATAACGACCAGTTAAAGACAAACACCGCCCTGCAAATGGAGGCGGCAAAGATAGAGTTTAAGGTGATATGAGATGCCAGATATAAGAACATCACAAAGTGGTATAGATTACTTAAATTGCATTTTAAAAGATGGTGTAAAAGTTATTACTAAAGCAGTTTTTTGGCGGATTCAGCATCGTACTTCTGGCAAAGATATTTGTTTGAAAATTGGCAGATATCGTAAATTGCCAGATGGCTTGGAATGCGAAAGTCCCAAAAGCGAACTTACATTAAACAATGAAGAATTTTTGAAACTTGTTGATTTTATATCAGAAAATTATGCCCCATTGAAAGACGGAGCAAAAACGTATATCACAATTAACAATCCTCAATTGGTTAGCCAATTAAAAGGTATATTTGGTTATAAGGATAAGACTAAAGTTTTGGAACTAATCATAAAGAACGATTTGGTTCCGGATGACATAGTTAACGGAATTAAGCTTCAAGAAAAGAAGAAGGCAATATTAGAATATGAAGAAAAGCTAAAACAAGATCATAATGAAGGAGTTTGGCAAATTTGGTTCAAAAATAATTCATGGGTCCTTGGTAGCGAGTTTGTTAGAATATTGGATGATCGCAAAATTGATACAGAGAACATATCTGATTATCTCATGGAAGCATATGATGGATTCCTCGATATAATTGAAATCAAAAGACCTGACGGTAGTCTTCAATTCTGGTCTCCTCAAAAAGATCACGATAATTATGTGCCACATTCAGATTTAATAAAAGCTATTACACAGACGGCCAATTACATATATGAAGTTGAAAGAGAAATGAATAGCGTTAAGTTTCTCAATAGAACGGGCCATGTTCCCGTTGTCAAACCAAGAGCGGTTTTAATATATGGTAGGTCGAATGATTGGGATACGGAAAAGAAAAAAGCTTATCGTATACTAAATTCCAGCTATCACAATATTACAATATTAACTTATGATCATGTGTTAGAGCGAGCCAAGAAAATATTAGAAGTAAGCCCAGCGGCCCAAAGCAATAGCAATGATGATAATATACCTTTTTGATTAATGCCCCATGAAACTTCAATTTGACGCTAATCAGGATTTTCGATGTAGGGAAGAACAGTGTAAATCAGTGTTAATCTGTGTCTAAAAAAATAAACTCTGTGTTCTCCTTCGACTGCGCTCAGGACGGCGTCTGTGGCAAAGGAAATATGAAGCAAGACAATCAAATCACCATTTATGAAACCGAAGACGGGAAGGCCCGGATAGAGGTTCGGTTTGAAAACGAGAACGTCTGGCTGACCCAAAAAACAATAGCGGAACTCTTTGAATGCAGCGTTGACAATGTTTCTCTGCACCTGAAGAATATATTTGCAGAAAAGGAGCTTGACAAAAAATCAGTTATCGAGGAATACTCGATAACTGCTTCAGACGGGAAGAAATACAAAACGAGGCATTATTCTTTAGAGGCCATAATTGCCGTCGGTTACCGGGTGAACACCCAAAGAGGCACGCATTTCAGGCAATGGGCGACTGACAAGCTAAAAAACTATATCCTCAAGGGATTCGCTCTCGACAGTGAAAGGTTTAAACGGGGTTCGCGGTTTGACAGGCGATATTTTGACGAGCTGCTCGATGAAATCCGCGAGATTCGGGCGAGCGAGCGATTGTCTTACCAGAAAATAACCGATATTTATGCGACTTCGATTGATTATTCGCCCAATACCGCCGAGGCGGAAAAGTTTTTTGCAACCGTTCAAAATAAGCTTCATTTCGCCATAACAGGCAGGACAGCGGCAGAGATTATCGCCGAACGCGCCGACAGCAAAAAACCCTTTATGGGGCTTAGCGCGTGGCAAAAATCTCCAAAAGGCAAGATATTACCCAGCGATATCAAGATAGCGAAAAATTATCTTCAGAAGCAGGAAATTCAAAAACTCAACCATATTGTTACTATGTATCTTGATTACGCGGAGTTTCAGGCGAGCCGCGGCCGTCTGATGAAAATGAAAGACTGGACCCAAAAGATTGATGCCTTTCTCAAATTCAATGAGCAGGATATATTGCAGGATAAAGGCAAAATCTCACACGAGGTGGCCATTGCTCTGGCGGAAAAAGAATATGATGCTTTCCGCATAGAGCAGGACAAGAACTATATCTCCGACTTTGACAAGATTGTGGAAAAAACCAAACAACTGGAAAAGAAAATTTCGCCCAAAAATAAAACCAAAAAGAATAAGCAATGAAATTACAATTTGACGCTAATCAAGATTTTCAATTAGACGCGATAAACGCGGCGGTGGATTTGTTCAAGGGTCAGCCGGCGGGGGCGAGCGATTTTGCTTACTCAAAGGCGTCGTCGGTAGGCGGGACTTTCTTGAGCGTCGTGGCAAATAATCTTATCCTCGATGAAGAAACAATCCTGAAAAATCTCCAGACGATTCAACACAAGAATGGCATCGAAGAATCAAAAACGCTCGATGGTTTTCATTTCTCAATAGAAATGGAAACGGGCACGGGCAAGACATACGTCTATCTGCGAACGATTCACGAATTGCATAAGCAATACGGCTTTAAGAAATTTATCATCGTTGTGCCTTCACTTGCCATAAAGGAAGGGGTTTTGAAGAACCTCGAAATAACAAAAGAGCATTTCGATATACTCTATGAAAAACCCGTGATGAACTGCTTCGAGTTTGACCCCAAAAAGAGAAGCGTGTCGAAAAACTTCGCCACGACCAACAGCTTGCAGATTATGGTGATGAATATCGACCAGTTCACGCGGCCGGGCAATATCTTCTACCAGCAAAGCGACTGGGGGGTACCGGCTGAATTCATCAAGGCGACAAGGCCGATTGTTATCGTCGATGAGCCGCAGAACATGGAAACCGATATCAGAAGAAACGCGATAAGCAATCTTAATCCCTTATGCACGCTTCGATATTCGGCAACGCATACGGTCAAATACAATGAGATCTACCGGCTTGACCCCGTGAGCGCTTATGACAAGGGATTAGTCAAGAGAATCGAGGTAGATGGGATAACCGAGGCGGAAAACTTCAATCAGGCATATATCGAAGTAAAGAGCATCAGGCCGCTGAAAAACAAAATCGTCGCCAAGCTGAAAATCGATTCAAACGCAAAAGAAGGCGTTATAAAAAAGGATGTAAACGTAACGATAGGCGATGACCTCTTTGAAAAATCGAACAAAAGGCAGTTATACAAAGAGGGATTCATCGTAAGCGAGATCGACAGGGACTCCATAACCTTCAACAACGGCCTTGTCCTCAATCTCGGTCAAAAACAGGGCGGACTTACTGATGAGATAATGAAATACGAGATTGAAAGCACGATAAAGAACCATTTCGAGAAAGAAAAACGGCTCAAAGCCAAGGGGATTAAAGTTCTGTCCCTTTTCTTCATCGACCGCGTTGCCAATTACAGAGGTTACGAAAACGATAATACCATCAAGGGCAAGATTGCCCTGTGGTTTGAGGAGCTTTACGAAAGAATCAGAAAAGAAGACAGGTTCAAGGGCGTACTTGAATTCAGACCAGAGCAGGTTCATAACGGCTATTTTGCTCAGGACAAAAAAGGGAACTGGAAGGATTCAAACGAGGGAAGGGATACCCAGGACGACGATTCGGCATATCAACTGATTATGAAGGACAAGGAACGCCTCCTTGATATCAACGAGCCATTACGATTCATCTTTTCTCATTCTGCATTGCGCGAGGGGTGGGATAATCCGAACGTATTTCAAATATGCACGCTTAATGAGACACAATCGACCCTCAAGAAAAGGCAGGAAATAGGCAGAGGGCTTCGACTGCCCGTCAATCAGGATGGCCTAAGGATATTCGATGAATCGATAAATGTTTTGACTGTTACGGCAAACCAGCATTATGAAGAATTTGCGAGCCAATTGCAGGCGGAAATTGAGGACGAATGCGGCGTTAGATTTGACGGCGGAAGGATAAAGGACAAGAACAAAAAGAAGCACATAAAGGCTAACAAGAACCTTGTGCTCGATGAGAACTTCAAGGCATTATGGGAGAAAATCAAGCATAAGACGCGATACAGTATTGATTATGATACCGGCGAGCTTATTAAACGGGCCGCAAAGAGGATTAAGGATATTGTAATATCGAAGCCAAAACTTGTAAGAAGCAAAGCGGATATCCTGATGGACAAGGATTCTATCAGGGCGGGATTTACAAAGGCCCAGGAGGCAAGAGAGCTTTTTGCTGAAATAAATATAATCCCCGACGTTCTTTCCTATATCCAGAGCAAAACCCGCCTGACCCGCGATAGTATTTGCCGGATTTTAATCGAATCGGGCAGAATCGACGACGTCTTTGTTAATCCACAACAGTTTATGGACAAGGCCTGTGCGGAGATAAACAGTGTCTTAAACGAAATGATTGTCGATGGTGTTAAGTACGAGAAAATCGCCGGTGAGTATTGGGATCAGATGCTTTTCGATGATAACGAGCTTTATAGCTATCTCGACGACCTATTTAAAGTAACCAAACCGGAAAAGACGGTCTATGACTATATTGAGGTGGACAGCAAGATCGAGAGGGAGTTTGCGAATGCTTGCGAGGCGAGGGACGATATAAGATTCTATTTCAAACTGCCCTTCTGGTTCAAAATACAAACACCTATAGGCGAATATACCCCGGATTGGGCATTGGTCTATGAGGGCGACAAAAGGGTCTATTTCGTGGCAGAAACCAAAGGGACGGACGATATTAACGACCCGTCCCTTTCAACTGGTGAACGGCATAAAATACTTTGCGGCAAAAAGCATTTCGAGAATTTCCCCGACGTTCAGTTCAAGGCCCCCGTAAGCAAGCTTGAAAAGCTCGTTGTATAGACGGTGTAAATCGGCGTGAATCCGTGTCAGAATTCGTGTCTCGTCCCTCGTCCGTCGTATATCGCATGTCGCCAGGGAGTTTTTGTGTCAATTCGGGTTCATTCGTGGTTATACTTGCGGTTTAGAAATGAGTTTAGAACTTAGCATCGACATACGAAAGTTGAGTGTGTATGAGGTATGCAGGACTGACCGATGAGCCGGAACGAAGAAAACGGGAGCAGGGAAGCCCTCGCGACTTCAAAGTTATGCAGCAATTCACTTCCGAGCCGGCTGCCCGGCAATGGGAAAGGAGAATGCTGGCCCAGGGATGTGAGGACGATACCAGCGGCAAAGGCTGGAAATATGGCTATACCTTTTCAATCCGCAGTTAGTTCGCAACGTGTTGCGGCAGGCCCCTCTTGATTTACTATTTACTATTTTCGATTTGCGGTTGCGGATTGACTATTTCATTGTGCCCCTTCGACTCCGCTCAGAGCCCGCCCTGAGCTTGTCGAATGGGGCTTGCTTTGTGGCAAGATTCTCGACAGGATTACAGGACAGCCAATTCACTAATTCACTGGCCGTAAGCGCCGAGCACGCGGTCCACGTCGTTTGGGCCTGCGCGCGCAGGCGTCCCGAGCGACAGCGAGGGACCTGCCACCGATCCCGGCCGTACCGGCTGCCTCCTGTCTTCTGCGTCCTGTATTCTGTTTTTTTGATTTGCTTTTCCTGCCTTCGGGTGCTAAATTCACCTATAGCGGGGTGCAGCCCGCCGGGATGTATTTGAGGAAATAATGAGATGGCGGAAAAATTGCCGGTCATAATTGACAACAGGGGCGAAAACAGGGTGCTCGGTGCTCTTCAAAGGCTCCTGCCTAACCTTCAACGAATGGATGTCGCCACCGGTGTATTTGAAGTGGGTTCGTTCTTGCTCTTGGAAGGACTGTGGCAGGACCTGGAGCGGATTCGGATTCTCATGGGCGATGAGACCACGAGACGGACGAAGCGGGAGATCGTGCAGGCCATGCTCCAGGCGTCCAATGACAGCATCGAGCGGGAAAAAGAGCGTGATGACGCCCTGACCGGTTTGGCGGCGGTCCGAGAGGCCATAGCCCAGAAGAAAATCATGCTGAGAACGTACTCCAAGGCCAAGTTTCACGCAAAGTCCTACCTGATGGAGTCCAAGGAAAGCAGCCCCGTCGATTTTGCCATTGTCGGCAGCTCCAATTTCACCAAGCCGGGCCTCACGGAAAACGTGGAGCTTAACCTGTTCAGTACAGATCAGGCCCATATCGAGAACCTCCGCGAGTGGTACGAAGACGTGTGGAAGGAAGGCGAGGAGGTCAGAGAAGAAATCCTCAAAGTCATCGAGCCGCACTTGAAGGAATACGGCCCCTTCACCGTTTATGCTAAAGCTCTTTACGAGTTCTTTGCCGGACGTGAAAAGACGCAGGATGAGTGGGAACGCACTGAGTCGGTGCTATATCAGAAACTCTCACAATATCAGAAGGACGGCTATCATCGTGCCCTGCAAATTGCCGAGCAATGGCAAGGGGCTTTGATTTGTGACGGCGTTGGTCTTGGCAAGACATTTATCGGGCTGATGCTGTTGGAACGTTTTATACATGAGGGTAAACAAGTTTTATTAGTTGTTCCTAAATCTGCCCAAGAAAGCGTTTGGGAGGCCAATATTCGCAGATATTTAGAGCCTCATTATCCACGTATTGCAAGGCATTATCTGGACATTGAACGGCATACAAGTTTTGGAAGAGAAGGATTGATAGATTCTTCAGATTTGGATTTTTATAGAAAAGAGGAAGATGTAATAATCATTGACGAGGCACACCATTTCAGAAACCCCAACAGCAATCGCGGTGAACTTTTAATGGATTTAGCCAAAGACAAGCAGCTTTTTATGCTTACCGCTACTCCGATAAACAATTCTCTTGATGACCTCTATCATTTAATCAATTATGTTGCTCAGGGCCAAAAAGATTACTTTTCAAGGATCCGCATCCAAAATCTTCGAGGCCATTTCCTCGAGAATGAAAAACGAATGGAAAAAGAGAGTCCCTCAACCGAAATTGTCGAAGCTGCCGAGGAAAAAGATTTCTTGAGAACCGATGAACTGCTTAAAAATATTCTGATACAGCGCAGCCGCAAATACGTTAAAAGTTCAGAAGGCATAACCACCGCATCGCCATTATTTCCAGACCGCCAAAAACCGCGTGTAATCAACTATTCGCTTAAGAGTGTTTATGAAACGCTTTACGGTGAAATCCGCGAAGCATTCGACAAAGATAAACCGTTTCTCTCGTTAGCGATATACAACACCTCGGCTTACCACAAAGACCCCGATAAACAAAAAGCTGAATATCAAAAGCTGCTTATCGGCCTTATCAGAACATTATTATTGAAACGCCTCGAAAGTTCGTTTAAGGCATTTGAAGCAAGCGTTGAAGATTTACTTGCCAAAATGGCTGCGTTTCTGAAATATTACTCGCCTGAATTATTTGAAGCATGGGATACAACCAACCGCCGATGGTGGAAGCTGGTGCAGGATCATATAAACGAGCGTCTGGAGAAAAGCGAAATCGGCACCGAAGATGAGGAAGAGGACGAAGTGCCTGATTTCGTAACAGATTTCGACCCTCAGCAACACAACATGGATAAGCTGCTTGCAGATGTTCAGGAGGATATGAGACTGCTCACGGAATTTTTGAGTAAGATTTATCGGCGGTTCTACAGCAAAGAAGGCGAAGAGGAAGACCCGGCCAAAGATGAAAAATTGCAGAAACTCATCGACTTGTTAAGTGCCGATGAAATACTCAAAGACCAGAAGGTGATAATCTTTACTGAATTCCGCGATACCGCCCGCTATCTGGCAAGGCAGCTTCAGGCAGCGGGGCTGAAAAACCTCGAACAGGTTGACAGCGGCAGAAACGTAAGAAACAGAGAGGACATAATAAAAAGGTTTTCGCCATATTATAATTGCTTCGATGGCGACAAAAACCTTTTAGGCGAAACAGAACTTTCGAAGGCATTGGATAACCCCATAGATATTCTGATTTCTACTGACGTGCTTTCCGAAGGTTTGAACTTGCAGGATGCCTGTCTTATTATCAATTATGACCTGCACTGGAATCCGGTTCGCTTGATGCAGCGGATAGGCCGTGTTGACAGGCGTCTTAATCCTGAAATTGAGGAAATGCTTGACCGGCCGGCTCATCTGGATGGTAAGGTTTATTTCTGGAATTTCCTGCCGCCCAAAGAGCTTGAAGAACTGCTGCACCTTAAACAGAAGCTCGACGGCAAAATCCTGCGAATTAATAAGACCCTCGGCATTGAAGGCGCTTTGCTTATGCCGGACGACCCGGAAATGTCCTTAAAACTTTTCAACGAACGCTATGAAGGCAAGGAATCAACAGAAGAGCTGATGAATCTCGAAAGGCAGCGGCTTGAAAAAGAATTGCCGGAATTCTGGCAATCGCTCCAAAATCTCCCAAAAAGATTGTTTTCAGGCAAAAAGGCCGGTGACGGGTTTGGTCCCATCCTTAACCAGAAAAATGAAGTAATCGCACATCTTAAGGCCAACGACAAGAAGGGCGTTTTTACCTGCTACCGGATGCCCCCGATTGTCGCCAAGGCGGCCCAGAGCCTCATGGAACTCACTACCGAGAAATACGACCCGCAAGCTCCCGTGCAGGGTGAAGTCAAATGGTACTTCCGGGATGCCGAGACCGGCAAGATCAGCGAACTATTGGAGAATACCTGGACCGCCATCCGATGCTCTTCCGGCACTGAAAGAGTTGTCCGGCAAGGTGTCACTAACTCAGCCGACGCTCGCAAGGCCATCGAAAGGCACATCAAGAACACCTACCTGAAAGACATACAAGCCCCCATCGGTGCAAAGCCGATACTGCTTGCGTGGATGGAGATTTGCTGATGCCGACAGCGGAGCAAATTCAACAAGCGATCCGGAATGTCAACGGCCAGCACTCATTTATCAATGTTTTGCTTCGAGACACCCTCAACTGGCCCATCGAATTGGACTTTGATCCGGATATTGAGAACATTACTTACGAATGGACCGACGACGATCTCAACGCTGAGGGTCTGAGTCGTGATGTGCTTTCCGGCCCTGTTTTACAGATGCAGTCGTTGGAGCAGGAGCATAAGCAGCCCTGGGGCATCTTCATTCTTGAGTTTGCCAATGAGACGCCCTTTGTCACTGGCCAGGGTCTTGCCGGACCACTTCGCAAGGTGCTCCGTGGCCTTGTACCGAAACGTCGTCAACGACAAGCGAACCTGAGAGCTTGGGGCAGGGAACACCTTCTATTCATCTGTACGCACAACTATCGCCATTTTCGCTTTGCCTATTTCAAGGCCCCGAAGGAAAAGGGACGTGCCGAGCCGCTTACGACGTTTGGTTGGGAATGCGGAATCCCGCTCCGAACTGTTTGCGAGTTCAACCTTGGTTGTCTGGAGTGGCCTCAAGACCCGTCCGACGGTGTCGCATGGCTCAAGCAATGGGCCTGCGCTTTCGACAAAGAGCCTCTGACCCGCGAATTCTTCAAGCGATTTGACCAGGTACTCGAACGCATGAAGGCCGACTTGGAGGAACACCAGCGTCTGCCTTCTGCCGAAGCTTACAGCCGGTCCCAGTTGCTCCTTGAACGCATGATCTTTGCCTATTTTCTGCAAAATCGCGGCTGGTTGAATCGGCAGCGTAATTACCTTACGGATGCGTTCAAACCCTATTGCGGCACGTCGGACAAGTTCACGTTTTACGAAGACGCTTTGGAGCCTTTGTTTTGGACGCTTGCGTCCGCTCCGGACAGCCCCTCGCGGTGTCCTGGTATCCCGTTCCTCAACGGTGGCCTATTTGACGATGATGAGTTCGAGCCAAGCCTCAAACGAAAGAAGAATAACCCGCCCTTGCGCATCCGGAACTCGACTTTTGATTACGCATTCAGCCATCTGCTTGAAGCATTCAACTTCACGGTGCGGGAAGACACGCCCCTCGATCAGGACGTAGCCGTGGACCCGGAAATGCTTGGTAAGGTCTTCGAGTCCATCGTTCTCCATGCCGATGCCGAGGCGGAGTACAACGCACCGGACAAGCGCAAGGCTACCGGTTCCTACTACACACCGCGCATCGTTGTGCATTTCATCTGCCGGGAGGCCCTGCGTCTTTATCTAAAGGGTCAACTGCCAGGACCGGAACGGGACAGCAGGATCCAATTGCTTTTCGAGATAGACCCGACTGATGGCATCGAGCCAGTGGAAATGGAAAGTCTCAGGCAAGTATTCCGGGCACAAGATGGGCGTGCCTTGCTGAATATCCTGCGCAATATCAAGATGTGTGATCCGGCCGTCGGCTCAGGGGCCTTCCCCGTAGGTTTGCTGCACGAACTGGTCAACCTCCGTCGAATCGCGGAGACCATCGCAAACGGTTTTGTGGACCCTGCGCGGCGTGAGGGAAGCAATTGGATTCACGAGACCAAGGCTGACATCGTGGAAAACTGCCTCTATGGCGTTGACATTCAGCAGCAGGCTATTGAGATTTGCCGCCTGCGATTGTGGCTTAGCCTGATCGTGGATTATGATCTCGGTCTCGACCCCTTCAAGGCTGATCCGACTCAGTTCGAGGATGCTATCCGCAAGATTTCACAGTTGCCCAACCTCGAAATGAACTTTCGTCGTGGCGATAGCTTGCTCGACCATATCTGCGGCGTGCGTGTGCGCGTTGCGCCGGATAACCCCGGCGCATACAGACCGGAATATGAGAGGATTAAGGGTCTTGGTCGCAGACTTCATTTAGCGAAGAAGTCCGACCGCAAACGAGAATTGCGCATCGACATTCTCCGTTGCCGTCTTGACCTGAGCGCACGAGTGTTAAATGACGAGATCAAGGCACTCAAGACCCAGGATTCGCTCGCTGCCACCTGGTTTGGCGAGACTGCATCGGAGACGGAGAAACGCCGACAGATAGCGGCTGAAATCTCGCAACTGCAAGCCGCCCTGGAAAAAGTCGCTGCCGAGCGCAACGCACTTGAGAAAATCGCCTCGCGTCCATACGACGCCAGCTTCTACCCGGAGCTTAGGAAACTCGAAGGCGCAGATTTCGACAGTCCCTTTAACTTCTCCTGGCGCATTGACTATGCTGACATCTTCCAGAATGGTTCAGGCGGTGCGACTGCAAATGGTAAGATGCAGACGCCATTACCAGGGGGTTTTGACCTCATCCTCGGTAATCCGCCATTTGTCACCGCGCGTAACGCAGAGAAGCGAGAACTCTACCGCGAGCGATGGAAACATGTCTGTTCCGGCAAGTATCTACTCGTCTGTCCGTTCTTCGGCCTCAGCTTTGGTCTGCTCCGGCGCGGTGGTCAACTCGGCTTCATTGTATCCAACGCCTTTGCCAAACGCGAATTCGGTAAACCGCTGATTGAGGACTTCTTCCCCACCGTGGATTTGCAGAAAATCGTGGACTGCTCTGGACTGCTCTTCCCCGGACACGGCACACCCACCTGCATTGTCTTCGGGAGGAACCAGACGCCCGGAGAAAACTCCTCCATTCGTATTGCTGCCACACTCCCCGGTGGCGGCGACCTTCGCACTCCGCCGGAGGAGAGTCCGCTATGGAGAGCTTTGGAGTCACACCATGACGAACCGGGCTACATCGACGACCGGATCAGCGTAGCGGACCGGCCAAGAAAAAAAATGGCGAAATGGCCATGGAACTTAGATTTCTCAAATGATGAGTTAAAGGAACTGCTGCAAGTCAACAAGCAGCGTCTTAGGGACTTCTTACCAAGCGATATGGGAGTCGCGTTGGTGACCGGAGCCAATGAGGTGTTCGCTTTGCCACCTCACGTTCTAAGACTGTATCAAGTATCTCCCACATCTACTGTGCCTTATGTTCCAGGAGAAGACGTGCGCAATTGGTTCTGGGAGCCAGATGAATACGCGATATTCCCATATAGCAAGCGGCATGAACCGATCAGCTACAAAGCGAATTCTCCGGAGCTGCGTTGGCTCACCCTTTTCAAGTCAACCTTGGAGTCTCGGATATACTTCGGGAAAACACCTGCAGAACGAGGAATGCAATGGTATGAATATGCCGTAGTTGTCTGGCCAAATTGTGACACTCCAAACAAGCTAATATTCCCAGACCTCGCAACTCATTGTCACTTTGTTCGTGTAAGTTGTCTCGCAGCATTCAACCAGCACACACCCGTTCTGAGCTTGAACGCAAGCGAGGCAAATCTACACTCGCTTTCCGCACTCATGAACTCCAGCGCAGCGTTGTTTTGGCTCAAGCAGATGTGTTTCAACAAAGGGGCCGGGGAGGATGAGCATCGCGACCGCTTCGAGTATGCCGGCGGAAAGGTTCAGCAGTTGCCAGTGCCGGAATCGGTGGCGGAGACTTTGCGCGGCAAGAAGAATGAGTTGGCGGAGCGGCTGACGGCGATTTCGCAAGCCTGTTGGGAGCGTGGGCGACAAATGCCGTTGCTGGCAATGAAGAAGTTATTTGAGAAACCCGGCGAAGCGTATCACGACTGGAATGCGTCGCTGCCAGGCTATATCGCGCCAGACGCGAGGATGGGTCTGCCTTTCCAGACGATAGATGACCTGCGTACATCTTTTTCCAAAGCGTGTAATACTCGTGAGAAACTTCGTGGTGAGATGATCGCGTTGCAGGAAGAAATGGATTGGCTGGTGTACGCGGCGTACGGATTGCTGGCCACTGACGATCCCGCTGTGTTAACCTCATTGAAGGCTCTGCAACGCCTCTTCAGTATTTCGGCGTCCTACGACAACATGTCCTCACTTATTTCCAGTGGTGTCACGTCAGCTTCCGATGTGATGGAACGCGAACAGCGTCCGTTCGTTCTTTGGGCGCAAGCCGACGGTGATTTCGAGAAGGCCGTGGGGTTGATTTCCGCAGAGTGGCCTGACGAGCGCAGAACGCTCTGGCGCGTGCGGCTGGAAGCGATCCGCGACAACGAACACATTCGCCGTATTGAACAGCCGGTCTATAAGCGCCGGTGGGATGAACAGTGGAAGGTCGGCAACAGTTGGCAGTGTGGTTCAGTCGCCTACGATACCGAATTCGTGGATGCCTTTAAATGGTGGTTCTCCGAAAAGGCGGAATGGTGGCTTGAAAAGAAAGCCGGTGGCGGTCCGGTTTCACTGGAACAATGGTCGGCCGCAATCTGGGAAGATGCCCGCGTGCAAGCCGCATGGGGTGTCGTGCGTGAAGCCTTGGAACGACTGGAGCGACGCGCGGACTATTCGCGCTACTTTGCCACGCTGGTCAAGGGGCAGAGTGTCCCGGATAACATTCCTGTTGCTGTGCCTTGGGAGAAGATCAAGACGAAAGTCCCTGCTGCCGTTAAACGCATTCGCGGCAAGTTCAATGTCCCTCGCGAACGATTCCGTGTTACCACTGACGGACACTATGTATGGGCCGGGATGAAATGAAACCATTAAACTCATGAAGCAGATCGACGAAACAATCGCCGCCCCCGGCGGCCGTTCGACAAAGCTCACGATTTAAGACTGGCCAATAAAATAGAAAGTAGGAAAAGTATGAAAGTAGAAATTAAAGGAAAAGAATTGATAATCACGGTTGAAATGCAAACACCTACGCCATCGGCGAGCGGTAAAACTCTGGTCGTCGCCTCAAGCCACGGCAACCAGACGACTACGGCGATAATAGATGGAAAGCCTGTTATCGTTGGATTGAATGCGTATATCAAAAAATAGGCTTAAATCGCGGCGGCTGGCCAATAAGCTGAACAGGAGAGAAACTATGATAGAAGAGAATCCTACGAAGGTTGACTGCGTATGAGGTATGCAGGACTTACCGATGAGCCGGAACGAAGAAAACGGGAGCAGGGAAGCCCTCGCGACTTTCGAGTTATGCAGCAATTCACTTCCGAGCCGGCGGCCCGGCAATGGGAAAGGAGAATGTTGGCCCAGGGATGCGAGGACGATACCAGCGGCAAAGGCTGGAAATATGGCTATACCTTTTCAATCTGAGGTTAGGCCTTTGGTGGGGCAAGCCGCCACCCTACGAATCCGCGTTCATCGGCGTTTATCTGCGGTTTCGATTTCGTGGTAATTTGTGCTTTTTTCCCCTCGGGATGGCAAGGCCACGTGGCTAAATTTCTGACAGGTCAACGGTGGGGCAAGCCGCCACCCTACGAATCCGTTTCTTTGTGCCTTCGCGCCTTTGTGGCAAAATAGGGTTCATTCGTGGCAAAATATCGTCGGTAGTCGTTCGTATGTTGTATGTCGCATTTTGTGCTTCTTTGTGGCTTTGTGGCAAAATAGGGTTCATTCGTGGTAATGACAAAGACAGACCCCCCCTGCGCCAGCGAAAAGAGCCCCCCTCGTACCGGTTTATAGCGTATGATGATACGGTACCTTAACCATTCGCTCGCGAGACACCTGATCCCGATGTACGTGGCAGTAGGCCTCGTGGTTATAGATGCTCAGGAGGCGCTTGCAGTGTGGAAACTCGCATTTCCTGCCCTCGGGCGAAGTTTTGAGCATTTTTGGCATCGTAGCTCCTATAGGTAAATCAAGAAACGAACGAGCTGTAAAGGTTAGTTGTCTTCGTCTGCGGCCGAAAGATTTCTAATCTTTGTTATTTATAGCACATTATTGGGCCTTGTCAAGCAGTTTCTTCATAATTTCTTTTTATTTCGGGGCCGGCGTTGCTCAGTTCGGCCTGTGAGAAGCCCGCTGGGGCCGTTTTTGGGCTCCTGGAGTTGGCTATTGACATTTCGTCTTGGGTGTAATATATATCGCTTTTTCGTTTCCTCGAGGAGCTTTCGCTGGGCAGCGCCATCAGGCGTCCCTTACGGGAGTGCAGGACGAATTCGGGCACGGGTCCGGCGGCCTCGGGGTTCGGCAAGCAGGAATTTTACGCAAAGGAGATTTTTGACATGGCACAGAAACGGGTGTACTTTTTCGGCGGCGGAAAGGCCGATGGGAATGCGAAGATGAAGGATCTGCTCGGCGGCAAGGGGGCGAATCTCGCCGAGATGTCTAAATTAGGGATTCCGGTGCCCGCGGGCTTCACGATCACGACCGAGGTGTGCACGCACTTTATGAAGACCGGCGGAAAGTATCCGCGCGGGCTGGACAAGGACGTGGACGCCGCACTAAAGAAAGTCGAGAACATTATGGGCGCCCAGTACGGCGACCTTGGAAATCCTCTGCTTTTCTCCGTGCGCTCCGGAGCGCGCGCATCAATGCCTGGAATGATGGAGACGATTCTTAATATCGGCCTGACGAGCAAAACCATCCCCGGGCTGATAGCCAAAAGCGGAAGCGAGCGTTTTGTGTATGATGCGTACCGGCGTCTGATCGTGATGTACTCGGATGTCGTCATGGAGAAGGCGGCCGGCATCGAGCCCGCGGAGGGTCACGCCATCCGTCACCTGCTCGAAAAAGAGATGCAGGCGACCAAAGACGCCCGCGGCGTCAAGCAAGACACGGACTTGACCGCCGCCGACCTCAAGCAGCTCGTCGCCATCTTCAAGGACAAAGTCAAGCAAGTGCTCAAGAAAGATTTCCCCGACGACCCGCAGGACCAGCTCTGGGGCGCCATCGCGGCGGTCTTCAGATCCTGGAACGGCAAGCGTGCCAAAGCCTACCGCCGCATCGAAGGCATCCCCGACGAATGGGGCACCGCCGTCAACGTCCAGTCGATGGTCTTCGGTAACATGGGCGACGACTGCGCCACAGGCGTCGCCTTCACGCGCGACCCGGCCACGGGCCAGAACAGATTCTACGGCGAATTCCTCGTCAACGCCCAGGGCGAAGACGTCGTCGCCGGCATTCGCACGCCGCAGGCCATCAACAAAGAATCCATGAGCGATTCCTCGCGTCACCTGCCCTCGCTCCAAAAGCTCATGCCGGGCCTGTACAAGCAGTTGGCCGGCATCCGTGCTCGCCTCGAAAAGCATTACCGTGACATGCAGGACATCGAGTTCACCATCCAGAGCGACAAGCTCTACATGCTCCAGACGCGCACCGGCAAGCGCAACGGCACCGCCGCGGTCGCCATGGCCGTCGATATGGCCAACGAGAAACTCATCTCCCAGAAAGAAGCCATCATGCGCGTCAGGCCCGAGCAGCTCGATGAGCTTTTGCACCCGATGCTGGACCCCAAGGCGGAAAAGAAGGCCAACCGTCTGGCGAAGGGCCTGCCCGCCGGGCCGGGCGGCGGCGTCGGCCAGATCGTCTTCACCGCCGACGACGCCGAGACGTGGGCCAAGGACAAAAAGCAGATCATCCTCGTCCGCGACGAGACCAGCCCCGAAGACGTTCACGGCATGCGCGTGGCACAAGCCATCCTCACCGCCCGCGGCGGCATGACCAGCCACGCGGCGCTGGTCGCGCGCGGCTGGGGCAAGTGCTGCATCGTCGGCTGCGGCTCACTCGCCATCGACAGCCACACAAAGACCATGATCGCCAACGGCCAGACCTTCCGCGAAGGCGACTGGATTTCGCTCAACGGCTCGATCGGCGCTGTCTATGAAGGCTCGCTCGACCTGCTGCCCGCCGACCCCGAGCGCAACGTCCACTACAAGACCCTCATGTCATGGGCCGACAAGGTTCGCAAGCTCAAGGTCCGCACCAACGCGGACAACCCGTACGATGCGAAACTCGCGCGGAGCTTCGGCGCCCAGGGCATCGGCCTGTGCCGGACCGAGCACATGTTCTTCGGCCCCGACCGAATCGCCCCGATGCGCGAGATGATTCTGGCCGACGATGAGCCGGGCCGCCAGAAAGCCCTGGCCAAGCTGCTGCCTTTGCAGCGCGACGATTTCATCGGCATCTTCAAGGCGATGGACGGATTCCCCGTGACGATCCGCACGCTCGATCCGCCTCTGCACGAGTTCCTCCCCCAGGACGCCGAAACGCGGCAGGAGATGGCCGCGCTGATGGGCGTCACAGAGGAAGCTATCAAGGCCAAGGTCGAATCGCTGCATGAGCTGAACCCGATGCTGGGCCATCGCGGCTGCCGGCTCGGGATCACCTATCCCGAAATCACCGAAATGCAGGTCCGTGCCATTATCGAAGCGGCCTGCCGCGTCGCCAAGCAGCGCGTCAAGGTCTATCCCGAGATTATGATTCCGCTCATCGGGACCAAAGCCGAGCTGATTCACCAGCGCCAGATCGCCGTCACCACGGCTGCGGCCGTCATGAAGGCCGAAGGCGTCAAAGTCGAATACATGGTCGGAACGATGATCGAGATCCCGCGGGCGGCACTGACCGCCAACGAAATCGCGGAGGTCGCCGAGTTCTTCTCGTTCGGCACGAACGACCTGACGCAGATGACGTTCGGCTACAGCCGGGACGACGTCGGCAAGTTCCTGCCCATCTATCTGAAAGCCAAGATTCTGCCCGCCGACCCGTTCCAGACCCTGGACCAATCGGGCGTGGGGCAGTTGGTCGATATGGGCATCCAGCGAGGCCGCTCGGTCCGTGCGAAGCTCAAGGTCGGCATCTGCGGCGAGCACGGCGGCGACCCGGCCAGCGTCGAGTTCTGCCACCGCGTCGGAATGAACTACGTCTCATGCTCTCCGTTCAGAGTGCCCATCGCAAGATTGGCCGCGGCGCAGGCAGTGCTAAGATGATTGCCGATTTGAGATTTGAGATTTTCGATTGATTGTTGGGGAGAGCCGCTGCGTGCGCTTCGGCGCACTGCGGACAGCGGTTAACCGGTAAACGGTAGGGCGGGTACAACCTGCCCTACCCTTTTTGTGCACGCGGACTGACACGACCCCAGTTCGGCCACAAAGGCGCGAAGGCACAAAGAAACAGATTCGTAGGGTGGCGGCTTGCCCCACCATCCTTTGTCATGCTGAGCGGAGCGAAGCGGAGTCGAAGCATCTGGCTGGGACATGATGCACGCCACGACTTGTCTCATAACCACGAAGGGTACGAAGAACGCGAAATCAAAACCGCTGATAAACGCCGATAGACGCGGATTCCCGACCTTCGAAATTCGAAATTGGGTATTCAAAACTTCTGTCTCCTGTGTCCTGTATTCTTTTTTTTTATCCTTGCCTTTCCCCCTGCCCTGTGCTATTATTCAGTTCTCGAAGGAGTAACCGGGACTGGCGGAAACGATATATGAAATGTGCGCGGGGAATATACGATACGTGCGAAATATTTTTCCGGGAATTGATCTGTTGGAAAAATGACTTGATGCGGAAATGGGATTGAGGTTTCACGATAGACCTAATACTATAGTGCAAACGAGGCTCTGTAGTGTCGTCGGGCAAATGTAGCTACGAATCATAGGTCATCCATAAACTTGAATTCTCAGAGGTGAACTAATGAAATATCTATTTGTTGACAATTATAGAGGTTTCACCGATACACTTATTCCTTTGAAACAAGTGACTTTTTTAGTGGGCGAGAATAGTACTGGCAAAACTTCGATACTATCGATCATACGTTTGTTGTCGGATTACAAATTCTGGTACGAACAACAATTTAATGATAAGGATGTCCAGCTAGGGACCTTCAGAGATATTGTCTCTCTTGCCTCCGCAAACAGTTCCACTTTCTCAATAGGTATGATAGACACCAGCCCGGAGAATACAGAACGCTGTTTTGTGTTCTTGGCAGTCTTTTCTGAGAAGGAAGGCTTGCCAGCCATTTTGAAGTTCCATTATTGTTACGAGAAGAGAGAAACGAATGTCTATGTAACGGGCTCAAATGTGCAATACAATGTTAACATGATTTCCAACGTCAAGAATGATGTAGGATTTCTGTATTCGTTTATTCATAAGTGGAATACGCAAAAGAAAGAGCGGAAGGGACTTAAAGAGTTCAAACCACCTGGCCATGTACCTTCGTCTTATGCTATTCAAATAATGTTTGTTCTTCAAATGCTTGAGCAAGAATCAAGTGAAGGCAGAAGAGCAGTGCCATTCCCTTATATTCTACAGAGTAGTTTCAGGGCACTAACGTGGCTTGCTCCTATTCGAAGTAAACCCAAGAGGACATACGATGATTACAAAACAGACTTTAGCTCTGATGGTTCTCACGCACCATATTTGGTTCGGAAGATTCTTGGGACTTCCAGTTCTTGTTCAAAATTCAATGATTTCATACGTCAGTTCGGGACGAACAGTGGCTTGATGGAGGCAGTTAAAATAAAAAAATATGGCGACGATGAAATCATTTCGCCCTTTGAATTGAGTATAGAATTGGAAAAGAAGAATTTGAACATCAAATACGTTGGGTACGGAGTGTCTCAAATTCTCCCTGTCGTAGTTGAAATCTACAATGGACAGAAACACACTTGGTTTGTAATTCAACAGCCAGAGGTCCATTTGCATCCCAAGGCTCAAGCTGCTTTGGGTGATGTATTTTACATGATGGCAAAGAAGGAGGAGAAAATTTTCCTTATCGAAACCCACAGTGATTACATGATCGATCGTTTTAGAAGGAATTATGTTGGCGGTAAGGGAGCCGTTGAGGCTCAAGTATTGTTCTTTCGTCGGAAAGGTATTGAAAACATGGTTGATAGCATAAATATAACAGATAGCGGAGAATACGATGCTAATCAACCGAAAGAGTTTCGTGACTTCTTTATCAAAGAAGAGTTAGATAATTTAGGGATAAAATGAATAAGGTTGTGGTTGATACTGACAGCTTGTCTAAGGTATTTGACAGAACCAATAGAGAGCACAAGGAATATGAACCTCTTCGCAAGAGCATAATAGAGCAAAGACGGTCTGTCATAATGTATGGCGGGACAAAGTATATGAATGAACTTAAGCGCGCAAGCAAATTCTTGAGATTATTCGCGGAACTGGGAAAGATCCATATGGCATCAATGCTAAATGCCCAGACAGTGGATGATGAAGAGAAAAGAATAATTGACTTAACAAGTGATTCTAGATTTAATGATCATCATATTGTCGCCATCGTTGTGATAGGAAGATGCAACATTATCTGCTCTAGTGACACGAATTCACATAGCCACTATAAGAATAGTCTGTATTATCCAAAATGTATAAGACCAAAAATTTATAATGGTCTTGCGTCTCGTGGCATTCTGAACTAGTACCTCATAGCAAGCGATTATAGCAGTTGCCGTATTCGGGGGGCACCTTACTTATTTCCGGGTCGGGCGAGGGCCTTTCTTGATTTACTATTTATGATCCATTCGACTCCGCTCAGGACAAGTTTATTATTGACTATTTCACCACGTCCATCAGCGTTCATCTGCGGTTTTCTTTCAGCGGCCTTCGTGCCCCCTTCGACTGCGCTCTTGACAGGCGGTGGCTAAACTCAAATTGGAGTTTCATAAGCTATTCTTGCTCGTCTTGCGGCCGTTCCAATGCCTCCGGCTTGCTCAATAGTTTCCTTTCGTCGGAGATCAGTCGCCTTTCTACCTTCTTCACATCCTCCGCCGGCGGAAGGGCCTCCGGCTTTATGTTGCGTTTTACGAGAATATTTCGAACTTCCTGATTGTTCTTAACGTGTTGAAGCGTGATGCCTTCCTCGGTCCGCATGTCATCCCGCTTGATAGTGAAATTGGTGATTTCATTGGCAAAATCCTTGGCCTTGATCGTGATTGTCGGCAGAAAATCCGCCAGTGGACGACCTTTGGGCACTTTCAGAGAGTCTTTCATCTGGTCCGTAGATTTTCCGCCGAACAATGCCTTATCCCCTTTGCTGCGGATTCTGCCGAAGCTCTGGCCATCGCCAAGCCGCTCAAAGATGATTCCCGAAAGCTCCTTCTCGGAAAGCGTGAGTTTCCTGCGGGCGGTGAGCCGTTCTGCTTCGGCGATGCGTTTTTCTATGATTTCCTGCTTGCGGGTCTGGACGGCAAAGTAGGTCTGGGCGAAAGCAATCTGCTCCTTGGATGGGTCGCCGTTCTGGGCAATCAAATAGCAGGCATAGCGGGTCAGCGCAATATCGTCAATTTCACGCTTGGCCCCGGAACCCAGGTCAACCATTTTGCGCGCGCGCGCAAAATGGTCTCCGGGATCGTAACCCGAGTTCTTACAGGAGGTTTTGGCTTTCTCTATGACCGCCTCAAAGCTCCTCCATTGGGAATATCCCAACAGGGTTTGAAGGTCACGTGCGAACCAGAACTCCGTGCCGCTATCTGTATCCTTATATACCTTCTGCTCGAAGTTACCCTGAAGCTGGATGATGGTTTCCCTTTTCATTTCATTTTCTTTCCTCAAATGCATCTCGGCGGGCTGCACCCCGCAATAGACAAGTGTATCCCGGCGGGCGTTGTGAAGCAAATCAAAAAACAGAATACAGAAGACGGAAGACAGAAGGCAGAAGCTTTGAATATCGAATAACGAATATCGAATGTCCAATGTCGAAGTCAAAGACCTTGTAAATCCGCGTGCTCTGCGTTCATCCTTCGACGTTGCTCAGGACGGCGTCTGCGGCTGCAATTTCGTGTT
>Ga0214473_10002327_pt1 | contig 23374 bp, 20 predicted proteins | sample RVTome_7_FD_203509 | JGI IMG/M metagenome (GOLD analysis project Ga0214473, IMG submission 203509) | Soil microbial communities from uranium-contaminated site in the Upper Colorado River Basin, Wyoming, United States - RVT98D197 | ecosystem: Environmental > Terrestrial > Soil > Contaminated >... | reverse complement strand
GAGTCGCATGGACCGGGAGACACGAGCGAGGCAAGGCGGCAGCGAGGGTGAGGGCGCCGCTGTGTGGCGGCCGCAGCGCGGACGCCGGCGCCCGAACGCGGAGCCTACACGGACGTAGGTGAGCAGGCACCGCAGCTGCCAACGCCGCGTCGCGACGTGGATCGCGCTCCAGGCGATCCTGTTTGGCGAGCGAAACCGGCCCGGCCCGGAGCCCCGGTCGCGTTCCGGAGGCGCGCGCGGTAGGATCGCCGCCAGCTCGGGAGATACAGGGTTGGCGGACCGGCCTGACAGGGAAGCCGAGATCGATCGATTGATCCGCGAGGGGCGCCATGGCGAGGCGGCCGGAATGTGCCTCGAGGCGGGTGATCCACTGCGCGCTTCGGAGCTGTTCGCCGCGGTATGGGACTACGCGAGCGCCATCGGGGCCGCTGAGTCAGCAGGGCGTTTCGACGTCGCCTACCGCCACCTGCTCGCCGCTGGGGATCGGCAATCGCCGCGGCGCCTGCTCGAGTGCCTCGCGGACCATCCCGACCAGGCCCTGGCGGCGGCCGAGCACGCGAAGTCCCGGGGCCGACTCGTCGACGCCGCGCGCCTCTTCGAAGTGGGCGCTGCCGTGTCCGATGCGGCAGCCCTGTACGAGGAGGCCGGAGAGCTGGGGGAGGCTGCCCGTTGTCGGGAATCGGAGGGCCACTACCGCGAAGCGGGCATGCTCTACGAGCGTCAGCTGCGCCAAGTTCCGGACGACGCCGGAGCCGCGCTGCGGCTCGGCCGGATCCTGCTGCACTTCGGCCGCTACGAGCACGCGGTGCGCGCCCTGCAGGTCGCGGCGGACTCTTCCGAGCACCGCGCCGAGGCGCTCCCCCTGCTCGTTGCCTGCTTCGACGCCATGGGCATGTCCGAGGCCGCCGCCTCGCGCTTGGCCGAGGCGCGTCGCATCGATCCCTCGGTACCGGCGACGATCCCCGCGCTTCTGAGCCAGACGTTCGGAAACGAACGCGGGCTGGCGGGTCTCTCCCGCGATGGCGACGCGGCACAGCTCCTGGCCGGTCGCTACCGGGTGATCCGACCGCTCGGGTCGGGTGGCGCGGGGCGCGTGCTGCTTGCGCAGGACGGGTTCTACGACAGGGAGGTAGCGGTCAAGATCCTCACTGTCGCCGCCGGTTCTTCCGCTGGCCGCGATGCCTACATCCGCTTCGCGCGGGAAGCACGTGTGGCGGCCGGGCTCGATCATCCCAACGTCGTTCGCGTGTACGAGTTCAACTCGGACGGGCCTTTCCTCGTCATGGAATACATGTCCGGCGGGACGCTCGAGAATCGCCTCTCGACGGCGGCGGGTTTGTCGCTGCCCGTCGCGCGTCACGTGCTCGTGTCGGTTCTGGCCGGCCTCGAGGCGGTTCATCGACGCGGAGTCGTGCACCGGGACCTCAAGCCCGCCAACATCTTCTTCGGCGCCGCGGGTGACGTGAAGATCGGGGACTTCGGCGTGGCTCACTTGCAGGATCTGGGCGCGACCATGACGGGTGCCATGCTCGGAACGCTTGCCTATATGGCCCCCGAGCAGATCACCGGCGCCAGCGCTCCCGACGCGTCGACCGATCTGTACGCCCTCGGCGTGATCCTCTACCGCATGCTCACCGGCGCCCTGCCTTTCCCGGGTCCCGACTTCGTGACCCAGCACCTCAGGGATGCGCCCCCGCAACCGTCGGCAGCCCGTCCGGGTCTCGCGGCAGAGCACGACTCACTCGTGCGCGATCTCCTCGCCAAGCAGAGCACGGATCGCCCCCGCACGGCGGCGGAGGTGCGGGCGCGTCTGGACTCGCTGACGTGGATCGATCTGGCCGAGCGGGCGGTGGAGGTGGCCACGGGGGCAGTCCACGATGCGCCTTCGGTCCCGCCGCCCCCTTCGACGGATCCCGGGCTGGAGCGTTACGAGATCGTCGGCACCATCGGTTCGGGACTGACGCGTGCCCACGACCGCGTCCTCGATCGTGCCGTGCTGCTCGAGCTCTGCGACGAAGCTCGTGCGAGCCGACTGCGCTACTTCTCCCGGGCCGACTCGCCGTTCCTCCAAGCGGTCTACCACGTGCCGCACGATGGGGAACGCGCGGTGCTCGAGCATCCCTCGGGCGTTCCCCTCGACAGGGCGGGCCTGGGCGCGGACGAGCGGGCACGCGCGCTCGCTCAGATCGCCCAGGCCCTTGCCGCGATGCACCGATCGGGGGTCGTCCACGGCCAGGTTACGCCCGCGTCGATCCGGTGCTCCGAGGGGCGTGCCGTCCTCATGCTGCCCGAGGGAGCGACGGCGCCCCCGGACTCGGCGGTCGACCTGGCCGCGTTTCAGCGGCTCTAGCCCCAGGGCTCCGTGTCCGTGCTCGCCGGCCTTTGGACGAGACGGTCCGCCGCCGGGAGCTGGACCGGAGCAATTCTGGGCAATTCTGGGGACAGGTAAATTTCTGAACCGGACATCGGCACGGGACTCGGGCAGGGACAGGAGCGGGAACAGGGACAAGGACAGGAGGAGGTCCGGTTCAGAAATTTACCTGTCCCCAGAATTGCCTCACTCGAGCTCGGCGAGCGCCTGCTGGGCCTCCACGTCGCCGGGGACCACGTCGAGAAGGCGTCTCAGCAGCACCTCCGCCCTGCGCACCTCACCCGCCCTCGCGTGCGCGACGGCCAACGTGTAGAGCAGATCGGCGTCGAGCGGCGAGAGCCGCAGCCCTCGTCGCAGGATCCGAATCGCCCCGGGCGCATCGCCGGCCCGCAGATGCAGCCGTCCCAGCGTCAAGCGGGCCTGAGTGCTCCGCGAATCGATGCGCAGGGCGCGCTCGAGATGGAGAGTCGCCTCCGCCCCGCCCTGTGAGAAGTGAGCCAGGGCATGGCCGAGAGCCGCGTGCGTCTGGGCGAGGTCGGGATCGAGCTCCACCGCGCGTCGCAGCACGACCACCGCTTCGACCGCGTTGTCCAAGCGAACGAGGACGAGTCCGAGATTCACGCGCGCGAGCGTGAGACCGTCGCGCAGCGCGATGGCACGTCGGTAGGCGGCGGCCGCCTCCGCCTCCGCACCAGCGCCTTCGCGCGCCAAGCCCAGATCGATCCAGACTCGAGGATCCTCAGGCCGTGCAGCCACGGCGTCCTCGAGCGCACTGACCGCCTCGTCGGCAGCGCCCAACCAGGCGAGACCCGTGCCGATCTCGCGTAGGCGCTCAGGATCGCGGGGGTAGAGTCCGCGCAGGGCCCGGTAATACGGTAGCCCCCGCGCCCGGGCCGCGAGAAACATGGGCGGCTTCGCACAACCGGGTCCGCACACCTCGGCCGCCCGGTCGAGCCTCCCCGAGAGAATGAGCCGCTGGGCCAGATCGCGACGGCGGAGCTCTTCAGCCAGCACCTGTCCCGGCGGCGCGGTCAACTGGCCCGTCACCGGCTCGTGGACTTCCAGCAGGCGGTCGGCGGTCATGGGCGCGCTGGCGGTGAAGCGCGTGATCGACTGTGTGTAGGGGAGATCGTCCGTGTTGACCGGCGAGCGCCTCGTCCACCGGCGCAGCGCATCTGGCCCGGCCACGAAACACTCCAGGATCTCCTCCACCGAGCCGAGGCCCCACCGCTCGAGATTCGCGCGAACGCCGGGACGCCCCAGCGCGCGCTCGATGGTACGGGCATCGATCGCGACACGCGAACGTCCGCCGAGCAAGAGCGCATAGGCCGACGGGCCGTAGGGCTCCACGCCCGCGTTAACCCAGAGCGTCGCGCCCGGGAACACCGAGAGGAAGGTCCCGACGATGATCCGGAACTCGTCGACCGACAGACCGTGGAGCGGGAGCCACTGGACCAACAGTCCGTCCTGCTCCAGTGCCGCCGCCGCGGTTCGGTAGAACTCCTGCGTATACAGCATCCAGGAGTCCACGGCGCGCGGGTGGGTCGAGTCCAGCACGATCACGTCATAGGGCCGCGCCGAGTGGCGCAGGTGGCTGCGACCGTCGTCCAGCACCACGGCAACGCGGTCGTCGTCGAGCACGCGCCCGTTGAGGTCGGCAAAGCGCCTCGCCGCCGGAACCACCGACGCCTCGAGGTCCACGATGTCAACGTGCGCCGGGCGGTGGGTGACTACTGCCCCGCTCGAGATTCCTGCCCCCAAGCAGATCACGGCCACGCGCCTTGGGTCGGGGTGAAGCAGAGGGCCCAGGTGGCCCAGCAGCGCGAACGATTGGTCATGCACGAGGCGCGTCGTGACCTCGTTGATGCCATTGACCAGGAGCTGTCGCTCACCGTTGATCCGGTTGCGCACGACAGCGACCGTGGCCGTGCCTCCCTCGCGGTAGAGCTCGACGTCGAGGTGCGCCGGTCCGAGCTTGGCCAGCAGCATTTGCCGCGGCAGATCGGACGGCAGGACGAGGGCCGCGCTCGCGACCGCAGCGATCAGGCCCGCGGCGGCCACGGCTCGCGTTGTCGGCCTCGCGCGCGTCGCGTAGAGGAGGGCGAGGATCCCGCCCGACGCTCCAAGTGAAGCGAGCGCGTAGAACGCGGCCGAGAGCCCGAGCAGTGGCACGAGGGCGAAGGGAGTCACCAACGCGCCGACTACCGCACCGAGGGTGTTGGCCATCAGCACGGTGCCCACCCGGCGCCCCGCGCCACGTAGCGGTGCGGTGGCGGCACACAGGGCAGGGACGATCGCGCCCGACGCGGTGGCCGGAAGTAGGACGCACAGCGCCGCGAACACCGGCTGCATGATCATCGCGAGGTCGTGGGATCGGGTCGTGCCGAGGAGGGGCGACAGGCCCACAACGTCTTCACCGCTCGCGAGGTACAGATGACCGGCGAGCGCGAGCGCGAGCATGGAGCTCACGGCGAGAAGGCCGAACAAAAGCGGCACCAACATCGTCGATGCGCGAGCTCGCTTGCCCAGCGCGCCGTAGGCTCCGGCCCCGAGCGCCAAGCCGACGAGGACCGACGCGAGCATGGCCGCGAAAGCGTGCACGTCGTGGCCGAACACGATCTGCAGGATCCGCGTCCATAGGGTCTCGAGACCGAGGACGCAGGCACCTGCGAGGGCGGCCAACGCGAGCACCAGCCTGCGCGGCAGGGCCGTGCCGGGGCTCGGATCGATCTCGGCGCCAGTGCCGGTCCGCGGCGCGGGTCGCGCGAGCAGGGACAGGCCCAGGGCCACGAGCCCCACGCCCACGTCGAGCATCGCAGCCGCCGTGTTGGTCGCGCGCACACCCCACGCTCCGAGGAGCACGTAGCCCGCGAGCACGCAGCCCAGGGCTGCGCCCAGGGTGTTGAGCCCATAGACGACGCCGGTGACGGGGCCCACGCGATCGGCCGCCCCGTCACGCCCGAAGCTCTGAGCGATGCGGACGAGCACGGGCACGCTCGCCCCCATCAGACAGGCGGGCACGAACAGGAGCGCGCCCGCGACGCCGAGCCTCGCGACGAAACCGACCGTGCCCGGGCCCGCCGCCCGAAGCACGGGTTCCACCCACGCGCCGGACGCTTCGGCCAGGAACGGCACGGCCCCCGCCGTGACACCGAGACCGATCTCCACGTGTGCGTACAGGCGAAGGGGATCGCGCTGGTCGGCCCAGGACCCCACGAGCCGCGCTCCGACTCCGAGCCCGCACATGGTCGCGGCGAGCACCGCTCCCGTGGCCCAGGCGCTGTTGCCCACCACCACGGCGAGCACGCGCAACCAGACCACCTCGTAGGTCAGGCCCGCGAGGCCCGAGCAGAAGCAGAGCGCGTAGACGATGGTGCGGGGCATCGCGCGCGGGAGCATATCGCGATCGGCGCCGCGTGCCGCGCGCGCGAAGACGCCCCGGTCCGGGAGGGCCGGGGCGTCCTTCGGTGCGGACTCGTGTCAGCCCGTGGGGCCGCAGTCCTCGCAGTCCGAGCCCAGCTCGCAGATGCTGTAGAGCGAGCCCGGCCGCCCGTCGTCGCACTCTCCGTCTCCAGCGGTGATGCAGGTGTTGTTGCAGGACGGGTTCGGTGTGGTCAGGCACTCACCGGAGAGCCGGTCGCAGGTCTGACCCTCGGCGCAGGAGCCCATCATGGGGCCGCACGTCTCGCCGCAGACCGAGCCGCACTGGCGCGTGCCGCAGCCGCATGCCGTGCAGTGGCCCGTCGAGCAGAACTGACCCTCGGCGCAGGAGCCCATCATGGCCCCGCAGCGCCCGCCAGCACCGTCGGAGCCGCAGTCGCGACCCTCGCACATGGGCGTCCGGCACTGCGACCTGTAGCAGGCCGATGGCGCGGTGCAGGAGCCGCAGTCCATGGTGCCGCAGGGATCCATGCCGCAACCGATCCCCTCGCAGCCGCAGGCCACGCATGAGCTGCCCATGCACATGGCGCCGCCCGTGCACGAGCCGCAGGAGCCTCCACACCCGTCGTCGCCGCATTCGGCGCCCTCGGCGCAGCTCGGCACGCAGTCGGCTGGGTTGCGCGGACCGCAGTCCGTACAGTCGGCGCCGAAGTCACACACCGAGAACATCGATCCCTCGCCGCCGTCGTCGCATGCTCCGTCTCCGACCCATGCGTTGTCCATGCCGCACTCGTCGGAGCACAGGGTGCCCGCCGGAGCGCCGTCGAGCGGGGGCGGCCGCGAGCCGTCGGGGCGCGGCGTGACGCTCCCATCGCGTCCGGGCGTGATGCCGCCGTCCGTTCCGGACCGGCCCGGTTCCGAGGTGCACGCGGATAGCGACCACGCCCCCAGGGCCACCATCGCAACGATCAACGCCGTCCGCTTCGTTCTCGCATTGCATTCCATGACTACCGCCTCCAGGGGCTCGGGTTGCGAGTCCCTGGTATTGCCAGATCCATGCCGGGGTCCGCGGCGCTCCACACGCGCAGAATGACAGCGATTCGGGTCGGTCCCGTCCGCCTCCACCGGCTACTCCAATTGGCGATCTGGGAGCACGGGACGTTCTCCTGACCCCACCGCCAACCCCGCGGACCACGCTCCGCGGGTCACTCGGCGCAGGCGGTCTGGGCCTCTTCGCTCGCCGCGAGCGCAGCGCGCTGGCTCCGGGAGCTCGGATCTCCGCCGACCGCCCGCGCCGCGGCCCCCATGTTCGAAGAGCCCTCTGCGGAGCTCCGGCGCGCCACCTCGGCGGCATCCACCAGGGCCTGCGTGCGGCGCACTTCTTCGAGCGATGCGAGGTATCGCGCGAAGGCCGGGCGCACTTGGTCGATGGTCGCCTCCGCAGGTCCGTCGTCGGCCCGATGCTCCAGCGCCTGATACATCTCGAGGACGCCGTGCCGGACGCGCTGGGGCTGATCACGAACCAGGCGTTGCAGGCGCGTGGCCGACCCGTCAGCGAGGGTCGTGGTCGCTTCGAGATCGGCGGTGTGGGGCCCGAGGAGGCGCGCGAAGTCGCCTTCGAGCTCGGCGGTGACCAGGGCGGCGAGCCCGAGGGCGCCATCACTGTCCCCCATGAGAGACAACTCGTGCACCGCCAGCATGGCGGCGACGAGGGCGCCGACGCTGACCTGGAGGCTCACGAACGCCTCGTGATCCTCGCTCGCGCTCTCGGCGATGGCCCTGCCGCGCACCGACCCCGCCGTCATGGTGGTGAGCGCCATCGCGCGCGCCGCCGTATCCCGAGCCCGCAGGGCCGTTTGGGATCGCTCGAGCGCCTCCTCCATATAGGTCGCCCAGGCCGCGGTCGCGCGTTCCCGCGCAATGGAGCAATCCACCCCATCCTCGTCGCACGCCACCATGAGGCACGCGAGAAGAACACACAGACCGAGCCGAGGACCGAATCGTCGCGCCATGCCATCCCCCACGCGAAGCGACCGAACGATATCGATGATAGGGCCCGTCGTCCGACGGTTCAATCGTCGTGGTGACCGTGACCACGGCCCCGGCCGCGGTCGTGGCCCCGGCCGCGGCTGCGGACTTGGACTCGGCCGTGGTTGTGCCCGCCGTCGCGTATGTAGACCCGCTGGCCCCGGCCTCGGGTGTGCACGTAGCAGCCCGTGGCGAACAGGCCCGTCAACGCCATCACGATCAAGCAGATCCAGGTCGCGATTCGAGTAGCTCCGATGCGCATCTGCCCATTCCAGCCCATTGCACCGAGGCTGTCCAGCCCCGGGGTTTGAGGTTCGGGTGGCGGAGGGCCGGTGCTCAGCGCGAGACGACCTCGATGGCCTCGAGGCGCGCCAGAGCCCAGTCCACGTCGCGCTGCAGCTCCCGGTACTCGGGCCCTTCGCGGAGCTCCGAGAATCCCTTGAGCGCCTCCTCCGCCGCCTCGAGCTCCTTGCGCACCGTGGCTTCGTCGAGCTCCTTGGGACGGGCGAGCTGGTCGGTGAGGACGCGCACGCGGTCCGGCTCGGCCTCCACGAAGCCGGGGCCGACGGCCACCACGTGATCCTTGCCCTCGACGCGATACTTGAGCAGCCCGCATTGCAGCGCGGCCAGAAGCGGGAGGTGCCCGGGAAGGACTCCGAACTCGCCCTGGACGCTGGGTGCAGCCACGGACTCACAGTCCGTGGACAGCGCCAATCCGAGGGGCGTCGCGACTTCGAGCTTGAGGAGCTCGGCCATGCTCAGCTCTCCTTGGCGAGCCGCTCGCCGTGCTCGCGGACCTCGTCGATGCCGCCCTTGAGGAAGAAGGCCTGCTCGGGAATCGAATCGAGTTTGCCCGCGAGGATCTCTTCGAACGCCGAGATCGTGTCCTCCACCGTCACGTACTTGCCCGGCATCCCCGTGAACGCCTCGGCCACGAAGAACGGCTGGGAAAGGAACCGCTGCATCTTGCGGGCGCGGTCCACCGTGAGCCGGTCGTCCTCGCTGAGCTCGTCCATGCCGAGGATGGCGATGATGTCCTGCAGCTCCTTGTAGCGCTGCAGCGTCTCCTGGACGTGGCGCGCCACCTTGTAGTGACGCTCGCCGAGCACGTGCGGGTCGAGCAGCGTCGAAGTGGAGTCGAGCGGATCGACCGCCGGGTAGATGCCGAGCTCGGAGATGGCGCGCGAGAGGACCGTCGTGGCGTCGAGGTGGGCGAAGGCCGTGGCGGGCGCCGGATCCGTCAGGTCGTCGGCCGGCACGTAGATGGCCTGCACCGAGGTGATGGAGCCTTTCGTCGTCGAAGTGATGCGCTCTTGAAGCTCGCCCATCTCCGTGCCCAGGGTGGGCTGGTAGCCGACCGCGCTCGGGATGCGGCCGAGGAGGGCGCTCACTTCCGAGCCCGCCTGCGTGAAGCGGAAGATGTTGTCGATGAAGAGCAGGACGTCCTGCCCCTCCTCGTCGCGGAAGTACTCGGCGACGGTCAGGGCGCTGAGCGCCACGCGCGCGCGCGCGCCCGGCGGCTCATTCATCTGCCCGTAGACGAGGGCCGTCTTGGACAACACGGTATCGCCCGTCTGCAGCTTCGACTCGCTCATCTCGAGGTACAGGTCGTTGCCCTCGCGGGTCCGCTCGCCGACCCCCGCGAACGCAGACACGCCGCCGTGGGCCTTCGCGACGTTGTTGATGAGCTCCATGATGAGCACGGTCTTGCCCACGCCCGCACCGCCGAAGAGGCCGATCTTGCCACCCTTGCGGTAGGGGGCGAGCAGGTCGATGACCTTGATGCCCGTCTCGAACATCTCGATCTTCGTGCTCTGGTCGACGAAGGCGGGCGGGTCCCTGTGGATGGGCGAGTACTTGGTCGTCTTGACCGGAGGGCCGCCGTCGACCGGCTCGCCCACGACGTTCAGGATGCGGCCGAGCGTCTCGCGCCCAACCGGCATCCGAATCATGTCGCCCGTATTGGTCACGGCCATGCCCCGGACGAGCCCCTCGGTGCTGTCCATGGCCACGGTCCGCACGGTGGACTCGCCCAGGTGCTGGGCGACCTCCAGGACCAGGTTGCCCGTGCGGTCGCTGATGGCCGGGTTACTGACCCGGAGCGCCGTCATGATCGCAGGGAGTGCCCCGCTCGGGAATGCCACGTCCACCACGGGACCGATGACCTGGGTGATCTGACCGTTCTGGAGCTCTGCCATGGGTTCCTCTGCCTCAAGGATTACGCGTGGTTGCGAGGGTCCCAGTCTGGGCCGGGCCGGAAGTAGCACGGGGCCGTGGGTCGGTCAACGACGCCTGCTGCCCCAGCGCGGGGACGCTAGCTTGACGGGACCGCCCGCATGTCGGAGCTTGGCCCGGGGATCCATCTGTGGGGCCCCACACAGGGAGCGTTCCCATGGCCCGACGACGCATCGACACGGACAACCTCACGATCACTGGCGCCCACGAGAAGCTCCGGGACTCCCACGTGTCCATCGAGAAGGAGGAGGACCAGACGGTCATCATCGTGACCGCAGCCTTCGGGCCCCACGGAGACAACGTGGTCGGTGTCTCGGACGTGACATTCGACGGGCATCCGGCAGTCACGGTGGGTGTCCGCGCAGGCGACCGCGAGGGCCTCGTTCACCTGAGCCCGATCCACGGCGACGCCCGCAAGACGGGCTTCACCGACATCGAGGTGGGCACGCGCTGCGAGCTGTTCTGCCCGGTGTGCAAAACGCCACTCGACAAGGTCGGCGAAGTCGAGGACGGCAGCGGGGCAAGCTACTACGCGCTCTACCTGACCCCCAAGAAGGACCAGGGGCAGATGATCATGATCAGCGACATCTGGGGTCACTACCATTCGCGGATCATCGACGACATGGAGCTGATCTCGTACTGGGCTTCCACGCACCCCGAGCTGTGATCGCGCCAGTCCTGACGTCGCGGCGAACGACGCTCCGGTAACACCCGACCCGTCTCCGGCGTACTGAGACGCATGGGACGCCTTTCGCTGGTCACTTGCTTCGCGACGATTCTGATCTTCCCGGCTTGCCAGGGCCCGGCCGAGGCCGCCGCTCCCACCCGGCAGGCCGCGGCGGCGTGCCCCACCCCCGTGGCGGGCGGGACCCGGGTCCCTGCCGCGCCCCCAGCGGCCGTTTCGCCCGCGGAGGGCTTGCCCGCGGCGAGCGCCGAGGCCGCTCCCTCGCGAGCCGAGCGACGACCGCGCGGCTCACGGCTGGCGGTGGCGCCGGTCGCGTCGGCCCAGTCCTGCGACACCGTGCCCCCCGCCGAGCCGGCGGTCGGCGACGAGGCCCGGTGGCGCGAGCGGCTCACCCCGGAGCAGTACAGGATCTTGCGCGAGGGCGGCACGGAGCGCGCCTTCAGCGGAGGATTGTGGGACGAGCACCGCAACGGCGTCTATCGCTGTGCCGCATGCGGAGCGGTGCTGTTCGACTCCGATGACAAGTTCGACTCGGGCACGGGGTGGCCGTCGTTCACGGGCCCCGTCGAGCATGGTCGCGTGGCTACGCGGACGGACACGTCGCACGGCATGGCGCGCACGGAGGTGCGGTGTCCGCATTGTGGCAGTCACCTGGGACACGTCTTCGAGGACGGGCCGGCGCCCACGGGCCTTCGGTACTGCATCAACTCGGCGTCGCTTGAATTCCGACAGTCTGGAGGTGAGCAATGATCCCGGCGCGCACATCGATCCAGGTCCTGGCTCTCGCCGCGACGGCGCTCGCCGCGAGCGCCTGTGCCGAGGGGAGCGCACCCGCGCACAGGGTGCCGGCCCACACCGCGACGCCGCAGACAGCCGCCGCCGCCGCAAGCGAATCGGGGACGGCGCCCGCGCCGGCGTTGGTCTCCGGTCAGGCCGAGGCGGTGTTCGCGGGCGGCTGCTTCTGGTGCATGGAGAGCCCCTTCAGCGATCTCCCGGGCGTGATCTCCGTGACCTCCGGATACACGGGGGGAGATGCTCCCCATCCGAGCTACGAGGAAGTCAGCTCCGGTCGCACGGGGCACATGGAGGCCGTCCGCGTCCTCTACGACCCGGCGCGCGTGACCTACATGCATCTGCTCGACGTGTTCTGGCGCAACATCGATCCCATCCAGACGGACGGCCAGTTCTGCGACCGCGGGCCGCAGTACAGGACCGCCGTGTTCGTGCGCACCGAGGACGAGCGGCGCCTCGCGACCGAGAGCAGCGAACGGGTGGCCCATCAGCTCGGCGCGTCCGTGGTGACGGAGATCAGGGATGCCGGCACCTTCTGGATCGCCGAGGAGTACCACCAGGACTTCCACATCAAGAACCCCGAGCGCTACGGGAGCTACCGCGCGAGCTGTGGACGGGACGCGCGACTCGATGAGCTGTGGGGCGAGACGCCCTGACGGGCCATCCAGCGCTCACTCGTTCGGATCGGGGATGCGCGGCGGGACCAGGAAGAAGATGATCCGGCTGTCGAGCGGCGTGAACCCGTCGCCGAGCACTTCGATCCTCGCGCGGAAGACCTGCGGATCGAGCGTGGGCATCACCGTGACGTTCGTCTTGGGGACGATGTCGAAGCAGACAGGGCTACCCGGCGTCACGCGCTGGAACGTGTCCGGGAAGGCGTCCGCGTCGATTCCGCTCCGGTCATAGGTCGTGAGACCCGTCGTGCAGCTGAGCCCGGGCGCGGCCGTCGTTCGCGTCTCGAGGTGATCCAGGAACGCCATGACCGCGTCCACCGTCTCGCCCGCGTCCACCACATCCTGGGCGCGAGCCGAGACGTCCAAGGGGACCGCAGCCGCCCTGCGCACCGCGTCCGTCACGGCGGTGGACAGGCCGCTTCCGCCCAACGCCGACAGGACGTAGCTGGTCGACGGTCCGGGCGCACCGCGAGCCAGAGTCGTGTCCGTGACGAGCCGGTTCAGGAAAGCGACGGATCCGCCGGCCGTGGAGATGCCCACGATCCGGGCGTTGAGCGTCGAGAGCGCGCCGGTCATGGACGTCCAGCTGGGTCCGCCTCCCGGCACGGAGCCCGCGTAGTTGCACCCACAGGTCGGCGAGTTGTGCTGATCCACGTCCGTCATGACCACCACGATGGGCACCGCGTCCGGCCTGAAACAGGCCGTGCCCCGGTAGCCCGCGGCGCACGCGGGCGGCGTGGAGCCGGAGCCGGCGAAGCGCGCATGGCCTCCGAGCGTGTCCCGGCTGGCGAGCGAGTACAGGGCGGCGACGGCGGACTCGGGCGTGTCGTAGCCGCAGTTGGTCTGGTAGCGGTTGACGGCGGCCTGTGCCGCGGTGTCGCTCGACGTCATCGTTTGGTACTGGAAGAACGCCGCGTCGTGCGAGATCCCGACGGCGTCGATCGAGCAGACAGAGCCATACGTGCCGATCGCGTAGTCGTCGAAGCCGCCCACGCCGAACCAGGCGTCGGAGATGCGCGAGCGAATGTCGGGGATGACGGTCGTGCGCAGGCCCGCCTGCAGCGCGGCGATGGTGCCGCTCATGGACCCGGTGTTGTCCATCATGAAGTAGACGTCGGCCTTCTGCAGCGTCGTCGCGAACTGGAGCGTGTCGCGGGTCGGCTCGGGCGGTCCCATGTAGGGAACCACGAACACGAAGTCGCCGCGCGAGCGCGGGCTGTCCGCGGCGCTGAGGGGATCGGTGCCGGCCCCCACCTCGATGAGATCGCTCACGCCGTCGCCGTCCGTGTCGGCCCTGCGCGGGTCCGTTCCGGTCGTGCGTTCCGCGGAATCGGCCAGGCCGTCGCCGTCGCTGTCGGGGTCGCGGAAATCGGGGATGGTGTCCGCGTCCGTGTCGACGGGATCGGTCGCCAGATCGGCATCTCCCGCCTCCTCGGCATCCGTGTAGCCGTCCCGGTCCGAGTCGAGGTCCCGCACGTCCGGCAGACCATCCCCGTCCGTGTCGACGAGCGTCTCGTAGGCATCGGCGATGGTGTCGCCGTCGCTGTCGATCTCTTCGTAGTCCGGGATCCCGTCGCCGTCAGAGTCGAAGGGCATCGCGGGATCCGGGCCGATCTCCGCGTCGTCGTTGATCCCGTCTCCGTCGTTGTCCCAGTCGCGGAAAGCGGGGCGTCCGTCGCCGTCCGTATCCCCCGCGCCCTCGATCGCGTCGAGGATGCCGTTGTCGTCGCTGTCGGCGTCGCGGAAGTCGGGCGTGCCGTCGAAGTCGCTATCGACCGGTGGCGAGGACACCGAGGCGTCACCCGCCTCGATCGCGTCGGAGATGCCGTCCCCGTCGCTGTCCGTGTCGAGGTAGTCGGGTGTGCCGTCACCGTCCGTGTCCACGGGACCGCCCATGGCGAACCGACCCTCCTGAAAGTCCGTGATCGTGTCGCCGTCCTCGTCGCCGCCGAGCCCGGGACCCGAATCCGTGCCGACCATGCCCGAGTCCGTGCCGACCATCGGCCCGGCGTCGAGCGGTGCCGTATCGGCGTCCGTGCGGGGCCCAGCGTCCGGAGCCAGGGCCCCGTCGCTACCGCCCGCGTCGCTTGGTCCCGACGCGCAGCGTCCGTCGATGCAGATGCCGCTGCGGCAGTCTGCGCTGGTGACGCAAGCCCCGCCCCCGCCCCCTCCGGGAGCGGAGCAGGAGCCCAGGGCGAGGCACAGCAGCGCGAAGGAAGGCCAACAGCAGATCAGTCGCATGGATGCTCCAGATGCGAGCGTACCATTCGTGCACACCCCCGGCGAGGTCCCGCCCGGAGCCGGGCGCCAGTCGCCCCGGTCGTGCTAGAACGCACGATCGTGAGCGGCCTCGTCTCGGGCTCGGAGGACCACCGACGCGGATTCCGCCGCATCGTGGTCCTGCTGATCTGGCTGGTCATCGTGCCGTCGGCGTCCCTGCTCGCCCTCGGCATTCTGATGCTCGTCTTCTGGCAGGCCGAGCTGAACCTCGTCTTCGGCATCCTGGTCGTCGCCCTCGTCGGGTGCCTCGTGACCGGGGCGGTCCTGTCCCTCGTCTTCCTCGGCCGCGAAGCCCAGCTCTCGAAGCTCCAGACCGACTTCGTCTCCAAGGTCAGCCACGAGCTGCGCACGCCGCTGACCTCCATCCGCATGTTCGCGGACATGCTCCAGGAGACCGAGGACCCGGAGCGCATGCGCGTGTGCCTCGAGGTCCTGCAGCGGGAGACGGGCCGTCTCAGCGAGCGCATCGAGCGCCTCCTCGACTGGGGCCGCATGGAGGCCGGCCGCCGCGTCTACCAGCGGCGTCCCGAGACGGTGGAGTCCATCGTCGCCGCGGCGGTGGACGCCTTCCACACCGCAACCATGGGTCGTGACCCGGACGTGGAGGTCGACGTCGCGCCCGACCTGCCGCGTGTAATCGTGGACCGCGAGGCCATGGTCGATGCGCTGCTCAACCTGCTCTCCAACGCCTACAAGTACACCGGCACAGAGAAGGACATTCGCATCGAAGCGAAAGCTGACGGACGCTCGGTGCGCATCGCCGTCATCGACAATGGCTTCGGCATCCCGCGCCGCGAGCACCGGCTCATCTTCCAGAAGTTCTACCGGGTCGACGAGCGGCTCAAGCGCGCCATCGAGGGCTCCGGGCTCGGGCTCGCCATCGTCGCTCACGTGGCACGCGGCAATGGCGGGCGCATCGAGGTGGACAGCGACGAGGGTCGCGGGAGCACGTTCACCATCGTCTTGCCGAGGCCCCGGCCCGAGGCCCTCGAGGAGGCCGAGCGGGCCGCGCTCGTCGAGGCGAAGGGCTGACCGGTGGGATCGAACAACCACCGCGCGCGCATCCTGGTCGTCGAGGACGATCCGTCCATCCTGCTCGGGCTGCGGATGAACCTCGAAGGCGTGGGCTACGACGTCGGCGTCGCCGAAGACGGCGACACGGGGCTCGCGCGGGCCCGGGAGGGCGGCTGGGATCTCATCGTGCTCGACGTCATGCTCCCGGGCATGAACGGCCACGAGCTGCTCGCCGCCCTGCGCGCGGCGCAGGACGCGACACCCGTCATCATGCTCACGGCCCGCGGCGCCGAGACGGACAAGATCGTCGGCCTGGATCTGGGCGCCGACGACTACGTGACCAAGCCGTTCTCCCTCGGAGAGCTGCTCGCCCGGGTCCGCGTGATCCTGCGGCGGGGACGCGACACGCACGACACGGACGCCGCGGAGGCGACGTGGGGCTTCGGCGAGATCGTCGTGCGTCCGGCGACGCGCGAGGTGATGCGGTCCGGCGTGCCGGTCGAGCTGACGCAGACGGAGTTCGACGTGCTGACGGCGCTGTTCGGGGCGAACGGGCGCATCCTGTCGCGCCGGCAGATTATGGACGCGGTCTGGGGGCCGAGCCATCACGGAACGGAGCGCAGCGTGGACAACTTCGTCGCCCAGCTCCGCGCCAAGCTCGAGGTGGATCCGGCGAGCCCCGAGCACCTGATCACGGTGCGCGGCGCGGGCTATCGCCTGGTCCGCTGAGAGGCCGTCGCCACCCGTCCGGTCGATTGCCGGGAATGAACCCGGGCTCGGCCAGTAGGGAAGGGTGGAGGTAGACATGACGCGCCGATTCCACCACGAGGTTCAGGGCCGCCTGGTCGGTATTCCCTACGATTTCCGCTGGCCCACGCTTCCCCGAATCGCCTCGCGGGTCTTGAACCCTCGGGCCGGCATGATCTCCCCGAAGGTGTTCGGTCTCGGCTGGACCCTCAACCTCGCTCACCCTGGAAGCTGGGCGCTGCTCGGTTCCACCCTCCTGCTCGGCCTGCTCTTGGGGTACATGTTCTGACCAAGGTGGACGACACATCCGACAGCTCCGGGCTCGTCCGGATCCGGCTCGAGGAAGTCATGCAACGCAGCTACGTCGCCGCCTATCGCATTCTCGGCAACGGCGAGCAGGCCCGGGACGCTTGCCAGGAGGCCGCCGCGCGCGCCCTGTCCGCGAGCGACCGCTACGACCCGGCCCTCCCGTTCTACCCGTGGTTCTACCGCATCCTGAAGAACCACTGCCTCGATCGCATCGGCCTGCGACGACGCACGGTCGCGACCGGCGTGGGTCCGAACGGCGTGGACGGAGCGCCGAGCGCCGAGGGGCTGCTCCTCGAAGGCGAGCGGGGCCGCGCCGTGGCCCGGGCCGTCGCCCGACTGCCGGAGGAGCAGCGGGAGATCATCGAGCTCAGGCATTTCCAGGACCTGAGCTACGACGAGATGGCGGCCGTCCTCGCGTGTCCGGTCGGCACGGTCATGAGCCGGCTGTACCGGGCGCGGCGGCGGCTTCGCGAGCTGCTGCTCGCCGACGCGGGCTTCCTCGGACACGCAGACGACGGGAGACAAGCATGAGCGCGGAGCGAACGCGTGCCCGCTGCGAGGAGCTCATGATGCGGGCCGTGGACGGCGTGCTCACACAGGAGCAGGGCCGCGAGCTCGAGGAGCTGCTGGAGCTCTTCCCGGACTGCCGGGACGAGCTCGAGGACCACAAGGGGATCAAGGAGGTGACGGACGCCATGACCGCTCGTATCGCCGCAGATGCTCGCATCGAGCCGCCACGCCCGGCGGCCGCGGCGCGGGCCGTGACCGGGCTGGGGCTGCTGCTGCTGCTCGCCTCCGCCGTGCTGCTGCTCGGCTTCGCCGGGTGGCTCTTCTTCTCCGACACCGAGGTGCCCATGGTGCTCAAGGTGGGCGCCGCGTCGGGGGGCGCCGGCCTGCTCGTGTTGCTGCTCTACGCCCTGAACCTCCGTCGTCGCGCGGCCGGGCGCGACCCCTACCGGGAGATCGACCTGTGACCCAATCCAGTCTCATGCGCTCGACCGCGGGAGCCGTCACGGGCTTCCGGCACTCGGTGCTCCTCGCGACGGTGGACGAGCCGCCGGGCAAGCGCCTCGTCCGGGCGCTCGGCATGGTCCGGGGCAACTCGGTGCGGGCCCGCCACATGGGTCACGACATCATGGCCGTGTTCAAGAACGTCGTGGGCGGCGAGATCCGCGAGTACACCAAGCTCCTCGCCGAGAGCCGGGAGCACGCCATCGACCGCATGGTGGAACAGGCGGTGGGGCTCGGCGCCAACGCCATCGTGGGGATCCGCTTCACCACGAGCATGATCATGGGCGGGGCCGCCGAGCTGATGGTCTACGGCACCGCGGTCGTCCTCGAGGACGCGGGGTAACAGGCGTACGTCGGCGTCGGTTTGCTGAATCGGAGACAGATTGATCAGCGCTTCGGCGGGTCGCGTGACTCGGGCGTTTCGTCGGTGGCGTCGAGCTCTTCGCGGAGGCGCACGGGACCGAACTTCTCGGGGTGCTTGCCGACCTTGTCGGCGTAGAACGCGCGGATCCGGTCCATGTCGGCGTGGATGTCGCCCGTCGGCTCGATGACGAGCCCCAAGCCGCCGCGCTTGCGCTCGTAGTCGAGGTATCCGCAGACGATGGGCACGCCGGCTTCCTGGGCGATGTGATAGAAGCCGCTCTTCCAATGCTCGGCCCGACCGCGCGTCCCTTCGGCGGGCATGCCCAGCACGAAACCCGCGTGCTCGTCGAAGAGCGAGGCGAGCTTGTGCACGCGGTCGCCTCGCTCGTCGCGCACGATCGGGATCCCGCCGAGCGCCTCGAATAGCCACCCGTAGGGCCAGCGAAAGAGCGTGTGCTTGCCCGCCCAGCGCATCGGCAGCTCGTATGCGAACGAGACCGCCAGGGCGATCGGCATGTCCCAGTTGCTCGTGTGCGGCGCGGCGATCAGCACGAACGCGGGCGCGCTCGGCCGCTCCCCCTCCGTCTCCCAGCCGCTCGCGCGCAAGTACGCGCGTCCGATGATTCGCTTGAGCGTCCGGCGCATGGATGGGCTAACCGATCTCAGAACCCGCTTGCAGCGTAAAGGACAATCGGCGCCGCCGAGTGTGACATCGGCTCCGCCGGCAGAGCATCCGGGCGTCTTCGAGTGAGACAAGGCGGTTTCGACGGCGTTTGTCGCGGGTTCGCTCGTTGGAACGGTCGTTGCTCGAGCGGGGGTCTCGAGCGCGGCGCGGCCAACCGTGGCCGCACCGACGACCACAAACCAACACCACCAACAGGGGAGCTGTTCATGTCTAATCAGCTCAGATTCATCACTTCGATCGGGGCCGCCGCGCTGCTCGTGGCTGGTTGTGCCGGCGAAACCGGTCCAGTGGGCCCCGCCGGCGGAGCCGGCTCGATGGGCGTGCCCGGCGTCATCGGATCGCAGGGTCCGGCAGGGGCGCAGGGTGACCCGGGTGCTCAAAGGTCCAGAAAGAAGCGTTATTACAGGATGATACGTTGTCTTGCTCTTCGTTCCCGGTCTGAACGTATATAGTTCATGTCATGAACGATCTGCCGACGCTGCCTCGGGCCCTCGCTTCGGTGGTGTCCGAGACCCTCGCGGAGTTCCCGGTCGTGGTGGTCACGGGCGCGCGACAGACGGGCAAGACCACGCTCGTTCGCCGCTTGCTGCACGACGACCGAGCGTATCGCACCCTCGACGATCTGCGCGTGCTCGAGCAGGCCCAGCGCGAACCCGACCTGCTCGTTCGCGACGCGGAGCGTCTCACGCTCGATGAGGTGCAGCGCGTTCCGGATCTGCTGCGCGCGGTCAAGCGCGAGGTCGACCGGCACCGCTCGCCGGGGCGCTTCCTGTTGACCGGTTCGTCGAATCTGCTGCTCATGGGCAGGGTGTCCGAGACGCTGGCGGGCCGCGCCGCCTATCTGCGGCTGGGACCGCTCACGGAATCGGAGAAGGCCAGCAACGTGACCGCCCCGCCCTGGGAAGCTCTGCTTCGCGCCGACGACGCGGTCGGTGCCCTACGCGTGCTCGCCAGCCGCCGGTCGGCGCCCGGGCGTGACTGGACCGAAGCTGCGTGTGAGGGCGGATATCCGCCGGTACCCCCGCTCTCGGCTCAGGGTCGCGCCCGCTGGTTCGACGGCTACGTGGCCACGTACCTCGAGCGCGATCTCCAGCAACTCGCCTCCATCGATTCCCTGTCAGACTTCCGGAGGCTCGCCGAGATCGCGACACTGCGGCTCGGCGGGATCGTCAATCAGGCGGAGCTCGCGCGCGATGCGGGCTTGTCCCGGCCGACGGCACATCGCTACCTGAACTTGCTCGAAGCCTCGTATCAGCTGCGTCGACTGCGCCCCTTCGCGAAGACCCGCACGGCGCGTGTCGTGAAGTCACCGAAGCTGTACTGGACCGACACCGGGCTCGCCGCACACATGGCGGGGCTGGGCAGCGCCGCAGCGCTGACCGCGGCTGCTCGCCGTGGCGCCTTCCTCGAGAACCTCCTGCTCGCGCACCTGGACGTGTGGGCAGAAACGGTGACCCCGCGGCCTTCGTTTCACTACTGGCGCACGGCCGACGGCATCGAGGTCGACTTCGTCCTCGAGCACGAACGCCGTCTCTTGCCCATCGAGGTCAAGGCATCGACGCGCGCCCGCAGCGCGGACGCCGGTGGTATCGAGAAGTTCTTCGCCCACCACCGATCCGCGAAGGTCGGCCTCGTCGTTCACACGGGCGACGACGCCTATGCGCTCACGCCCCGCATCGCCGCCGTCCCCCTGCACGCCGTGATCTGACGGGCACGCGACCGTGCTCCCAGACCCCCGAATCGCAAGGCGCTCTAGGCGTCTGCGGCGCTGGCTTTCTCCTCCGCCGGTCTGGGCGCGCGTCCGAGCTCGGTGCCGCGGGTGAACCAGCCCCTGAGCGCGAGGGCGGCGAGCGAGCCGACGAGAGCCACGGCGGCGAGGATGGTCCACATGGCGTAGGGCGAGTCCCAGAAGGGGACGTCGCCCTCGCGCAGGCGCTCGCCCATGCCTTCGGGGCACCAGCGCTGGAGCATGTGGCCGGAGATGACGCTCACGACGGTCTTGGCGAGGAAGTAGGGGACCATGGAGAGGCCGAGATAGGTCCCCTCCTGGCCCTCGGGCGCGATGGCGGCCGTGTACTCCTGAAGGCGCGGCGACCAGATGAGCTCGCCCATGGTCAACACGAGCAGGAAGATCACCGTGGTCGTGGTCGTCCACTCGCCCACGTCGGCGCCACCCATCGGCGGGATCGCCTGGATGAAGAGCGACACGCTGGTGATGAGCGCGCCGAAGACGAGCATCTTGTAGATGTTGAAGCGATTGAGGATCGGGATCAGCAGGATCAACCCGATGATGACCAGGATGGGGTTCAGGGCCTGGAAGAACCCGATGCGCGCGTCCTCACCGATGACGCGCAGCCAGAACTTGGGGTGCAAGAGCGAGAGGTACAAAAACACGGCCCGCACGCCGAGGAGCAGCGTGATGAGCAGCGTGAAGCGCCAGAATACGGGCTCGGCCACGACCGCCTTGACGATCTGCCAGGGCCCCTTTCCTCTGCCCTCGGCCCGCTCCTTCGCCTCATCGGCCGCCTTCGCCTGATCCTTCGCCTCGTCGGCCTCTTCGCCCGGCCCGTAGAGCTGCTGCGTGTTGCGGATCGTCATCAGCGCGATGACGACCGCGACGAGCCCGAAGAGCGCACCCATGGTGAAGACGTGCACGCGCGGCAGGCCGAGATTCAGATAGAGAATGTCGATGACGAAGCCGCCCGCGGCCGCGCCGACGTTCATGAAGAGGTACCAGAGGTTGAAGCCCGCGCCGCGCGAGCGCTTGGTCGTGAAGCGCTTGTTGGCGGCCTGAAACATGGTCTGGACCATGGCCGTGAAGGGCGCCATGGCGAGCAGCATCACGATGAGCGCCGTGTTGCGTAGGCCGCTCGGCGCCATCCCGGCGAGCGCGACGACGCCGAAGCGCGTCAGGGCCTGGCCCAGCATCGAGACGTACACCGCGCGCTTGATGCCGAGCCAGTCGGTCAGCAGCCCGCTGAAGAAGAGCATGATGGTCACGGCCGAGCTGAAGACCGTGAACATGTAGCCCGCCTGCTCGTCGTCGTAGCCGAAGTCGGCGGAGAAGCTCACGACGGCGATGTTGAGCATCGCGAAGTACGCGGTGCTGTCGAGGACGTTGATGGCCTGGATGCCCCAGTACTCGCGACGCGTCTCCTTGAGGACGTTGAAGTCGCGGAAGTAGCGGACGACCAGGTTGTCTTTGGCAGCGCTCGATTCGGACATGGGCGTCGGGCCTCGTCGGGTCGCGCCCCAGGTCCGTCCCCGAGGCGGCGGGAACATATCCGCGGGCGGCCGCGGTGGCAATCGAGCCGTGAACCGGGCGGATCAGGGATAGAAGCGGAGCGTCGAGAGGGTCTTGTCGAAGCGGGCGCTGCCGCAGCCGCCGTCGACCTCGCGAACGTTCTCGTAGCGGAGGGTGAAGGTCGGGCCGGTCGCGCGCGCGAACGAGAACGTGTGGTCGCCGACCGTGGCGCTGGGGGCGATGCTGAAGCGGCCGACCTCGGTGCCGTTGATGAGCATGCGCATGTCTTGATTGTCGCAGGTGAGCGAGTTGTAGTCGAAGACCATGTGCGCGTCGACGCGCGTCGTGGACGCGATGCCCACCGAGCGCGTCCCTTCGACGTAGGTGCCCAGCTCCCACACGTGCTCGTCTACGACGCTCCACGTGTCGCCCGCGGAGGGGAAGCTCACGAGCGTTCCGGGACCGGCGTCGATGCGCCCCGCGTCGCGACCGGCATCGCGCCCCGCGTCGAGGCGACCGGCATCACGGCCTGCGTCCAGACGGCCGGCATCGAGGCGCCCTGCGTCCAGACGGCCGGCATCGAGGCGCCCTGCGTCCAGGCTCCCCGTGTCCCGGCCGCCGTCGAGCATCGGAGTAGCGTCGAGCCGGGGCCCTGCGTCGAGCCCGGGCCCCGCATCGAGCATGGGTCCCGCGTCGCCCACGCGCGGCCGACCGTGTCGGGCCGAGCAGCCGAGGAGCGCCGTCGCGCCGAGCATCATCAGAAGGGCGCGGGTCGTGCCGCGATCAAAGTCGAGCGCGCTCATGCCGTGAGGATACGCGGGTGCCCGCGGAAGCGCGACCCAAGCGACTCAGCGCCCGAGCAGCCTCTCCTTGCGCTGCGCCTTCTCTTCCTGCAGCTGGGCCTCGTCCTCGCGGCCGAGGGCGGCTAGGCAGCGGGCCTGGGCCCACGTGTGCGACGGGTCCATCCAGTCGCGGAGCTCCGCCTCCCGGTGGGCCGCCAGAGCCGCTTCGTGGTCGCCGAGCTCCTCGTGCGCCCGCGCGACGGCGGGATGGAGCCACGGCGCGACGAAGCCCCCGCGTCTCACGGCGTCCGCGAGCTCGAGGACCCTCTTGGGATGGCCGACGGCGCTCTCCGTGCGCAGCAGCTCCGCGCTCAGGGCCGCTCCGACGCGAACGTCCTCGAGCGCGTCGGGCTTCACCAGTCCCGAGACCCGATCGGGCCGCCCCAGCTCGTTGAGCAGCGCAACCCGATGCAGCAGGAACCGCCGGTCGGACCGGGCGCCGGCCGCGGCGCTCATGCGCGCCTCAACGAGCATCAGCGCGGCGTCGAAGTCGCCCAGCGCCTCGTAGCTCGCCGCGACGTGCAGAGCCCACCGGGGGTCGCCGTCTCGCCCCTCGAGTCTCTGCAGTGCCCGCACGGCCGGTGGAGGAGGCGCTGGCGGTCTGGCCTCGTCCCCGAAGAACCCCGCATCGCACAGCACGATGGCGTGGACCTCTCCGAGGTGCGGACGCCTCCTTCGCGGCCCGTCGGCCAGGGCTTCGCGCACTCGGCGCT
>Ga0214473_10002326_pt1 | contig 23381 bp, 29 predicted proteins | sample RVTome_7_FD_203509 | JGI IMG/M metagenome (GOLD analysis project Ga0214473, IMG submission 203509) | Soil microbial communities from uranium-contaminated site in the Upper Colorado River Basin, Wyoming, United States - RVT98D197 | ecosystem: Environmental > Terrestrial > Soil > Contaminated >... | reverse complement strand
ACATAGGCAAACAAGACCTCCGGGCGCAACATCAATGCCCGGGCGAGCCCTTCAACCAGGGCCTGCCTTTCGGTCTCGGGTATTTCTCTTGTCTTTCCGAACATGCAAAATTCTAACAGTCAGGTCGGCAAAAGGCAATATAGATGATTACCCTTTTAGGTGTCTTTAATATAAAATATATTTAATGAAGCCAACTCACAGGGCAGTTTGCCTGATTTGCCTCCTTTCCCTTATAGGTGTGCCCCTCCTTGCGCCCGCCCTCTCCGAAGAGCCCAAAACCGAAAAAAAGGTCATTGTCATTACCTATGAGGGGGTCATCAACCCGGTCGCGGCCGAGTACATGGGGAAGGGCATCGCCCAGGCAAACAGCGAAAACGCGCGGGCCCTCATAATCAGGCTCGACACCCCCGGGGGCCTCGATACCTCGATGCGCTCCATTATAAAAAATATGGTCTCAAGCGAGGTGCCGATAATCGTTTATGTCTCGCCGAGCGGGGCGCGCGCGGCCTCAGCCGGGGCCTTCATAACAGTTGCCGCGCACGTTGCGGCCATGGCCCCCCAGACGAATATAGGCGCGGCCCACCCGGTAGGCCTCGGGGAGAAGATGGATAAGGTCATGTCCGAAAAGGCCACAAACGATGCCGTGGCCTATATAAAATCCCTTGCCGAGCGGCGGGGACGAAACGCCAGATGGGCCGAGGACGCGGTGAGAAAGAGCATCTCCTCCACCGAAACCGAGGCATTGCGGCTTGGAGTAATAGAGTACGTTGCGGCCGACCTGAACGAACTCCTCCGGAAAGTGGACGGGAAAAAAGTGGAGACCGTGGCAGGCAAGATGGAATTAAACACAAAAGGGGCCCCGGTAGAGGAAAGGGAGATGAGCTGGCGCTTAAAACTCCTTGCCCTGATAGGCGAGCCCAACGTGGCCTATATACTTATGCTGCTCGGCTTTTACGGCCTCTTCTTCGAGCTTACGAACCCCGGGGCCATATTCCCCGGCGTCGTGGGGGCCATTTGCCTTGTGCTTGCTTTCTATGCATTCCAGACCCTCCCCGTTAATTACGCGGGGCTCATTCTTATCGTGCTTGCCATCGTCCTCTTCATACTCGAAGTGAAAATAACCTCGCACGGGGCCCTCACCATAGGGGGGATAATATCCATGCTCATAGGCTCTCTCATGCTCTTCGATACCTCGTTCCCGTTCTTGAAGCTCTCTCTGTCTTTTGTGATTCCCGCAGTGCTTGTAACCACTCTCTTTTTTGTCCTCACGATAGGTCTTGCGCTCAAGGCCATGAGGGCCAAGCCCATCACGGGCACGGAAGGGCTAATGGGGGAAGTCGGCGCGGCGAGCACGGACGTGGGCCCGGAGGGCGGGATGGCCCTCCTCCACGGAGAGGTATGGTCCGTGTACTCGGACGAGCCGATAAATAAAGGCGGGAAGGTCCAGGTCCTCTCAAGGGACGGGCTTAAGCTCAAAGTAAAAAAGAAAACATCATAGAGGAGGTAACAAAATGCCGATCATAACCTCTACTTTCATCGGTTTTATCGCGGCCGTACTGGTTGTGCTCTATTTCATTTCGGCGGCGATAAAGGTATTGAAGGAATACGAGAGGGGCGTCGTCTTCAGGCTGGGAAGGGTGATACCCGTGAAGGGACCCGGGCTTGTCATTATCTGGCCCATTATAGACAAGATGGTAAAGGTAGGCCTGCGCACCATCGCGATGGACGTCCCCCCGCAGGACGTAATCACGAAAGACAACATTACCGTGAAGGTGAACGCGGTCATCTACTTCAGGGTCATGGACCCGGTGAAGGCGATAACGGAGGTCGAGGACTTCTTCTATGCCACCTCCCAGATATCGCAGACCACGCTCCGGAGCATACTGGGCCAGAGCACGCTGGACGATCTCCTGGCCAACAGGGAGCAGCTTAACGCCGAGCTCCAGAAGGTGATTGATTTCCAGACCGAGCCCTGGGGCATAAAGGTGAGCGTGGTCGAGGTCAAGAACGTGGACCTCCCGCAGGAGATGCTCCGCGCGATAGCCAAACAGGCCGAGGCGGAGAGGGAAAGGAGGGCCAAGGTCATCCATGCCGAGGGCGAATTCCAGGCCTCGCAGAAGCTCCTCGATGCCGCAAACATTATGGCCACAAACAATGTAAGCCTGCAGTTGAGGTTCCTCCAGACGCTTACGGAGATCGCCACGGAAAAGAACTCGACCATAATCTTCCCGGTCCCTATTGATGTATTGAGCCCATTTATGCAGAAGATGTCCAGGCCCGAATCGAAGTAGCCGCAGGCTTTAGCCTGCGTTCATATAACGCAACCTGAAGGTTGCGGCTACAATATATTTGGTTCGGACAGGCTGTAGAGGCGAAATCCTTACCAGCGGATAAGGGCGGAGGCCCAGGTAATGCCTCCCCCGAAGGCCTCGAGGAGGACATTGTCCCCGGCCCGGAGACGGCCCGTGCTCAGGGCTTCGTCCAAGGCTATGGGGATCGAGGCCGCCGAAGTGTTCCCGGTCCTCGCTATATTCACAAGGACCTTGCCCATAGACAGGCCAAGCCTCTCGACAGTGGCTTTTATAATCCTCAGGTTGGCTTGATGAGGTATGAGAAGAGAAAGCTCGGAGGGCTTCAAGCCGTTTTTTTCGAGCGTTTCGATAACGAGCCTTTCCAGAGTTCTAACGGCGAATTTGAACGTCTCGTTCCCTTTCATCTTAATGAAATGCATCCTCTTTGCCACGGTCTCCCTGGAGGCCGGCATCCTGGACCCCCCGCCCGGTATGACAAGCAGGTCTCCCATGCTCCCGTCGGCGTACAGGTCTATGGAAAGTATTCCCCTGTCCTCGGCCGTGGCCTCCACTACCACGGCCCCGGCGCCGTCTCCGAAAAGGACGCATGTCGTCCGGTCCTCCCAGTCCGTGACCTTTGAGAGGACCTCTGCGCCCACAACGAGGACGCGCTTATAGAGGCCGGCTTTAATATAGGCGTTGGCGACGGAGAGCGCGTAAACGAAACCCGAGCAGGCCGCGTTCAGGTCGAAGGCGGGCACCCCTTTTGCGCCGAGCCTGTCCTGGAGGAGGCACCCGGTCGAGGGCAAAAGGGAGTCCGGCGTGAGCGTGGCCACAAGGATAAGGTCAAGGTCCTTTCCCTTGAGCCCGGCATTTTTCAGTGCTTTTTTTGAGGCCTCGAATGCCAGGTCCGAGCAGGCCTGCCTCGTCCCGGCGATATATCGCTGCCTTATCCCCGAGCGTTCCGTTATCCATTCATCGGAGGTCTCGACCAGCCGCTCGAGATCATGGTTGGTGAGGACCTTTTCAGGCAGGTAGGAGCCGGTGGAGATTATCCTAGCCCGCCGCAACCGTGTTCCCTTTCGAAAGCGCCCGGCTCTCTATCTCCTCCGAGATAAGCGCGTTCAGGTTTTTCATGGAGAACTCCTGGGCCACCTTGAGGGCGTTCTTTATGGCCTTCCCGCTCGAGCGCCCGTGGCTTATTATGCACGCGCCGTTTATCCCCAGGAGCGGGGCCCCCCCGTACTCGGCATAATCGGTCTTCTTTTTAAATGCCCTGACAGCCCCTTTTATGAACAGGTACCCCAGCCATCCAAGCGCCAGCGAGCCTATTTCGCGCTTGAGCATCTGAAGGATTACCTCGGCAAGCCCCTCGCTCGTCTTCAAGACTATATTGCCTATGAAACCGTCGCAGACGACCACGTCCGCCTCCCCGGAGAATATGTCCTTGCCCTCGAGGTTCCCTATGAAATTAAGCCCGGAGGAGCTCAGCAGCTTGAACGATTCCTTTGTAAGCTCGTTCCCCTTGGAGGATTCCTCTCCGATGCTGAGTATGCCGACCGCAGGCGCCGGCCTGTGGAAGATGTGCTTTGCGTAGGCATTCCCCATCAGCGCGAACTGGAGGAGGTTCGTGGGCGAGGAATCCACATTGGCCCCGGCGTCTATGAGTATGAAAGGCTTTTTAAGCGTGGGCATGATAGCGGCTATGGCCGGCCTGTCCACATCCTTGGCCTTCCCCAGAAGGAGAAGCGAAAGGGCCATGGCAACGCCCGAATGCCCGGCGCTTACGACCGCGTCCGCCTCGCCGGCCTTCACCATTTCTATTGCCTTTCTTATGGAGGAGTTCTTTTTCCTCCTTATGGCGGCGAGCGCGGGCTCGTGCATCCCTATTACCTCGGGGGCATGCTTTACGATGATCTTTGAGGAGGGATACTTCTTCCCAGCAAGCTCCTTGAGGACGGCCCCCTCATCCCCTATGAGCACCACATCGAGGCCGTCATATTCGTTTACGGCCTCAAGCGCCCCCTCGATAATGGCGGACGGGGCATGGTCGCCCCCCATTGCGTCGAGGGCTATCCTCATTCTTTTTCTACTATTTCGAGGACCTTTTTCTTATTATATGAGCCGCAGCTCGGGCATACCCTGTGCGGGAGCTTCATCTCGCTGCATTCGGGGCACGCCATCAAGTTCGGGGACTCGCCTTTCCAGTTCGCCCTCCTCTTGTCGCGCCTTGTCCTTGTATGCCTGTGGGTTGGGTTCGCCATCTCTTCACTCCTTTCCTTCGAAAAGCCTTTTAAAGCCGGCCCTGTCTTTTCCGGTTTTCAGGGAACAGCCGCATGACTCCTTGTTCAGGTCGGCCCCGCAATTGGGGCATATCCCTTTGCACGCCTCGCCGCAGAGCGGCTTCATTGGAATGTTTAAAATAAGCTGTTCCGCTGCAAGGGCGTCTATATCCAGTTCATCGCCCTTATAAAAGACCGTCTCCAACTCCTCGGCCCCAAGCTCGCGTATCTCGTCCTTGAGATCTTCCAGGGGCTCATAGACCAGGTCCACGGGGACCGAGGCTTCCTTCCTGAACTCCTGCAGGCACCTGCCGCAGGTAAGCACAAGCTCCGACTCAACACTCCCTTTTACGAGGACCTCGCGGTCTTTTTTTTCGAGGCTCAATCTTATATGGGCGGGCACCTCTCCGCGGTCTATATTGAGAGCCACACGCTCGTCTATCTCCAAACCCTCTTCGGGTATCTCGGACACTTTCACCTTCATGGCGCACCGTCCCTTTTAAAGTCTTTCATAATATAGGCGCGTACCTTGCCCTGTCAAGCTCCACACCTTTAATTTTACCCGAATCTTTGCCCTTTTTCCGCTAATCCGGGAAGTTTCGAAAAGAGCCCCGCTGCGGCTTAAATTTCATTCTGTGTCCTTATTTCTAAACTTTTAAGTATAATAGCATCTCAAATTACAACTTTAAACCTGGGCAGACCGCCCTAAAATCAAGAAAAAGAAGGAAATGAGAGGTAATGAGAGCACAAAGCATGATTGTCCTGGCCGTTATTGTTTCCCTTCTCTTTCTCTCTCGGGAGGTTTCGGCCGAAAAGGGCCAGAAGGCCAAGAGCATAGACGAACTTGCGGCTATGTATGACTCCGGCTCCTGTGAGGGATGCCATCCCGAGGTTTACAAGGAGTGGCAGAACTCCATCCATTCGAAATCCATTTTCGGGTGGGCCGCAAGGACAGCAGCCACGTTCAAGACCACGGTCATAAACGGGTTTATGGAATGGCCCCACTCGGGGGTGAAAAAGCCCGAGGACGTGAGGGTGGAAAACCTGATGATCTGCGCAAAATGCCACCTTCCGCAGCTCAGGGAAGCCACGGACGACGTGGCGAAAGAGATCATAAAGAATATATACGATTTCACGGACGGCGAAGACGATGTCGCGGACAAGGCCGCCCAGAACCTGCAGAAACTGAATATAAACTGTCTGGTCTGCCATAACCGGAACGCGATAACGCATAAGTGGGCCGAGGGCTATCCCGAAAAGAACGCGGTCTACGGCACGAAAGAGGGGGCCCCTATGAAAAGAGCGGCCTCATTAAAGATACGAGCCTTCCCCCCGGAAAACCCGTCCACGAGAAATTCATAATCCCCTTCCCGGCGGAATACGTGGAGAAGGACGGGAAGAAAGCGCTGAATATTCTCGCCGACGAGATGACCGTTGACGTGGAGCTCTGGTATCTGCCCTTCGGCAACAAGGATACCGACCCCTTCCTCTGGAACAAGGAAACAAAAACCATCAAGGTCTCAACCACAGGAAAGTAAACGCGCATGGGGGGGGACGAAAAGCCCCCCCTGCCCCCTTCCCTTCGAAAAAAACTTACCTTCAGGTTGAATCAAGAAAATTCAATCACTTATAATAATTTCCCATGGCTCAAGTATTTCTCCGGCTTCCGAATACAAGAACCTGCCTGATCATATTATTTGTCCTGATGCTCGCCGTTTCGGGCATTTTATCTTTAAAGCCGATCTCGGACTTCGATTTTTTCTGGCATATCGCCACTGGGCGCTGGATAGCGGAGAACGGCGCTCTCCCCGACGCCGACCCTTTCTCCTATACCACCATGACCGATTCGAGCAGGGCCCGGTTCGTCCTCAAGGCATACTGGCTTGCCCAGCTCGTATATTATGGGACCTACAAGATCGGGGGCTGGAACGGGATAGTCCTCATGAGGTTTTTCATTATGTGCGCGGTCCTTGTCTTTCTTTGTTTAGCCGGGAAAAGGAACGACAGGACGATACACCTGGGACTGGTGCTGATGGGCGCAATGATCATATTCCAATGGTATAAGATGGAGAGGCCGCAGGTCTTTTCGTTCCTCTTTTTCGCGGTGCTCATTTATCTCTTAAGGGAGTTCGCAAGAAACGAGCGCCCCTCAAGAATTTTTTATTTTATTTTCCCTCTGACTACCCTGCTGTGGTCGAATATGCATCCGGGCATCATCGTGGGACAGGCGGTAATCGTTACATATTTAATTGCGGAAGCCTTGAAATTCCTCCACCCGGGCCTTTACCCCCTGAGAAAAGACGCTTACAGGCGTCTTCTCCTGGCCGGATGCGCAGGCCTCGCCGCCTCACTTATAAACCCGAATACCTACAGGCCCGTTATAGAGCTGTTCCAGATGCCCGAGATCCTGCGCATTACCGTCCTGGAATACAGGTCCACAATAGAGGCGTTCGCAAATTACGGCGCGACCGAAATGGTCATTTACTGGTTTTTTCTGCTCCTTGCGCTGATGGTAACTCTCATTAAAGCCGTAAAGAAAAAACCCGATCTAACGGAGATAGGGCTGCTTTTGGGGCTCGGATATTTTTCGTTCACACAGGTGAGGCATATTGCCTTCCTCGTCATCTGGGCCCTCCCGGTCATTTCTGCTTATATAAGCGGCAGCCTGAATCGCGCCGGTTTTATGAGGGCCGGCGTCTTCCTGCTCTCGGTCCTATCCATTTTCATTTTCATGAAAGGCGAGTGGCCCTATGCACAGAACGTAAGGGCCTTCAGGACCGGGGACTGGGTAGACGTATCCTTTCCCGAACCCGCGGCCAGGTTCGTCAAAGAGAGCGGGATCAGGGGGAACATGTTCAATATGTACGATTGGGGCGGGTATCTCATCTGGAGGATGTACCCCGGGAGCAAGGTATTCATAGACGGAAGACAGCTTGATGTGGATGCCTATTCCATGATGGAGCCGATCGTGTCGGGGACCGGCCAGCTCATGGGCGCCCCCTACTATCGCTCTGTCTTCAATGCCTTTCAGGTGAGATATGTCCTCATACCGCCGGCCTACGTGAGGGGAGAGATGCTTCCCCTTTCGGAGAAGCTTATGAAAGACCCGGATTGGGCCCCCGTCTTTTACGATATGTTTTCCATAGTTTTTGTAAAGAGGGTGCCGGAGAACGCAGAGGTGATAAAAAGACGCGAAATAAGCCGGGACGCCCTGCTTGCGGGGCTTACTCTCAAGTATTCCGGTTGGCTCAGGGGTCATCCGGATGATACCCCCGCCTATATAACTATGGGGGACCTCTTCCTTGCACAAAATAGACTATACGAAGCGAGGAGAGTTTACGAGGCTGGCCTCCGGACGGCCCCGTTCAACCTGATTTTGAAAGACAGGCTCGATATGCTTTCATCCGCCACCGCTTATTGAGGGATTCCCCTTATTCCCCCGAGGGGCAGATGTCCTTGAAATCGCAGCGGGTCACGTTAAAGGCGAGGAGAATGCGCCTTTCTTTAAGAAACCTGTCTTCAGGGTATTCCGCCGGGGTAAAGTCTTTAAGTAGGAAAATGGCCTGGTTCCTCTCGGGTATGTCGAGGAGTTTATCTCCTAAAAGCTCTCCCGTGTCCGTCTTTAAGACCCGCGCGCCCGCGCCGTTTGTGACAATGCAATACATTGCCCCGGCAAGCCGGCCCCAGGCCAGCGCATGCCTTTCGGAGGACTCAAGCGCGGCAGGAGAACAGATAAGGGCCGCAAAGCCCCTCCCCCCGGGTTTCAACAGGAAATCCACGCAGCACTCCTCGGTCCTCTTCCCGTCCGAAACGGTCAAAGAGGGGTCTACTTCTATCTCTTCCTCGTAAAATCCTTTCCCTATCAAGAGGGAATAGACCTGCTCCCGGATGAGCCCGGCCCGCATGATATTCCCCCGCTCCTCCTCGAGGTATTTTTCGCGTACTTTCTTTTCCCTTTCCGGGTCCATATGAAAATTATAGCCTCCCGCTCCCCGCTATTTCAAACGGATGACTTCAAATCCTTGAAATATTAAGAAAAAAAATATTATTCTAATCTTTACCGGAGATGAGGGAAATCGAAAACCTTAGAAAGAAAATCGACGCTATCGACCGCCAAATCCTCGCGCTTATAAACGAAAGGGCCGGGCTTGCCAGGGATATCGGCAAGCTGAAGCGGGAGAACAACCTTTTTTTCTATAACCCGGAGCGGGAGCGGGAGATACTCGAAAAGATTGCCGGCCTTAACCGCGGCCCCTTCCCCGCAGAGGCCGTAAAGAGCATCTACAGGGAGATCATCTCCGCCTCGCGCGCGCTCGAGGAAAAGCTAAGGGTGGCCTATCTGGGCCCCGTGGCCACATTCAGCCACCTGGCGGCAAAGAAACACTTCGGCTCAGGGGCGGAGCTCCTGCCCGCGGACGACATAAAAGCGGTATTCGACTCCGTGGAGAAGGGGAATGCCTCATACGGGGTGGTCCCGATAGAGAACTCGAACGAAGGGGTTGTGGGCTATAACCTCGATATGTTCATGGACTACGACCTCAAGGTCTCGGCGGAGATAATGCTTGAGGTCTCGCATAACCTCCTATCCCGGAGCGGGAAGCGCGAGAAGGTGAAAAAAATATACTCCCACCCCCAGCCGTTTGCCCAGTGCAGGGAGTGGCTCAAGAAGAACATGCCGGGCGTAAGCCTTTTTGAGACCTCGAGCACTACGCGGGCCGCGGAAATCGCCTCAAAAGACCCGGAGGCGGCCGCCATAGCGAGCGAGGCCGCGGCCGAGATATACGGCCTCAAGTTCATCGCCGGAAAGATCGAGGACAGGCGCCGCAATTACACCCGTTTCCTTGTCATCGGGAGCGATATAGCCCCGCGGACGGGAAGAGACAAGACCTCGATCATGTTTTCCTTGAAGGACAAGCCGGGGGCCCTTTACGGGACACTCGCGCCTTTCAAAAAAACGGGCATCAATTTAACAAAAATAGAATCGCGCCCTTCGAAAAGAAAGGCCTGGGAGTATATCTTCTTTGTCGATCTCGCAGGGCATACCGAGGACAAGCAGGTCAGGAAGGCCCTGGAGAGCGTAAGAGAGGACTGCCTTTATTTAAAGATACTCGGCTCTTATCCGATGGTGGATTATGATAAAGGCGCCTGAATATGTCCTGGCCGTTAAGCCATATGTGCCCGGCAAGCCCATCGAGGAACTCGAACGGGAACTCGGCATCAAGGGCTCTCTTAAGCTTGCCTCGAATGAAAATCCCCTTGGGCCATCGAGGCTCGCCCTCGAGGCCCTGAAAGGCTCCCTTGAAGGGCTCAACCGCTACCCGGACGGGAGCGGATATTATCTTAAAGAGAAACTCGCCTCATCCCTCAATATCTCGCCGGAATCCCTGATACTGGGGAACGGCTCGAACGAGCTTCTGGACATAGCCGTAAGGACTTTCATGAAGCCGGGCGACGAGGCTGTAATGGCCGCGCCCTCGTTTGTGGTCTATTCGCTATCGACGAAAATCCAGGGGGGAAACCCCATTGAAGTCCCCCTCACGAACTGGAAGCACGACCTCGAAAAAACGGCGGAGAGGGTCACGCCCAGGACAAGGATGATCTTTATCGCCAACCCCAATAACCCCACAGGCACCATCAACACCGATCTCGAACTTGAAGCACTTTTGGACAGGGTCCCCGAGAATGTCCTCGTGGTGCTGGACGAGGCATATCTGGAATATGTCGGCGACCCATCATACGCCGACGGCATGAAACATCTGCGGGAAGGCAGACATGTGCTTATCCTGCGCACGTTCTCCAAGATTTACGGGCTTGCGGGCCTGAGGATAGGCTACGGGATAACGCATCCGGAGATAGCGCTCCAGATGGAGCGCGCGAGGCCGCCCTTCAACACGGGCACGCTCGCGCAGGCCGCCGCCCTCGGCGCCCTCGGCGACGCGGAGCACGTAAGAAAATCCATCGAGCTGAATAACAGGGGAAAGGAGTTCCTGTACAGGGAATTCGCGGCCCTCGGGCTTCAATACGTGCCCACGGAGGCCAATTTCATCTATGTCCCCGTCCAGAACTCTTTTGCCCTTTATGAGGCCCTCTTGAGGGAGGGCGTGATAATAAGGCCCATGGGGATATCTGATAAGGGGGCTGTAAGGATCACGATAGGCCTCCCCCGCGAGAACGAAAGGCTCATAGAGTCCCTTAAAAAAGTTTTGAATAAATAATGGTCCCTTAGGAGGAATAAGTTGGATATCATCGTACTGAAACCCGAAGCCACTAATGAGGAGATCAGGCACGTCCTTAAAAAGCTGGAGGGCCTGGGCCTTAAAGCGAACCTCTCGAAGGGGACGGAACGGACCATAATAGGCGTGATAGGGGACACCTCGAAGGTGACCGAGGATGTGGAAAACTCCATACGCGCGGCCTCTGGTGTTGAGACCGTAATGAGGATTTTGAAGCCCTATAAACTGGCAAGCAGGGATTTCAAGAAGACCCCCACAGTTATAAAGGTCAAAGGCGAAGTCATAGGCGGCAAGAGGATATGCGTAATGGCCGGCCCCTGCTCGGTCGAAAACAGGGCGATGCTTCTGGATATCGCAAAGCAGGTAAAAAAAGGCGGGGCCAACTTCCTCCGGGGAGGGGCATTCAAGCCGAGGACTTCGCCCTACTCTTTCCAGGGGCTCGGGGAGGAGGGCTTGAAGTACCTTGCCCATGCGAGCGTAAAGACGGGGCTTCCCGTCGTAACGGAGATAATGGACCCCCGCGATATGGAGTGCATAGAGGAATTTACGGACATCATCCAGATCGGGGCTCGGAATATGCAGAACTTCCGCCTGCTCCTCGAAGTGGGCCTGAGCAAAAAGCCCGTCCTCCTCAAAAGGGGCCTCTCCGCCACAATCAAGGAATGGCTCATGTCTGCCGAGTACATTATGTCCCGGGGGAACCTGGACGTCATCCTCTGCGAGCGGGGCATAAGGACCTTTGAGACCGCGACGAGGAACACGCTGGACTTGAGCGCCGTGCCCGTCCTTAAGCAGCTCACGCACCTACCGGTCGTAGTGGACCCGAGCCATGGGGTGGGAGTCCTGGCCCATGTGCCTTCAATGGCAAAGGCCGCGGTTGCCGCCGGCGCGGACGGCCTTATGATAGAGGTGCATTCCAACCCCGAGGAAGCTCTTTCGGACGGCGAGCAGTCATTGAGGCCCGAGGCTTTTAAGAAGCTCATGAAGGAGCTTACGGCGGTAGCCGCCGCTGTCGGGCGGGAGATTTAGTTTCTTGTCCGCCCCTCAAAAATTCGTCCCTTTTAAGAAAACGGCCATCCTTGGCGCGGGCCTTTTAGGGGGTTCTCTCGCGCTGGCATTGAGAGCAAAAAAGCTCTCCAAAGAAATTTCCGGCTTCGGGCGAAGGGAAAAGCATTTAAAGAAAGCAAAGAGAAAATGTATTATAGATTCTTATTCCCTTGATCCCGGGGAGGCTGTAAGGGGGGCCGATCTTGTGGTGCTTGCCACTCCTGTCGCCACCTTCATGGAGCTTGCAAAGAAGATTCGCCCTGCCCTCTTGGAAGATTCCATCCAGATGGACCTGGGGAGCGTAAAAGGCTCGCTCGTTTATGAGCTTGAAAAGGCGCTTCCCCGGTTTGTGGGCTGCCACCCGATAGCCGGGGGTGACAGGTCCGGGGTGCTCGCGGCAAACGCCGCACTTTTTAAAAATGTCCGTTGCATTATTACCAGAACAGCCGCGACGGACGAGGAGGCATTTCAAAGGGTATTCCGCCTCTGGGAAAAAGTGGGATGCCGGGCGGAACTTATGGACGCGATGGAGCACGACAGGATTTATGCCCTCATGAGCCACCTCCCGCATCTTCTGGCCTATGCCCTCGTGAATACGGTGGGCGAGGCAAACCCTTCTTATATTGAGTTTGCCGGGCCGGGCTTTAAGGACACGAGCCGCATCGCCCGAAGCTCCCCCGAGCTCTGGAAAGACATCTCCCTCTTAAACAGGGATAATATTCTTGCTTTTTTGGACCTCTTTAAACGGAATCTAAACGAGTTGAAAGCGCTCCTCGAAAAAGGAGATGCCAAAGCTCTAAAGGAAGCATTTTCCCGGGCGCAGGCGCTGAGAGAAAAAATTGACTGATATAAAGCTTAAAAAGCTCAAAGCTCCATTAAAGGGCGAAATAGTCCCTCCGCCCGATAAATCTATTTCTCACCGCGCGGCCATCTTCGCGGCATTGGCCAAAGGGAAGAGCACCATCAAGAACTATTTACTTGCCGGCGATACGATCTCAACCTTGAATGCGGTTGAAATGCTCGGCGCCGGAATAAAAGGGATTGCGAAACCCAAAAAAATACCCGGTTTTGGCACGTACTATGAAGACTTTACTATTAATGGAAAAGGTCTTTTTGGCCTCAGGGAGCCCCGGGATGTAATCGATTGCGGAAACTCCGGGACCACGATGCGCCTCCTCTCCGGGCTTCTAAGCGGGAACGGGTTTTTCTCCGTCCTCACGGGAGACGATTCGCTTAAGTCGCGCCCCATGAGACGGGTCATCGAGCCCCTATCCAAAATGGGCGCCCTCATCTCCGCAAGGGAGGGCGACCGGTATCCCCCCATAGCCATAAAAGGGGGCGGCCTTAAAGGGATACGCTATCAGATGCCCGTGGCCTCCGCCCAGGTCAAGTCCGCGCTCATCTTAGCGGGACTCTACGCAAAAGGGAAAACAGAAATCTTGGAGCCCGCGCCCTCCCGAGACCATACCGAAAGGATGCTCTCCTCGATGGGGGCTGGCATCAAAGTAAAAGGAAACCATATAAGTGTAAAGGCGGGAAAAGATTTAAGCCCCATGGATATCACCGTGCCGGGAGATTTCTCCTCGGCGGCCTTTTTTATTGTCGCGGCCCTTGTTGTACCGGGCTCCGAAATCCTTATAAAGAATGTCGGAGTGAACGAAAAAAGGACCGGCCTTTTACAAGTGCTCGAAAGAATGGGCGCGCAAGTGGAATTTTTAAATATGAGGACCGTCTCGGGCGAGCCCGTGGCCGACATTCATGTCAGGTCTGTCCCGTATTTGAAGCCCGCGGAGGTGGGTAGAGAGGAAATTCCCCTTTTAATAGACGAGGTGCCCGTACTTTGCATAGCGATGGCCGTGGCCTCCGGGGAGAGCGTGATAAGGGGCGCGGAAGAACTCCGCGTGAAGGAGTCGGACCGCATCGCCGCAATGGCATACGGTCTTAAAATGATGGGTATTAAAGTTAAAGAGTACCCCGGCGGGCTTTCCATAAAGGGCGGGGCCCTTAAAGGGGCAAGGGTCAAGAGTTTTGGCGACCACCGGATAGCCATGGCCCTCTCCATCGCGGCCCTCGCGGCGCAAGGGAAGAGCGTTATAGAAAATGCGGATGCCGTAAACATCTCCTATCCTGAATTCTACTCCGCCCTGCGCGGCCTCTAAATGGCAATCCTATAAATGAGCAGGATAATCGCCATAGACGGCCCCTCGGGGGCCGGGAAGAGCACAATAGCAAAAAAACTTGCGTCAATATTGAATTTCGAATACCTCGATACGGGCGCCCTTTACCGCGCAATCGCCCTGGCCCTCGTAAGGGCCGGGATAAGGCCGGACGACCCGGACGGGAAGATAGAAGAATTTTTGAATAAAGGGGTAAAACTTGAATTCAATTCGGGAAAGATTTATCTCAATGATGAGGACGTTTCGGTAGAGATACGGACAAAGGAGATGGGGCATTACTCATCCGTATTCTCGGCGAGAAGGCCGGTAAGAGAATTTCTTTTACCCCTGCAGAGGAAAATGGGCGGGGAGAAAGACCTTGTGGCGGAAGGGCGCGATATGACGACGGTTGTGTTCCCCGATGCCTGGAAGAAATTTTACCTGGACGCCTCGGTGGAAGAGCGCGCAAGGAGAAGGTACGGGCAGTTGAAGGACGGCCCCAATCCCGTCACCATGGAAGAGGCATCCGAGGACGTATTGGAGCGTGACAGGCGCGACTCCTCGCGAGCCCTGGCCCCGCTTTCAAGGAGCAAGGAGGCAATCTACATAGATTCGAGCAAGCTGAAAGCGGAAGAAGTCCTCGGGAAGATAATGGAGGCGATAAAAAAAGACCCATGAAGAACTGTTATTTTTTCTTCAGGGACACTTTCGCGGCCTACTTCCGCGTTTACAACAGGCTGGAAGTGCACGGGACGGAGCATATACCGCGCGAAGGCGGCCTCATAGTGGCCGCCAATCACACGAGCTACCTGGACCCACCGCTTATCGGCGCGGCCATGACGAGGAGAATGACCTACATAGCCAAAGAAGAGCTCTTCAGGCCCCCGGTTTTGGGGAAGTTCGTATCGAGTTTTTCGATTCCCGTGAGCCGGGACAGGCCCACCCATGCCCTGATAAAGGAGGCCGTGAAAAGGCTTTGCGCGGGCGAGGCGATTGCGATGTTCCCGGGGGGAGAAAGGGCCAAGTCAGGGGACGGCCTTACGGAGTTCAAAAAAGGGATAGAGCTTATAGGGAAGCTTTCAAAGGCCTCGATACTGCCGGCATATCTTCACGGCCCGTGGAAGTCTCTTCCCGTTGGCGCGAAATTCCCCAAACCTGTTAAAATAACGGTACGTTTCGGCCCCCCTCTCGTTTACGGGAAGGACTATTCCGATGCGGACGCGACATCCAGAATCCTTGAGGCTATCGGGAGATTAAAAAGTGAAGGTAGTGGTGGTAAATAAGGCGGGTTTTTGCTTTGGCGTAAAGAGGGCCATAGAGCAGGCGTTTGAGATAGCCAAGACCGAAGAGAACGTCTATACGCTTGGCCCCCTGATACACAACCCGCAGGTAATCGAGGCCCTTAGAGGCGTGGGCGTAAAGGTGGCCGGGGACATAGAGGACCTTGCGGCCAACGGGGCGCGCACGGTGATGATACGCACTCACGGGGTCACGCGCGAGGAGATGGCGCGCCTTGCCGAAGGAAACTACAAGATAATAGACCTGACCTGCCCGTTTGTAAAAAAGGCGCAGCATTATGCTAAACTTCTTAGTGAAGAAGGGTACCAGGTCATAATTTTGGGGGATATAGAGCACCCGGAAGTAAAAGGGCTCAGGAGCTATGCGGGTGAAAACGCCGCAATCGTGAAAACGTCCGAAGAACTTTCCGAGATAAAGCCCAAGACCGGCATCGTCGTCCAGACGACCCAGCCCGTAGACAGCCTGAAGAGGCTCGTGGCGGGCATCATAGAGCACACCAAGGAACTCAAGGTATATAATACAATTTGCAGTTCGACCGCCCTCAGGCAGAAGGAGACCCAGGAGGTCGCGAGGGCCGTTGACGTCATGCTCGTAGTGGGCGGTAAGAACAGCGCCAATACCACCCAGCTCGCAAAGCTTTGTGAATCGCTCTCGGTGCCCACGTATCACGTCGAGACGGCGGGCGAGATACGCCCCGAATGGCTGGGAGGCGTGCGCAAAATGGGCCTCACCGCAGGGGCCTCAACACCGGACTGGATAATCAAGGATGTCGAGAAGGCATTAAAGGATATGGGAGGAAGTAAAAAGTAATGGAACTTAATAACAGCGAGCTTCAAAAACTTTACGAGGAGACATTCCATGAGATCGAACCCGGCACGCTGATCGAGGGCAAGGTCATCTCCGTCAAGGAAAACGGGATAGTCGTGGATGTGGGTTACAAGTCCGAGGGCTTTGTCCCGAGGGAGGAGTTCACGGAGGATGAAATTGCCGCGGTCTCGCCCGGAGATACTATAGAGGTCTTCGTGCAGGAGGTCTCGGATTCCGAGGGGATGGTCGTGCTCTCGAGGAGGAAGGCCGTAAGGCTCAAGGCCTGGGAGCAGATAGAAGAGGCGGTCCGGAAGGACGAGCCGGTCGAGGGGACGATACTTGCCAAGACCAAGGGCGGCCTCTTTGTGGACATTTACGGGGTAAAGGCATTTCTGCCGGGCTCTCATGTGGGGGCCAAGGCCAATGAGATCGACTCACTCATAGGGAAGAAATCCCAGTTCAAAATAATAAAGACCAATAACAAGAGGAGTTCGCTTGTCGTATCGAGGCGCGTTCTGGTGGATGCCGAAAGGATCAAGAGGAAGGAAGAGACACTCAAGCACCTCCAGGAGGGGGCCATTCTCAAGGGGACCGTGAAAAATATAACGGATTACGGCGCATTCGTGGATTTGGGCGGAATAGACGGCCTGTTGCATATCTCGGACATGTCCTGGGGCAGGATCTCCCACCCGTCCGAGATGCTCCATGTGGGCCAGGAAATAGAAGTGATCGTCCTCAGGTACGACCCCCAGACCGAAAAGGTCACCCTGGGGTACAAGCAGAAGATGCAGGACCCCTGGGCCAATGTGGATGTCAAATATCCGCCCGGGAGCCGGGTCAAAGGCAAGGTCGTGAGCATTACGGATTACGGCGCGTTCATAAAGGTGGAAGAGGGGCTGGAAGGGCTCGCGCACGTCTCGGAAATGGACTGGGCGCCAAAGCCCAAGCACCCTTCCAAGTACGTCCAGCCCGGCGAAGAGGTGGAGGCCCTTGTCCTCAAGGCGGACAAAGACGACAGAAGGCTCTCCTTGAGCATCAAGCAGCTTAAGCCCTCGCCCTGGCAGCTTGTGGCCGAAAATTACGCCCCCGGAAAGGTCATCTCCGGCAAAGTCAAGAGCATCACCGACTTCGGCGCCTTTGTGGGGCTCCCCGAGGGTGTGGACGGGCTTATACATATTTCGGACATCTCCTGGACGAGGCACATAAAGCACCCTTCCGAACTCCTGAAAAAGGGCCAGAAGGTCGAGGCCGTAGTCCTCTCAGCGGAGCCCGGGAAGGAAAGGATAGCCCTCGGGATAAAACAGCTTAAGCCCGACCCCTGGACCAGCGAGATCCCCGAGCAATTCCATCTGGGGGACGAGATGAAATGCAGGGTCCTGAGGATAACCGATTTCGGCATATTCGTCGAGATGCCCGGAGAGGTCGAAGGGCTTGTTTACGCCTCGGAGACCCTTAAAGGGGACGAAGCCCTGAAAGAAGGTGACGAGATCTGGGCGCGGATCATCAAGATAGACCTGGAGAACAGGAAGATCGGCCTCAGCATGAGAAACGTGAAGGCGGCCGCCGAGTGAAAAAGGCCTGCCTTATCATTGGGGTAGTCCTTCTCGTTGCCGTTGCCGCCGGGGTCATAGTCGCCCTCCTCTCCCGTGTCGACCTGGGGGATAAGATCGCGGTCCTGCCCATCGAGGGGCCCATCGTGGACTCCCATGATGCCGTAGAAGACCTGAAAGAATACGTCAAAAACCCCTCCATAAAGGCCATAGTCGTGCGCGTGGATTCCCCAGGGGGAGCCGTCGCCCCTTCGCAGGAAATATACGAAGAGATCAAGAAAGCCGCCCTGAAAAAGAAGGTCGTGGTCTCCATGGGCTCGATAGCCGCATCGGGGGGCTATTATATTTCGGCCCCGGCCACAAAGATTATGGCGAACCCGGGGAGCATCACGGGCTCCATCGGCGTAATAATGGAGCTCCCGAATTTCGAGGGCCTCATGAAAAAGATAGGCGTAAAGACCGAGGTCATAAAGGCCGGAGACCATAAGGACCTGGCCTCGGTTTTCAGGGAGCTTGACCCCGAGGAACGGGCCATAATACAGGGCGTGCTCAACGATGTCCATGAGCAGTTCATAATGGCCGTCTCGGAGGGCAGGAAAATGCCTGTGGAGAAAGTAAGAGAGATTGCGGACGGGCGTATCTTTAGCGGGAAGCAAGCCCTCGGGGCCGGGCTTATAGACCAGCTTGGGGGCCTTGAGGACGCCATAGATGCGGCAAAAAGCCTCTCCGGCATCAAGGGAGAGGTCACGATAATAAGGAAAAAGAAACGGGGCGGGTTCCTGGACCTGCTTACGGGAAAGACTTCCCTCGCCTTCCCCCAGGCCTCCCCCGGCATAGCTTTCAAATATATATATTCTCCATAGGAGGACGGCTTAAATGACGAAGTCGGGCCTGATTGAAAAGGTTGCATCGAGGGTCGAGGGGCTCACGGTAAAGCAGACCGAGATAATAATCGACACCGTGTTCGAGAGCATGAAGGAGTCTCTCGCCCGGGGGGAGAAGATCGAGATAAGGGGATTCGGCAACTTCAGGCTCCGCCCGCGCGGCCCGAGGAAGGCAAGAAACCCCAAGACGGGCGAAAGCGTGGACGTGCCCGGCAAGGTGGCCCTCCATTTCAAGATGGGCAAGGCCCTCCGCGAAAGCTTGAATATTGAAGTACGGGACGATAACTCCGAAGAAGAATAAGGGCGGGCTCACAAGAAGGGACTTTCTGAACGGGTTTTTCAAGGCCGTCCTGCCCTTTGCCGCGCTCCCGGGGGCACTCGCGTTCCCGTTCCTTTATCCCGGCAGGGAGAAGACAAAAGCAAGGCCGCCCGTATTCGTCAGGGCCCTCGAAGAGGAAAAGCTCCCGCGCCGGGGGATGAAGAAAGTCGAATTCACCCACCTCGAAAAACGCCACAGGATATACGTCGCAAGGACCGGGGACGGGCTTTACGCCCTTTCCCCCCGGTGCACGCACCTGGGCTGTTTTGTTTCCTGGGACGCGGAAAAAAACGAGTTCGCATGCCCGTGCCACGGGGGCAGGTACGATATCGCGGGCAATGTAATAGAGGGCCCCCCGCCCGCGCCGCTTTTAAGGCTCCCCTATAAAATAGAAGAAGGCTTTCTCCTCATTGGACTGAAATGACGGGACTCAATATTTGATGGATTTCATCCTCAACCTGCTCCATAAGTGGTTCGGCATAAAGGAGCCGCACAGGAGTTTTCTGGCGAGGACCGTGCCGGGAAAACTCAATTTCAGCTACTGTTTTGGCGGGATGGCCTTCACGGCCTTTCTCCTCTCGGTCATAACGGGGCTTCTCCTTGCCCTTTATTACGTGCCCTCGGAGGGTGAGGCATACCAAAGCATCGCGGCCATTCATAACGAAGTCTGGGGCGGCTCACTCGTAAGGAGCATCCACAAGTGGTCCGCCAATATTCTAATAATCTTCATTATCCTCCATACGATCAGGGTATTCGTTTACAGGGCATACAGGCCTCCCAGGGAGCTGAACTGGATAGCGGGGTCCTTGAGTTTTCTTCTCGTGATGGCCTCCGGCTTTACGGGATATCTTCTGCCGTGGGACCAGAGGGCCTACTGGGCCACGGTCGTGGGCACCTCGATGGCCGGGACGGTGCCTCTCGTCGGGAAATATGTTTTATTCCTTTTAAGGGGTGGAGCGGAAGTCCACGGCCCCACCCTTATCCGCTTTTACAGCCTCCATACGCAGTGGCTCCCTCTCTCGATGGTTTTCATCCTGTGGGCACATTTCCATATGGCAAAAAGACAGGGCATAGCGGGAGGGCTGTGATGGAGAAAAGAAGCTACAGGCTCTATCCGGACTATATCGGCGTGGTGGGGCTTGCGGCATTCGTCATCCTTGAGCTTGTGCTCGCGGGCGCCCTTTTATTCCCGGCCAAAGTGGGGCGCGCGATAGATTTTGCCGCGCAGTTCCAGCCCCGGCCCGAGTGGTATTTCCTCTGGCTCTATCAGCTCGTAAGATATTTCCCCGGCAGGCTCGCCTTCTTCGGGGCGGTCCTCCTGCCCCTGGCCTTTGTCCTTCTGCTTATCCTTATGCCGTATCTGGACAGGGGCGCTAAAGGACGGATGAGGGCCGTTATCGCCGGCGGCTTCCTTCTCCTTCTATTCCTTGTCCTCACCCTTTTACCGGTTTTAGAACTTTGAAAATGAAAATGGGCTCCAAGAATGAAAATTCCGGTTAAAGAAAAGGTGCTTCTTTTGGATTTTCTGCTCGAACAACTGGGCGCATCCAAAACGAAAATAAAACAGCTTTTAAAGCACGGCGCAGTAAAGGTGAACGGCAGGACCGCGAGAACCCTCGATATTATTCTCAGCCCCGGAGAGTTTGTCGAAATAGCCCGCCCCGAACGGAAAAAATCACGAAAAGAACCATCATCTAAGGCAAAAGCCCCTTTCCCGGTCCTTTATGAGGACGATCATTTGATAGCCGCGGAAAAACCGGCGGGGATATTGTCCATCTCAAGCGAGACGGAAAAGATTAACACCTTTTACCGGCTCGTTTCGGATTACGTTAAAAGGACCGGGGGCGAGGGCGCGAGGATATTCATAGTGCACAGGCTGGACCGGGAGGCCTCCGGCGTGATGGTATTCGCAAAAAATAAAGAGGCCAAAGAGGCCCTCCAGAAAAACTGGGATAACGCGGAAAAGCTCTACTATGCTGTTGTCGAGGGGACCCCGGGCAAAGAGGAAGGCGCAATAAAGGGGTTTTTATGCGAGAACAAGGCCCATTATGTATATAAATGCGGGAAAGACGCCCCCGGCGCGCAATTTGCGGTCACGCACTACCGGCTCCTGAAAACCGGAAAAGACTCGTCCCTTTTGGAAGTCCGGCTCGAGACCGGGCGCAAGAACCAGATAAGGGTGCATCTGGCGGAAATCGGCTGCCCGATCCTCGGCGACAAGAAATACGGATCAATGAGAAAAACCCATCTAAGAGGGATACCCCTCCACGCCTGTTCGCTCTCTTTTACCCACCCGGCAACGGGAAAACGAACAACCGTAAAGAGCCCTTTGCCCCCCTCCTTTTCCCGCCTCTTTTGACAACTCTCCATTATTCTGATAAATAGAAAGTAGATTGAGGAAATATCGGAGTAGCCGCAGGCTTTAGCCTGCGTTCATATAGCGCAACCTGAAGGTTGCGGCTACAACATATCGGGTCCTCAAATCAGGAAGCGATATTTGTCGGACAGGCCCCTGGTTAAAAAAATTGGAGGGAGCCATGAAAAAGCTTGTTTTCTTTTTAATCCTTATCGTCTTCTCTTTAAGCGTGTTAGGATGCGCCTCGCTGACCGGCAGGACAGCCGGCGAGATAGTGGACGATTCAACGATAACGACCGCCATAAACGCCAAAATAGTAAAGGACCCGGATCTCCAGTACTTGAAGATTGATGTGGATTCCAAGGCGGGCAACGTCACGCTCTCGGGCTTTGTGTCCAATAAGGCCGCCGAAGACCGCCTTATCCAATACGCCAGGGAAACCAAGGGCGTCAAATCGGTCACGAGCAACCTCAAAATCCAGCCCTGAAAAACCTTCTTTTTAAGTACATGAAAAGGGCGTTCGGATGAACGCCCTTTTCATGTTGCGGATTCCATCCAAAATAAGAAATAATTTCATTATGAGAATAAACTTAGATATAGACGAAACTCTTTTAAAAGAGGCCCTCCGTCTTTCCAAAGCAAACAGCAAAAAAGAGCTTATAAATGAAGCCCTTCGGGAATTCGTTTTATCGAGAAAAAGATTGGACTTGAGAGAGCTTAAGGGGAAAATATCCTTCAGAAAGGATTATAACTATAAAGAACTGAGAGAAAGACGAGTTTGAGCCATTAATGAAAAAGAAAATACCCCGTTTCAAAACGGACGAGGAGGCGCGCAAGTTCTGGGAAACCCACAGTTTCGAGGATTACTATAAGGATACGCGAGAGGCCGACCTGGCGTTCGTAAAAGAACCGAAAAAGACGCGTGGAAAAAGCATCTCGGCGGTTGAGGTCACGAATATTTCAAGCAACGGGGTCTGGCTTTTGGCCGGGGACAGGGAGTTGTTTATGTCTTATGATGATTTCCCCTGGTTTAAGGACGCCCCGGTCGGGAAAATTCTAAAAGTCGAGGAACTGCATAAAGGTCATTTCTACTGGCCGGACCTGGATGTGGACCTCACCATTGAGATTATCGAACACCCGGAAAGATTCCCGCTAAAGGCAAGATAGCCCTCGTTTCTTTGCGTCCAGGCTTGACCCGATGCAGGCGTCAGATTATCGAGCATACGAAAAGATTTCCGTTAAAGACATAATTAGCCCAAAGCCGTATAAAGAAATGAGCACGCCAACAAAATAAGCCAACCCAACCGACCACATTATTCAACTTGGCTACTAATTTAAGTGTCTGAAATTGAGGATCCTCATTACCACTTCCAGTGTTTAAAGAAATTTGCCTTATAGCTAATAGAAGTTGACCCATTGCTACAATTTGCAAAGAAAAAATTATTATTAAAATTCCAATACCAATGCTTAAAATATTCATAGATTCTTCCCTCTTTTGAATTATTCTCTCTCATGAACGATGCTTCTCACAAATAAAATTGACCAAAAAATCGTCTAGACTGGGTAGCCCAAGAGTATACTTAACCTCGTCTCCACAAATAGCAAAAAAGTGACTTTTTATTCCGTTCTGAGAATAGAATTTCAAACGACCCCATTCCTTTTCAAGAGACTTTTCTTTAAACCGACCGTTCTCTTTTCTCTTATACTTAAGCTCGATTATTATAAATGGTTTATTTAGCTCTTCTTTTCGGTATATTGCAATATCCGGATATTTACAAATTTTAGCTCCCAAATAACATTCGCAATGAATAGTTATGTTTTCGCTATATCTCTCGGTAAGGAAATGCCAGATATAGGCTTGTAAATCAGCTTCTGAACGAATTGCCCCTGCTCTATTACGATTAGCGATCTCTTTTTTTAACTTAGCAAAAGGTAAACGAATAAATTTCCGTCGATATACCGGGTCAATGCTTTTTTTAGCCATTTGCGAGAAACCTACCCCATTAAAATTTCCGATTGTATTCTATGCCTCCTACATTCAATCTCGAAGTGCAACAGAAGCAACTTCAAGGGGCGTTTTATAGCCCAGACATTTTCTGGGCCTTGTGTTGATTAATAACTCCACCCTTGCCACCTGCTCATCGGTTATTTTACGGA
>Ga0214473_10002325_pt1 | contig 23395 bp, 24 predicted proteins | sample RVTome_7_FD_203509 | JGI IMG/M metagenome (GOLD analysis project Ga0214473, IMG submission 203509) | Soil microbial communities from uranium-contaminated site in the Upper Colorado River Basin, Wyoming, United States - RVT98D197 | ecosystem: Environmental > Terrestrial > Soil > Contaminated >... | reverse complement strand
CCCCGCCGCCCCCGGCGGGGTGCCGCCGCCCGCGGCCATGGCGCCCGCGGACGAGGTGCTGCTCCTGGAGGCCCTCCTCGTCGCCCCCCCGCCCGCGCCCCCGGACGAGGCGCCGTCTGCCTTGGAACTCCCCGCCCCCGTCGAGCCTCCGGCGGATCCTGCCGCCCCCGCCGGCGCTTTCCCGGACGACACGTGGATCCCCGGCCCGGGCCCCTTCATCCTGGAGGAGTCGCAGGAACTGGATATGGCGCCCGCGGAGGTCGCGCCGCCGACGCCGCCCGAGGGCCCGGGGGTAGACCTGGTGGATGTCGACCTGGCGGCGGCGCCTCCCGCCGAGGAGGAGGCCACCGTCAGCCTGGCGTCGCTGGACGAGGTGGACGTTCTGCCGTCGCCCGGCCCGCCGCCCGAGCCATCGGAACTGTCCCCCCCGCCCGAGGCCGCCGTGCCGCCCCCCCCTCCGCCGCCCGAGCCGCAGCCGGACGTGCCGTCTTCCCCCTGGCGGGTGGCGCCGCTGCCGCCGCCCGGCGTGGCGCCGCCGCCGCCCCTGCCGCCGCGCCGCATCGGGCCCGCCGAGGAGATCGCGATCTTCCGCGTGGCCGAGCCCGCCGACGAGCCGACGCCCGGCGGGTTCGTGGACCTGGGGGCCGAGATCCAGCGGGAGATCGACGCCCCGCCCCGGATCCCCCCCGCCGAGGGCGCGGCGCTGCTGGACGAACTGCTGGACGAGTTTCAGAAGGGCGTCCGGCAGCACCTGGATGCCGAGGATTACGAGACGCACTACAACCTGGGAATTGCCTACCGGGAGATGGACCTCTTCGATGAGGCCATCGAGGAATTCCGCCTGGCCCGCAAGGATTCGACCCGCGCGCTCACGTGCAGCGGCCTGATCGCCCTGTGTCTGCTGGCCAAGGGCCAGGCCCCGGGAGCCATCGAGGAGCTCACCCGGGCGCTGGCGCTCCCGGGTTACACGCCGGAGCAGTACCACGGCCTGCGGTACGACCTGGCCACGGCCTTCGAGGCCGCGGGGCAGGAGGGGCTCGCCCTGGAGCTGCTGGAGGCCCTGGCGGCCAGCCCCCCCCCCTTCCGGGACACCGCCGACCGTCTGGCGGCCCTGCGCCACCGGCAGGGTCGGCCGGGGGAGCCCTCGGAGGCGCCGCCCGCCGCCCCCCCCGGGCCGGCCCCGCCGCCCGCCGCCGAGGCCGAGGACGCCCCGCCCCCGGCGCCGGCGAAGAAGCCGGCGCGTCCCCGGCGCGACAAGATCTCGTTCGTGTAGTTCCTCGGGATCGGCTCCCACCGCGTCCGGCACGGCCCGGGCGCAGGGTGCCGCGGATGGGCGGATCGTCTCACGAGGGCACAAGGGGGGAGAGCCTGTGGGCCATGGCGGGCGGGACGTCGGGCGCGGACGATGAGCTACGAAACGTACTACAATCTGCGGGAGCAGCCCTTCTCCAACACGCCCGACCCTCGCTTCTTTTTCGAGGTACCGCAGCACGCCGATGTCATCACCCGCCTCAGCTACGCCATCAACACCATGAAGGGGTTGGCGGTGCTGGTGGGGGACGTGGGGACGGGCAAGACCACCCTAGCGCGCCGCCTCCTGGAGAGCCTGGACGACGAGCAGTACGAGTCGGCCCTGCTGGTGATCATCCACTCGGCCATCACCCCCGAGTGGTTCCTGCGGAAAATCGCCCTACAGATGGGGATGGCGGACGTGCGGGAGGAGAAGGTGGCGCTCCTCTCGCAGATCTTCGAGCGGCTACTGGAGATCCACCACAGCGGCAAGAAGGCCGTGGTCCTCATCGACGAGGCCAACATGCTCCACCAGCGCGCCATCCTGGAGGAGCTGCGCGGCTTCCTGAACCTGGAGATCCCCGGGAGCAAGCTCATCACCTTCATCCTCTTCGGCCTGCCCGAGCTGGAGGAAAACCTGGCGGCGGACCGGCCGCTGGCGCAGCGCGTGGCGCTCACCTGCCGCCTCAAGTCCTTCACGCCGGAGAACACCACGGCCTACGTGCGGCACCGAATGAAGGTGGCCGGCGGGACGGCGGACCTGTTCTCGGACGCGGTGCTGGAGCGGGTGCACCAGGCCTCCGGGGGGATCCCACGCTGCATCAACACCATGTGCGACAACCTCCTGCTGGAAGGCTTTCTCCAGAAGAAGTCCCAGATCGACCTCCAGCTCGTCGCCGATGTCCTGCGCGATCTCGGCATGCCGCAGTGAGCCGGGGCGGTCCGTCCCGGCGCAGTCAGCCATGCAACGTTCCGGCGTCCTGAACGTCCCCAACACCCTGAGCCTGGCGCGGATCATCCTGGCGCCCTTCCTCATGGTGCTCCTCATTGCGCGGAGCGGGCCCTACACCTACGCGGCCGCCGGCCTCTTCCTGGCGGCCGCCCTCACCGACTGGCTGGACGGGCGGATCGCCCGCACCACGGGCCAGGTGAGCGTGATGGGGCAGCTCCTGGACCCCGTGGCCGACAAGCTGCTCATCACCGCCGCTCTCTTCGCCCTGGTGCAGGTGGGGCGGGTGCCGGCCTGGATGGCGCTGCTCGTGGTGGGGCGCGAGATCGTCGTGACGGGCCTGCGGGCCGTGGCCGCAGCCCAGGGCGTGATCATCGTGGCCAGCGACTTCGGCAAGGCCAAGATGGCCGCGCAGGTGCTGGCGGTGACGCTGCTGATCCTGGGCGGCTCGCCCCTGGTCTGGGCAGCGGGGATCGCGGCGCTGTCCGTGGCCCTGGTGCTGGCCGTGGGATCCGGGGTGGACTACTTCTGGAAGTACCTGGCCCGGGCCCTGGCGGGCCGGGCGGCCGGCCCGCAGGCCGGAGGGAAGGGATGATGCCGCCCGGGGCGGGGGCGCTCCTGACGGCCGCGGCCTTCCTGGCGGGCGCGCTGCCCTTCGGCTACCTGGTGGGGCGGGCCGCCGGGGTGGACGTGCGCCGCGCGGGCAGCGGGAACATCGGCGCGGCGAATCTGGTCCGGACCGTGGGGTGGGCCGCCGGCGTTCTCACGCTGGTCCTGGACGTGGCGAAGGGGGCCCTCCCCGTGGCCGCGGCCCGCTGGGGGGGGGCGCCCCCGGAATGGGTGGCCGCCGTCGCCGGCGCGGCGGTGCTGGGCCACATCTACACCCCGTTCCTGGGATTCCGCGGCGGGAAGGGTGTGGCCACCACGCTGGGCGCGCTGGTCGTGGCGAGCCCGCGGGCGGCGGCGGCGGCCATGGCCGTATGGGTGGCGATGGTGGCGCTGTTCCGGTTCACGTCGCTGGCGGCGCTGGTCTCGGCCGGGCTGCTGCCGGCGTTGGCGTGGTGGCTGGACGGGCGGCCGGCCATGGTGGCCCTGGCCCTGGCCCTGGCCATCCTGGTGCTCTGGCGGCACCGGGCGAACATCGAGCGCCTGCGACGCGGCACGGAGCCGCGGATCGGCCGGCGCGCCGTGGCCGGCGCCCAGCAGGCCTCCCGCTGAGCACGGCATCTCCTCCGGGAATGTCCCTTCTCCTGCCCGGGGCGATCACGTCTTCGAACGTGGACATCGACTGTTCGGCATCCGTCATGCCGGCCGGCCCGGGCCGGTCATCGAATAGGGAACAGGGTTCGGAACCATGGCGCTGATCGTGCAGAAGTTCGGGGGCACCTCGGTGGGCGACGTGCCCCGCATCAGGAATGTGGCCCGGCGCGTGGTGGAGACGCGGCGCGCCGGCCACGACGTAGCGGTGGTGGTTTCGGCCATGGCCGGCGAGACAGACCGGCTCATCGGACTGGCGCACCAGGTGGCCGACGTGCCGGACGAGCGGGAGCTGGACGTGATCGTCGCCACGGGGGAGCAGGTCTCCATCGGGCTCCTGGCGTTGGCGATCCAGGCGCTGGGGCACCCCGCGCGCTCCTTCACCGGGGGCCAGGTGGGCATCGTCACGGACGGGGCCCACACCCGCGCCCGCATCCTGGGGGTGGAGGCGGACCGGGTGCGCCGCGCGCTGGCCGAGGGGGCCGTGGCCATCGTGGCCGGATTCCAGGGCGTCAACGCCGAGGAGGAGGTGACGACCCTGGGGCGCGGCGGGTCCGACCTCACCGCGGTGGCCCTGGCCGCCGCCCTCAAGGCCGACGTCTGCGAGATCTACACCGACGTGGATGGGGTGTATACCGCCGACCCCACCATCGTCCCCGGGGCCCGCAAGCTGTCCCGCATCACCTACGACGAGATGCTGGAGCTGGCCAGCCTGGGGGCCAAGGTGCTGCAGACCCGATCGGTGGAGTACGGGAAGAACTATCAGGTGCCGATCCACGTCCGCTCCAGCTTCAACGCCTCGGAGGGGACGCTGGTGGTGTCGGAGGAGCCCAGCATGGAGCGGGTGGTGGTCTCGGGGGTCACTTACAGCCGGAACGACGCGAAGATTTCGGTGACCCGCCTGGCGGACCGGCCGGGGATCGCCGCCAGGCTCTTCGGCCGCATCGCCGAGGCCGGCATCGTGGTGGACATGATCGTGCAGAACAGCAGCGCCGACGGCGCCAACACCGACATCTCCTTCACGGTCCCCACGTCGGACTTCCGGCGGGCCATGGAGATCACCCGGGCGGTGGCCCCCGAGGTGGGCGCCGCCGACGTCATCGGGGACGACAAGATCGCCAAGGTCTCCATCGTCGGCGTGGGCATGCGGACCCACTCGGGCGTGGCGGCCAGGATGTTCGAGGTGCTGGCGCGGGAGAACGTGAACCTCCAGATGATCAGCACGTCGGAGATCAAGATCTCGTGCGTCATCGAGGCCAAGTATACCGAGCTGGCCGTGCGGGTGCTGCACGACGCCTTCGGGCTGACCGCCGAGCCGGTTCCGGAACGGGCCTGACGCCTGCGTGATCCTGTGGAGCGAACGGCGGAGGGCGAACGGCGGAGGGCGACCGGTGCGGGCTGGGCCGCGCTGGGCCTCGCCGCCCTGCTGGCGGCGTGGTCGGCGGCGCCCCTGCTGCGGCCCGGCGGCCCGGACCTGGCGGGCTTCCGGCCGCGGGCGGAGGAGGTGGGCCGCGCCGCCGCCGGCTCGGGCGGCAGCACCGAGGCTCCCCGCCGGCCGCCCAAGGCCAGGGCGCTTCCGGCGGGGCCCCTGGACCTGAATCGGGCCACGGCGGCTGAGCTGGCCGCGCTCCCCGGCATCGGGCCGGTGACGGCGGCCCGGATCGTGGAGTACCGCCGGGCCATGGGCCCGTTCCCGCGCGCGGAGGCCCTCCGCGGCGTGCCCGGCATCGGGCCCAGGCGGTTCGAGCGGATCGCGCCCCACGTCACCGTGTCCGCCGGCCCCCGGGCGGGGGACGCGGAGTCCACCGGAAGAGACGAGACGACGGACCCATGAGCTACCAGGTCAAGCTGGAGACGTTCGAGGGACCCCTGGACCTCCTGCTGCACCTCATCCGGGAAAACCGGATGAACGTCCTGGACATCCCCCTGGCCGTTGTCACCCAGCAGTATCTGGAATACATCAAGCTCATGGAGGAGCTCGACCTGGGAGTGGCCGGGGAGTTCCTGGTGATGGCGGCCACGCTGGTGCACATGAAGTCCCGGATGCTCCTGCCCCCCGACGAGACGCCCGAGGGGGAGGAACCGCCCGAGGACCCGCGCACCGAACTGGTGGACCGGCTGCTGGAGTACCAGCGGTTCAAGGAGGTGGCGGCCGATCTGGCGGCGCGCGAGGCCGAGCAGGGCCTGCGCTACACCCGCGGCGGCCCGCCCCTGGTGGGGGAGGTGGAGGGGCCCCTCAGCCTGGGCCTCTTCGAGCTGCTGGCGGCCTTCCGGCGCGTCCTGCAGCGGGCCGAGGGAGGGGCGGTGCTGGAGATCACGCGCGAGACGCTGGACGTGGGCCAGCGCCTCCTGCGGATCCTGGACCGGCTCAACGCCGAGAGCCCGCTGGCCTTCACCGCCCTCTTCGAGGGGCAGCGCACGCGGGCGGAGCTGATCGTGACCTTCCTGGCGCTGCTGGAGATCCTGCGGCGCGGCCTGGCCTCGGCGCGCCAGGCGGAGCACCTCGGCGAGATCATGGTTTACCGGGCCCTGGCCCCCGCCGCCCCCGAGGCGGTGGAGGCCGCCGTGCGCGAGGTGTCGTCCGCCCCTTCGTAACCGCAAGCCTGGTGCGCCGTGCCGGAGACGGCGCAAGGTGACCGATGGACCCCGAGAGCCCGCAGGAACCGATGCTCGCGCAGCCGGAGGCCCTGGCCATCCTGGAGGCCCTCCTCTTCGTGGCCGACGAGCCGCTGCCCCTGGACCAGATCGCCGGCATCTTCGGCGATCGCACGCCGGACGAGGTGCGGTGCCTCGTGGAGGCGCTGAACGGGCGCTACACGGGGGAGGCCAGCGGGCTCCAGGTGCAGGAGATGGCCGGCGGCCTGCGCCTCACCACGCGGCCCGACCTCGCGTCCTGGGTGCAGAAGCTCAATCGCGTGCGCCCGGCGCGCCTGAGCCGGGCCGCCCTGGAGACCCTGGCCGTCATCGCCTACCGTCAGCCCCTCACCAAGGCCGAGGTGGAGGGGGTGCGCGGCGTCTCGGCCGACGGCGTGCTGCGCACCCTGCTGGAGCGCGACCTGATCCGCATCGTGGGCCGCAAGCCCGAGGCCGGCCGCCCCATCCTCTACGGCACCGCCCGCACCTTCCTGGAGCACTTCGGCTTCAAGGACCTCACCGACCTTCCCACGCTGCGCGAGATCGAGGATCTGCTGGCCGAGAGCGAGGCCCGCCGGGGCACCGCGGACGTCGCCCCGGCCTCCGACGATTCGACCTCCCCCGACAGGGAATCCGAGGAACCCCTCGTCAGCGAGGCGTCCGAATCCCCCGACCCCCCAACCCCTCATGCCTCCTAGCGCAGGGCCGCCCCGGCCCGAGCGCGGCGAGCGCCTCCAGCGCTTCCTGGCCCGGGCCGGCTTCGGCTCCCGCCGATCCTGCGAGCGGCTCATCGTGGAGGGCCGCGTCGTCGTGAACGGGGCCGTGGCGCGCGTGCTGGGCACCACGGTGGATCCGGCGCGGGATACGGTGCGGGTGGACGGCCGGGTCGTCCACGCCCAGCGCACCGTCACCCTGATGCTCCACAAGCCCGCCGGCACCGTCACCACCCTGAAGGATCCCGAGGGCCGGCGCCTCGTCACGGACCTCCTGCCTCCCGGCCTGCCGCGCCTCTATCCCGTCGGCCGCCTGGACTTCTGGACCGAGGGCCTGCTGCTCCTCACCAACGACGGCGACCTGGCCCTGCGCCTCAGCCACCCCCGCTACGGCGTGCCCAAGGTGTACCAGGTCAAGGTGAAGGGCGTCCCGCCCCGCGAGGCGCTGGACCGCCTGGTGGCCGGCGTCCGCTCGCAGGGCGAGCCGCTGCGCGCCCTGCGCGCGCGGATGCAGCGGGTCCTGGAAAAAAACGCCATCCTCGAGGTGACGGTCACCGAGGGGAAGCACCACCACGTCCGCCGCCTCTGCGAGGAGATCGGCCACCCCGCCCTGCGCATTCTGCGCGTCGCCCTGGGTCCCCTGCGCCTGGGCCACCTCCCCCGCGGCGCCTCCCGCCCCCTCACCGACGCCGAGCAGCAGGCCCTCCGAGATCTCGTGGCGGGCCGAGTGGCGCGCCCACCGCGCCCGGCGGGCTCCGGGCCCGCCACGCCGGCGCGTCCTCCCGTTGCCCCCGGCGGCAGCGGTCGCGAGGAAAGGCGACCGAGGCCGGCTCGTCGAGGGTAGGTTTCCTTCCACCCCGATCTTCCCCGAATTGCACCCCCCAAGCCCAGGTCTTGTCTCACGCCCATGAGCGGTTCCCTTCCGGCCCAATGAGATCCCCGACCCATGGCGTGGACTATTTCAGAATCAATAGTTATTGGACAAGCCTCAAGTGAAATCTCCCTCTCTGTTGCCCTGATATCCAGATCTCGGTTTTGATTTTTCTTTGATAGGCATTATAATGCCAAAAGGGTCATGATCTTGAAGACCTTGGAGGATGGATCGTGAAGGTGCGAACGATGGTTTACTTGGAGCCCGGGCAGCATCGGGCGCTGAAGGCGGAAGCCAAGCGGCTTGGCATTTCCCTGGCAGAGCTCATGCGCCGGGTTGTGAGTGAGCACCTTCAAGGACAGGATGTCTTGCCGCCGGTACCCAAGAGCGTCTACTTGAAAATCGTCGCCCTCGGGTCCGGCGGACCCGAGGACGTCTCGGAGCGACACGATTACTACCTGGGAGAGGCCCTTCGCCGTGAGCATGCTGGTTGATTCCGGGGCGTGGTATGCCGTCGCCAACGCCGCCGACCGTCATCACAAGAGGGCGAAGGGGTTTTACGGAGAACATATCGGTGGGACACCCTTCGTCACTACCGACCTTGTCGTCGCAGAGACCATGGCTCTCCTCACGGCACACCTTGGACGGCCGGCCGCCATCCAGTTCTGGGGATCGGTGCGCGAGGCACGCATACCGGTGTTGACCATGGAGGCGACCGACCTCGAGGCGGCCTGGCACATCGCGCACGCCTATCCGGATCAAGACTTCAGCTTCGTCGACTGCACGAGCTTCGCCGTTATGGAGCGGCTGAGCATTCACGACGCCTTTTCCTTCGACGCGCATTTCCTCTTCTTCCGGTTCGGCCCGGGCCGAAGGCGGCCCTTCCGGCGATTCCCGGAATCGTAGAGGTGTGTCCGTCGGACACCTTGCTTTCGCGGTGTTGGGTCGGCTATAGTCGGCTCTTATGAGCGATGTGGACGAGCGGATCGCGGCCCTCCGGCGGCGGATCGACGATGCGGACTCCCGGATCCTCGAACTGCTGAACCTGCGGGCTGAGATCGTCATCGAGGTCGGCAAGGCCAAGGCGGCGCAGCACCTGGACTTCCACGTTCCCCAGCGGGAGGAGCAGATCCACGCCCGCCTGGCGGCCGCCAACCGGGGGCCGTTCCCCACCGCGGCCCTCCGGCCCGTCTATCGGGAGATCCTCTCGGCCTGCCTCTCGCTGGAGCGCCCCCTCCGGGTGGCCTACTTCGGCCCCAGGGCCACCTTCACCCACCAGGCCTGCATGAAGCAGTTCGGCCTCTCGGCCGAATACCTCCCGGCCCGTACCATCCCCGACGTGTTCGGCGAGGTGGAGAAGGGCCGGGCGGACTACGGTGTGGTGCCCATCGAGAGCACCACCGAGGGCATCGTCACCCACACCCTGGACATGTTCGCCGCCTCGGAGCTGACCATCTGCGGGGAGATCATCCTGGAGATCTCCCACAACCTGCTCTCGCGCGGCGGCGACCTGGGGGCCGTGCGCGCCATCTACTCGCACCCCCAGGCCATCGCCCAGTCGCGCCGCTGGGTGGCGGAGCACCTGCCCGACGTCCCGGTGCTGGAGGCCACCTCCACGGCCGCCGCCGCCGAGAAGGCGGCCGAGGACCCGTCGGCGGCCGCCATCGCCTCCGAGATGGCGGCGGACATCTATGGCCTGCAGTTCGTGGCCCGGCGCATCGAGGACCACGCGGGCTCGTACACGCGGTTCCTGGTGATCGGGCGGGCGCCGGCCCCCCTCACGGACCACGACAAGACGTCCCTCATGGTCTCCATCCAGGACAAGGTGGGGGGGCTCTACCGGATGCTCAAGCCCTTTGCCGACCACGGGATCAACCTGACCAAGATCGAGTCCCGCCCCTCCAAGCGCCGCCTGGGGGAGTACGTCTTCTACCTGGATGTCGAGGGAAACATCGCCGAGCCCCGCGTGCAGCGGGCGCTGGAGGCCCTGCGCAACGAGAGCCTCATGGTGAAGAGCCTGGGCTCCTATCCCCGAGGAGAACCGGCGTGACGCGCGATCCGGAGGCGCTGGCCTCGCCCTACGTGAAAGGCCTGATCCCCTACAGCCCGGGCAAGCCGGTGGAGGAGGTGGAGCGCGAGCTGGGCGTGCCGGACGCGGTCAAGCTGGCGTCCAACGAGAACCCGCTGGGCCCCTCGCCCAGGGCGGTGGACGCCATCGCCGCCGCCCTGAAGAACCTGCACCGCTATCCGGACGGCGGGGGGTACTACCTGAAGGCGCGCCTGGCGCAGAAGTTCGGCCTGACGCCGGAGCACTTCATCCTGGGCAACGGCACCAACGAGCTGCTGGAGCTGGCGGCCCGCGTCTTCCTGAACCCGCGGGACGAGGCCATCTACGCCCATCCGTCCTTCGTGGTGTACGACATGGTGGCGCAGGTCACGGGCGCGCGGAAGCTGCGCATCCCCCTGAAGGACTACGTCCACGACCTGGATGCCATGGCCGCCGCCGTCTCGCCGCGCACCAAGGTGCTCTTCGTGGCCAACCCCAACAACCCCACCGGGACCTGCGTGGTCCCGGCGGATCTGGCGCGGTTCATGGACCGCATCCCCCCGGACGTGATCGTGATCTTCGACGAGGCCTACTACGAGTACCTGCCGCCAGACGTGCAGCCGGACACGGTCCGGTACGTGCGCGAGGGCCGCCCGGCCGTGGTCCTGCGGACCTTCTCGAAGATCTACGGCCTGGCCGGCCTGCGGATCGGGTACGGGATCACCACGCCGGCCATGAACGAGGTCCTCAACCGGGTGCGCCAGCCCTTCAACACCAACGACCTGGCGCAACGCGGCGCCCTGGCCGCTCTGGACGACGACGAGCACGTGGAACGGTGCCGGCTGATGAACGAGGAAGGGAAACAATTCCTGGCGGCGGAGCTGCCGCCGCTGGGGGTGCGGGTCGTCCCCACGGGGGCCAACTTCTTCCTGGTGGATGTGGGCCGGAGCGGCCCGGCGGTGGCCGACGCGCTGCTGCGCAGGGGGGTCATCGTGCGCGCGGTGCACTGGGCCGGGCTGCCCACGCACCTGCGCATCACCATCGGCACCCCCACAGAGAACCGAAAACTGCTGGCGGCCCTCCGCGAGGCGCTGTTCGCGATCCCGGCGTCGCCCGGGGGCGGTGTGCGGGGATGATGGGCCCGGCCCCCGCCGGCCCCCTGGTCCGCCGACTGGTGGTGGTGGGGGCCGGCCTCATCGGGGGCAGCCTCTGCGCGGCGGCGCGCGCCCGTGGCCTGGCGGCGCGCGTGGTGGCCGTGGATCGGGAAGAGGCCGTGCGGGCCGAGGCGGCGCGGCTGGGCCTGGCCGACGAGGTGACGGGCGATCCCGCAGCGGCGCGGGACGCCGACCTGGTGGTGCTGGCCGTGCCGGTGGGGCTCCTGGCCGCCGCCGCCGCCGCCGTGGCCCCCCACGTGGACGAGCGCGCCGTGGTCACGGACGTGGGGAGCGTCAAGGAGGCCGTACTGGCCGCCGTGCCGCCGGCCCTGCTCCACCCGGAACGGTTCGTCCCCGGGCACCCCATCGCCGGCCGCGAGCGGTCGGGCCCCGGGGCGGCGGACGCCGACCTCTTCGAGGGCGCCCTGGTGATCCTCACGCCGCCGCCCCGCACGGACCCGGCCTGCGTCACCGCCGTGCGCGCCCTCTGGGCGGCGGCCGGCGCGCGCGTGCTGACCATGGAGGCTGCCGAGCACGACCGGATCTTCGCCGCCGTGAGCCACGTCCCCCACGTGGTGGCCTACGCCCTGGTGGGGGCCCTCCTGGACCTGGAGGCGGAGCAGGGGCCCCTGGTGCGCTACAGCGCCGGCGGCCTGCGCGACTTCACGCGCATCGCGGCCAGCGACCCCACCATGTGGCGGGATATCTGCCTGGCCAACCGCGAGCCCATCCTCAAGGCGCTGGCCCGCGTGCGGGACGTCCTGGGCCGCCTGGAGGTCCAGATCGCGGCCGGCGACGGGGACGGCCTCTTCGCGGCCTTCGCCCGCGCGCGGGAGGTGCGCAGGGGGATGCCATCGTGAGGGCGACGCGGCATCCATCCCGCCCCGCGCCGGCGCGCGGGGCGGCGGGCCACGAGACGGCCCTGCTGGTGGGCCTCCGCCGGTCGCGCCAGCCGCGCTGGGAGGCGGAGGATTCGCTGGAGGAACTGGCCCAGCTCGCCCGGTCGGCCGGGGCCCGGGTGCAGGGGGCGGTGCTCCAGGTACGCCCGGCGCCGGACCCGGGCACGTGCATCGGCCGGGGCAAGGCCCAGGAGTTGGCCGCCGGCGGCGTGGGCGGCGTCGACGTGGTGATCTTCGACGTGGAGCTCACCGGTTCGCAGCAACGCAACTTGGAGAAGGTGCTCCAGCGGAAGGTGGTGGATCGCGCCGGGCTGATCCTGGACATCTTCGCCCAGCGCGCCCGCACGCGCGAGGCCAAGCTGCAGGTGGAGCTGGCCCAGATGAACTACATGCTGCCGCGCCTGGTGGGGGGCTGGACGCACCTGGAGCGCCTGGGCGGCGGCATCGGCACCCGGGGGCCCGGCGAGACCCAGCTCGAGTCGGACCGCCGCGTGATCCGCAAGCGGATCACCAAGATCCGGGGCGACCTGGAGCGCGTGCGCCGCCACCGGGCCGTGCTGCGGCGTCCGCGCCAGAAGGTGCCGGTGCCGGTGGTGGCCCTGGTGGGATATACCAACGCCGGCAAGTCCTCCCTCCTGAACGCGCTGACGCGGGCCGGCGTCTATGTCGCCGACCAGCTCTTCGCCACCCTGGACCCGACGCTGCGGCGCGTGACCCTGCCCCACGGCCGGCCGGTCCTCCTCTCGGACACCGTGGGCTTCATCCGCAAGCTCCCGCACCAACTGGTAGAGGCCTTCAAGGCGACCCTGGAAGAGGTGGTGGCGGCGGACCTGATCGTGCACGTGGTGGACGTGAGCCACCCGGCTATGGCGCAGCAGATGGAGGCGGTGGAGGCGGTGCTGGCCGAACTGGGCGTGACGCGGGCCCCGCGCATCGAGGCCTACAACAAGGTGGACCGCCTGCCGGCCCCACCCCCGTGGGCGGACGGGGAGCGCAAGGTGGCCGTCTCGGCCAAGACCGGCTTCGGCCTGCCGGACCTGGTCAAGGCCATCGCCCGCGCCCTCGAGCGCGCGGGCGATGGCCTTGACCAATGACCAATGAACCAATGACCAATGGTTGTGGCGCGGCCTGCCGGCCGCGCGTCTATGTTGCCTATCTCGTTGATTGGCCGGTGGCGGATCGAATGATGCCGCTCAGGATCCGGACGAGCTCCGAGCTTTCCTGGATCATGGTGCCCACCTCGGGATCTTCGAGGAGGGGGACGGCCTGGCTGATCGACAGCCAGTACCGGACTTCGCGCGCTTCCTTGCGGGAAATGCGAACTCCGTTGACGAGGTCGCGTTTCGAGACGGCCGCGTCAGCCTCCTGCATGTTAGACCCGATGGAGGTTCCCGCCCGAATGATCTGCCGGGCGATCTCGGTGCCGGCCACCGTGGGAGGGAGTCTGTTTGCCAATCGAACCGTCCGCACACCGAATTGGAAGGTCCGATCCTTGATATCGAAGGGTACGCCACCGGCGGATGCCCCCGGCTTTTTCTGCATGGCGCTCCTCCCGCGACGGGTCGTGACGCCGAATTCGGTGCCTCTAACTCTATCAGATTCAAAGTCGGAAAGTACCGCAATTGGTCATTGGTCATTGGTCATTGGTCATTGGAGGCAGCGGTGTTGACGCTGCCGAACTGGCTCACCATCCTGCGCATCCTGGTGACGCCCTTCTTCGTCATCCTGCTCCTCTACCGCTACGTGGGGGCGGCCCTGGCCGTTCTCGCCCTGGCCGCGCTCACGGACATGCTGGACGGCTTCGTCGCACGGTCGTGGGGGCAGAAGTCGGACCTGGGGATGATCCTGGATCCGGTGGCGGACAAGCTCCTGGCCACCGCCGCCTTCGTCAGCCTCACCATCCTGGACGCCATGCCCCGCTGGATCACCATCCTCGTCGTGAGCCGGGACGTGTTCCTCATCGGCGGCTCGCTGATGCTGTTCATGTTCGCCGGCAAGATCACCATGGTCCCCTCGCTGCTGGGGAAGGCCACCACGGTGCTGCAGATCACCACCATCCTGTGGACCATGGTCCTGAACCTGGGGGCCGTGGGGGCGCGGGCGCCGTTCCCCCTCCACGTGCTGACGGTGGCGGCCACCATGCTCTCCGGCCTGGATTACGTGGTGCGCGGCGCCCGCCGCCTGGGCGACACGTGATGTATTCCCGGCGGGTTAACGCCCACCCGGACGTAGGATGGAACGCATGGCGAATGCCGCAACGGCACTGATGATCGAGGGGGTGGTCCCGGAGAGCCCGGCCCATCGCGCCGGCCTCCGCCCGGGCGACCGGCTCCTGGCCATCAACGGCGCGCCCGTGCCGGATGCGCTCGCCTACCGTTTCCACGCCGCGGGCGAGACGCTGGAGGTCGCCTGGCAGGACGGGGCGGGCCTGGCGCGACGGGCCCGGGTGGCCAAGTCCTGGGACGAGGACCTGGGCCTCGAGGTGCCCGCCCTGGGCATGCGGGCGTGCAACAACAAGTGCGCCTTCTGCTTCGCCCACCAGAACCCGCAGGGCGCGCGCCGCGCCCTCAACTTCAAGGACGACGACTACCGGCACTCCTTCCTGCACGGCAACTTCGCCACCCTCACGAACCTCACCGAGGCCGACGCGCGGCGGATCGTGACGGAGCGCCTGAGCCCCCTCTACGTCTCCGTCCACGCCACCGAGCGGGCCCTCCGCAACCAGATCCTCGGCAATCCGCGGGCGCCCGACATCCTGGAGCAGATCGCCTTCTTCGCCGAGGGGCGGATCGCGCTGCACTGCCAGGTGGTGCTGTGCCCCGGGTGGAACGACGGCCCGCACCTGGAGCGCACGCTGGCGGACCTGGAGAAGTTCCGCCCGTGGGTGGCCTCGGTGGCCCTGGTGCCGGTGGGACTCACCGGCCATCGGGAGCGCCTCCCCCGGATCGTGCCGCCGGACGCGTCCTACGCCGCCGGCCTCCTGGATCGGGCCGCCGCGTGGCAGCGGGACTACCGCCGCCGCCTGGGCACGCGGTTCGTCTTTCCCTCCGACGAATTCTACCTGCTGGCGGGCCGTCCCTTCCCGGGCGCGCGCGCCTACGAGGGCTTCCCGCAGTACGACAACGGGGTGGGGAACTGTCGCCGCTTCCTGGACGACGCCGCCCGCCTCGCCCGCCGCCTCCCGGCGGCCCTGCCGGGGCGGGGCCCGCGCCGCGTCGTGGCCGTCACGGGCCGCCTGGCGGCCCCCGTGCTCTGCAAGGCCGTGGAGCGCCTCAACCAGGTGGCGGGGCTTGATGTGGACCTGGTCCCCGCGCCCAGCGTGTACTTCGGCGGCACGGTGGGTGCCGCGGGCCTGATGGCGGGCCGGGACATCCTGGAGGCGCTGCGGGACCGCGCCGACGGGGCCCACGAGATCCTGATCCCCGCCATCGCCGCCCGGAACGACAGCGAGCTGTTCCTGGACGACCTCACCCTGTCCGACCTCAACGCGGATCCGGCCGTGGCGGGGCGCGCGCGCTTCGCGCTCCCCACGGCCGCCGGCCTCGCCGGCGCCGCCCTCGGCACCCTGGGCGCGCAGCGGGGGACCGGTTGGTAACCCTGAGAGCGTTCGGCTGTTCGAAAGTTCGGACGTTCGGGCGTTCCCCGAGAACTGGACGGAGAGGGCCCTCCACTTCTCGGGGAAGTCGGATCTTTGGGACTCCCGAACGTCCGAACGCCCGAACGTCCGAACGCCTTGACTCGGTGAACTGATGGCTGAAGCCTCAGTGTCCAGGTTGCCGGTGATCGCCATCATCGGGCGGCCCAACGTGGGCAAGTCCACCCTCTTCAACCGCCTGGTGGGGGGCCGGCGGGCCATCGTGGACAACATGCCGGGGGTCACGCGGGACCGGATCACCGGGGAGTGCGAGTGGCGGGGCCGCCAGTACACGGTGGTGGACACGGGAGGGCTCGACCCCGAGGCGGAGGGGGGCCTCCTGGCCCAGGTGAAGGCGCAGGTCTACGCGGCCCTCCGCGGGTGCGACGTGGCGGTCCTGGTGGTGGACGCCCTGCAGGGGCTCACGCCGGCCGACGCCGAGGTGGCGCGCCTGCTGCACCGCCAGGCAAAGGCCCCCCTGGTGCTGGCCGTGAACAAGGTGGACACGGACCGCGCGGGCCCGCTGGCGGCCGACTTCGCATCGCTGGGCATCGATCCCAGCATCCCCGTGGCGGCGGAGTCCGGCCGGGGAGTGGATGACCTGCTGGATCACATCGCGGCGCTGGTGCCCCTGGGCCCGGAGACGCCGGCCGCGGAGCCGGGCACCACGGTGGCCATCGTAGGCCGTCCCAACGTGGGCAAGTCGTCCCTGCTCAACCGGCTCCTGGGCGAGGAGCGCGTGGTGGTGAGCCCGGAACCGGGCACCACCCGCGACGCGGTGGACACCCCGCTGATGGTCGGCGGGCGCCCCTTCACGTTGATCGACACGGCCGGGATCCGGGCCCGGGGGAAACTCACCCTCTCCCTGGAACGGGCGGCCGTGGCCCGATCGGTGCGGGCCATGGAGCGGGCCGACGTGGCCCTGATCCTGCTGGACGCCGCCGAGGGGATCACCGCCCAGGACACCAAGATCGCGGGCACCGCCCAGGACGCCGGCTGCGGGGCCATCCTGGTGGTGAACAAGTGGGACCTGGCCCCGCCCGACGCCGGCGAGCGGGAGGCGCGGGTCGCCGCCATCCGCGAGCGCCTCAAGTACCTGGACTACGCGCCCCTGGTCACCGTGTCGGCGCTGACGGGCCTCCGGGTGCTGGGCCTGTTCGAGACGGTGGAGCAGGTGGCGGCGCAGCGGGCCCGGCGCATCCCCACGCCCGAGCTGAACGAGTTCTTCCGCAAGGCCGTGGACCGCCGCCCGCCCCCCGCGGCGCGCGGCCGGGCCGTGAAGATCCGCTACGCCACGCAGGCCGGCGTGAGGCCGCCCACCTTCGTCCTCTTCACCAACGCGGACGAGCTGCACTTCTCGTATCAGCGCTACCTGGTGAACTGCCTGCGCGAGGCCTACGGTTTTGCCGGCAGTCCCATCCGGCTGGTGGTGCGGCGGGGCAGCGGCCGGCCCCCCAGGGCAGGATAGGCGGGCCGTGGCCCGGTGGCGGCGGCGTCTGGCCTGGTGGGCCAGGCAGAACCGGGTGGGGTTGTGGGTGACCCTGCTCGTGGCCCTGGCGGTCCTGGCCTACGCCGTGACGTCTTTCACCGACGCGGCCCGCCGCTACGGGCCCGCCGGCTACGAACCCAAGGACATGGACCGGCAGCGGCTCCTGGAGCGGGAGCAGGGCGGGGGAAAGTGAGCGAAGCGGGTGAGGGGCGGGAGGGCGTGCGGGCGGTGCGCGAGGCCATCGAGGGGCAGGAGCGCGAGCGGCTCTCCCCGCTCGCGCAACGGGCGGCCGACACCAAGGGGCGGCAGATGCCCGAGTCCGAGTGTCCCGTGCGCACGGCCTTCCAGCGCGACCGCGACCGGGTGTTGCATTCCAAGGCCTTCCGTCGCCTCACCCACAAGACGCAGGTCTTCCTGGCCCCCGCCGGCGACCACTACCGGACGCGTCTCACCCATACCCTGGAGGTGGCCCAGATCGCCCGCACCATCGCCCGCGCCCTGCGCCTCAACGAGGACCTCACCGAGGCCATCGCCCTGGCCCATGACCTGGGGCACACTCCCTTCGGGCACGCCGGCGAGGCGGTGCTGGACCGGCTGGTCCCCGGCGGCTTCCGTCACTACGAGCAGAGCCTCCGCGTGGTGGAACGGCTGGAGCGGGACGGCCGCGGGCTGAACCTCACCGCCGAGGTCCGCGACGGCATCGTGAAGCACTCCAAGGGACGGGACGGGGACCTGCTGCTCCCCGAGGCGGGGGGGCCGGCCACCCTGGAGGGGAGGATCCTCCGCGTGGCGGACGTCGTCGCCTACGTGAACCACGATATCGACGATGCCGTGCGGGGGGGCATGCTGCGGGAAGGGGACCTCCCCGACCGGTTCACCCGCGTGGTGGGACATTCCCGCACGGAGCGGATCGGTGCCATGGTCCGCAGCGTCATCGCCGAGAGCCTCGACCAGCCCCGCATCGCCATCGGCCCGGAGGTGGCGGCCGCCGTCCTGGGGCTCCGCGAGTTCCTCTTCGAGCGGGTCTATTTCAACCCCGAGAGCCGCCGCGAGTTCGACAAGGCCACCCACATCGTGGAGGCATTGTTCCGCCACTTCACCGCGCATCCCGAGGAGATCCCGCCCGAGATCCTGGCCGTCGGCGACCCCGGCGACCCCACCCGGGCCGCCTGCGATTTCCTGGCCGGCATGACCGACCGGTACGCCCTGGCCACCTACGAGCGCCTGTTCCTGCCCAAACCCTGGGCCGTCCTCTAGACACGACACACGTTCGAATGTTCGAACGTTCGACCGTTCCTCGGATCCAAAGGGTGAGCTTCCAGACGGAATACCGATCGCGCTGTGTGAACGCCCGAACATTCGAACTTTCGAACGGTCGAACGCTTTTTCACAAGATGCTGGCCGCTGATGGCTGAGAGCTACCAGGTGATCGTGATCGGGGGCGGCGTGGCCGGGCTGGCCGCGGCCGCGCTGGCGGCGCGGCGGGGTCTGCGCCCGCTGGTGCTGGAACAGGGCGAGGCGCCCGGGGGGGCGTGCGCCACGGTGGCCCGGGAGCGGTACCGGTTCGACGCCGGGGCCGGCCTGCTGTGGGGGTTCGAGGAGGGGGGAGGCGCCCGCCGCGTGCTGGAAGAGGTCGGCGCCCCGGTGGAGTCGCTTCCCCTGGACCCTGGGTTCCAGGTGGCGCTGCCGCGGTACCGGATCGGCTTCCACCGGAACGACGAGCGCTTCTGGCGCGAGGTCCGGCGGGAATTCCCCGATGGGCACGGGGCGGTGCGGGCCTTCTACGCCGAGGTGCAGGCGCTGGACGCCGCCCTGCGGGGCCTGGACCTGGGCCCGCACGACCTGCCGCCCCGCACGCCCTGGCACCGGTTCCAGCACTGGCGGCGGCGGAGCAAGGAGGAGGCGGACGTCCAGGCGCGGGCGAAGGAACCGCTGGCCGATCAGGAAACCTGGCGGGCGCTCCCGCCGGAGATGCGGCGGGCGCTGGGCCTGATCCTGCGGCACCTGGGGCACGCGGATGTCGCGACTCCCCTCCTCCCGGCGGCCACCATCCTGGGTTTTACCCGGGGTGGGTTCAGCGCCCTGCGGGGCGGCCTGGGGACGCTGGCGGCCGCCCTGGCGCGCGCGGTGGAGCGGCACGGCGGCGCGGTGCGGACGCGGGCCAGGGTCGCCGAGGTCGTCCTGCGCGGCCGGCGGGCGGCCGGCGCGCGCATGGCCGACGGGACGGTGCTGGAGGCACCGGCCATCGTGGCGGCCGTGGCGCCGGCCGTGCTGGGCGACTTCCTGGGCGCCGAGCGCGGCCGCGCCTTCCCCGAGGGCCTTCCCGCGCCGGAGACCGCCGCGCTCACCCTGTACCTGGGCGTGGACGGGGCCATCCTGCCCAGCGAGATGGGATCGCACGTGCTGCTGGGCCTCGACGAGGCGCTGGAGCCGGGCGGCATCGAGACACTGTCGGTGAACGTGTCGCCCCCATGGGACGGTGGCCGGGCGCCGCAGGGGCGCCGCGCCCTCACCGTGACCGCCCTCCTCCCCCTGGACGGCGGCCTGCCGCCCGGGACCGACTGGGTCCGGGTCGGGGAAGCCGTCCTGACCGCCCTGGAGGACTTCATCCCCGGCCTCCGGGGCCGGATGGATCACTGCGAGTTCCGCACGCCCGCCGCCTGGCAGGAGCAGAACGGGCGCCCCCACGGCGCCGCCGGCTACGCCCAGGGCTCCCTGCCGACGTTCCTCGGCTGGCAGGGATTCCCCCACGCCACGCCCATCGGCGGCCTCTTCGTGGCCGGCGACTGGACATTCCCCGGATGCGGCGTGGCCGCCGTGCTCGAAGGCGCGCGCCGCGCCGCCGACCTGGTGCCGACATCGTGCCGCTGAGGGCGGGGGTTCATCCCCGCCCGATCGGAACGCATGCTGGTCCCCGTCACGTCTGGCTGTCCGAGCGATGGAGCGGAGAATCCACAGGTGGGATGTGACGGTTCAGGAGGCCCGGGCGATCCAGCAGCGGCTGCGCGCCCGCGTGGATCGGCGGGACCGGATCGGCCGCGTTCGTTGGGTGGCCGGCGCGGACGTGGCGTTCGGGGACGGCAAGGCGTTTGCCGCCGTCCTGGCCTTTTCGTTTCCTGATCTTCGCCTGGTGGAGACCGCCCACGCCGTGGCGCCGCTGGCCTTTCCCTACGTGCCGGGCCTCCTGACCTTTCGCGAGGGGCCTGCGCTCCTCAAGGCGTTCGGCGCCCTCCGCACGCGGCCGGACCTCGTCCTCTTCGACGGGCAGGGGGTGGCCCACCCGGCCGGCTTCGGCCTCGCCAGCCACATGGGCGTGCTCCTCGACCGTCCCTCGATCGGCTGCGCCAAGTCCGTGCTCGTGGGCGAGTGGGATGCCGACGCGCTCGGGCCGTGGCGGGGGGCGTGGGTGCCTCTCGTCTTCAAAGGGAAGCGGGTAGGGGCCGCGGTTCGAACGCGCGAGACCACCAAGCCGATCTTCGTGTCGGTGGGGCATCGGGTGAGCCCGCGCAGCGCCATCCGCCTGGCTCTGGCCTGCTACGCCGGCTACCGCATCCCCGAACCCACCCGCCAGGCCGATATCGCCGTCGCCCGCCTGAAGCGCGAATCGGGCTCGGCATAACAGGGAGGATTTCATGGGAGAGCCGAAGGGGGATCTCGTGTTTGCGGCGAAGCGCCTGGAGGACTTCATCGGCGCGGCGCTGGTGGCGCTGGGGCTGCCGGAGGGGGACGCGCGGACGTGCGGGGTGCGCATGACCGAGGCGGACCTGCGCGGCGTGGATACGCATGGGGCTTTTCGGCTGCCGCATTACTGCCGGCGCATCCGGGCGGGGGGGTTCAACCTGAAGCCGGCCGTGCGGGCGGTGCGGGAGAAGGCGGTGACGGCGCTGGTGGACGGGGACAACGGGATGGGACACGTGGTGATGACCTTCGCCACCGAACTGGCCATCCGTAAGGCGTCCGAGGCCGGGCTGGCGTGGGTGGGTGTGGTCAACAGTAACCACGCCGGGCCGGCCGCCGTCTATTCCACGATGCCCCTGGCGCAGGACATGATCGGGATCTACATGACGGTGGCCAACGCCAACCACATGGCGCCGTGGGGCGGGGTGGAGCTGATCCTGGGGACGAATCCCATCTCCTTCGCCATCCCGGCGGGGGAGGAACCGCCCATCGCCCTGGACATGGCGACCACGGTGTCATCCTACGGGAAGATCAAGCTGGCGGCGCAGAAGGGCGAGTCCATCCCGGTGGGGTGGATGGTAGATCAGAAGGGGCAGCCCATCACGGACCCCAGGCGATCCGACGAGGGGTTCCTGCTGCCCATCGGCGGCTACAAGGGGTACGGGCTCAACGTGGTGATCGGGATGCTGGCGGGGGTGCTCAATGGCGCGGCCTTCGGCCGCGACGTGGTGGACTTCAACAAGGACCTGGTCACACCGAACCGGGGCGGCCACATGATCTTCGCCATGCGGGTGGACAATTTCCGCCCCGTGGACGAGTTCAAGCGCGAGATGGACCGCGTCATCCGCGAGATCCGTGATTCAAAGCGGATGGAAGGCGCGGACCGCATCTGGCTGCCCGGCGAGATGGAATACCTGAAGGTCCAGGAGCGCCGCCGCCACGGCGTCCCCGTGGCGGTCTCGACCGTGGACCAGCTCCGCCGGCTGGCCGACGAACTCGGCCTCCCGGACCGCCTGGACTGAAAGCGTATCTCAATATCGAACGTCGAATGACGAAATGTCCTTCGTGGAGGTTCGAAATCCGAAGTTCGTCATTCGATATTCCCGCTTTGGGGGTCGGTCTCAGGCGAACACCGGCTCGGCCAGCTTGGCCAGAAGCAGTGCCGAGGCCTGCTCCACGTCGGCGTGCAGCGAGTTGCCGTGGGCGTCCATGGTGACGATGGCCGGGAAATCGGTGACCCGCAGGTGCCACATGGCCTCGGGGATGCCGAACTCCAGCAGGTCCACCCCCAGCACCTCATCGATGCACCTGGCGTAGTACTGCGCCGCGCCCCCGATGGCGTTCAGGTAGACCGCCCCGCACTCCTTGAGCGCCGCCAGCGTCTTGGCCCCCATCCCGCCCTTGCCGATCACCGCCCGCACGCCGTAGCGCTTGATGATGTCCCCCTGGTAGGGCTCCTCTCGGCTGCTGGTGGTTGGGCCGGCCGCCATGATCTTGTACCCGCCGTTCTTGAGCACCACCGGGCCGCAGTGGTAGAGGGCCGCGCCCTTCAGGCTCACCGGCGGCGCGTGCTTCATCAGGTGGGTGTGGATGGCGTCCCGGCCCGTGTACATGGTCCCCGAGAGCAGGACCACGTCGCCGACGCGCAGGTCGCGGACCTGCGCCTCGCCGAGCGGCGTCCGGAGCGGCTTCTCGCCGCCCGTCCGGACGAAGCCGGCGCCGCGCGACATGGCGATGGGGGCCTGCTGCGCATCGCGGTAGAGCCAGCGCCGGATCGTCCCGGTCTTCGCGTCCAGCACGACCCCCAGGCGCCGGAACGCCCAGCAGTCGTAGGCCACGGTGACGAAGAAGCTGGCGGGCAGCCGGTGCAGCGCGCCGACCTTGCACCCGATCAACGTCACCCCCCCGCCGAAACCCATGGTGCCGATGCCCAGGGTATTGGCGGTCTGCATGATGTAGTCCTCCAGCCGGCGGAGCTGGGGGTGGGAATTGGCGTCGTCCAGCGTGCGGAAGAGCTGTTCCTTGGCATGCAGGTACCCCGCCGTGCGGTCGCCGCCGATGCACACGCCGATGGCGCCCGCGCTGCAGCCGTGCCCCTGCGCCTGCCAGACCGCGTGGAGCAGGCACTTGCGCACGCCGTCCAGGTCGCGCCCGGCCTTGCCCAGGTGCGGCAGGTCGGCCGGCAGCGAGTACTGGATGTTCTTGTTCTCGCAGCCGCCGCCCTTGAGCAGCAGCTTCACCTCCACCTCGTCGTCCGTCTCCCACTGCTCGAAGTGGATGCTGGGGGTGCCGGCGCCCAGGTTGTCGCCGCTGTTCTCGCCCGTGAGCGAGTCCACGGAATTGGTGCGCAGCTTGCCCCGTCGCGTGGCCTCGGCGATGGCCTCGCGGATCTGGCGCCGCATGACGAGCTGGTTGGCGCCTACGGGCGTCCGGACCTCGAAGGTGGGCCAGCCCGTGTCCTGGCAGATGGGCCCCTCCTGGCCGGCGGCCATGTCGATGTTCGTGGCGATCACCTGCAGCGCCTGGGCCGAGCGCGGCGCCTCCTCGGTCTCCATGGCGTGCGCCATGGCCCGGCGCACGTCCGGCGGCAGGTTCACCGACGTCTGGGTGATCAGGTGCAGCATGCTGTCACGGAAAGCGTCCATGGCATTCTCCCTTTGCAGTTGACTGCCGCGTGCGGGCCGTTGGCGATGGAAAACGACCCTAATCTACCACATCCCGTAGGCCCCCCTCCATGCTCTTCGTCCATCCTCGTGGGGAGACCCGCCGCCGGGTGCCGG
>Ga0214473_10002324_pt1 | contig 23399 bp, 19 predicted proteins | sample RVTome_7_FD_203509 | JGI IMG/M metagenome (GOLD analysis project Ga0214473, IMG submission 203509) | Soil microbial communities from uranium-contaminated site in the Upper Colorado River Basin, Wyoming, United States - RVT98D197 | ecosystem: Environmental > Terrestrial > Soil > Contaminated >... | reverse complement strand
CTTCTTCGGCGGCCGGCCTCGCTGTCGATGCCGTGGATCGGGCGTGGGACCGGACGCTCGATGCCGTGCAGGTCAGCACCCCGGACGATTCCTTCGACCTGCTGATGAACCGCTGGCTTCTCTACCAGGACCTGAGCTGCCGCCTGTGGGCGCGCTCGGGCTACTACCAGCCGGGCGGGGCGTTCGGCTTCCGCGATCAGCTCCAGGACACGATGGCGCTTGCGCTCGCCCGTCCCGACCTCGCCCGCGAGCACCTGCTGCGCGCGGCCGCCCATCAGTTCGTCGAGGGCGACGTCCAGCACTGGTGGCACGAGCCGAGCGGCCGCGGAACGCGCACCCGCTGCTCGGACGACTTGCTGTGGTTGCCCTACGCGGCGGCTCATTACGCGCGGACGACCGGAGACACGGGGGTGCTCGACGAGAGCGCGCCGTTCCTGGAGGCCGCGACGCTCGCCCAGGACTCGCAAGAGGCCTACATCCAGCCGCGCGCGTCCGCGGAGCGGGCTTCGCTCTTCGAGCACTGCCTGCGCGCGATCGAGCGGGGCCTGACGGCCGGCGCGCACGGGCTGCCGCTCTTCGGCAGCGGAGACTGGAACGACGGGATGAACCGCGTGGGCTGGCAAGGCCGCGGCGAGAGCACCTGGCTGGGATTCTTCCTCCACGCTGTCCTCGCCGAGTTCGCGCCGCTGTGCGAAGAGCGGGGCGATGCCGAGCGCGCCGAGCGCTACCAGCGTGAAGCCGTCCGGCTCAAGGGTGTGCTCGAGCGGACGTGGGACGGCGAGTGGTACCGGCGAGGGTACTACGACGACGGCTCGCCGCTCGGGTCGGCCCAGAACGAGGAATGCCGGATCGACGGGATCGCCCAGGCCTGGGCCGTGCTCTCGGGGGCCGTGCCGCAGCGGTTTGCCGACCGCGCCATGGATGCGGTCCGCGCGCACCTCGTGCGGCGGGGACATCAGCTGCTGGCTCTGCTCACGCCTGCCTTCGACCGCTCCACCCAGGACCCCGGCTACATCAAGGGCTATCCGCCCGGGGTGCGCGAGAACGGAGGTCAGTACACGCACGCCGCCGTCTGGGCGGTGATGGCGATGGCGCGGCTCGGCTACGGCGACGAAGCGGTCGAGCTCTTCCACATGCTGAACCCGGCCAACCACACGCGCACGCTGGCCGACGCCGAGCGCTACAAGGGAGAGCCGTACGTCCTCGCGGGCGACGTCTTCGCGCACCCATCCCACGCAGGCCGGGTGGGCTGGACCTGGTACACCGGCTCGGCGGGTTGGATGTACCGGGCCGGCCTCGAGAGCATCCTCGGCCTGCGCCGCCGCGGCGCGTTCTTCGAGCTCGACCCCTGCATCCCACAGGCATGGCCCGGCTACTCGATCACCTGGCGCCTGGGGGCGACACAGTACGCGATCGACGTCGTCAACCCGGAGCGTCACTCCGGGGGCGTCGCCCACGCCGTGCTCGACGGAAAGCCTGTCGACCCACGCGCGATTCCGCTGGTCGAGGATGCGCGCCGACACGAGCTCCGGATCGTACTCGGCGCGCGAAGCGCGCCGCGGCACAAGGCTGAACGCCCCAGAACGGCGACGCGCGACGTTTGACGACGACGCGCGGCTTGGTCCACGATCCTGGCAAGTTTCACGACGCGCGCGTCGAGGTCGAGCGGGTCGCTGCCTGAGCCTCCGCAGGCGGCTTCCTGAGCGTGAGAATCAGGAGGCCCGCCGCCGTCAGCGACACGGCCAGGTAGATCAATGCGCCCGCGAACGACCCGGTCGTCTGCTTGATCCAGCCCGTGAGGTAGGGGCCGACGAAGCCTCCCAGGTTGCCGATCGAGTTGATCATGCCCACGGCGCCGGCCGCCGCGGCTCCCGACAGGAACGTGGTGGGATACGACCACCACACCGACATCGGCGCGTACGTGCCGACGGCCGCGAGCGTCAGGAAGCACACGAAGATCCAGGGGTCGCGGGTGAAGGCGGAAGCACCCACGCCGATCGCCGCCAGGAACAAGTGCAGCGCGCCGTGCCAGCGCTTCTCGTTGCGCTTCGACGAGGAGTGCCCGGTGGCGACCGACGCGACGAGCGAGACGAGCATCGCGACGGCGAAGACCTGCCCGATCGCGGAGTTCGACCAGCCCGAGACCTCCTTCAGCACCGTCGGCATCCAGTAGCTGAAACCCCAGAACCCGGTGACCCATAGGAAGTAGGTCAGGCACAGCTTCAGCACCTCGCGCTCCCTGAGCGCCTCGAGCAGCGTGAAATGCCTGATCGCGGTCTTGGCCGCGACTTCGTGTTCGTACTGGCGGGTGAGGAACTGCTTCTCCGGCTCGGTCAGCCAGCGGGCATCGCGCGGCCAATCGGCCATCCAGAACGGAAGGATGGCGCCGAACAGGACGGCGGGAAGCGCCTCGATCAGGAACAGCACCTGCCACCCCTCGAACCCGCCGAGCGGCACCCCGGTCAGCCAGCCCGCGAGCGGCGCACCGACGATTCCCGAGACCTGCAGCGACGCGAGCAGCAGCGCGATGGCGCGCGCCCGGTTCCTGGCGGCGAAGAAGCGCGGGATGCAGGTCGCGTAGATCACCGGGTAGAGGCTCGCCTCCGCCGCACCCAGCAGGAAGCGCAGCAGGTAGAACTGGGACGACGTGTGCATGAAAGCCATCAGGCCGGAGATCACGCCCCAGCTGACCATGATCCGCGCCAGCCACAGGCGCGGGCTGTAGCGCTCGGCGACGAGCGCACCGGGAATCTCGAACAGGAAGTAGCCGGCGAAGAAGATGCCCGCGCCCATGCCGAAGACCTGGGCGTCGAAGCCCAGGTCCGCGTTCATCGTGAGGGCGGCGTAGCCGACGTTCACTCGATCGAGATAGGCGATCACCGAGACGACGAAGAGCGGCAGGACGACGTTGAGGTAGGCCTTGCGTTCGGCGCTTCTGGCGACGGCCGGATCGGTCATGCTCGTCTCCTGACCGCCATCGCGCATCGTAGCGTGGTCCGCCTTGTAGCTTCTCCCCAGAAACGGCGAAGCCCGGGGCCTTCTGGGCCCCGGGCGTGCGGATGGTGCGAGTCGTGGAGTTAGCGGGCGAGGGTCACGTTCGAGGCGCGGGGCCCCTTGGGGCTCTCCGTGATCTCGAACTGGACCTTGTCACCCTCGTTGAGGGTGCGAAAGCCCTCGGCCTTGATCTCGGAGTGGTGGACGAAAACGTCCGGACCACCCTCGTGCGAGAGGAAACCGAAACCCTTGGACTCGTTGAACCACTTGACGGTGCCTTGAATCATGAACGTGCAGGCCTCCTAAGCCTCGTGCCTAGCAGCGTCGTCACCTGTGCGCTCACAAAAAGCAAAAGCCGCCCACCGTGGGCGGCTCCTTCCGCTACGCCAGAGCAACGGCCAACTAATGCACGAAGACGATAGCAGACCCTTGTAAGAATAGCAAGAAGAGCGCCGTCTTCATGGAGGAGGTCCTGGCCTGGTTGGTGAAGCGATAGGGGTGCAGAGGCCCTAAGATGGAGGTCTTGTGGGTTCCACGGACGGGCCCCCGCCCCCCGGGGGTGAGCCAGGCGGCGAGCGCGAAGAGGCGACCCACCGGCAACTCTTCGAGACGAGGCTCCACCCGCGCTCGGAGGACGAGCGCGCGCGGCTGGCCACAGTCGCGGAGGAGCCTGAGCTTTCCGCGCTCTGCTTCGATCCGGTCCCGGCAGTGATTCACCGCGTACTCGAGAACCCCCGGACGGGCCTCGTCCACGCCAGATTGATTGCCGCTCATCACCGAAACCCCGTGGGGCTCGAAGCCCTGGCCGCGCGTCCCGCCTTCCTGAGCGATCGCGAGGTGCAGAGGCTCCTGCTGCGCAACATCCAGAGCTCCGAGGCGCTGGTGCGGAGGCTTCTCGCCTCGCGGAGACTCCTGCAGATCTACGAGTGCTGCCAGAGCCATGACCTGCCGGAACGCCACCGCCAGACGGCGCGCAGCATCCTGAAGGTCCGCTTCACCGCCGCGTCGCCCGAGGAGCGGGTCGACCTGATCCTCACCACCGAGGGGCGCGTGCTCGGGACGCTCTCGGGCTTGGCCCTCGACGGCCGCTCGGTGGCCCTGATCTGCGGGCGCGGCGTCCGATCGACGCTCCTCGTCGAGAACCTGGCGCGCTGGCCCGCCACCCCGCCGCCGCTGATCGCCTACCTGCTCAAGCATCCCCTGGTGCGTCAGGCGCCGGCGCTCAAGCTGCTGCTCGACCGACACCCCAACTGTCCGCGGTCGGCGTCCTAAGTTCTCCCCGCTCCGGTCCTGAGCGCCCCGGGCCCCGGCGCGGTTGCCAAGTCGTTGCAAGGGTTGGTGCGCCCTGCACGATTCGAACGTGCGACCTACAGATCAGCACCAACGCCGACCGCACTCCGGCGTCGCCCAGCCAGGTCGGCAGCTTGTGTCGCGGAACGTCTTGGTTATACTTGTTGGTATGACTCACCGCATCGGTCGCAAGGGGCAGGTCGTCATCCCGAAGGCTTTTCGTGAGGCCGTGAGCCTGGGGCCGGGAGACGAGGTCACCTTCTCGCGCGAGGGGAACGTCATCCGAGTCGAGCGCGTGGTCTCGCCCGACGCCCTGATGGGACGGCTGGCGGGCCACCGTCTCGTGAACGCGCTGGAGAAAGACCGTCGGGCCGAGCGACGGCGCTGATGGCCGGCCGCGCCCGGGCCTACTGTCTCGATTCCTGGGCGGTCCTGCGGTTTCTCGAGGCGCCTTCCCCCGCGGCGCGGCGAGTGCGACAGGTGATGAGGCTCGGCCGGCCGACCATGTGCTGGATCAATCTGGGCGAGGTGTACTACACGGTCCACCGGGAAGCCGGCGCCGCGGAGGCGGAGTCAGTGGTCACGCTGCTGCGCCCGCTTCTGACTCTCGACGCCGTGACGCCCGAGCGCGTGTTGGAGGCTGCCCGCATCAAAGCCGTCCATCCCCTCGCGTACGGGGACGCCTTTGCGATCGCGACTGCTGCTGCTCACGGAGCCGTCCTGCTCACCGGCGATCCGGAGATCACCGAGCGGGCTGTCGGCTGCAGAGTCGAAGACCTGGCGCGGTAGGCCATCGTCAGCGTCCACCACGGTCAGTCGTTCTCGTGGAACAGGAAGTTCTCGAGCACCCAGGTCTCGTGGCTGACCTGACCGGCATCGAAGACGATCCGTTGGCCGTCCGGGTGGACGCGCAGGTGGCGCAGCCCCTGCATCGCGATGCCGGTCTTTTGTGGCGCACCGCCCTCGACCGGGATGCGCCACAGCTCGAACGGCTGCTGCGGGGCATCGCCCGCCCTCTGGGTGAAGAGTATGTGCTTGCCATTCGGTGTCCAGGCCAGGCCGCTCCAGGGCGGAAGCGCGTTCGGCTGCTCGAGGCGCAGCAGCTCCTTCGCGTCGCCGCCGCCGACCGGCACGATCGCCAGGACGCTCGCTCGATCCCCCGGGTCGCCCAGGCGTACGGCCATCGAGCGGCCATCGGGAGACAGCGCGGCGTTGTTCGTGCTGCGCGAGAACACCTCACGGTCCTCTCCCGTTTTCAGGTTTCGAACGCGAAGCCGGTTGCTGGCTTCGGGCGTCGTGCGCAGATAGAAAAGACTCCTGCCGTCGGAAGACCACGCAGGAAGCTGGACATAGCCAGGAGGATCCTGGCGCAGCACCAGGGTCGCTTCGCCTGTCTTCGCGCTCAGCGTGAAGAGGCCTTGGCGGCCCTTCGTATCCCGACCGCCAACCAGGAAGGAGCGTCCGTCGGGAGACCAACGAACCAGACTGCCCATGGTCTCGAGCCGCGGAGTGATCTGCCGCTCTTCACCGCTCGCCAGCGAATGGACCACGATCGTCCCGCCCATCCAACCCACCGAGCGCGGGGGCGATTCCCGCTGGGACGCGTAGGCCACGGACCGGCCGTCCGCCGACCAGTCCGGCGAGCGGTTCCAGCCGACGAAACGTGACGTGAGCGGGGCGGGTGGCGAAAGGACGGCACCGGTGGTGGCGTCCAGGGTCGCCACGTGGACGTCGGACGTCCCGGTGCGAACGCAGTAATAGAGGGCTCCCTGGCGGGTGAGGCCCATGGGCCGAAGCAGCGGCACGTCGGGTCGCACGAGCTCCGGCGATCCGGTGGCCTTGCCGTCGGCCATCGGGAGCGCCCAGATTCCCATACGGCCGGTGCGATCGCTTCCGAACAACAGGCGCTTGCCGTCCGGCGTCCACGCCAGGACGACGTCGTCGTCCGGATGTGCGACCAGCAGCTCCTCGCGGCTGCCGTCGGCGGCGAGCAGAAAGACATCGCGCTCGCGGGAGTCCGCTTCTTGGGGAAGGTCATACGCGACGTAGCGGTCGTCCGGAGACAGCGCCAGCATCTGGGGAGCGCGTGAATCCAGCGTCTTCAAGACGCGCGCCGAACTGTCCTCCACGGCGATGAGGGCGATCTGGTTCGTCCGGTCCGTTCGCGCCAGGACCGTCAGGATGCGAGTCCCGTCCCGCGTCCAGGCAAAGGGCTGCGGGTACTCGACCTCGTCCCGGGCGTAGGCGACGCGCGCGGAGGATGACTCCAGGGAGTACACGCGGAGATCCCGCTGGGTCCTCTCGTTGTACCAGGCGTAGGCGACCTGCCTTCCGTCGGGCGAGGGCACTGGGAACTCGGCCCACCCGTTCCAGTTGCCGTTGTCGGTCAAGCGGCGCACGGCTCCCGTGGCCCTGTCACGGACGGCGAGGTTGCCGGTTTCCCAGTCGGTGATCGCCAGGTAGCTGCCGTCCGGCGACGGCGCGCCGAGAGGGTCGACGAGTGGCCCCGCCCACACCAGGCGGCTGGTCGTAGCCTCCGGTTGAGCGGCGGAGGCCGGGCGCAGGACCAGTCCGTCGCCAGCCGTCGCCAGCGCCAGCAGCAACATCGCCGCGAAGGCCAGGGCGGCGCGCGCCGGCCGTCCCTGGATCCAGGCCTTGAGCGTCAAGCCGTCCTCGGCCGGCCGGCGTCGAGCCCACCAGCCATCCAGCTCGCTCGGATAGGCGTAGACGCTCGAGCGAGTCTGGTGCAGGTGGCGGTGCACCGGCAGGCTTTCGCTCTTTTCCCAGCGCTTGAGGGTGCTGACGTCGCGCTTCAGGTAGGCCGCAATCTCCTTCCACGACTCGAGCGTCGTTTCGCTCGGGGCGGCGTCCTCGCTCGGCAGGATCTCAGTCATGGCCCCCGTCCTTTCCTGGATCGGCGGTTGCCCGCGCCACGACAATGAGGTGTGACTAGTCTGGATCGGGCGGCAATCCGTATCAAGGCTCGGGGGGGCCGCACCCCCAAACGCCCCTATCGATCTGCTGGCGGCTTCGGCAGGAAGTTCTCCATCACCCAGACCTCCAGGTTCACCTCGAAATCGGTGGTCGCCAAGCGTCGGCCGTCCGGGTGCGGCCGCAGCCCCCCGATCTGACGGCCGACGGTCAGCCCCAGGCGCTGCGGTGCCCCGCCCTCGGCTGCGACACGCCACAGCTGCCAATGCCTCAGCTGCCATTGCCTCGGGGACTCTCCCTCGACGCCCTTCAGAAAGGCGATGTAGCGGCCGTCCGGCGTCCACCACGGGGAACCCCAGAAGGGGACCTCCTTCTCGCCGTCGACTCTGAGCAGCTCGCGGGCCTCTCCGCCGGTGGCCGGCATGACGAGCAGGACCTGAGACTTGCCTTCTATCACGCCTATCACCAACCGCCGACCATCTGGTGACACTACGCCCGCGTAGAGGCCTGGTCTCTCGATGACGTCCGTCTCCTGGCCGGACTTCAGGTCGCGGGCCACGACGCGCCCCGCGTTCGAACCCGGGAGGGCCGACGGCTTGACGTAGAAGACCGTCTTGCCATCGGGAGAGATATCGAATCGCGGAAAGCCGACCCCGGCCGGAAGCGGCATCAGGTTGGTGATCCGCCCGGTTTGGACATCGATTTGCACCAGGCTGTCGCCCGTCCCGGCCTCGAATGCAGGAACTGCCACGCCCTTTCCGTCCGGGAGCCAGTGGAGGTCAGCGCCCAACCCGATCGTCCTCTCGCCGACCTCGAACTCCCGCTCCTCGCCCGTGTCCAGGGAGCGAACAATCACGGTCCGGCTCGGCACGCGGGCGAACACGTACGCGAGGGAACGCCCATCGGGGGACCACGCTGGATGCCAGGTGTTGCCGCGTTGGGATGCAGACTGCGGCGGCGAGACCACGTTCCCGCTGACCGGGTCGACCTCGGCAATCTTGACGTCCCCGACGTTGTTGTTGACCAAGTAGTAGAAGGCACCCGAGCGGGTGAACCCCATGGGCTCGAAGCCCCAGTCCTTCTTGACGAACACCGGTTCGCCCTGCGCCTTCCCGCCGGCCACCGTCATCAGCCACGCGTCGGGCGATCCCGAACGCTCACTGGAGAAGAGAATGTGCTTCCCGTCCGGAGCCCAGCCCAGGACGCTGTGGTTCGACCGGTCCGGGAGGAGCGGAGATTCACTTCCCGTTTGAAGTTCGTACAGCGAGAGCCCCTCCCTGGTCGCCCAGGCGATGTACCGTCCGTCAGGCGAGAACACCCCACCCGGCGACGGGTTCTTCCCGATCGCCTTCAGCAGCTTCGTTGAGCCGTCGGTAACGGCCACCAGCATCATGTCGCGCGTGCCGTCGGTCTTCACGACCTCGGCAAGCACCTGCCTGGCGTCGGGCGACCATGCCAGCGGGAACTGGCGGGCGACTCCATCTCCGCCGGCCCGCAGGACCCGCGGCTTCGACCCGTCGAGCCCGACGACACGAAGATCGTACGTCGTGCCCCGCCAGGCGTACGCGACGCTCCTGCCGTCGGGTGAGGGCACGGATTCCTCGGCGAACTCCACGGCCCCAGTCAGGCGGCCCTCGTCCGTCAACCGCCGGTCCTGGCCGGTGATGAGGTCGTGAATGGCGAGATCGTCTGTCTCAAAGTCCGTGAACGACACGAAGCGGCCGTCGGGCGACACCTGGCCCGACACATGCCCCGCCAAGACCCTTCTCACGGTCAGCGTCTGACTGCCCGACGCGCCGAGAGCCCCGGCGAGCGCCGCGAGCCGCGCCCGCGCCTGCGCGACGAGGTCCTTCTGTTCCGGGTATTCCTGGACGACCCGCTCATATGTCTTCCGCGCCTCCGCCGTCTGCGCGGCGCCGAGCTTCTCGAGGCACTGCCCAAGCGCCACGAGTGCGCGGGCGGCCACGGACCGATTCTGCTCGTACTGCGCAAGCACGTCCCGGTAGATCTTGATCGCCTCGTCGAGCTTGCCCTCGACGACCTGCTTGTTGCGCGCGGCCTGCATCAGCAACTCGGCCGGGTCGGCCTGCGTGGCCGATATCGCGGTCGAACCCGCGACGAGCACGACGACGGCCAGGGCCGCCATCGCCATTCCCCTCCACGCCCAGGATCCTCTGGTTTTCGGCATTGTCGTGTCCTCCACGACCATCGTCCCGCCCGTGCGTGGACAGCGGATGGTGTCCGTGTCAGGTTCGTGTGACATCTGCCGTCTCCCTACCCGTCGAAGCGATACCCGGCGCCCCGCACGCTGACGAGGTACCGCGGGGCGGTCGGATCGGGCTCGATCTTGCGACGGACGTTGACGATGTGGGTGTCGACGGCGCGATCGATGACATACACCCCGTGGCCCCACACCTCGTCGAGGAGCTGCTCGCGGGAGAGCACCCGGCCGCGGTGCCGGATGAAGGCGGAGAGCAGTTTGAACTCGAGCGTGGTCACCTCGACAGGCGCGCCGCCGCACCTTAGCTCCCGCCGGCCGAAGTCCACCTCCACCTGGCCGAAGCGGTAGGTTTCCGGCGTCTCGCCGGACGCCCGGCGCAGCGCGGCCTTCACCCGCGCCCGGAGCTCGCGCGGGCTGAACGGCTTCGTGACGTAGTCGTCCGCGCCGATCTCGAGACCCATCACCTTGTCCGACTCCTGCGTCTTCGCGGTGAGCATGATGATCGGCAGCGTCAGGCCGGCGCGCCGCAGCTCCCGGCACACCTCGAAGCCGTCCTTGCCGGGCAGCATCACGTCGAGGATCACGAGGTCGAACGGGCTGGAGGCCGCGGCGGCCGTGGCCGCCTCGCCGTCACCGACGACGTCCACGTCGTAGCCTTCGAGGACGAGATCGTCGCGCAGCAGGCCGGCGATCGCGGACTCATCCTCGACGATCAGGATGCGGGGCATCGGGAACACCACTCGGGATCATCGGTCGCGGGTCGACGCTCGGTGTCCATGGTTCAGGGCCTGGGGGTCGCGCCGCCCGTCACGGGAAGCGTGATGGTAAACGTGCTGCCCTCGCCAGGCGCGCTCTCCAGGCGCACGTGGCCGCCATGCGCGGTGACGGTGTGCCGGACCATCGCGAGCCCCAGTCCGGTTCCCTTCGCGCCGCTGGCGGCGGCGTTGGTGCCGCGCGCGAACTTGGCGAAGATGCGGCGCTGGTCCTCGGCCGGCACGCCGACGCCGCGATCCCGCACCGAGATCTCCACCCGGCCGTCAACGACGACAGTCTTCAGCCACACCGTCTTGTGCGACGGCGAGTACTTGACGGCGTTGTCGAGGAGGTTCCAGATCGCCCGCCCGAGCGCCTCGCGGTCAGCCGAGACGAGCGTGCCCTCCGACTGGAGCGCGGTCTCGACCCCGTAGCCCGCCGCCGCCACCTCCGCCCTGAACTCGTCCGCGACTGCACGCACGAGAGCCGTGGCTTCCACCGGTTCGAGGCGGTACTCGCGCGCGCCCGATTCCATGCGGCCGAAATCCAGCAGTGATTCGACCAGGCGCTGCAGCCGCTCGCTGTCGCGGTGCTGGGTCCGGTAGTACTCCTCCCGTCGCGCCTCCGGCACTCGCCCTTCGAGCAGCAGTTCGCTCGCCTGCCGAATCGACGTGAGGGGCGTGCGGAACTCGTGCGAGACGGCGGCGACAAAGTCGGTCTGCAACCGTGAGACCTCGAGCTCGCGGTTCACGGCGCGGACGACGAAGGTGCTGCCGGCCAGGACGAACAAGCCGAGCGCGACGAGTCCGGCAAGCACGACCCGGCTGCGGACGGCGGCCGCCATCAGCTCAGCTCCAGGGTCCGTGTCGACGATGCGGACGGACCATGGGAGCCGGGTGTCGGCAGCCGCGCGCTGGACCTGGCGATCGCCGCCTGCCCATTGGTCACCGCCGGGAGTGTGCCGGTCCGCATCGGCAAGGACCAGGCGGGCGCGGTAGCGCACGAGTGCGGTGTTTCCGGGCCCGACGAGGCGCGCGTCGACGAAGCGCGGTCCGCCAACCAGCGCCGCCAGACGTCCGGCTGTGCGGTGCCACGCGACCAGGACGGGGATGACGTCCGCGTGCACGAGCCGACTGCCCGCCGGCGGCGTGACCAAACCAAGGTCGGTGCCCCACGCGTCCCACGTCGCGGTGACGGCAGCCGAAAGCCGTTCGCTTCCATCCGGCGCGGTCTTCGGCTCGGGGTCGGCCCTCGACGGCTGCCAGCCGCGAGCCTGGCTCCGATAGAACTCGTACTCGGGCCGCGTCAGTCTCCACGTACCCGTGTTGAGCTCGCCCTCGAGCGCGGCGGCTTCGCGGGCCAGGTCCTCGCTTCGGCCGAGGTCTCGGAGCACGAGGCATCGACCGTATCGCGCGAGAAGACCAGCCGGCAGTTCCTCGGCGGGTGTTGCTCCCAGCACTGCCAGTTGCTCGTATGCTCCAAGGGCGCGGGCGGATTGACGCAGTTGCGACCAGATTCGCGCCATCCGCAGCAGCGCGCCGGCCCGGAGCCGCGGGTTGGCCGCCCCGGCGAGCGGATCGAATGCGCGGAGCGCGCCGGCCAGGTCGCGACGCTCGAACTCGAGCGCCTCGCCAGGGGCGAACGCCTCGTCAGTCAAGCCCGGCGCGTTTCGTTGGAACGCTGAGAGTGGGTAGTACACGAGGCAACCGGCGGGCCAGGCATCGAAGGTCCGATCACCGGCCAGGATCAACGCGGCGTCCTCTCCGAGCATCGACGCCTGCTCGGCAAACTCCGCCGGCGCCTCGCCCAGAGGCAGCCTCGAGAGCGCGTCGAGCCGCTGCGCGAGGTTCTCGAGGCCGTGCCGAAGGGCGGCGACGGCCGCTTCGGCCGCGTTGTCGAGGCGCTCCTGCGTGCGCTGAGCCGCGATTGCCCGGTCCTGGGCAACCAGTTGCCAGGCGAGCCATCCCATCGCCAGTAAGAGGGCCCCCGTGACGCCAAGAAACAGCGTCACCACGTGTCGCGGCGGGCGGAGCCAGTGGCCGAGCGACAGCATGATGGTCCGGTCCGTGAACGGCTCCGATTATGCCGCACGTCCCTCCGGCCGCGTGTCAGGTTTGTGTGAAGCGTGATCCTCCGTCACCCCCGACGACGCGGCAGGTAGCAGACTGGTGGCAGCCGCTATCCCAAGAGAGCGGGCGCCGCCCACAAGTTGGTGAAGGGATGGTGCGCCCTGCACGATTCGAACGTGCGACCTACAGATTCGTAGTCTGTCGCTCTATCCAACTGAGCTAAGGGCGCCCGACGGAGACGGACATGATATCAGAAGATCGCGGCCCAGCCGACCTTGCACAGGACGATGATGACCCAGGGGATGGCGACGCCCCAGATCGCGGAGCCTGTCGTCTTGCGGCTGGCCACAGCAAAGCCGACCGCCAGCAGGAAGACCATCCAGAGCGAGAAGACGTCGATGCTGCTGAGCAGGGCCCAGAGCGGCTTGGCGGCCGTCGACTTGTCGAGCAGCAGGCCCAGATTGGCCTGCACCGCCTCTTGAGGATTGATGTTCCAGTCTCCCTTCAAGCTCATCACCGCCAGGATGGCGGGCGTCGTGACGAGCCCCACTGCGACAAACACCCAGCTGACGATGGCGAACGCCTGCTCGAAGCTCACCTCGGCCGCGTAGAAGAAGCGGTAGACGAAGAGCAGCGTCCCGGCGATCACCAGCAGCGTGACCGCGATGCCGACGGGCCCCAGCACCCAGGCGAAGATCGGCATCATCCTGGCCTGCTGCTCGATGATGTTCTGGCGCTGGTCGGGCGGGATCCGGTCGGCGCGGCCCGACTCCTCGATCTGGGTCTTCATGAACTCGACCGGGTCCATCTTCTGCATCCAGATGCCGGTGAAGCCGAGCACGAGGATGACGTACACCACGAGCGGAATCAGGATGCGGGGCTGCCTCACGATCCGGGAGAACGCCTCGCGGGGCGCGAAGTACACGTCGATCAGGTTCTGAAAGAACCCACCACCACTCTCGGGCACGGGAGCAACGGACTCACCCATGGCGAACCTCCAGTCGGCGTCAGTGGAACGGCTGCGCGGACAGGCGTCTATTCGTAGCGGAGCGCTTCGATCGGGTCGAGACGCGCGGCCTTGGCCGCCGGCCACAGGCCGAAGGTGAGACCGACAACCATCGAGGTGGCGAAGGCGACCAGCACCCATGCAGGCTGGACGACGGCGGGGAAGGGCGAGAAGGCGTTGATCAGGAAGGCCAGCAGGCCGCCGATCACGATCCCGATGATACCGCCGGCGCCGGTGAGCGTCATGGCCTCGGTCAGGAACTGCCACAGGATGTCGCGCCGCGTGGCCCCGAGCGCCTTCCGGACGCCGATCTCGCGCGTCCGCTCGGTCACCGAGACCAGCATGATGTTCATCACACCCACGCCGCCCACCAGGAGGCCGATCGAGGAGATCGCGATCATCACCATGTAGATCCCGCCCGTGATCTGGCGGTAGAGGTCGGTGAGCGTGTCCTGGCTGAAGATCGAGAAGTTGTCCTTCTGTAGGTACTTCAGCTTGCGGTAGCGCCGCATCGTCTCGCGGGTCTGGTCGATCGCGGCGTCCATCTGGCCCGCCGAGACGGGCTTGATGTCCGCCATCATGAAGTTGAAGCGGCGGTCCTGCTTCTGGATCGCGTTCACCGGCACCAGCAGCAGGTTGTCCATGCTGCGGAACAGGAAGCGCCCCTTGTGCTGCAGCACTCCGATCACCTCGAAGCGGCGCCCGTCGATCGAGATCTCCTTGCCGACCGGATCGACGAACGGAAACAGCGCGTCGACGATGTCGGTCCCGATCACCACCACGGGCGCGGCGCGCTCGACGTCCGCGCGAGAGAGAAAGCGTCCCTTCTCGACGTAGCTGTCGTGAACGCCCTCGTAGGACTCGTTGGTGCCGAGCACCTGCAGGTCGCGCGCGCGCTCGGTCCCGTACTTCACACTCTCGGTCGGGATCCATTGCAGCGGGGCGACAGCGTGGACCGCCGGCCGCTCGGCGATCGCGGCCACCTCGTCCATCGTGAGCCCCTTGCGGCGGCGCCACTCGTCGTCGTCGATGTTCTCGCCCGGCGCCTGCGGCCGGATGAAGATCGTCGAGGAGCCGAGCGTCGCGATCTGGCGCGCCATCGAGGCGTTGAGCCCCGCCACGATCGAGCTCATGCCGGTGACGGTCATGATCCCCATCACGACGCCGAGGATGGTCAGGAACGCGCGCATCTTGTAGGCGCGGATTCCCGAAAGGCCCATGCTGACGGCCTCGCCCATCCCCATCAGGATGGGGTGGCGTTCGACGATACGTCCCAGCCAGCGCATCACTCGTTCCGAAGCGCGTCGACCGGGTCGAGGGCCGCGGCCCGGTTCGCCGGGTAGATCCCGGCGACGAGGCCCACGATCGACGAAACGCCGAGCGCAAGCGCCACCGCCCACGGACGGATGGGGGCGGAGAAATTGGCCGACATGATGCTGCCGAGAATGCTCGCGAGCAGGAACGAGAACGCGGCCGCGCCCAAGACACCCATCAGGCCGCCGAAGCCCGAGAGGATCACGGATTCCACCAGGAACTGACGTAGGATGTCGCCGCGGCGGGCCCCGAGCGCCTTCCTGACCCCGATCTCCTTGATGCGCTCGGTGACCGAGACCAGCATGATGTTCATCACCACGATGCCGCCCACCAGCAGGCTGATCGCGGTCACCACCAGCGTCACTACGTAGATGCCGCGCGTCATGGTCTGCCACAGCTCCATCACGCTCTCGCCGGTCTCGATGCTGAAGTCGTCGGGCTTGTCGTAGGTGAGGTGCCGGCGCGCGCGCATCGCCACCCGCACCTGGTCCTGCGCCTCCTCGAAGTTGGCCATCGAAGCCGCCTCGGCCTGCACGCTGAACGAGCGGCGCGAGCCGTAGAGCTTCGAGAACGTCGTGATCGGCATCCACAGGAAGTTGTCCTGGCTCTCGCCGAACACGACCCCTTTCTTCTCGGCGACGCCGATCACCTTGAGCATGTGGCCGTCGACGTCGATCTCCTTGCCGAGCGGCTCCATCGTCCCGAAGAAGGCGTCGCTCAGGTCCGTCCCGATTACGGCCACCAGCGACGCCGCCTCGATGTCGCCGTGGACGACGTGGCGCCCGGCCAGGAGCTCGCGCACGGTGCCGATGCGGGCGATGTTCTCGGTGACCCCTGCGATCCCGACGTTCTTCTGGATGATGCGGCCGCGCTTGACGCTGCCCCCGGTCCACACCTGCGCGCCCACCTCCGAGCACAGCGTGCAGGCCTTCTTGACCGCGTCCATGTCGTCCATCGTCAGGCGCTTGCGCTTCATCATCTCCATCCACTGGCTGTGGCTGGTGATGATGTCGGGCCGCTGCTGCAGGCGGAAGGCCTTGGTCCCGAGCTCGAGCACCTTTTCGGACATGTAGCCGTCGAGCCCCTCGGTGATCGCGACGACCGCGATCACCGAGGAGACGCCGATCAGGATGCCCAGCACGGTCAAGAGCGAGCGCAGCTTGTTGGCCCGCAGCGACTGCACTGCGATGCGGATCGCCTCTCCGAAAAGCAACTCGCCCTCCTGCCCTCAGGCCTTGGTACGCGCCTCGTCCTTCTCAATCCTACCGTCGCGGATGTGGATCGTGCGGTGCGCGTGGTCGGCGATGTCGCGCTCGTGGGTGACCAGGATGATGGTGTGGCCCTGCTCGTGCAGCCGCTCGAAGAGCTTCATGATCTCTTCCCCGGTCGCCGAGTCGAGGTTGCCGGTGGGCTCGTCGGCGAGCAGGATCGAGGGGTTCATGACCAGCGCGCGTGCGACCGCGACGCGCTGACGCTGGCCGCCCGAGAGCTCGTTCGGCTTGTGCGTCATGCGGTCGGCCAGGTCGACCATCTCCATCGCGCGCTTCGCCTGCTCCATCCGCTTCTCCTTGGGCATGCCCGCGTAGACGAGCGGCAGCTCGACGTTGTGCAGCGCCGTCGCGCGCGGCAGCAGGTTGAAGGTCTGGAACACGAAGCCGATCTCGCGGTTGCGGATCGCAGCGAGCTCGTCGTCGTTCATCTCCGAGACGACCTTGCCGCGCAGCACGTAGCGGCCCTTGCTGGGCGTGTCGAGGCAGCCGATCAGGTTCATCAGCGTCGACTTGCCCGAGCCCGACGGGCCCATCACCGCGACGTACTCGCCCGGCTGGATCTCGAAGCTCACGCCGCGCAGCGCGTGGATCTCCTCGGACCCCATCTGGTACGTGCGCCAGAGGTCCTCGGTGTGGATGATCGGCCCGCTCCAGGTGTCGCGGGCGAGGGCTGCAGCGCTCGTCACGACTTCTTGCCCTTCTGCTCGAGCTTGATGCGCGCGTCGTCCTTCAGGTTCCGAAGCGTCTTGTAGGAGCCGGTCACGATCATCTGGCCCTCGCCGATTCCCTCGGTGATCTCGATGTCGCTCTCGCCCATGATGCCGGTCTTGACCGGCTTGAAGAGCGCCTTCTCGCCCTCGACCACGAAGACGCCGTCCTTCTCCTCGCCCTTCTCGCGCGCCATCTGCACCACCGTGTCGCCCTCGCGTGCGGCGCCGCCCGCCATCGCGTCGGGATCCACGACCTTGCCCTCCTTGTTCACCTCGCGTACCACCACCGCCTGCACCGGCACCGCCAGCACGTCCTTGCGCGTCGCGGTCGTGATGTCGGCCGTGGCGTTCAAGCCCGGGCGCAGGTTCGGGGGCGGGTCCTTGATCGTGATCGTGACCTTGAAGTCCTTCGGCTGGTTGCCGGTGTTGGCGCTCGCCTGGGTCTGCTGCGTGGCCTGGCTGCCGCTGCCTCGCACGAGTGCCGAGGCGCCGATCTCGGTGACCTCGCCCTTCATCTCGAGACCCTCGAGCGCTTCGACCTTGATCGTCGCCTCCTGGCCGAGCTTGAGGTTGCGGAAGTCGGTCTCGTCGACCATCACCTCGCACTCCATCACCGACAGGTCGGCCACGGTCATGATCACGGTCGGGCTGAAGCTCACCGCCCCGATCACCATCTCGCCGGCTTCCTTGGGCAGGTTGGTGACGACGCCGTCCATCGGCGAGTACACGGTCGTCTTGTAGAGCTCGTCCTTGGTGCTGTCGAGCTGGGCCTGCAGCTGCGCCACCCGGCGCTTCGCCGCCTCGACGCCCGCCGCCTTCATCTTGAACTCGGCCTCGGCCTGGTCGTAGGCCGACTCGGAGACGAGCTTCTCCTCGCGCATCCGCTTGTTGCGGTCGTAGGCCAGCTTCGCGGCGGCGAGGTCGGCCTCGCTGCGCGTGAGCTCGGCTCGGGCCGCCGCGACGCCGGCCTCGCCCTGCCGGGCACCGGCCTCGTAGCGCTCCGCCTCGACGCGCGCCAGCATCTGGCCCTTCTTGACGCGCTGACCCTCGATCACCGTGATGTCGATGAGCCTGCCCGACACGTTGGCGCCGACGTTGACGTAGCGCCGGGGTCGGACCTCACCGGACGCCGTGACGACCTGGGTCAGGCTCTTCTTCTCGACCTTGCCGGTCTGGACGATGATCTTCTTGCGGTTCTCGCGCGAGACGGAGAAGCCGACGACGCTTCCGATGACCGCGATCGCGACGACCGCGCCCAGGATCTTCTTGGTTTTCGGGGACATTCGGCCTCCAGGGTGCTCCAAGGATGTAACTACGTGTGAACTACCGCTTCGGTTCAACCGAAAGGACGCGGGGTCAACACCTTGGAATAGACCAGTTTAACCGCCCCTGCTAGGATGGCGCAATGTCCCAGGACGAGCGCGCTCGCACGCCAGCCGACGTGTCGGTGTCCGAGATGGAGCGTTTGCTGTCCCTCGCCCTCGGGCGCGGGGGTGGCTTCGCCGACCTCTACTTCGAGCACGAGACCACGTCCTCGCTCTTTTTGGAGGAGGGGATCATCCGCTCGGCCTCGGCCGGCGTCAGCTGCGGGCTCGGGGTCCGGGTGGTGGCCGGCGAGCGCACGGGCTACGCCTACACCGACGACCTGTCCTCCGCGGCCATGGCACGCGCCGCCGAGACGGCGGCCCACATCGCCTCGGATTCGCGCAGCACGCCGCCCCAGCCGGTGTCGCCCGCGCCCGTGGACCGGCGCTACGGCGAGACCAGCGTGGGCGTGCTGTCGCTCGTCGAGCGCATCGCCCTCGTCGAGCGGGCGGACCGCGCCGCGCGCGCCGCCGACCCTCGCGTCGAGAAGGTGTTCGCGAGCCTCAGCGAGCAGACGCGCCGGGTGCGGATCGCGAGCTCGCTCGGCGTGCTGGTCGAGGACGTGCAGCCGCTCTTCTCGATCCGCGTCAGCGTGATCGCCAGCGACAAGGGCGTGCGGCGCGAGGGCTCCGCGGGCGGCGGGGGCCGGCTCGGGCCGGAGTTCTTCGTGGAGAAGCCGCCCGAGCATTTCGCCCGCGAAGCGGCGCGCATGGCGGTGACGCTGCTGGGCGCGGTCGAAGCGCCGGCCGGACCGATGCCGGTGGTGCTGGCCCCGGGCTGGCCCGGAATCCTGCTGCACGAGGCGGTCGGCCATGGGCTCGAGGGGGATTTCAATCGCAAGGGGCTCTCGGCCTTCTCCGGTCGGATCGGCGAGCGCGTGGCGGCGCCCGGCGTCACGGTGGTGGACGACGGCACGATCGCCGACCGGCGCGGCAGCCTCAACGTCGACGACGAGGGCCACCGCCCCGGGCGGACCGTGCTGATCGAGGACGGCATCTTGCGCGGTTACCTGCAGGACCAGCTGAACGCCTCGCTCATGAAGATGGCCCCGACCGGCAACGGCCGGCGCGAGAGCTACGCGTCCCACCCGCTGCCGCGCATGACCAATACCTTCATGCTGGCCGGCCAGGACGACCCCGACGAGATCGTCCGCTCGGTGAGCCGCGGGCTCTACGCGAAGCACTTCGGCGGGGGCCAGGTGGACATCACGAGCGGCAAGTTCGTGTTTTCGGCGACCGAGGCCTACCTGATCGAGGACGGCCGCATCACCCGGCCCGTGGTCGGCGCCACGCTGATCGGAAACGGGCCGGACGTGCTCACGAAGGTGACCCGCATCGGCCACGACCTGAAGCTCGACGAGGGAGTCGGCACCTGCCAGAAGGCGGGCCAGAGCATTCCGGTGGGCGTCGGGCTGCCCACGATCCTGGTCTCGGAGATCACCGTCGGAGGGACAGCGGTCTGATGTCCCTCCCGGGACGGGTCCTCGTCCGGCCGTCTGGACTCGTCCCGGGCGTTCTGGGTCGTTCCAGCCCGGTCGATCGTCGGCGTTGGCGTCGGTCATTGTCTCCGGCGGCCCTCTGCCGTTATCGCCTGCATTCCCTGTTCTCGGCGGCTTGAGGCACGGAGGATCCCTGCTTGTCCTTCCTTGATTCGCTGCGCAGCGGCTTCAGCCGGACGTTCTGGGTGGCGAACGTGATCGAGCTGTTCGAGCGCTTCGCCTACTACGGCAGCAAGGCGATCCTCGCGGTCTACATCGCCGACCAGGTCGGGCTCGGCCCGGAGGCGGCCGGCTTCTTGGCGGGCTCGGTCTTCAACACGCTGCTCTACTTCCTGCCGGTGCTCGCGGGCACCGTGGTCGACCGCTACGGCTTCAAGCGCAGCCTGCTCGCCTGCTTCTCGATCTTCACGGTCGGCTACTTCATGATCGGGCTCGCCGGGCTGCCGCTGGGACAGCCGATCGTGGCGGTCGTGGGTGCCAAGGCCTGGATGCTGCTGGCGCTCGTGGTGACGGCGATCGGCGGCTCGCTGATCAAGCCGTCGATCGTGGGCACGGTGGCGCGCACCACTACCAAGGAGACAGCCTCGCTCGGCTACTCGATCTACTACACGCTCGTGAACATCGGCGGCGCCGTCGGACCAATGCTGGCGCTGCTGGTGCGGCACAACGTCGGCATCTCCTACGTGCTCGTGATGTCCTCGCTCACGAGCCTCGCGCTGGTGCTCGGCACGCTGCTTTTCTACAAGGAGCCGCCGCAACCGGCCGACGCCCCGCCGCCGCGCTCGATGGCGAAGGTGCTGCGCGACATGCTGACGGTGTTCCGCAACGGCCGTTTCATGACGTTCCTGGTGATCTTCTCGGGTTTCTGGGCGATGTTCTGGCACGTCTTCTACGCGCTGCCGTTCTACGTGCGCGACTACCTGAAGTTCGAGCGCTTCGAGCTGATCGAGACGGTGGACGCCTGGACCATCATCATCGTGACCGTCCCCGTCACCGCGCTGGCCAAGAAGCTCAAGCCGCTGACGGCGATGGTGCTGGGCTTCGCGCTCGCGACCGCCTGCTGGTTCGTGATGGCCGCGCTGCCGACGCTCGTCTTCACCGTGGCCGCGATCATGCTGTTCGCTGTGGGCGAGGGGATACAGTCGCCGCGCTACTACGAGTACGTGGCGACGCTCGCGCCGAAGGAGCAGGTCGGCACCTACATGGGCTTCGCATTCCTGCCGATCGCGATCGGCACCTTCATCGCCGGCTGGTCGAGCGGGTGGCTGGTCAAGACCTACGTGGTGGGCGGCAACCCGCAGGCACCGCGGATGTGGCTGTGGGTCGGCGGCTACGGCGTCGTGTCGACCGCGCTGATGCTGCTCTACGACCGTTTCGTGGCGCCGCGCCGGGCCGAATCCTGAGCGGGAGGAGCCCGGTGGATCACCGCGATCTCGCCTCCGAGATCCTGAAGGCCGCGCGCTCCAAAGGCGCCGACGCGGCCGACCTGGTCGTCTCCGAGGGAAGCGAGTTCTCGGTCACCGTCCGAAAGGGCGATGTCGAGACGCTCACCGAGGCCGGCAGCAAGGCGCTCGGCCTGCGCGTCTTCGTCGGGAAGCGCACGGCCTCGACCTACACGTCGGATTTCTCCTGGCCGACGCTCGCCCGGCTGGTGCAGGAGGTGGTCGGGATGGCGCGCGCCACGAGCGAGGATGCCGCCGCGGGCCTGGCCGACGAGATGATTCCCCCGGAGGACGTCGAGCTCGGCCTCTTCGATCCCTCGCCCCTCGAGCTGCCGCCTTCGGAGCGGATCGAGCGCGCGCGGCGCGCCGAGGCCGCGGCGCTCGAGACCCCCGGCATCGTCAACTCGCAGGGCGCGTCCTGGGGCTCGGGCGAGGGCTCGCTGCTGCTCGCCACGACGCGGGGCTTCATGGGCGGCTACCGCACCTCGTCCGTCTCGCTCTCGGTCGTGCCACAGGCCGAGCGGGACGGCCAGATGGAGCGCGACCACTGGTACACCGCGGGCCGCGGGCTTTCGGATCTCGAGCCGCCGGAGCAGGTCGGCCGCACCGCGGCCGAGCGGACGCTGCGGCGGCTGGGCGCGCGCCAGGTGAAGTCGGCCGAGGTGCCGGTCGTGTTCGACCCCGAGAGCGCCTCGGAGATCCTCGGCGCGCTGTTCTCGGCGATCTCGGGCTACGCCGTGTTCCGCAACGCCACGTTCCTGAAGGACCGGCTCGGCAAAGCGGTGGCGTCGCCGCTCCTCACGCTCGTCGACGACGGCCGGCGCCCGCGCGGGCTCGGCTCGCGCCCCTTCGACGGCGAGGGCCTGCCGACCCGCCGCAACGTGCCGATCGAGCGGGGCGAGCTGCGCTACTGGCTGTGCGACTCGTACGCGGCGCGCAAGATCGGCGCGCAGCCGACGGGCTCGGCGCGCCGCGGCGTTGCCGGCAGCCCTTCCGTGGGCGCGTCCAACCTCTACTTCGAGCCCGGAACGCTCGCGCCCGAGGCGATCATCGGCTCGGTCGAGCGCGGGCTCTACGTCACCGACCTGATCGGCTTCGGCGTCAACGTGGTGACCGGCGACTACTCGCAGGGCGCCGTCGGCCACTGGATCGAGGCCGGGCGCCTGACGCACCCGGTCCACGAGGTGACGATCGCGGGCAACCTGCGCGAGATGCTCCAGGACGTGGACGCGGTCGGGAGCGACCTCGTGTTCCGCGGCAGCTCCGCGTCGCCCACGATCCGGATCCGGAAGATGACGGTGAGCGGGAGCTAGTTACTTCTTCGCGGCGCCGCCCAGCTTGCGGATGTGGGCCACCAGCGCCTTGATCTCCTCGGCCGAGAGCTGCTTCTCGAAGGACGCCATCAGCGTGCCCTTCTTGCCTTCGCGGATCGACTTGTCGATCTGGGCGTCGGGGGTCGCTTTCTGCCACTCCTGGTCCTTGAAGCTGCGCACGCCCAGCTTGGCGAAGGACTCGTTCGGCTGTCCCTCGGGCCCGTGGCAGAGCGCGCAGGTCTTGGCGAAGGTCTTGACGGCGTCGGGCTCGGCCGCCCGAACGGGCGCGGCCACGAGCGAGGCGGCTACGGCGATCGCGAGGCACGTCGAGCGGGCAGACATGAGGGCTCATTATACTCGGTGGGCTTCAGAGGGAGTTCCGCTTGAGCCTAGAGGCCGGGCAGCGGCTCGGGCCGTACGCGGCCGGCTGATGACGGTGCCGGCCGAGGGCGGCGAGCCCGCGGCGCTCGTCGAGGTCGCGGGCGGCAGCCACATCTCGTTCACGCCCGACTTCTCGAAGGTGATCGACGTCGTCGGCCACCAGGTGCTGTGGGCGACGACCGTGCAGGGGGGCGAGCGCGCCAGGCTCTTCGCGTCCTCTGATCCGCGCGACCGCATCGACTACCCGGTGCCGTCTTTCAACGGTCGCTTCCTGCTGTTCGACGTGTTCCGGCCGAGCGGCGGCGACGTGTGGCTGCTCGAAGGGCTATAGTCGCGGCTTCGGGAGGCCGCGACGGGATGTTGTCCGCTCGTTCCAGGATCGAGACTTTCCGCGGCGCCGCCGTCATGCTCGTGGCCGGCGTGGTCGCGGCGGCGGCCGGCTCGTGCACTCCTGGCGTGCCGGCGCGCGGGCAGGCCGCCGCCACCGTCTTCCCGCTCTACGACCTCGCGAAGCGCATCGCCGGGGATCGGCTGGATGTGCGCTTGATCCTGGCGCCGGGGCTCGACCCGCACGACTACGAGCCGCGTCCGCAGGACGTGGTCGGGCTCGAGGACGCCGGGCTGATCTTCGCGGTCGGCCTCGGCCTCGATCCCTGGGCGCAGACGCTCGCGCGCAGCGCCGGCGCGGGCGAAGCGCGCGTCTTCGAGCTCGGGCCGCTGATGGACCCGATCCTGGCGCCGCCCGGCATGATCCGGCCCGAGCCGCTGATCGACCCGCACTTCTGGACCGACCCGGTGCGCGCGCAGCGCGCGGTCGACGTGATCGTCGAGGCGCTCTCGG
>Ga0214473_10002323_pt1 | contig 23399 bp, 18 predicted proteins | sample RVTome_7_FD_203509 | JGI IMG/M metagenome (GOLD analysis project Ga0214473, IMG submission 203509) | Soil microbial communities from uranium-contaminated site in the Upper Colorado River Basin, Wyoming, United States - RVT98D197 | ecosystem: Environmental > Terrestrial > Soil > Contaminated >... | reverse complement strand
ACCGAAAGCCGCCGGCGGGGTTCCCATCGGTCCACGGTGACGAGCCGCGCGAGGGGGAATCGAGAGAGAAGCGCCGCAGTCACGAGCCCGACGACCCCTTGACCGACCACGAGCACCCGCTCGCCCATCAAGGGCCGCGCGTCGTGGACCAGGCCCACCGCGGTCTCTACGGTCGGAAGGAGCGCGGCCGTCTCCGAAGGCAAGTCCTCGGGAATGAAGAGGAGATTCTCGAGCCGCTCGATAAATGAGCTTCGGTGCGTCTCGAACGCGAATACCCGGCGGCCGACGAAACCACCTCCAAGGGGTGCGACCCGGCCGACGCAGGCGTAGCCGTAGACCAGGGGATACCGCGCGTTTCCAGCGAGCGACGGCAGGCTATCGTCGAGAATCGTGTCCGGAGGGAGCTGGCCGCGGTAGAGGAGGAGCTCCGTTCCGGCGCTGATAGCCGAGAGCTCGGTCTCGATCCGGACCTCACCGTCTCCCGGCTCTGAAACGTCCTCGTCTCGGATCTCGATCCGGCGCGGCGCCTGGAAGTAAAGGACGCGAGCCTTCATTCGAGGGGCCAGACGAGCCCGCCGGCCAGGACGAGGTCCTCTCCCACACGCTCCGAGCGCCACGAGACGAGCCTCGGAAAAGACGAGAGCTCTCGCGAGTCGAGCGGGCGAACGCCGCCGACGAACCGAGGCGAGACCGTGACCACCAGGTAATCCACGAGCTTCGACTCGAGAAAGCTGGTCAGAATCCGAGCCCCTCCCTCGACCAGCAGGTGGCGCACTCCACGCTTCGCAAGACGTCCCAGAAGAGCCTCGAGGTCGACCCAGCCGTTCTCGAGCGCGCGAAGGCGCAGAACCAGGGCGCCCCGGGATTGCAGCTCGGCCTCGGTCGAGGTTGCGGCCGCTTCGGTCGTCGCGAGCCACACTCCTCTTCCGTTCTCGAGCAGGTGCGCGGCGCGAGGGATGCGCAGCCGGCTGTCCACGACGATCGGCCGGGGGTCCTCTCCGCTCGCGAGGCGCACGTTGAGCCGCGGGTTGTCGGCGAGAACGGTGCCGATTCCCACGAGGATGGCGTCGTGGGAGGCTCGGATCTCGTGGGTGAGCTGTAGGGAGCTTGGCGAGCTGAGCCTCAAAGGTCGGTTACCCTCTCCAGCAATACTCCCGTCGAGGCTCTGGGCGTACGCGAGGGTCACGAAGGGCCGACTCCGCCGAGACTCCGGCGCCCGGCCCTCCCCGAGGCGGACGTGCAGCTCCGAAAGAATCGAGCTCACGACCCGTTCTGTCATTTCATCCGCACGCCGACAGATCTGTATATCCCACGCGATAAGATGGCGCAAACGACGATGAAGGATTTCGCACGGTATCTCCTCGCGAAACGCGGAGTCGACGACCGGGCATTGAACCGCCGCGTTTGGGGACGGCTCGAGCGAGAGCTTCGGGAATCGCCGGAGGAATCGCTTCGCATCGTCGACGTCGGCGCCGGGCTCGGCACCGGCGCCGAACGAATCGCGGAGTGGCAGCTCGTCGAGCCTCTTTCCGCCATTCGCTATACGGGCGTCGAGCCCCGCAGGGAGCTCCTCGAGGAGGCCCATCTCCGACTGCGGTCGCTTGCCTTCCCGACGGAGCTTGCCGCAGAGACCCTCGAGGAGTTCGCCGCCCGGGACGAGAATCGCGACCGGTTCGACCTGGTAGTGGCCCACGCGCTCCTGGACATCCTCGAGCTCTCGCCTTCGCTCGAGGCGCTCGCCGGCCTCGCCCGGCCCGGCGGGCTCCTGTATCTTCCCATCACGTTCGACGGCGAGACGATCTTCGAGCCCGGTTCGAGCCAGGACGACGCCGTTCTCTCCGCGTATCACGACACCATGGAGGCCAGGGGGTCGAGCCGCACCGGCCGCCGGCTCTTCCACGCGCTTCGCTCTATCCCGGTCGAGGTCCTCGAGATCGGGAGCTCCGACTGGATCGTCCATCCTACCGGACGCGACTACCCCGGGGACGAAGCCTTCTTCCTGCGTTTTATCTTGAGCACCATCGAAAGTGGCGTCCGCGATCGAGTGGAGCCTTCGATCCTGAACGCCTGGCTCGCGGAACGTCGGCAACAGCTCGAGTCCGCGAATCTCTTCTACTGCGCGCACCAGGTCGATATCCTCGCGCGACGGGCACCATGAGCGCCTACCTGACCTTCTCAGAGACGGGCGCTCTCATTCTCTCCCTCTTCTTCGTGGGGGTCTCATTCGGAGGCTCGTCGCCTCTGGTGTCCTCGATTCTGGAGAGTCGCGGGGCGAGCGAGTACTTCACCTCTGGCCATCCCCAGAGCGGCGTGAGACGCCGACGTCGTCGAGAACGACAACGCTCCCTCCCTCGCTCGAGAAGAGAAAGCGGACTGCCGCGAGCCGCGCGACGTCGAGCTTGGGGTTTCGCGCCAGGAGCGTTTCGAAAGGAACTTCGTAGCTGGAAAGCGTGGGCTCCCAGGGGCGCTCGTAAGCCTCGCGGTTGAGCCAGGCGAGCTTCAGGAACCTCACCTCGAGCGGCATCGCGATGGGCGCGAGCTCGGAGACATCGATTCGTCCTTTTTCTCCATCGAGATCCTCCAACTCGATCTCGACCGACGGAGCTTCCCGCGGCCCTTCAGTCTCGTCCTCGGGGTTCGGGCGCTCGGTCGAGGCGCTCAGAAAGAACGTGAGGCGCGAGGTCGGCTCGAATGCCGCTCCCTCAGCTGCAAATCGAATCGCGTAGGCAGCGTTCTCCTCTCCGCGGCTTTCCGGAGTCCAGCCGAGAATGACGGCGCTCGTTCCCTGTTTCTGATCGTCGCGGAACAGAAGCTCCTCCTCGCGCCAAAGCTCGAGCCCCGAGGTCTCGATGCGAGTCCCGGCGGAGGTGGCGGTGAGGACGTCGAGGTCCTCCTCGAACGTCGCGAGCGAAGCCGTCCGGGAGTCGGAGAACTGGGCGACGAGCTTCACTTCCGGAAGCCATGAGCGGCCGACCCTCGGATCGCGGAAGAGCGGGAGGTATCCGAGGCGTTCGTGAAGCGTCGCTTCGAGAAACGCGGAGATGGATACGCGCGCGAACTGACGCTGCGTCTCGCCGTCGACAATGGGCGCGAGGTTCAGGAGCCAGGAATTGGGCGGACCGGCATCGCGGCGCCCCCAGACGGTATTGAACTGTCCGTGGTTTCCCCGGTGGAGGTAGAGGCCGGCCTTGAAGTGGTAGCCGTCGCCTACGAAGTCGATGCGGCGGAGCTGCCGCAGGCCGTGGAAGCTCGCTTCGTCGCTGTCGTACGAGCCCTGGAGCGCGAGAAAGCTCACGTCCTCGAGCTTCATGCGGCGCGGGTAGCGGGCGTCGATCTGGGCGATGGCGACGAGCGCGCGGATCCCGAAACCGTAGTCGAAGGCGACGGTGGCGTCGTCGGGAAAATGCGAGAGCCGATTGAACGCAGTGGCGATAGCCACCGCTTCGCCTCCACGCGAGTGCCCGACGAGCGCCACGCGATCGAGATCCACCTTGCCCTCGACCGGGTGGCCCTTCGTCTGGTTCCACTCGCGCCACTGTTTCAGATGCTCGAGGAGCAGCCAGGCCCGAAGCGGCATCTCCTTCCCGCGAAAATCCCCGGACCAGGTGCCGTTCACGAAGTTCTCGTCCACGGAGACCGTCGCGAACCCGCGGCTCGCGAGAAGCTCTCCCAGGTACGCGTAGCCCGGGTCGGAGTGCTCCTCCATCCGGTGGTTGCCGTGTACCACGAGCACCAGGGGAAACGGGCCGCTCCCCCGCGGGAGCCATACTCTTCCGTTGACGGGCGCCTCCTTCAGGGAGAAACCCCAGTACCATTCGCGCGCCCAGGCGCGGAATCCCTTCCATTCCGGAAGGAGCTTCGTCGCGTCGAGCGTCCGCGAAGTCCAGTCGGTTTCGCTCCCGAACTCGACGCGACGGAGATCTGTGCCGCTGCCGTAGGCGAGGCTCTCGACTTCGTAGCCGCCTTTCTCTCCCGGATCCGGAAGGTCGAGCTCCGGAGGATCCGGCGTCTGCGTACGAGCCTCTTCGACGGGATAGGGGTCGCGTCCGTTGCTCGCGAGAAAGCCGATGGCGAGGGCGTCGATGGCGAGAGCCGTGAGGAGCAGGCTCCACCGCTTCGCCAGGACCGCTCCCACCAGGCACCCTTGAGCGATGACCAGAACCGCGATCGAAGGGTAGTAGAGAAGATCCGGGAGCCCGAACTCCACCTGAAGCGCCACCAGGACGATCGCAGCCGCCGCGAGGAACAGGAGGACGCGGGAGGGAACTCGTTTGCCGAGGGACGCGAGCCCGCGGACGAGGAGAAGACCGACGAGGAAGACCAAAGCACCGGCGAGCGCGCCCAGGGCGACGTCGACCGCGCGCGGAAGGCCGCTTCCCAGGAACGAGCCCGCGAGAGCTGAGGAGCCGATCGCAGTCGCGGCGATCCCGACTGCGGCTCCCCGCCAGAAGCTCGGAGGCAGGCTCACGGGGGGGGCTCGCAGCAGTAACTCAAGATCTACTCAAATCTCCTCGGGAACCCGTGACACGGCGGGTTTCCTTGGCGCCTGGAGAGAAAAATTTCCAGATCCGCAGGGAGGGACCTGTCGAAAAAGTCGTCTCATTGGGTGTAGGAACCTTGAGAATCGCTCCCGTTCGTGTCAGCGGGGGGGGCCGGCGGCTCGAGGTCTTCCGAGTCTCTGGCAACTTGCGAGAGCCAAGCAGGGTAGAGCGCTGCGCGACCGGAGAGAGTCGTCGGGTGGGAGGAGGTGGTGATGTGGTAAGTTGAGTTCTTACAATGGGGAACCGGGCAAAGGCAAGAGCCGGTGCCGCGGTGACGGTTGGTGAACGAGGACCGGGCGAGTAACGTAGCACAAGCTGTTTTGTACGGTGAGCTCCACCGGAACTGACGCCTGTGGAGAGGAGGGCTCTGGCTCAAACGTAGTGTTTTGAGCGAAACCAGCCTCGTTTTGAAGCAGGAACTGGGCGTGATCATATTTGATGACGCTCTGGAGAGCGGTCTACTGTCGCCTCAGGTAGTCGTCCGTCCCGTCGAGCCAGTCCTGACGCGGCGGCGTAAAGAAGTCCACGTCGAGCGTGTCCTCGAGAGCCTCCGCCTTGTGGGGCACGTTCGACGGCAAGACCAGCACCTCGCCGGCATGAACCACGATGGGCTCGGCGTCTTCCGAGCCGATCCAGAACTTCAGCGCGCCCTCGAGGACGTAGGTGAGCTGCTCGTTCTCGTGGTGATGCAGGGGCACGACGCACCCCTTCTTCATGTAGACGTGGGTGAGCATCGCCTTGTTGCCGGTGATGATGCGCCGGTCGAGGAATTCGGTGAGCTTCTCCTTCGGAAGGTCGTCCCACCGGTAGTGCTTCGCCTTTGACTGCTGCATGGCTACCCTTTTTACTAGTGCCGTTCCAACTATTCAAGTACAAGAGCGCTGCTGCCATCGTGGACTATCGGTGGGCTCGTTGAGGCCTCGCGTTCGTCGGGAGGTTGAAACGGCACTAGACCTCCTCCGGCTTGACAAGCCGCGTCGCCCAAGGTGCAGAATGGCGCGCATCCATGAAAGTCGAGCGAGACGGCTGGTTCATCGACGTCGAGACGCTCGACGTATCGCAGCGCCCGCACTGGGAGATTCGCTGCCTCATCCGAAGGCGCAAGGACCATCGGGACGAGAAGCGGAAGCACCGCTTCTTCGTGAGCGCGGACCTCGCGGAGAAGCTCAAGCTCGGAGCCCTCCCCGAGGCGCGGCGTGAAGATCTTCTCGCGCGGGCGGCAAAGCGGGTCGTACTCCGGGAATTCGAGGAGATCTTCGCCGAGCCCGAGGGAGGGCTCGATTCCCTCCGCCCCCTCTCCGAAGCGGATCTGGCCTAGAGTCCCAGCACCTCGAGACCTTGCTCGAACACGACGTCGACGGGGATGCCCTTCGCCGCCACTCGATCCAGGCTCTCCTGGAGTCGCAGGCTCACCACTTGATACTTCTCGTGGAAGCGCTGGAGCCCTTCGTAGTCGCCGTCTCCCTGTAACTTTAGGATGACCGAAGCGAGCTCCCGCACCGCGGGCTCCATTTTCTCGAGCTCGACGCGGTAGGTCTTCGTCTCCGGGTCGTAGAGGCAGGCGCCCTTCTCCTCGAGAAACGAGAGCTGCATCAGGTTCGCCCGTCCATGGGCGTCGGCGGCCCCGAATCGAACCGAGCGGAAGATCGAGGCGAGGAAAGTGACGTAGTTGTCGCGGAGCTCGCTGTCGTCGAGCTCACCGCGCTTCGCGAGCTCTTTGACCATGAAGAGGCCGAGCACGTCCGCCTTTGCTTCCTCGGTCGCCGAAGCGTACTCCTTGAGGGCGCTTCTGACGGTCCCCTTCCGGTCGAGGGTGTTCTTGATTCCGAGGCCGTGCGCCACCTCGTGGAACATCACGTTCTCGAAGAACGGCTCGAAGGCGATTCCGTCGCGCTGTCCTTCCGCGATCAGCACCTCGGCGATGGGGACGAGGATCTCGTCGAACTTGGCGCGCATGGCGTTTTTGAGCTGGAGCCTCCGGGCGCCTTTCTGGAGCTGGACCTCCTCGTCATTCGGGAGGTTCACCGCGATCGCCTTCACTCCGGAGTTGCCATCGCCGGTGTAGTAAATGACGTCATAGGCGTTCAGATCGGAGTCGAGCCCGGGACTCTCCTGCTTGTACTCGTCCGGCACCGGGAGCGCCTTCTGGAGCTCGGGGAGAAGCGCCGCGTAGCGAGAGAGTCGACCGCTCCACTCGCGGTCTTTTACCAGGATGAACGCCTCGTTGGCCGCCTTGTATCCGAAAAGCCTGTCCTCGTAGGTTTCGATCGGGCCGATGACGATGTCCAGGGTGTTGTCCTTCATGTCCATCCAGGCCATGTCGCTCGCGCGGTAGTCGTCCGAGAGCAGCGCCTCGGCGCGGAGCTCGAGGTACCGCTTCAGTCCGGGTTCTTCCGCGAGCTCCGCTGCCTGCCTCAGCTCGTCCGCCGCGACGCCGAAGGATTCCTCGAAGAACACCGAGTAGGGGATGGTCTGGAGCTCTCCCCGCTCGTCGCGTCGCACCATGGTGTAGAGGCTCTCGAGCGCCTTCGCTCTTTCTTCCGACTCCGCCGCCGCCGTCTCGAGCTCTTCCTTCGTCATATCTTCTGGATAGAAGTTGGCGCCCTCGGGCTTCTCCTCGAAGCCTTCGACGAAGGGCTCGTCGTCATCCAGTCGGTCCCAGGGACCGTAGTTGATCTCGGCGTAGCGGCGGGCGGCCTCGCTCTCGAGCGAGGACAGGAGCTTCTCCTTGTCGCCGTAAGCCTGTTCCCAAAAGGCGCGGTCCATCGACTCCGCGGCCCGAATGAGGTGCGGAATCATCCTCCGTTCGGAATCGGTGAGTGCTTCGACGTCGGTCGAAAGCCGCACCGTGGTGTAGCGGCGGAGCCGCGCGGAAGCGTCAACGGGAGCTTCCTCCCCGCTCTTCTCCGGAGGAGGAGCCGTCTCGCAGGCGAGGGCGGACACGAGAACGATGATGCAGCTCTTGAGTTTCACTTCGGCCTCCCGTTCAAGTAAGCCCTCCGCTGGGGCTCGGGGAACTTCTCGATGGCGTAGCGGAGCATAGTTCTCGGCATCTTCCGGTGATTCGACCGCAGGAATCGCTCCTCGACTTGGCGGTCGCGGTTTCCAATCTCTCTCAGTTCCAATAGTCCCACAAAAATCCCTGGGCGGCGCCGACGAGGCCGGCGGTCAGGGGAAACGCCAGGAGCGCGCGCGCGAAGCGGAGCTTCAATCCCGCGCGTCCCGGACCCAGGAGAATGAGCGCCTGAACCGCCGCCATCGCGGCGAAGGCGACGGCACCCGCGGCCAGAGGATGGGCGCACCAGGGACAGTGGGGTCCCGCGGCGTTGTGGATATTGCAGGTCACGGCGGCGCCCGCCCAGAGCGAGCGGCAGCCGCAGCCGAAGATGAGCCCGCAGACGTCGCTGAAGAAGACGGATGAGACGGCGATCGCGGCCGCGAGCGTGAGGGTTTTGGAGCTCATGGCGTCAGAATAGCCGCAGTTGCGCGTCCAGGATCTCTCCTACCGAGGTCCCTTTCAACCGGAGCAGGGCGTCCGCCGCCGGAGCGAGCTGGCGGTCGAGGTAATGCTGATAGTCGGGCGCCCGGGGGTCGTTCTCGACCGGCTCCGGCCCCAGGGTGGTGACCACGTACCGCACCCAGCGATCGGTTCGCGCACCCGGGGTCGACTTCGCCCGCTTCAGTGCTGCCTGCACGTGCGGGGGAACGTTCTTCTCGTAATCCTCGAGCCTTCGCCTCAGGCGCTTTCGGTACACGAGGTCCCGGTCGCGCTTTCCCGCCAGGAGGTCCGCGACCGTCCCTCGCACGTAGTCCTCGAACGGCTCGTCGAAGAAGATCCGTCGATAGAGCTCCCGCTGGAACTCCCGCGCGAGCGGGGTCCAGTCGGAGCGAACCGCCTCGAGCCCCGTGAACTCGAGGACCAGATCGCCTCCCCGCCGCACGAGCCCCGCGTAGCGCTTCTTGCTCCCGAGCTCCGAGCCTCGGATCGTGGGCATGAAAAAACGCAGATAGTGGCTATCGAACTCGAGCGTAAGAAGCGACTCCACCTGGTAGCGGCGCTTCAGCTCCTCGGCCCACCGGTGGTTCAGGCGCCGGACGAGGCCCTCCCCGATGGCGCGGCATTCCTTTTCCCCCGGTCCCGGGCCCAACAACACGAAAAGAGAATCCGTATCCCCGTAGATCACCCGAAGGTCCTCGCTCTCGATCCACTCCTTGCTCTTCGTGATGATCTCGTGCCCGCGAAGGGTGATGCTGGCGACGAGCCGGGGCTCGAAGAACCGGCACCCGGGCGTCCCCAGGACTCCATAGAACGAGTTCATGATGATCTTGATGGCGCGCGACGTCGCCTCCTCGCCCGCCGCTTTCGCGCGATCGCGCGCCCGCCATAGATCCTCGATGAGTCCCGGCAGGATGCTTCGATCGCGGGCGAAACGGGCCCCGTCGAAGCCTTCGATGGCGTCCGCTCCCGCCTCGACGAGACCCAGGGGGTCCACGCGGAAGGTGCGAATGATGCTCGGATACAAGCTCTTGAAGTCGAGGACCAGAACGTTCTCGAAGAGACCCGGTTCGGATTCGAGCACGTAGCCGCCGGGGCTCACCACGTCGCCCTCGACTTCCTCCACGTCCCGGGCCACTCGGCCTCGGCGATGGAGGCGCGGGAGGTACAGGTTGTCGAAGGCGGCGACCGAGCCTCCGACGCGATCGAGCGCGAGCCCCGTGAGCTGGGCTCGTTCGAGAACGAAATCGAGGAGATGCGTTTTCTCGAAGATCGCGTCCACCAACAGGCAGTCCTCGGCGTTGTAGCGAGCGAGCTCCCACGGCTCCTCACGGTAGAGGCGGCGTATCTCGAGGATTCGGTCTTCGGACTTCTCGATCCGCTTCCCCCGCCCGAGGAGCTCGCGAGCGACCGCCTCGAGGCCGAAGTCCTCGAAGCTCCAGGTGGCGGTCTTGAGGGTATCGATGCCGTCGAGGATCACCCGTCCGGGTATTCGGGCCACTCTCTTGCCCCCGGGAGATCCCGGCGCGAGAACCGCCGCCCGGTCTCTCCCGCGCCCCATGGCGAAGGAGAGATTGAGACGTTGGCAAACGCACTCGAGCAGCCGGAGGTCGAAGTCCACGACGTTCCAGCCGAGGATGACGTCGGGGTCGGCGCTCGCGAGGAACGAGAAGAACTCCTCGAGCAAAGACGCTTCGTCGTGGTGCACCGAGATGGTGACGTGCTCTTCGGCATCGAGACGCTCGCCATGGGCGTGGCTCCACTCCGGATGGCGAAGAAGGAACACCCGCGCCTCCGATCCGATGGACGCGCCGACGGAGTAAAGCGTCTCGTCGTGCCCGTCGGTCTCGATGTCGAGCGAAAGGATCGTGAGCCGGGGACGGTACTCCGCGGGCGAGATCTTTGGGTTTCGATATTCGCGATAGGAACCGTGCTGGACGAAAGCGCCCTCGACGCGGAATGCCCCGGTCACGAAGCGCTCCATGAGGAAGCGATCCGCGGGCTTCAGGTCCGACTCGTAGAGCCGCTCGCCCCGTTCCCGAAGAGCTCTTCTGGCGTCGACGAGCGCGCGCTGGCTCTTGAAGTAGAGCGCGTCGACGAGATCTCCGTCGAACGTGCGCAGCTCGACCGGCCGGACGCGGCAGCCGAGTGCCTCCCGCCGGAGGCGACCTCGCTCCGCGAAGGCCACCGCCTCCTTCCGATCGAGCCGAATGCGAATCGGGCCGGACTCACCCCTGGCCCAGAAGACGATCTCGATCCCGGACGAAGCGTCGCGCCACTGGCGGGTGAGGAGGAACGCGTTTTCGGTCGTCGTCTCCAAAGTCAGCGCCGCGAAACCCACCATACGTCGGCGCCGCGGAGATCGCCACCCTCGGCGCCCACTCCTTCGGCTCCGGCCACCGCGACCCCGAGAGCGGTCAGAAACTCCTCGACCGCGCGCGCTCTCCTCTCGGAAAGACCACGATCTTCCGCCCGATCTTCCAGGAGCTCCGCGTGCCCCGTGATCCAGACTTCCGCGGCGCCCTCGGCGAGCTCGGACAAAACCTGGCGGGCCTGACGATCGAGACGATCGAGAAGCGGGGCGAAGGTCACTCTCGTGACCGTGGCGCCGCGGGAGCGCTCGCGCGCCGGAAGCGTCCGGTGAAACGCCCGGTCGGCGGCAACGGCGACGAAACCCGCTTTCGCGATCTCCGCCTGCCCTTCACTCGACAGAAGGCAGGAGAGAAGGCGCCGCAGGCCTTCGTCGGCCTTCCCCCTACTATAGAGCCAGAGGACGCGGCTCCAGGGATACTCGCCGCGCTCCACGGAATCGACGGAGGGAACGACCGGCGCATCCGAAGGCGCCGCTCGCAAGGGCACGGTTCTCACTCTCGAGGAGTCGAGGCTCATCGAGACCAGTCCCACGGCTCGCGGATCGGACGCCACGGTCGTAAGAACCGCACTGGAGGGGGAGACGAGTTCGGCCGAGGGCGGGAGTCTGAAGTCGCCCCCGAGAAAGATCCGCCTCAGGGCCTGATACTCTCCCGACGACGGCAGGGGAGCCAGCAGGCGAACCGGCCGGTCGCTTTCCCCGAAGCTGTACCAGCCGACGATCTTTCCGCTGAAGAGCGTTTGGATTTGCTCGAGCGACAGACTCTCCACTCGATTGTCCGGATGAACCACGACCGAGACGGCGTCGAGAGCGACGATACGCTCGTGAATCTCGAGGGAAAGCTTCGCCGCCAGCGCCTGCTCTCGAGGCTCGATTCCGCGGGAGCTCACGAGCAGATCGGCGGAGCCGTTGAAGAGCGGGGCGAACGTAACTCCCGCCTCGTAAGGCACCCACGCGACGTCCAGATCGGGATGCCAGCGCGCGATCGCTTCCGAGAGGCCGGCGAAGCGATCGAGAACGTCCGCGGGGCCTCGCACTTCGATACGCTCCTGCGCCTCGACGGGCGACAAGAAGGCGAATAGGACCAGGGCCGCGGCGAAAGGACGCATGGTCAACGAAACTCGACGGTCAAGCTCATCCACGTGGGTACGATCTGCCCCTCGCGCCTCCCGGGCTCGAACCGGTAGGTCCGCAGGGTGTCGAGAACGGCTTTTTCGTAGAGCTCGTATCCAGGACGGGGGGTCTCGATCGAGACTTCCGCGACGTTCCCCTGCTCGTCGATCAGGATGCGGCAATCGATCTTGGGACGGCGGGGGCTCGCGGGCAGCGGGGACTCGGGGGGTTCGCCCTGGATCAGCGTCGGTTTCTTGTCGAGCAGCGGATCGGTGAAGAAGTCCTCGTCCACCGGAAGCGGGGTCGGGCTCGCTTCCCGACGTCGAATGAAATCGACGGGCCAGTTGATCTCGATGGGAACGGGGACTCCTTCGCGAACCGCGGGAGCGAAGTGATAGGCCTTCAGCGCCTCTGACGCCGCCGCTTCGAACGGGGCGAGCCCCTCGCGGGCCTCGCGGGGACGCTGCGGATGGACGTTGCCCTCGCGGTCGATCCGGATGCGGTAAAAGACCGTGGGATGAACGCTCGAATCCGCGTCGGCTGGAGCGATGGCAGGGCCTCCGAAGAGGAGAATCGGGAGGGCGTCGCGAGGAGCTCCGAGATCCGAGAGACGCACGACTTCCCGGTGTGAGATCGAGGAGAACGTCCCCGTCCGAAGGCCGGCGAAGACGAGCCCGACGACGACCGCGACTCCGAGGGGCAGCGCCCAGAGCATCGTCGAGCGTCTCCTCATTGTCGAGATCGGGGTCTCGGGCTCGGCGAAGAGGAAGTGTCCCATGGCGCGCCGCAGGGCTTGCGCTTCGGGGCTCTTTCTGGCTTCGTGCGCGCGCGGCCTCGGAGGCTCTCTGCGACTCGAGATGCCCGTCCCCATCGTCGCGGCGATGGTCTTCGGGCGCTTCAGAACTCCTTCGTCGAACCGCCGCATGGCCTCCATGAGGAGCTCTTGCGCGCTGAAGTTCACGGTCTGCCCCGGAATGTCGACGTCGGCTTCGACCTTGAAGTCGACGGCCTCCTCGGTTACGAGCAGATAGGCGGCGTCGACCGCAGGAAGCTCGCCGTAGGCGGCGTGCACCACACGGCCGCCGCGGATGAGAAGAAGTCCCTCGCCCGCGGGCCCGGAGAGTCTCAACCGATAACTCCCGGAATCGTGAGCTTTCAACAAGATGAGATCCGCGAGAGAAAGCTCCCGCGTGTTCCCGGATAATGCCATTTCTCAACCCCAGGGTCTGTTGCCGTGGATTGTATCAGAGACTGGTTCACGCCTTAAGTGTCGCAACCCCGTGCTATGATGGCTTGTTTCGACCTCGTCGAAACGTACTCGTGCGCCTTCGAGTCGTCACCTACAACATCCACAAATGCATCGGGGGTATCGACAGACGATACGACCCGCTGAGAGTCGCGCAGGTCATCGCGCGGTACGAGCCGGACCTCGTTCTGCTCCAGGAGGTCGATCAACACGCGCGCCGGTCGAACGCCGACCGCCAGGTCGATCTTCTCGGTGACTTTCTCGGCCTGAGGCACCGCACGTACTTCGCCAACGTCAAAGTTCTCGGCGGAGGCGAGTACGGAAACGCCATGCTCAGCCGCTTTCCGATGACCGAGACGTCCAATATCGATTTGACCGTCCCGCCCAAGAAGCGGCGGAGCGTCCTTCATGCCCGCTACCGGGTTCGCCTGGGCGGAGAGTCGGGAAATCCCACGCGCACCATCCACGCCTACAATCTCCATCTGGGGCTCTCGGGTTTCGAGAGGAAGATCCAGCTCCGGAAGTTCCTCGAGAGTCACCCGTTCGTGGGGCTCCATCACCAGACTCCCATCATCGTGGCCGGGGATTTCAACGACTTCTGGGGTACGCTCGGGCGAAAGCTTCTCGTTACCGCCGGCTTTCGCGGGCTCGGGCCGCCGGTCCGCACGTTCCCCGCGTGGGGACCGATCCGAGCGCTCGATTCGGTCTACGTGCGGGGGAACATTCGCCTCCTCCACGTCTACCGCGCTCGTCTCAGGCTCGCGAGACGGGCATCGGATCACCTTCCGCTGGTGGCGGAGCTCGAGATCGATTGATGGACTGGGCGGCGGTTCTCGAATCCCAGAGGCGGTACTTTCGGAGCGGGGCGACGCTCTCCTTCGACTTCCGGCGCGGCCAACTCGAGAAGCTCGCGCGGCTCCTCCGCCAGAACGAGTCGCGCATCGGAGAGGCGCTCGCATCCGATTTGGGTAAGCCGGCATTCGAAGCCTATGCGTCGGAAATCGGATTCTTGAGATCCGAGACGAGTTTCGCCCTCAAGCATCTCGCGAGCTGGATGCGGCCCGAGCGCGTGCCCTCCCCGATCACTCTCTTTCCTGCGAAGAGCCGCATCGAGCGCGAGCCTCGGGGTGTGGTGCTCATCATCGCGACCTGGAACTTCCCGCTTCAGCTCTCCCTCGGTCCCTGGATCGGGGCCCTCGCCTCGGGGAACTGCACGATCCTCAAGCCGTCCGAGCTCGCCCCTCACGCCTCGAGCCTCATCGCCGATCTCCTGGGCAAGAATTTCCCGAAGGAGCTCGTGGCGGTTGCGACCGGAGGGGCGGAAACGAGCCAGGCGCTCCTGCGCTTGCGGTTCGACCACGTTCTTTTTACCGGGAGCGCCGGAGTCGCCCGCGAGGTCGCGGCGGCGGCGGCGAAGACCCTGACCCCCTTGACCCTCGAGCTTGGAGGAAAGAACCCCGTCATCGTCGACTCCGACTCGGACATGGCGCTCGCGGCCCGGCGCATCGCCTGGGCCAAATTCATGAACGCGGGTCAGACCTGCATCGCCCCCGACTACGTTCTGGTTCCCGAGCGCCGAAAGAACGAGCTGGTCTTCGGGATCGCGGCGAACGTAACCCGGTTCTTCGGCGAGGACCCGCGTCGGAGCAAAGACTACGGCCGCATCGTGAGCCTGCGTCACCTCGACCGGCTGTCCTCTTACCTCGGGCACGGTCGAGTCACCCTCGGCGGAGACCGAGATCGCGACGAGCTCTATCTCGCCCCGACGCTGCTCGAGGACGCGGCGCCCGGCTCGCCCCCGCTCGAAGAGGAGATCTTCGGGCCGATCCTCCCCGTCGTGACGTATCGGGAGCTCGACGAGGCGATCGAGATTGCGAACCGCCATCCGGATCCACTCGCCCTCTACGTCTTCTCGAAGCGCAAAGACATCCAGAGCCGCGTGCTTCGCGAGGTCCCCTCAGGAGGCGCCGCCGTGAACGACCTCGTGATGCAGTTCATGAACCCCCGCCTTCCCTTCGGCGGGCGCGGGACGAGCGGGGTCGGCGAGTACCACGGCCGCTTCGGGTTCGAGCTCTTCTCGCACAAGAGAGCCGTGGTCCAGGGCTCGCGGCTTCTGGACATCCCGATTCGGTACCCCCCGTATCGGGGGAAACTGCGGTGGCTTAAGAAGCTGCTTCGCTAGCGCTAGCGTCCCGTACGGTAACATTCTCCGTTCGAGCGGTCCCAATGGCACAAAATTGTACCGTACGGTACGCGACGCGCGTCAGCCGCTCGGCGAGGTCTTCGCCTTCGACCAACTCCAGCGCCAGCGCGACGACGCCCTCGCTCTCCTCGAGCCCGTGGATCGCGGCGATGTTGGGATGGTTCAGCGACGCGAGCACCTGCGCCTCGCGCCGGAACCTCGCGACGCGCTCGACATCCTGCGTGAAGGCCGCTGGCAAGACTTTGATCGCCACGTCGCGATTGAGCTTTGTGTCCCGCGCGCGGAAGACTTCGCCCATCCCCCCGGCCCCGAGGGGCGAAGCGATCTCGTAGGGACCGAGTCTTGTGCCGGGAGAGAGCGTCATCGCCTGCCCGCTGGCGCGAGCCGGCGCAGCTCGTCGAAGAAGTTGACGATCAAGACGACCTTGTCCCGCCTGGCCTCGGCCTCGTCCCCCGAGCCCTTCAGCACCGCGACCCGCTCGCCATCCGGGTGCAGGTCGTAGGGCCGGGCGTTGAGCGCCCGCACGGGCACGAGTCCCGGCGACCACACCCGCGGCTTGTCGGCGTCGAACCGATCGCCTTCCGCGGTGTACCCGGCCACCAGGATCCTCCCGTCCTCGCCGCGGTAGAAGAGCTCTCTTCGGCTTCGAGACCACGTCGTCCAGCGTCCGCCGTCGGTGGAGACCTGCCACTTCCCACCCGGACCCGGGAACGGACGCACGTACACCTCGTTGCGTCCGGACTCGTTGGAGGTATACGCCAGCCAGCGACCGTCCGGCGAGAAGGCCGCCTGGGATTCGAGGAAAGGACCGTTCAGGAAGACCGTGGGCTTCCCCGGCTTCCACCCAGAGGCCTCGTCCCCTGTGAGAGGCAGGATCAGGATGTCCAAGCTCGTCTGCGGGTTGGACTCTTGCAACGCCAGGAACTTACCGCTCGGATGCCACGATGTCGGGTATTGCGGGTTCTTACTCTCCGTCAGGCGCTCCGCCTCGCCCGTCCCGTCGCTCGCTGCCAGTAGAGGCTGAGTGTCGCCTGGTCCGCCCGCACCGAGGAGAAGGCGATGCGTTGGCCATCGGGGGTCCATACGGGCTGGCGATCCTGGCCGGGATCGAACGTGAGACGAGAAAGGGTGTCGCGCCCCCATTCGTAGACCCACACATCCAAGTTCTTACCCTCGAGGATGTCGAGCGAGAGCCTCTGGCCATCCGGGGAGAACTGGATGTTGTAGTAGACGCCGGGCGCCGCGCGCAAAGGCTGAAGCTTCCCTTCCCGGTCCATCCATTGAATGGGCACGGCGAAATCGGGGCTGTCTCCCCGCTGGTACACGAGCGTTCCGTCGCGGGAGAAGGCGAACTGGGCTCCCCCGGGGTTCGGGTTGGCGCTCACGCCCGCGAGCGCGGGCACGGGTTGGCCGGTCAGCTCCAGCCGATCGAGATCGAAGGGCGCGGCGAAGAGCGTGCCCTCGTGAACGAAGACCAGGTGGCCGCTCGGAAGGTAACGGCCATGATATCCGCCGCGATGCAGCACCTTCCTCGTGTCGCCTTCGAGCGTGTGTACGACGAGGCTCGCGTTTTCGTAGTTGAACGAGCTCCCCCCCGTGTACAAGACGGCCTTGCCCCCGGGCAGAGCCTGTGGCCAGCGGTGCGAGAACTCCTGGGAAGCCGGATCGGGTGTCGTCAGGATCTGCGGCGTGCCTCCCGCCGATGACACACGCGAAAGGCCCACGCCCGGCAGGGAAGTGGGCGTAAGTGTCATCGCTTGCCCACAGGCGCGAGCCTCCGGAGCTCGTCGAAGAAGTTGACGATCAAGACGACCTTGTCCCGCCTGGCCTCGGCCTCGTCTCCCGAGGCCTTCAGCACGGCGACCCGCTCGCCGTCCGGGTGCAGGTCGTAGGTCCGGGTGCCTGCCTTCAGGGGCACGAGCCCCGGCGACCACACCCGCAGCTTGTGGGCGCGGAACGAATCGCCTTCCACGGTGTACGCAGCCACCATGATCCTCCCGTCCTCGGCGTGGTAGAAGAGCTCGCTTCGGCTTCGAGACCACGTGGGCCAGACTCCGCCGGCGGTGGAGACCTGCCACTTCCCCCCCGGACCCGGGAACGGACGCACGTACACCTCGTTGCGTCCGGACTCGTTGGAGTTATACGCCAGCCAGAGACCGTCCGGCGAGAAGGCCGCCCCCACTTCGATGAAGGGGCCGTTCAGGAAGACCGTGGGCTTCCCCGGTTTCCACCCGGAGGCCTCGTCGCCCGTGACCGGCAGGATCAGGATGTCAAAGCTCGTTTGCGGGTTCAGCTCTTGGAAGGCCAGGAACTTCCCGCTCGAATGCCACGACATCGGGGATTGCCGGTTCTTGCTCTCCGTCAGGCGCTCCGCCTCGCCCGTCCCGTCGGCTCGTTGCCAGTAGAGGTTCCCTATCGCCTTGTCCGCCCGCGCCGAGGAAAAGGCGATGCGCCGGCCATCGGGGGTCCATACGGGGGCGCGATCGTCGCCGGGATCGAACGTGAGACGAGGAAGGGTGTCGCGCCCCCATTCGTAGACCCACACGTCCAGGTTCTTGCCCTCGCGGATGTCCAGCGCGAGCCTCTGGCCATCGGGGGAGAAGCGGATGTTGTTGTAGACGCCGGGCGCCGCGCGCAGGGGCTGAAGCTTCCCTTCCCGGCCCATCCATTGAATCGGCACGGCGAGACCGAGGCCCTCTCCCCGCAGGTGCACGAGCGTTCCGTCGCGGGAGAAGGCGAACTGGGCTCCCCCATAGACGGGGTTGGCGGTCACGCTCCCGAGCGCGGGCACGGGTTGGCCCGTCAGTTCCAGCCGATCGAGATCGAAAGTCGCGGCGAAGAGCGTGCCCTCGTGAATGAACACCAGGTGGCCGCTCGGAAGGTAACGGCCATGATAACCGCCGCGATGCAGCACCTTCCTCGTGTCGCCAGCGAGCGTGTGCACGACGAGGCTCGCGTCCTCGTAGTCGCCGTTCGTGCGGCCCGCCGTGTACAGGACGGCCTTGCCTCCGGGCAGGGCCTGGGGCCAGCGATGCGTGACTTCCTGGGAGGCCGGATCGGGCGTGGTCAGGGTCTGCGGCGCGCCTCCCGCCGACGAGACACGCGAAAGGCCCACGCCCGGCTGGCCAGCGGCCGCAAAGAAGATCGTCCCGTCCTCGGCCCAGGTCCCGCCCCGGTCGTCCGCTGCGTCGCAGAGCGTGACCGCCGCGCCGCCCGAGACCGAGACCTTCTTCAGTTGCCCGCCGGCGAAAAACGCGATCCACTCCCCGTCGGGCGAGAAGAACGGGTCGCGGGCGCCTTCCGTCCCCGAAAGCGGCGCGGAGTCGAGCTGCTCCAGTTGCCGGAGGTAGAGAAGCGGGCGTTCGTCCGAGCCGTTGCTCGCGACGAAAGCCAAGAGGCGGCCATCGGGGGAGAGGATCGCGGCGGGACCCCAGTTGGTCGAAAGCGATGCCGCAGCACCCAGCTCGGCGCTCAGGCGCAGGCGAGGAGCTGGCTGGGGCGCGGGGGGCCACAGCGCCCAGAGTGCCAGCGCCGCAACGATAGTCGCGCTCAGCGCGATGACCCACGGCAGCACCCGCAGTCCCGAAGAGGCGCGGACCGTATCCAGCGTGCCGAGCCTCTCCTCGAGGGCAATCCGCGCCTCGCCGATGTCGCGCATCCGTCTCTTCGGGTCGCGGTAGAGGCATCGTTCCACCAGGCGGAGCAGACCAGGCGGCGTCGAAGCCGGAAGCGCCTTCCAGTCGATCTCCTGACGGAGCACCGCCGCAAGCGTGTCGCTCACCGTCTCGCCGGCGAAGAGTCTCTTCCCGGTGAGCATCTCGTACAGCACCACCCCGAACGCCCAGATGTCCGCGCGCTTGTCTACCGTCCCTCCACGCGCCTGCTCGGGCGACATGTACGCCGCGGTGCCAAAGATGACGCCGGCCTCCGTCATCTGCCGCGACATCGTCGGCGACTGAGAGAGCGCGCCGTCTGCCGTCCGTTCGCCTTCGTAGGCTTTGGCGAGACCGAAGTCGAGGATCTTGACCGTGCCTTCCCTGGTGAGCTTGAGGTTCGCGGGCTTGAGGTCGCGATGAACGATGCCCTTCTCGTGCGCGGCCTCGAGGCCTTCCGCGATTTGCTTCGCGATCGCGACGGCTTCGTCAACGGGGATCGCACCCCGCGTCAGGCGCTCGGCGAGGTCTTCGCCTTCGACCAACTCCAGCGCCAGCGCCAGGACGCCCTCGCTCTCCTCGAGCCCGTGGATCGCGGCGATGTTGGGATGGTTGAGCGACGCGAGCACCTGGGCTTCGCGCCGAAACCGCGCGACGCGCTCGGCATCCTGCGCGAACGCTGAGGGCAGCACCTTGATCGCGACGTCACGGTTGAGCTTCGTGTCCCGCGCGCGGAAGACTTCGCCCATGCCCCCGGCCCCGAGGGGCGAAGCGATCTGATAGGGACCGAGGCGCGTGCCGGGAGAGAGTGTCATCGCCTGCCCGCTGGCGCGATCCGGCGCAGCTCGTCGAAGAAGTTCTGGATCAAGGTGACGTGGTCCCGCCTGGCCTCATCCCCCGAGGCCTTCAGCACGGCGACTCGCTCGCCGTCCGGGTGCAGGTCGTAGGTCCGGTCGGCTCCCCGCACGGGCGCAAACCCCGGCGACCACACCCGCGGCTTCTCGGCGCGGAACAAGTCGCCTTCCACCGTGTAGGCGGCCACCATGATCCCCCCGTCCTCGACCACGTAGAGGAGATCTCTTCGGCTTCGAGACCACGTGGGCAAGCGTCCGCCGGCGGTGGAGACCTGTCGGATCCCCCCCGGACCCGGGAACGGACGCACGTACACCTCGAAGCGGCCGGACTCGTTGGAGCTATATGCAAGCCAGCGACCGTCGGGGGAGAAGGCCGCGGCGAATTCGCCGAAAGGATTGTTCAGGAAGACCGTGGGCTTCCCCGGCTTCCACCCGGAGGCCTCGTCCCCCGTGAGAGGAAGGATCAGGATGTCAACGCTCGTTTGCGGGTTAGTCTCCTGGAAGGCCAGGAACTTCCCGCTCGGATGCCACGATGTCGGGTATTGCGGGTTCTTGCTCTTGGTCAGGCGCTCCGCCTCGCCCGTCCCGTCGGCTTGCTGCCAGTAGAGGTTTCTCGTCGCCTGGTCTCGCGTCGAGGAGAAGGCGATGCGCTGGCCATCGGGGGTCCATACGGGGAAGTAATCGTCGCCGGGATCGAACGTGAGACGAGAAAGGGTGTCACCCCCCCATTCGTAGACCCACACGTCCCGGTTCTTGCCCTCGAGGATATCCAGCGCGAGCCAGCGGCCATCGGGGGAGAAGCGGATGTTGCTGTAGACGCCGGGCGCCGCGGGCAAAGTCTGAAGCATCCCTTCCCGGTCCATCCATTGAATGGGCGTGGCGAGAGTCTCTCCCTGCTGGTACGCGAGCGTTCCGTCCCGGGAAAAGGTGAACTGAGCTCCCCCGTTGCCCGTGTTGGCGGTCACGCCCGCGAGCACGGGCACGGGTTGGTCTCTCAGCTCCAGCCGATCGGGATCGAAAGCCGCGGCGAAGAGCGTGCCTTCGTGAATGAAGACCAGGTGGCCGCTCGGAAGGTAACGCCCATGATATCCGCCGCGATGCAGCACCTTCCTCGTGTCGCCTTCGAGCGTGTGCACCACAAGGCTCGCGTCCTCGTAGTTGCCCGACACGCTTCCCGCTGTGTACAGGACGGCCTTGCCGCCGGGCAGGGCCTGGGGCCAGCGGTGCGAAACCTCCTGGGAAGCCGGATCGGGCGTGGTCAGGATCTGCGGCGTTCCTCCCGCCGACGACACACGCGATAGGCCCACGCCCGGCCGGCCACTGGGCGTAAAGAAGATCGTCCCGTCCTCGGCCCAGCTCCCGCCCCGGTCATCCGCTGCGTCGCAGAGCGTGACGGCCGCGCCGCCCGAGACCGAGACCTTCTTCAGCTTCCCGTCAGTGAAGAACGCGATCCACTCCCCGTCGCGCGAGAAGAACGGGTCGCGGGCGCCTTGCGTCCCCGCAAGCGGCGCGGCGTCGAGCTGCTCCAGGCGCCGGACGTGGAGAAGCGGGCGTTCATCCGCGCCCTGGCCCGCGACGAAAGCGAGGAGGCGGCCGTCGGGCGAGAGAATCGCGGAGGGACCGTAGTTGGTCGCAAGTGATGTCCCAGAACCCAGCTCGGCACTCAGGCGCATGACTGGAGCAGGCTGGGCCGCCGGCTGCCACGGCGACCAGAGCGCCAACGCCGCGATAGTCGCGCTCAGCGCGATGACCCAGGGCAGCGCCCGCACTCCCGAAGAAACGCGGACAATCTCGGGCGTGCCGAGCGTCTGCTCGAGGGCAATCCGCGCCTCGCCGATATCGCGCAGCCGTCTCTTCGGCTCGCGATCGAGACACCTCTCCAGCAGGCGACGGAGACCAGGCGGCGTCGAAGCGGGAAGCGCCTTCCAGTCGATCTCCTGCCGCAGCACCGCCGCAAGCGTGTCGCTCACCGTCTCGCCGGTGAAGAGCCTCTTCCCGGTGAGCATCTCGAACAGGACCACGCCGAAGGCCCAGATGTCCGCGCGCTTGTCCACCGTCGCCCCACGCGTCTGCTCGGGCGACATGTAGGCGGCGGTTCCGAAGATGACGCCGGCCTCGGTCATCTGACGCGACATCGTCGGCGATTGAGAAAGACCTCCGCCGGCAGCGGCTTCCGCCTCTCCCCCGTAGGCCTTCGCCAGACCGAAGTCGAGGATCTTGACCGTGCCGTCCCTGGTGAGTTTGAGGTTCGCGGGTTTGAGGTCCCGATGAACGATGCCCTTCTCGTGCGCGGCCTCGAGGCCTTCGGCGATCTGCTTCGCGATCGCAACGGCTTCGTCGACGGGGATCGCGCCGCGCGTCAGCCGCTCGGCGAGGTCTTCGCCTTCGACCAACTCCAGCGCCAGCGCGACGACGCCCTCGCTCTCCTCGAGCCCGTGGATCGCGGCGATGTTCGGATGGTTGAGCGACGCGAGCACCTGGGCCTCGCGCCGAAACCGCGCAACACGCTCAGCATCCCGCGCGAACGCTGAGGGCAGGACCTTGATCGCAACGTCGCGGTTGAGCTTCGTGTCCCGCGCGCGGAAGACTTCGCCCATCCCTCCGGCTCCGAGGGGCGAGGCTATCTCGTAGGGACCGAGTCTTGTGCCGCGAGAGAGCGTCATCGCCTGCCCACCGGTGCTACCCGGCGCAGCTCGTCGAAGAAGTTCAGGATCAAGACGACCCGGTTGGCCTCGGCCTCACCCTCCGAGGCCGTCAGCACGGCGAGTCGATCGCCGTCCGGGTGTAGCTCGTAATTCCGCATGAACCCCCCCCAGGGGCACGAGCCCCGGTGACCACGCCCGCGGCTTCTCGGCGCGGAACGAGTCGCCTTCGACAATGTACCCGGCCACCATGATCGTCCCGTCATCGACCATGTAGAAGAGCTCTCTTCGGCTTCGAGACCAGGTGGGCAAGAGTCCTCCGGCCGTGGAGACCTGCCACTTCCCCCCCGGACCTGGAAACGGACGCGCGTACACCTCGTTGCGTCCGGACTCGTTGGAGCTGTACGCCAGCCAGCGACCGTCCGGCGAGAAGGCCGCATTCAGTTCGGCGAAAGGTCCGTTCAGGAAGACCGTGGGCTTGCCCGGCTTCCACCCGGAGGCCTCGTCGCCTTCCACCGACAGGATCAGGATGTCCGCGTTCGTTTGCGGGTTGTATTCGCGAAAGGCCAGGAACTTCCCGCTCGGATGCCACGATGTCGGGATTTGCTGGATCTTGCTCTTCGTCAGGCGCTCCGCCTCGCCCGTCCCGTCGGCATGCTGCCAGTAGAGGTTCCGTGTCGCCTGGTCCGCGCGCATCGAAGAAAAGGCGATGCGCCCGCCATCCGGGCTCCATACGGGGCCTTGATCCAGGCTGGGATCGAACGTGAGACGAGAAAGGGTGTCGTGCCCCCATTCGTAAACCCACACGTCCCGGTTCTGGCCCTCGACGATGTCCAGCGCCAGCCTCTGGCCATCGGGGGAGAAGCGGATGTAGTCGTAGGCGCCGGGCGGCGCGCGCAAAGGCTGAAGCTTCCCTTCCCGGTCCATCCATTGAATCAGCGTGCCGAGGCCCTCTCCCCGCTGGTACACGAGCGTTCCGTCGCGGGAGAAGGCGAACTGGGCTCCCCCACCGCCCGGGTCGGCGGTCACGCCCGCGAGCGCGGGCACGGGCTCGCCGGTCAGCTCCAGCCGATCGAGATCGAAAGGCGCGGCGAAGAGCGTGCCTTCGTGAATGAAGACCAGGTGGCCGCTCGGAAGGTAACGGCCATGATATCCGCCGCGGTGCAGCACCTTCCTCGTGTCGCCGGCGAGCGAGTGCACTGGGGTGGACCCCATTTTCTAGACCAAAACAGGGCACAGCTAAGGTGGAGCCTGCTCGGTTGAAAACATGTCTGTCATCA
>Ga0214473_10002322_pt1 | contig 23401 bp, 27 predicted proteins | sample RVTome_7_FD_203509 | JGI IMG/M metagenome (GOLD analysis project Ga0214473, IMG submission 203509) | Soil microbial communities from uranium-contaminated site in the Upper Colorado River Basin, Wyoming, United States - RVT98D197 | ecosystem: Environmental > Terrestrial > Soil > Contaminated >... | reverse complement strand
ACGGGCTGCAAAATACCAAGCGAGGAAGGGTAATGGGCTCCGCAAATGTCCCCGACGAGTTCCTGGATGGTCTCAAAAGTCTGAAATTTCCCTAGCTGTTCTGCATTTCTCCCTCATTTTCAAATCCAATCAATCACAATATGTTAAGATATTCACGGTAGGCTCCTGCTTGACCACAACCTCATCATCAGGCTCCGACCGATCATTTGGAGTCGCCCTGTTCCTATTGCACCACAACGTCATCATCCGGCTCGACCGGATCATTCGGAGTCGCCTCGTTCCGCTTACACCACAACGTCATCATCCGGCTCGACCGGATGATCCAGAAAAGAGTCTCCGACACCAATGAGTAGCCCGCGGCTTGATATCCTACCCTCAGCTGCGTAGCCCGAGCGTGGTTCTTGAGCTCGACAAAGCGAGCCGCATTGTGATATCTTTTTGATCAAGACAAATGCGCAACTGATAAGAAGGCCAACCGTTTTTGCTTTGCTTTATCAGCAAGCGATTAGATCCGCGCAAGGTCGAATTTGCAAGGGGAAAGATCATGCAACAAACAGGGGCAAGAACAGCAACGGTCTCTTTGGCGGCGATCAAGCCAAAGGCTTCAACGGCTGCCGGGCAGCCAAAACTCTTGGACCAGCTTCGCGGAACACTACGTGCACGTCACTCCAGCCGACGCGTTCATAAGACTATTATGCAGCGGGCGGTAAAAGCGGCAGTCCGTAAGGCTGGCGTAATTAAGCATGTAGGGTGTCACACGTTCCGACACTCATTTGCCACCCACCTGCTTGAAGCTGGCTACGACATTCGGACTATCCAGGAACTCATGGGACACAAAGCCTGTCCTGAGCCTGCCGAAGGAACTGAGCACGACCATGGTCTATACACATGTACTGAACAAGGGTGGCCAGGGAGCTCAAAGTCCAATCGATAGGCTCTAGGCCAGGTTTATGCAGACTGTATAAGCCCGAGGGGTCCAGATGGTTCGAAGCACTGAAGTCGCTGGTGAAAGCCATTATCGACGAGCGATTAGGTAGTGATACTCGCGTTCTTATACAGAAGGAAGCAGTCTGTGTCTGTGGTATTATACAGACTGTATAATTATTGTTAGGACTACAAAGGATAGATGATGGGCAACCGAGATAAAATACTGCAATTTCTTGGCAATAATCCAAATGGGGCCTGTGATGACTGCGTCTCGGGCAAAGCCGATGTAATCCCACGGCAGCAAGTAAATCAAATCTGTAGGCCGTTACAAAAGCAGGGCATTGTTGAACGCACCCGCAAGAATTGTCCTATCTGCAAGACAATCAAGATCGTCAATATTATGACAGGCAATGCCAAGCACCCCATCAAAGTACCCGACAAAGCCAGTGCGACTGGACAGCCTCGATGTTGGAATTGGGAAGGAAACGTACAAAGCGCCATAGTTCAATATCTCTGCGAGAACGGATATAAGATTAGTCGGGTGTCAAACACTGAGAGCAGGGAGCAAGGAAAAGATATCGAAGCAACAAGCCCAGCTGGTGAAACAATATGGATATCTGTGAAAGGATTCCCAGAAAAAAGTGCCAATACACAAGCGCGGCATTGGTTCTCTCAGGCCCTCTTCGACATGATCCTATACAAAGACGAGAATCATAACGCAAAGCTTGGAATTGGCCTGCCCGATGAGATGCCCACATATTCAAACCTTGCCTCTCGTATCTCTTGGTTCAAGGAGGCATGTGGATTCAACTTCTTCTGGGTATCACAAGACGGGAAAGTAAGGGAAGAATAGAGTGATGTCCTAACAATTCAATCAAGGCGACGGGGACTAGGCCTCTGCGTTTCTTTCAGACTCTGAGTCTCCGCGCCTTATTTCACGCGTTAGGTGACACATGACTGATGCACCGTTTCGCTTTGAAATCGATCGCCTCAGAACCCATACGTCGAGAGCGGAGATCGTCGCGTCGTTAAGGGAGTACGGTCGGTTACACCAGTGCGAAACCTTCGGCATGCGCGAGTACGATGACTGGAAGAATCGCCTGGTCACATCTGACACCATCTCGCGGCAGTTTGGGAGCTGGGCAAAGGCGCTTCACGGGGCAGGATTCCGGGCCGTGCGTGGACAGAAAGTTGATCCCGCAGCGATGGTCGAGGCGTTTCGGGCATGCTGGAAAGAGCAACGCTCTGTCCCATCACTCAGGCAACTTGAGGCGTTTCTTGAACGCAAGAAGTATCCCTTTCGCGTCAAGACGTATGGAACTTTCTTTGGCGGCGTAGGACGCTTGGCGAAACGAATTGTTCAGGCCCAGAACGGCGAACTCAGTGAGGCCGATCTCCTTCGGAGAGTCGAGCGTAAGCGACCAACCCGTCCACCAATTTCTCAGAAGCTTCGGTACGCCATCCTAAAGCGAGATCGCGAGCAGTGCGTGAAGTGTGGTGCCAGCCCAAAGAAGAACTCCGAAGTAACACTGGAGGTTGACCACATCATTCCGGTCGCCGAAGGCGGTACCAACGATCCGAAAAATCTTCAGACGCTCTGTTGGTCATGCAATCAGGGCAAAACAGATGCGCCGAACTGAGTGTCACCTAACCCGGCGCTGAACACGGACGCGCAAACAGCGCGCGCCGGTTAGCTTTTTCGTTATCCGGAAAGCGGCAGCGTTTATCACTTTATCACTTGCTGGGTTATTCAATAGGTGGTATCATTAACGCTACAAGAGGAGGTACTACCAATGAGTGCAGTTCCTAAGATTATTCCTATCTCCGACCTGCGCCAGGATGCCGCCGGTGTTATCAAGCGTGCTGCCGCCTCAGGCGAGCCAGTCTTCATCACTCAGCGTGGCAGGGCTGCCGCTGTCATGGTCAGCGCCCAGGCATACGAACGCACACAGCACGAGCTGAAAATTCTGCGTCTGCTGGCCCGCGGAGAGAAGGAAATTGAATCCGGTATCGGGCACGACATGGACGCTGTATTTGGTGAGGCTGACAAACTTCTAGACGAGGAGTAAGCTTGAAGGTCAAGTTCACTCCGACGGCACGTCGTCAGTTCCTTGAAGCCCTTGCCTACATCCGCGCGGATAGCCGATCAGCTGCATTCGCCTTTCGGGACAAGGCAGAGAGCTCGCTCTTAAGACTTCGGGACTTCCCGGAGTCAGGACGAACCCTGCCGGAGTTTCCCGATCTTGCTTTTCGCGAAGTGATTGTGGCACCGTATCGGTTCTTCTACCGTGTCAAAGAGGAGATTGTGTGGATTGTCGCAGTGTGGCACGGTGCGCAACTTCCCGATGAGCCGCAAGATGTTGTGGGCGGATAACAAGCCGCTGGAGCGGCGACGTGCGGCCCGAAGTGTTTGTGGCCATGAGTTTTGCTGAGAGCCTGGAAAGCCGATTCTCAACGGTGATCGAGCCGGCTATCGAGGCGGTTGAATACCGCGGCGAGACACTGAAAGCAAAGAGGGTCGATCTCTCAAAGTCGGGAGACTCGATTCTCACCGATATCGCCGACGGAATCGCTCACTCTGCGATGGTTCTCGCAGACGTCTCAGTGATTGGCTACGACGCTAAGTCTGGTCAGTCATACCGGAATGGGAACGTCATGTATGAAGTCGGTCTTGCGCTTGCGTGCCGCCAGTCTGCGGAGGTTTTGCTCATACGAGATGACAGGGATCCATTCCTTTTTGACGTTAGCACCGTGCCACATATGCACGTCGACTTCTCCGAGAAGGACACTGCCCGGACCACGCTCACGCAGGAGATCGAGCTTCGGCTTAGAGAAATCGATCACGTCCAGGATGCTCGCGTCTCACGTGCGATGGCATCGCTGACCTCGGTGGAGGGGAGCGTGCTTGCATCCTTTGCAGAGAATCGCCGCACAGATATTGACCAGATTTTCTGGTTGCTCAAAGAGGATACGGAGAGTATCGCTGCGACGGCTCGACTCCTGGACAAGCAACTGATTCGCACCAGGGGCGTAACCGAGACGGGCATTGCAACATTCTCGTGGACTCAACTCGGCCTCGTCGTCGCGGAGAACCTGCGCAAGCTATTGCCGATATTCGCGTTGCCCAAAGTCGAAACCAAAGCTGCAAAAACGCCGCCAGTGGAGTTGGACACAGGAGCAGCAGATGAAGGAACCTAACCGCGGTCTCGAGACGGTCGCGCTTTGCGCGCCGCTCAGACCACAATAGTTATGTGCACACCCTTTTATTTATTTGTCGAGTGGAAATGCTCAAGGTCTATTAGGATGTCATGGCAATTACAATATACGCAAATTGAGGTAAACGGACCTTCAAATCACGGCAGACAGCGCGCCCTCAGCCTGTGGCTTTGCGCAAGATGGCGGAGAGCTTTGCCTCGGTGGCGTCGTCCAGCGAAGTGAAGAACCACGCGGATTCAAGGAGCTGGTGCGGCGCGCCCTCCTCACGGGTGAAGTTCGCCTTTTCGGTGAGGCCGAACGTCATGTATTTATCCGCGCGGAAGAAGCAGATGACCGGGCTGTCCTTCGCCTTCGCGTACCCCGGCATGCCATACCACACCCTCGGCTGGAGCGCCGGTTCGCTGCGCAGGATGAGCGCGTGGAGGCGCTCGCCCATACCGCGGTAGGGCTCCGGCATCGCGGCAATCTTCGCAAGCACCGCGGCCTCGACGTCGGACTTCTTCGTTGCCTTCTTGCTGACTTCTTTCATATATGGCTCCTTCTATTTGCAATTAATAATATCAAAGCTGAATAAACTATAATATAAAAAGGGAAACAAGAAGAGTCAAATTCTATGCACGCTATTGATTTACATGCTTGTTCCAAAAATCTGAGCTGCCTCACGGCAGCCCAGACGGTATCAAATAAGGTTTGTGTTTATTGATAGAAGCGGGGTGCTTTTCATACTTTGTTGGCATATCAGGAAGGCTGTAATAGATTGGGAAAAGGGACGCAGGTTGCGTTGTTGCGTTGCTCCGCCTGACTAGTCCAAGGAGCAAGTTGGAGTGTTCGCTCGCAGGGCCGGGAAAAACACCGTTGACATTTCTAAGATGTGATTGACACAACGTAATTTAGGAATTGCCTAACAAGCGTTTTGAGGCGGACGCGCTTCGCTCGCAGCTGAAGGTCCCAACGTTATGTTTTCAAAGCATCGTACGCATTCGGCATGATAGAATGACCGGAACTGGAGACTTCAACCGTGATATCAGACAGCATCAAATCATGGCTCCTAGAACCCTCTGACCCCTCTGTACGGTACCGCACCTATGTAGAACTACTTGGTGCGCTAGCAGATGAACCAGAAGTGGCCCAAGCGCGCAGAGCCATCCCTACTTCTACCGCCGTACAGCAGATTTTGGACAAGATGAATCCAGAAGGCTACTGGGTACAAAGAAACCCACGTACACACGCTACTGTTGGGGATGGGGTGGAATACGGTAGCTTCGCGACAACGCACTTTTGCCTATCATATCTTGCTCACTTGGGTATGAATCGCCAGGATAGCAAGGTTGCTCTGGCCGCAAATCGATACCTTGATTTGATGCAACCGGACGGTGATTGGTATAAGCATTTCTCGTGTCTCTACGGCTACAACATGCAGACATTCATTATGCTGGGTTATCGAAAGGATAAACGACTACAGCGAAGCGTCAAACTCCTCCTCGATTCGGTGCGCTCAGATGGTGGCTACTTATGTGACATGCACGAAGCCAAGACAGGCCGGCGACAAGCGAAAAGTTGTATGCGCGGCTCACTCAAAGCGCTGACAGCGTTCTGTGAGTTGGGACCGCAGTATTGGGAGCATCCGAGCTGCAAAAAGCTCATTAACTACTTCTTGGATCGTGAAGGCATCTTTGCTATGAAGGACCTCCAGCGACCCGTGAACAATGATGTTCAAATGATGATATTCCCGTTCCACTGGCGTGCTGGCCTGGTAGAAGTCTTATATACTCTTAGTAGGATGGGATATGGAAAGGATCCGCGGTTGGATAGAGCCTGGAAGCTTTTAGCTACCAAGGCAGATCGGACAGGCAAATACATTCTGGAGTGGACACCAACCCAGAGTCTATGGAAAACGGGCAAGCGTGGCCAACCAAATAAATGGCTGACTCTGTATGCTTTATTGGCAAAGAAGACATTGGAGGGTTCGGGAAAGAACAGTATCGTCTCAAAAATATGAAGACATAACAAATCGCTGAAGCCGACCCCTGGAGCGTCGTGTGGCGCGGCCAAAACAGCCAGCTGAACTGCAAAGGCAGGATCGTGCGGCGGGGCGGCTTAGGTCCATGGTAGCCTGCTTATGAGATAGGCAAATCTCATCAGATGCTTGGAGGGAATCACTATGACTATGCGAGAAATAAAGTTCTGGCTTGCTCCTATTGGTGTAGCCATTGGTATTTCCTTGTTTATTACTGTTTCGGTGTTCGCTGTTCGAGCCCTAGGAATATCGAGTGTCCAGGCGATATTGCCAATCATTCCTTACGGCGTGTTGGCAGCTATGGGCACTGTGCTGATTATGATGTGGTTGCCTATCTTTGTTTCAGGTATCTATTATTTGGGGCGTCGTGGTGCAGTTGGGCAATCAGAGCAGTTGATCACTCAAGGGATCTATCGTTATGTGCGCAATCCCATGTACTCTGGTGTCAGCTTGATGCTTCTAGGGGTGGGGTTGGTACTCAACAGTGCTGGTGTAGCTTTGGCGGGTGTGCTTTGGCTGGCAACAGCCTTTGTGCAATGTAAACGAGAAGAGAAAGAACTGGCCGAGCGATTTGGGGAGGCCTATATCGAGTACAAAAACAGTACGTCTTTGTTTGTGCCTGACTTTGTAAAGATGCTCAAGAGTCTCAAGCGATAAGGGTGCTTGCATTCAGAGCAACCAAAGGATGAGTAATATGATGACCAAACAAGCAAAGATAGCTCTCTATTTTCTCGTCATCGGCATGTCGCTCCTCTTGGGAGGAATTGCATACCAAATAATGGTTGGCGTATCCACAATGAGCATAACAGACGAGCCGATTGAGCGATTCGGATACTTGCTGATGTCGCGTGGGTCTATTTTGCTTATTGTGGCTTACGCGATAGTTTTCTTTTCGGGTCTCGCTTTTTGGTTACTTGGACCCTACAAGTTGAGAAACGATAGATGGTTTCTGATTGCCTTTCTTCTTTTCTACATCTGGCTTCCGGTGGACATATACACCATTAGCTTAGACATCCGGTTTGCCTTATTCTTCAATCCAAATGTACCGATTACGAACGACCTGAAATCTCTCTTCCTCTCACGTCAGCAATCGCTTGGCCCAATTCCGCTAATAATGTTACTGGGCTATTTGACAGCTATAGGAATGATAGTATTCAAGCCTGGTTCTAAAACACGTCAGCCAACATAGCCATACTCACCCTGCAAGTGATTGGCGGTGCGGGCCAACTGGCGGTTAGCCCGCCTATGGAGGCAATAGAAGAAAACTATAAAACACGGAGGGGAATTGGGTCGGATGAAGTACGTCGGTTTCGTGCTGATTGCGGGCTCGGCTGTCGCATTCGCGTTCCTCGCCCATACGCTGCTGAACCTCGACAGACTCGGGATTGGGCGCACGCATCCGCGTGTGCTGGTCGAAGCGGGACTCGGCGTGCTACTTCTGGTGATAGGGCTACTGCTTAGGCGTTGACTTGGTGCTCGGCAGCGGACCGAACAAGCGCCTCCGGTAGACAGCTACGAGCACTACTCTACAGGCCAGCGCATCCGCCGCAGCTGACGCGCAAGACGAGCTTGCTCATATGAAATCGCGGCGGGTCTGTAAGTTCGCGGTCAAGCCTTCAGAAAGGAGGTGCACCAATGGTAAAGGTAATACTCAGCATTGTTTTGGTACTAGCCGTCATCTACATTGTGCCGTTCTTGGTGTATGGCCTTGCCAGTGTTGTAACGGATTTGATGCCACCAGAAGGCGCATCACCAACACGGTTTCTGATTAGCGTACTGGTTTCCAAAATGGGAACGGCGATTGCCTTCGTTCTCATTTTCTACTTCGCCCGTAGTTCACTGAGTGGGCAATGGTTCCTCTATGCCGTTATTTGGTGGCTCATGTTTATTATTGGCGAGATGGGACAAGCCATCGGGCCGAATTACTCTTGGAAAGAGGCCGTAACGGGCATTATCTCCGAAACTGTCTACGTCCCGCTTTCGGCGTGTGTAACCAATTGGCTGATAGGGCTGAAATAGAGGGAGAGATTGAACCATGTCGAAGATTCTGCTCGGTATCATTTGTGGAGTTGCATTCGGCGGCGTGTCCGTCGCGACCATGAGTCCCATCAAACTACCCGATAAGAAAACTGCGATGGCGGGTGCTTTTGCTAATCGTTTTGCCATCGGGTTTGTGGTTGGAGCCACCGACTTACCTATGGCTAGCTGGTTGAATGGTTTGCTTTTCGGTCTGTTGCTCAGTTTGCCCGACGCCATCATTACAAAGGCGTGGATACCCATCATGGTTCTCGGCGCGATTGGCGGCGTAGTTATCGGATTAGTCATCGGGACTTGGGGGCGGTAATATAGGCCGTGTCGTTCATGACAAAGGGCGCAGGCTAATAGACAGGGGAGATCGCTGGGTAGACTGCTGCCGACAGTTTCACCCAACAGAAATTCAAACATTCTTTCGGGACAATGTGATGCTACGCGAACCGTTCAACAAGTCGCTCAGCTTGAACGTTATGTCAAAATACAATGGAGAAAATTAATGAAAGATCCTGTCAATACAGTTGGAAATATGATTGATAAAACAACCGTATCAATAATAAGCTCTGTTAACGAAGCAGGTTTCCCAAACACGAAAGCAATGCTTCCACCACGAAGAAGAGAAGGCATTAAACAATTTTATTTCACGACCAATACATCTTCTATGAGAGTAAAGCAATATACTGCCAATCCAAAGTCTTGTATATATTTTTTTGATAAGAGATTTTTTAGAGGCGTCATGCTTAAGGGAACCATGGAAGTCTTACATGATAGCAAAACAAAAGAGATGATATGGAATGATGGGGATGAAATGTACTATCCAAAAGGTGTAACCGACCCTGATTATTGCGTACTTAGGTTCACAGCACAAAATGGCAGGTATTATAGTAATTTTAAATCTGAGAATTTTGAAGTCGAATAGATTCATAAAGCACATAACAAATCACTGCACTGGATTTTTACTACGCTCCGCTTCCTAGAAACCTGTGAACTCAGGTGTTGGGCCGCAACAAACACAATAATCCGTAAAAATCATGGATAGTTGAAGGAGAATGAAGTGGAAAATCAAGTTTTAGTAACCTGCGCCACCAAGTATGGTGCAACGGCGGAGATTGCAGAGAAAATTGGACAAGTACTTCGTCAAGCAGGTCTGCGTACAGATGTGTTGCCGGCAAATCGCGCAGGCAACCTGACCTCTTACAAGGCGGTTGTATTGGGCGGCGCGGTTTACATAGGCAAGTGGCTCAAAGATGCAGTAAAGTTCTTGCAGGCCAATGAGAAAACACTGATTGAGCGGCAAGTGTGGTTGTTTTCTAGTGGACCTACCGGCCAGGGAGATCCGATAGAATTACTAAAAGGATGGCGTTTTCCCGATGCGCAGCGACCCATCATCGAACGCATCCGACCCCGCGACATTACCGTCTTTCATGGTGTTATAGATGTGAGAAAATTGAATCCGCTTCACAAGTGGATGATCAGTAAGGTTGAAACTCCTATCGGCGACTTTCGTGATTGGGATATTATCACATCCTGGGCCACGGCTATCGCTAATGAGCTAATCGAAAAGAGCTTGGCCTAAGAAATGCAATCAGAATAGTAACAATCAAAAGGAACAGGAGAGCGAAAATGAATAAAGCAACAAAAATCATCGTGGCAACACTCGGAGTAATCTTTGGAACTTCCGGAATAAGCCATGGATTATTCGAGACCTTCCAAGGGAATACCCCCACAGGCGGTTTGTTTATATCTGCCATTGGTGAAGCTTATAAGATGTGGCCTCATGGGAACGAGTATGCTTTTACGCTCATCCCCAATTTCCTAATCGCTGGCATCGTGGCAATGATTGTTGGACTTGCCATCATAATATGGTCTGTTGGTTTCGTTCACAAGAAGAATGGTTCTACCATTTTCATTCTCCTCTTTGTTCTACTTCTTCTGGTCGGGGGTGGTGTCGCACAAATAATCTTCTTTCCCTTGATATGGGGCGTTTCAACTCGTATCAATAAGCCACTGACTTGGTGGAGGAAGATTCTACCAATCAGGATTCGAGAACCGCTCGGTAAGTTATGGTCTTGGGCTCTGATTATCGGTTCATCACTGATTGTATTTGTTCTCGAGATCGCTATATTCGGATTTGTGCCGAGTGTCAACGATCCAGATGCGGTTCTCTCAATAATGCTATCCTGTCTTGGCATAGGATATGGAGTTCTATTATTGACCTTTGTCGCTGGATTTGCACATGATGTAGCAATGAGACCCAATATTGTTCCTGATGTGAAGTAGCGCGACTCTAGAAAACCCAAAATGCGGCCTAACACCGCGTGCAGTGGACGTGTGGGATTCTGCGCGGCTTACAAGCATTTTTCTGGCTTCGAGTTTTTTCTGCTCCCAAACATTGTCCACGCCCGCCCACACGCCACTAACGCAAACCGTTATGCCCCATGGGAGCAATGTGTCTGCAAGTCTCACGAGAAGACCCCGATAGTCACGCTTGATGTTAATCACGCGTCGTGTTATTATCCATCTATGATCATCTCATTCAAGGATGTGGAGACCGAGTGTCTTGCTCGTGGACAGAGGGTGAAACGTTTCGTGAACATCGAGTCCGTCGCGAGACGCAAGCTTAGGCAACTCGAGATTGCGGGTCGGCTCGATGATCTTCGCGTGCCGCCGGGCAACCGTCTCGAGGCGCTCAAGGCCGATCGCGTGGGTCAGCACAGCATCCGGGTGAACGACCAATACCGTGTCTGCTTCCGCTGGACGGATGCGGGCGCAGAAGACGTTGAGATTGTGGACTACCACTGAAGGAAGTGATAACCATGACCAAGCTCAAGCCAATCACCCCCGGAGAGCTCTTACTCGAGGAGTTCCTAAAGCCGATGGGTATCTCGCAGTACCGCCTTGCCAAGGAAATCGGCGTCCCGGCGCAACGCATAAGCGAGATCGTCGCCGGCAAGCGCGCTGTCACTGCGAACACGGATCTCAGGCTATGTCGCTTCTTCGGACTATCGAACGGCTATTGGCTTCGCGCTCAAGCAGCGTATGACACTGAAGTCGCCCAGGAAGCGCTTTCGGATACTCTCAAGAAGATCAAGCCGTGGGCCGGACTGAGCGCGAAGCTGGGACACACAGCCTAACAGCGGCTTCGCGCAGATTCGCTTCACTCACTGCTCAAGCTGCCCATGTTATGCACTACATGAGAAACAAAATATGAAGACAAACAGGATTCTCAAAAAGGCTCTTCATCACCGAACAATCTTCGATTCGCAGAAGCCCGCGCTCTCGCGGAGGGCTACGGTTTCCGGCTGTCACGTATCAAGGGCAGCCATCACATCTTCACTCATCCTCAGGTACACGAACTGGTCAATCTCCAAGATGTTGGCGCGGGCAAGCCAAGGCATATCAGGTAAAACAGTTGCCTCAGCTGATAGAAAGGTATAATCTGAACAAACGCAAACTGTTCGGTCTAACTTGCTGAAGATGCCGGACGAATGCCTGGCTTGAGTTGATTCGCCACGATCGAATGCCTCTCCTGTAATCGAGCCCCATTGCCAAATCCAATTCAATCACAATGTGTTAAGATATTGGCGGTAGACTTCTATTTATGGAGGGCTTCGCGTTGCCCAAGTTCTATGTAAAGACATTCGGTTGTCAGATGAACAAACATGATTCGGAGCGAATTGCCGGTATTCTGATCGGTGATGGCCATGACCGTGCTTCCAACCTGGAGGATGCGGACATCGTCATTTTCAATACCTGTTGCGTTCGCCAGCACGCCGAAGACAGGTTGTTCGGAAACGTCAATTCTTTGAGGTCGCTTAAGAATAGAAGGAAAGATATGATCATTGCTGTTGGTGGATGTATCGCGCAAAATCAAAAAGAGGAGATATTCAAAACACTGCCTCATGTCAATTTGGTCTTCGGGACGCACAATATCTCAAACCTTCCGGCCTTGATTAATTCCTGCAAGAACAATTCCCACAAAGTCTGCGAAATCCTGGAAGAACCTGCTGTTTTACCGACCAAGCTGCCCATCAATAGAGAGTCGGAGCTCTTTGCCTGGGTTCCCGTCAGTATCGGCTGCAACAATTTCTGCTCATACTGTGTGGTTCCTTATGTGAGAGGGAGGGAGGTCAGTTTGCCGGTCGAGGAAATAAAGTCGGAGGTGGGAGACTTCTTATCGCAGGGTGCCAAGGAAATAACCCTGCTTGGACAAAACGTTAACTCCTATGGCCGGGACATATATGGCGAAAGCCGGTTTGATGTCCTCTTGAGAGAACTTGATAGGTTGGATGGGCAAAAGAGAATCAGATTCACGACTTCGCACCCGAAAGATTTAAACGATGCAATCATTGATACCGTATCCAGCTGCCCCTCTGTTTGTGAGCATTTTCATTTGCCGGTACAAGCCGGCTCAAGCAAGGTCCTAAAAGCCATGAACCGGGGATATTCGAGCGAGGACTACCGGGAAATAGTTGATAGAATCAGAGCCAAGATTTCCGACTGTAGCATAACGACTGATATCATGGTCGGATTTCCGGGCGAAAGTGAGGAGGACTTTGAAGAAACATTGGATGCTGTCAGAGAAGTCCGGTTTGACCAGGCCTTTATGTTTATTTATTCGCCCCGAAGGGGCACACCCGCATTAAAGATGCCCGATCAAGTGCCCAAAGAGATAAAGTCCGAGCGTTTCTTGCGGCTTGTCGAGCTTCAAAATCAGATCACCTGGGAAGAGAACCAAAAGCTGGTTGGCAAGACCGTTGAGATTCTTGTGGAAGGTAAATCAAAGAAGGACAATCAAATGCTTTCTGGAAGAACAAGAACAAATAGAGTTGTAAATTTTGCGGGATCGAGCGAAATGCTGGGTGGCTTTGCGGATGTCAAGATTGTCAGAGCTAATAAGAAAAGTCTAATTGGCGAGTTGTGTTGAAATAGTTGAAGAAACAGGAGCCTTGGAAGCGTGACTCATGGCAGTTAAGATTGCTTGTCTCGTGCCTCATCCTCCGGTTTTGATTCCCGAGGTAGGCGGCGAGGAAATTAGCAGGATTTTAGCAACAAAAAACGCAATGAATGATCTGGCCAAAGAGATAGCCGGTCTGTCACCGATGACTTTTGTTTTTGTTTCTCCTCATAGTCCGGCCTTTGCCGACGCGTTTGCTATAAAGACCCGCAGGGCTTTGCAGGGGTCCATGTCGAGGTTTGGCGCGGCCGAAGTCGCCTTTTGTCCTGAAAACGATATTGAGCTTGCAGCGATGATTTTGAGCAAGGCGCGAAGTACGAACATTCCGGTTTGCGAGTTTGGAGAAGCACTTATTGACCAGGGTTATTCCGATCAACTTGATCACGGCGTGCTGGTCCCGCTCTACTATTTCAAAGAAGCATTTCATGGATTGATGATCTCACTTTCCATCTCGGATTTGAGCTATCTTAAGCATTATCTTTTTGGTCGAGCCATCCAGGAAGCGGCGGACGAAATGGGTAGAGACATCGCACTTATCGCCAGCGGTGACCTGTCGCATCGTCTAACTCCTTCGGCTCCTGCCGGTTACAATGAAAGAGGAAAAGATTTTGACAAGTCGATCAAAGAGATCCTTGAAAAAGGATCTTTTGAGGACCTTTTTGGCATCGATGAAACATCAATAAAGGATGCAGGGGAGTGTGGGTTTAGGTCAATTCTTGTTTTTGCCGGCGCATTAAATGGCTACCGAGTTGAGACCAAAGTCTTCTCTTATGAAGGTCCTTTTGGTGTCGGCTACATGGTTGCAATGGCAAGACCTATAGAAAAAGAAACAGAGAGAGATATGGTTCAGAAGATTGAGGAGTTTCTTGCCGTTCAGAAAGAGAAGAGTCTTTCTGATGAAAGCGGGCCGGTGAAGCTTGCAAGAATGGCAGTTGAAGAATATGTTAAGAAGGGTCGTCTAATCGACGCACCCAGTGACCTGCCCACCTTCTTGCTTGAAGAGAGCGGAGCTGTTTTTGTTTGCCTGAAAAAGGACGGAGTTCTCAGGGGTTGCATCGGAACAACAACCTCAACTGAGCTGAATCTTGCCGGGGAAATAATAAAGAATGCCGTCCATGCTGCGGCAAGAGATCCACGCTTTCCTTCGGTTGAGGCGGAAGAACTTGCTGATTTGCGCTACACGGTTGACATTTTAGAAAAGCCTGAGGAAATATCCGATGAATCCCTGCTTGATCCGCGGAAATATGGAGTCATAGTTGAGAGTGGCTTTCGCAGAGGGCTGTTGTTGCCCGATATTGAAGGAGTTGACCTGGTCAAGCAGCAAGTTGAAATTGCCAAACAGAAAGCCGGGATTGCCCCAACCGAACAGGTCAAATTATATCGGTTCAAGGTAAGAAGATACCATTAGCGTGGCATAGCAGTTCAGAAGAGAGGGCGAAATCGAGATGAATCTGTAGAATACGGCTCTAAATCCAAATGTCAAAATTCAAATGTCAAATGAAGCTCAAAGCTCAAAATCCAAACTATGGCTGTCTCTTTTCTTGGGGTATTTGGACTTTGGATTTGACTCGCCGTCGCGAAGCTATAGCGGAGCGCGGTTTGACATTTGAGCTTTGGATTTTGGATTTCTACCGGGTCGTTCCCTTCGGCAAATCTGACCATTATATAGCGTATTCTTAGTCGATGAACAAGATCAAGGTACTAATAATTACCGGTGCCACCGCCATCGGAAAAAGTGAGATAGCAATTGAAATCGCCAAGAGGTTAGGCGGCGAAATCGTATCGGCGGATTCCATGCAGGTATACAAAGGCATGGATGTCGGAACAGCGAAGCCGTCGATCAACGACGTTAGAGAAGTGCCACACCATTTAATTGATATTGCAGCTCCGGACGAAGAGTTCAGCGTTGCCGAATATCAACAAAAGGCACGAAAGGAAATAGCAGATATTTCAAATCGAGGCAATTTGCCGATTTTAGTCGGAGGCTCGGGTCTTTATATCAGGGCTGTTATTGATAGATTCGAATTCCCTCCCGGCACCCTGGATTCCAGCATCCGAAAGAGACTGGAAGAAGAATTGCAGAGATTGGGCGCTCCGGCTCTGCATGAGCGGCTTAGAGGTTTGGATCCACACGCCGGCGCTAGTATCCACGCCAACAACTCGCGTCGTGTAATTCGGGCTCTTGAGGTTATTGAATCGACCGGGCACCCCTTTTCGGAGTTTCAAAAAGAATGGCGCTCAAGAGAATCAATTTACGACGGAAAAATAGTTGCCCTCAATTTACCTCGGAAGCGGCTTTATGCTAAGATTGATGAGCGCGTTGATCGAATGATTTGCGATGGTTTGGTGGAAGAGACGAAACTGCTGCTTTCGCAAGGGTACGGAAGGACCATAACTTCCAAGCAGGCCTTGGGTTACCGGCAGGTTCTTGATTACTTAGAAGAGAAAATCCCACTTGACGAGTGTGTAAGCCGGATAAAACAAAAGACCAGGCATTTTGCAAAACGGCAGATAACCTGGCTCAAGCATGATCCCAGGGTGGTTTGGGTCGACATATCCGGTAGAGAGCCAAGCGAAACAGCCTGTGAGGTTGTCGATTTCTTGAGGGCCGTTGAGTTTATTACCTAGACCTTGAATGTAGCTGCAGAGCTTGCTCTGCGAGAAACGACCGTAGTTCGGAGCTGAAGGCGAGATGAGAACTAACTTCACAAAATCCCAAGCATTGGGAAACGACTTCATAATCATTGAAGATATTGAGAGAAGGTTTGAATTGGAGACTTCGGTGGTGGCAAGGTTATGCGATCGCCATTTTGGTATTGGAGCCGACGGGTTGATGATTGTCCGCCCTTCGAGCCACGCCGACTTTCTTATGCCGTTTTATAATTCCGATGGCTCACAGGCTGAAATGTGTGGAAATGGTATCAGGTGTTTCGCCTCCTACCTTTATAATCACGGGCTGACATCGAAAAACGCAATCAAGATCGAAACCAAAGGTGGGCTGCGAGAAGTATTCTTGCTCTTCAACGACAGCAAGCTCTCAGCAACCAAGGTGAACATGGGAAGACCGACATTTAAGGCATCCGATATCCCGATGGATGTCGATGAGCATGAGTTCATCGATGATACGATCGAGGTAAACGGCGACAAAATCAAGGCGACTTGTTTGTCTGTAGGGAATCCTCACTGTGTAATCTTTGTAGAGGATGTCGAAGAGGCACCCGTGAGAGAACTAGGGTCAAAGATTGAAAATCTCTCAGTCTTTCCGAATAGAATCAATGTTGAATTTGCGCAGGTTATCGGCTCAAGCGAGATGCGCCTAAGGGTCTGGGAGCGGGGGGCGGGAGAGACATTGGCATGTGGAACCGGGGCATGTGCGGCGGTTCTGGCCGGTGTGCGAAACAAGCTAAGTTCCAGAAAGGTAAGAGTCCATCTTCCCGGGGGAAGTTTGGATGTAGAATGGGCTGATGATGACCTTGTTTATATGACCGGTTCGTCCGAAGAGGTTTTCAGGGGCGAAGTAAATATTGAAAAATTCCAAGACTAAGGTGATGTTGAATGCGGCAAGCAAAGCGAATTATGCATCTACCTCCGTATCTTTTTGCCGAGATAGACCGTAAGATTGCCGAAAAAAGGAAGGCGGGCGTAGATGTTATCAGTTTGGGGATCGGCGATCCTGTTGAGCCGACTCCCCCTCACATAGTTGAAACGTTGCGTGAAGCAGTCAAGGACCCTGAAAATCATCGTTATCCTTCCTACTATGGACTTCAGGCGTTCAGGGAGGCTATTGCTTCCTGGTATGGGAAGCGTTTTGGGGTGGAACTTGATCCCGACACCGAGGTTCTGCCGCTGATAGGGTCAAAGGAAGGAATAGCTCACATCCCGTTGGCTTTGCTGGATTCCGGAACATATTCTCTTGTTCCCGATCCTGCTTATCCTGTCTATAGCACCGGCACGATTCTTGCAAACGGCGAGTCTCATTTCATGCCGCTTGTGAGGGAGAATGACTTCCTGCCGGACCTGAGCATGGTTGGCAGCGATATAGTTAGAAAAGCGAAAGTACTCTTTTTGAATTATCCAAATAATCCAACCGGGGCGATTGCTCCTGAGGATTTCTTAATTGACTGCGTGGAATTTGCGCGCAAAAACGGCATTGCGGTTTGCTATGATAATCCTTACTCGGAAATCACATTTGACGGCTATGTGGCACCAAGTTTTCTGCAAACGCCCGGCGCAAAAGAAGTCGGCGTGGAATTTCACTCTCTCTCGAAGACATATAACATGACAGGCTGGAGAATCGGTTGGGTTGTGGGAAACAGTGGGATCATTGATGCACTTGGAAAGGTCAAGACAAATGTAGATTCCGGCATTTTTAATGCCATTCAATATGCGGGAATAACGGCTCTTGCCGGGTCTCAGGATTGTGTGAAGGAAATGTGCAAGATTTATGAAAGGCGTCGCGACCTCGTGATTGAGACTCTGTCCGGAGTCGGAATCGAGGCTGTTAAGCCCAAGGCGGCCATCTATGTTTGGGCAATGGTTCCAGGCGGGTATTCTTCCGCGGAATTCGCAACGCATGTTTTAGAGAAGGCTGGAGTTGTCGTTTCACCGGGAAATGCGTACGGGCCGAGCGGCGAGGGATATATAAGGATTTCACTTTCCGTCAAAGACAACCGCCTGAAAGAGGCGTTGGAGCGGATCAAGGAATCTCTCTGACAAGCAGAGGCAATCACTCTTGCGAAATCTCTCCAATATGGCTGAAATCCAAAATCCAAAGCTCAAATGCCAAATCAAATCCCTGCCCGCCGACAGGCAGGCAAAATCCAAATGTCCAAAGTAGAAGTGATACAGATTTGGATTTTGAGCTTTGAGCTTGACCCGCCTTCGCCAAAGCTACGGAACGGGCAGGTTTGACATTTGGATTTCGTCCCGGAGCCAACACAACAAAGACTCCTGAAACTTAGAATCCTTGGACAAGAAAGAGGTGACCCCAATAGAGGAAATCAAGTCTTCCGAAAGAGAGCGGGCTATGCTGGTCGGGGTTCAGCTGTCTGACACTCAACCGTATCAAGTTGAGGAGTCTCTTGATGAACTGGAACAATTGGTTATCACGGCAGGGGCCGAAGTTGCTTCGAGAACATTTCAAGCAAGGGAAACGCCTCACAGCCGTACCTTCATAGGACCGGGGAAGGCGGAGCAAATACGAGATGAGGCTCAAGGTCTGGGGGCCGACACCGCAGTTTTCGATGCCGACCTCACGCCTTCGCAGCAGCACAATTTGGAAGACATCATCTCGACAAAAGTAATTGATAGAACCGCGCTGATCCTAGATATTTTTGCCCAGCACGCTCATTCTCGTGAAGGAAAACTCCAGGTTGAATTGGCTCAACTGGTCTACCTTTTGCCGAGAATGAAAGGACGCGGCGTTGAGCTCTCCCGGCTTGGTGGCGGGATCGGCACCCGTGGACCCGGTGAGCAGAAACTCGAAGTTGACCGGCGGCGCATCAGGAAAAGAATTCAGCATCTGCGCGAAGAATTGGTGCATGTGAGGCAAAACCGGAGTGTTCAGAGGAAGAAGAGGAAAAAGGCGGCTGTTTTTAGTGTCTCAATAGTAGGCTATACCAATGCCGGAAAGTCGACGATGCTCAATGCCCTAACCGATGCCAATGTGCACGTAGAAGATAAGCTTTTCGCAACACTTGATTCGACCACGCGCAAGTTGAAACTTCCAAGCCATCAGGCGGTTGTTTTGTCCGATACTGTCGGATTCATTAAGAAGCTGCCTCATCAACTTGTCGCTTCCTTTCGATCAACCCTAGACGAAGTGAGGGAAGCGGACTTTCTGCTGCACATGATTGACGCAAGTCATCCTCAAATGCAGGACCAGATCGGGGCGGTCGAGATAGTTCTTTCAGAAATCGGAGCGGCCGAAAAACCAAGACTCAACATATTCAATAAAATTGATCTTTTGTCGGCCGACAAAAAGAGACAATTAGGAGAGCGATACCCGGATGGTGTTTTTATCTCAGCTTTAAAAAAAGATGGTGTCGATAAAGTAATTGAAAGAATCGACAAGATAGTAAGTTCGTTTCTCGTTCAAGTGAACCTTGAGATATCTTTCGACAAAGGCAACTTGATTGAGAAAGTGCATAGATTGGGAAGAGTCATATCCGAGAAACATTCTTCGCACGGCACAAGCATTGTGGCCGAAATCCCTCAAAAAGACTTGCCTGAGTTTGAATCATTGCTCAAAAAGACCGAGTGATGGGAGAAAGCCTGTCTTAGTTCTTTGCGTAAGAGGCTAGAACCGATGAATCAGGGGCGTCCTCCTAAAAATCAAATATCAAAGATCAAAAATCAAACATACAGATAAAAAATCAAAAATAGAAAGCGTCAACTTCAGTGAGCCTGGGAAACACTTCAATTATTGTGTTATTGAATAAATCAGACTCTACGAACGCCGAGCCCCCAATAAGATATGAAACGCTTGCTCCAATTGTGGTAAATTTTTGACTTTTGATTTGTCATTTTGCTATTTGATTTTTCATTTTTGATCTAGTTATGAGGTGCCTGCTGCCTGAAGGAGCCTTGTTTTCTCACTGCACCAAGAGTGTCTACTTACAACTTGCGCAAAAGGGCGATTGCTTTTCCTAGAATTGCCACATCCCTTGTTATGATGGGCTGCATGGCTCTATTTTCCGGCTGCAGCCTGATATGATCTTTCTCCTTGTAAAATCTCTTAACGGTTGCCTCATCTCCCAGCATTGCAATAACAATATCGCCGTTGGATGCCGTGTTTTGCTGACGAACGACCAGATAGTCGCCATCAAGAATGCCCGCTTCGATCATACTGTCGCCCTGAACGGATAGCATGAAAGCGTTCTCGTCGGCCAGCTCAGCCGGGAACGGCAGGGTATCCTCGATATTTTCCTGAGCCAGAATCGGAGAACCTGCGGCGATCCTGCCAACCAATGGGATCGCTCTTACCTTCGATGGCGAAACAGCCGACTGCGTTTCTCTGAAGTCAAAGACTTCGAGTGCCCTTGGTTTTCCCGGGTCTCGCCTGATCAGTCCTTTTTGCTCCAATGCCGACAGGTGACTGTGAACGGTTGAACTGGAAGAAAGGTTGAACGCCTTGCCGATTTCCCTTACGGAAGGTGGATACCCTTTCTTATGGATTTCGCTCAGTATGAAATCGAAAATCTGCTGCTGTCTCTTGGTGAGATGTTTGGCAGTCACATATCCTCCCTTGACATATCCTCCTCTGACCTTCTTCTTTACTGGAGGCAGTATACCACAGTTGAATTTGTCATGCAAACACCAGTTCGTTTAACCCCCGATTTAGGACTTTCGACCGAAATTTAAAAAAAATAAAGAAAATTGTTGCTTGACCGGAATCCCTGTAGTAGTATAATCAACATCAACATATAGTGGCAGTGAAAGTGGCAGGTCCAATATATTGTAGTCAAGAGGGAGGCTTAGATGAGTCGTCGCACTATCAACGTAATAAAGAGGCGGCACGAAAAAAATGATGCAACGGATATCGCACTTTTGGTTAGCACATCATCGAAGGCTGAAATCAATATCTGGGACAAAGTAAAGATCGTCGACTCCTTGGTGAAAGAAACCGGTGCCAGCAGTGAACTCGCTCAGGAAATTGCAGATGCGGTCGAAACGAAGATTTTCGAGAGCGGTTTTGGTGAGATAACGACAAGTATGATCAGGGAGCTTATCGATATCGAACTGCTTGACCGGGGATTGAGCATTATGCACAAAAAGCATACGTCTCTAGGGCTGCCGATGTATGACGTGGAGCAGATCATTCTAAATGCCAACAAGGAGAACAGCAACACAACTCATAATCCGGAGTCGATTAATCTGACTATTGCTGAAGCTATCCTGAAAGAGTTTGCGCTTCGTAAGGTTTTTAGCGAGGACGTAGCTTTAGCCCATTTGATCGGCGATATCCATCTCCATGACCTTGGATTCATAGTAAGACCGTATTGCGGCGGGCATTCCCTTGAATATATCAAGAAATATGGTCTGTCTTTGCCCAATATCACCAGCACATCGAGGCCGGCTAAGCATCCGGAGGTGCTGATAGGTCATATGGTGAAGATGGCTTCCAGTTTGCAATCTCACTACGCCGGCGCGGTCGGTTGGGAAGCTGTAAACATATTTTTCGCACCGTATCTGGTTGATTTGTCATATGAGAGAATCAAGCAACTGGCGCAAATGCTTATCTATGAGTTCAATCAACTTGCGGGCGCACGTGGTTCGCAAGTGACATTCACTGATTTTAACTTGTACTGGAACGTACCGGCTCATTTTCGTGACACGGAAGCCATGGGGCCGGGCGGTAAGTACACAGGCAAGACCTACAAACATTACGAAAAAGAAGCCCAGATGTTCTTAAAAGGAATGTTCGAGGTCTATCTGGAGGGCGATGCAACTTCGAAGACCTTTGTTTTTCCAAAGCCTCTCCTTCACATCAACCAGGATTTCTTTAAGACTCCCGGTCACGAGGAATTTCTGGATCTAGCCTGCAAAGTGGCCAGCAGACAAGGGATAACCTACTTTGTTTTTGACCGAGGAGACGAGGTCACGGTTAGCCAGTGCTTGCACCCCGAGACAAAGATTTTGGCGGACGTGGATGGAAAAATCTATTACGGAACAATCGAGAATTTGTGTGGTAGGCAGATCGGTTGGAGAGATGCTGCTTCGATTGGCATTACCGCACCGGTTGGCGAGCCAAAGAGAGTCAGAGGAATATATTCGAGGCTCGAGACCAAGAAAATGATGAAAATTACCTTAAGAGACGGAAGTCTCATCAAGGTAACAGCGGATCATCCAATGCTTTTCAAGAAAGACAATGTAGGGGAGATTATCGTTGCAGAAGCAGATAATCTTTCGGTCGGAGATTTGGTCCCAGTAGCTAAATCCATTAATATCAGCAGCAACCAAAGGGAATTAGATCTAGCTAAAGAAGCATACGCGCAAGGAATTGATCCAGAGGTTGAAGGAGTGGCCAACCAAGTAAACGAACCAGAACGTCTTAGAAAAAAATATAATCTCCCCTATTCTCAAATGAAGAAGTTCTTGGAGACTGACCAATTACCGCTTCATATTGTAATTGGGGAAGGATTGGATTACAGCAAGGCTCGGCTTCTTTTCGGGGCGGAAGCTAACGCCTTTGTTCCGGCTATAGCAAAATTGGACTCAAATCTTGGTCATTTTCTAGGAATATTTGCAGCAGCAGGATATATCGAAGAATCGCGGCTTCGTTTTTGCTTCCGCCCTGAATCATTTGATTACGCGGACTGGACTGAGGGTTTCCTAAATGACTTATGCGGAACAAGAAGCGAGGGTGGTTGCCGGGATAAAGAGAAAATCATCCTGGATTATCCGAGCCGTTCGTTGGTTTGGTTGACTGAGCAGTTTGTCGGAGGGACGGCAATAGAGGAAAAACACTTCAAAGCTGCTCTCTTTAACACAACAGATCGTTTTCGAAAAAGCTTTCTGAGAAGTTTTCTTGAGGTCTATACGGGATTAAGAGACCGGTTGAGGTTGGTTGCGAAGTTCTCCGTGAACTCCCGTGAGTTTACAGATGATCTAAGAGTGTTAATGAAAACGGTTGGTATCAACTCCTTGCTTTGCGAGCAAGCGAAGGAAAGTTGCACGGAATGCGAAATTGAGCTACCCCTTTCGGATCTCTGCAAATTGGACTACACGGGCAGAACCACTTATGAAGACAGTGATATTTGGTCCGAAAATGGTGACAATAAGAATTATGCCTACTTGCCGATCGTCCGAATCGAGACGGAGGACTACTTCGGCCTGGTTTACGATTTTGAGATGGTCGAGGAACCACAGTTTCATCTGGCAAACGGTATCCTTACACACAACTGTTGCCGGTTAAAACTGAAACTGAATGAGCAGGATCTCGAAGAGACGAAAACTCCGGAGAAAATGCGTTTTTCCGCGCTTCAAAATGTGACTGTTAATCTGCCGAGAATTGCGTACAAAGCTCAAGGAAATGACGAATTGCTTTTCGCCGAGTTAAATCGAGCCCTTGAACTTGTTGCTAAGGCTCATTTGCAGAAGAAAGAGTTTGTTCGGAGCCTTCTTGATATTGGCAAAGACGGTCCTCTAGCCATTTTGAGCACCGGCCGGGACGGAGAACCATATCTGCGCGTTGACCGTTTGACTTATCTAACCGGATTGCTGGGGTTAAATGAGATGGTCCAAGTTCACAT
>Ga0214473_10002321_pt1 | contig 23442 bp, 21 predicted proteins | sample RVTome_7_FD_203509 | JGI IMG/M metagenome (GOLD analysis project Ga0214473, IMG submission 203509) | Soil microbial communities from uranium-contaminated site in the Upper Colorado River Basin, Wyoming, United States - RVT98D197 | ecosystem: Environmental > Terrestrial > Soil > Contaminated >... | reverse complement strand
GGAGGCACGGTGGCGCTCGCCGGCATCCACATGAGCGACGTGCCCGCCCTGGCCTACGAGCCCCATCTCTTCTGGGAGAAGACGCTCCAGAGCGTGACGGCGAACACGCGCGAGGACGGCGCGGCGCTCCTCGCCGAGGCCGCGGCCATCCCGATCCGCCCGCGCGTCCAGCGCTACGCGCTGGCCGACGCCAACCGCGCCCTCCAGGACCTGGCGGGCGACCGCGTCGAGGGCACGGCCGTGCTGATGGTGGACTGAGGCCTGCTGTTATCCGGTCCCGTCAGTGCCGCGAGAAGGCGGCGACTACCGAGCGGAGGGGAAGCGCGGCGCCCGCTTCTCGCGGATGGCCCGCGCGCCCTCGCGCACGTCCGGACCCATGAAGCTGAGCATCTCGAGGGCCAGGCTCTGGTCGAAGATCGGCCCCGCCTGGCGCAGCCAGTTGTTGAGGGCGCGCTTGGTCCAGCGGATCGCGCTCTGGCTGCCCGCCGCGAGCTTGTCCGCCACCTCCCAGGCCCGCTCGAGCACCTTGTCGGCGGGGGCGGAGAGGCTCACGAGCCCGATGCGCTCCGCCTCCTTGCCGTCGAGAAACTCCGAGGTCAGCAGGTAGTAGCGGGCCTTGGCGGCGGCCTCGGGATTGCCCGCCATCTCCTCGACCAGATCGAGGTCGCCCCCCGCCGAGAAGGCCTTCCCCGCCCCCGTGATGAGCGCCACGCGCGCGCCGGGATCGGCCTCCACCGTGAGCCAGACCTGCGTCAGCTCCCAGTGCAGCCGGGCATTGGTGGCGTTCATCACCTCGGGGCGGTTGATGGTGATGAGCACGACGCCGTTCGGCCGCCGCTCGAAGACGAGGTGCCGGTAGTCGGAGTAGTCCATGCGCGCGGCGCTCACACCTTCACGGGAGTGAACTCGGCCGTGTAGTGATCCTCCAGGGGCAGGCGCTTCTTGAGCACGCCCAGATCGAGCAGGGTGTCCTGCATGAAGCGCAGGGCGTCGAGGTCGATGCGGCCGTCCACCGACATCAGCGGGCGCACGAGCTCGTAGGCGCGCCGCGTCGCCGCCTCCGGCCAGCCGATCCCCTTGGACGCGATGCGGATGCTCTCGTCGGCGTTGTCGCGGACGAACCGGGCGCCCTGGAACATGCCGCGGACCGCCTTGCCGAGCGTCTCCCGCTTGCCCTTGATGACCTCGTCGGTGGAGTAGGCGACGAGGCTGATCCACTTGGGCGTGACCTCGTCGAGCCGCATCAGGATCCGGCCGATGCCCTGGACCTCGACCACCGCGCCGGCGTCGCCGAAGACGAAGGCCTGCAACTCGCCCCGCTTGACGCCCGCCGCCTGCGCGTCGAGCCCGCCCACGCCCACGATCCGCACGTCCTTCTCCGGGTCCCAGCTCATCTTCCTCGCGAGCATGCGCGCGAAGATCCACGTGGTCGAGCCGACGGCGGTGCAGCCGATGGTCCCGCCCTTGAGGTCTTCCAGCCGCTTGATCGAGGGCCCCACCACGAGGGCGAAGTGGTTCTTCTCGAGCGTCTCGGCGATGGCCCGGATGGTCGTGCCGCGCTCGCGGAAGACCAGGGGATCGGTGGCCCCGGTGATGCCGATGTCGACCGAGCCCGACAAGACGCCCTTGACCAGGTCGGGGCCGCCCCGGAACGGGATCAGCTCGGCCTCGACGCCGTTCTGCTTGAAGAAGCCCCGGCCGGCGCTCAGATCCCGAGACGCGGCGTCCCTCGTCGGCTCGCGCATGCAGCAGGAGAATGCAACCGCGCTGCCACGAAGGCTCGCCGGTCGATCGCCGTGGGGACACGCAACTACATCGCACGCCGCTCTCGCAGGCCTCAGCCTGGGCACTGATCACCACCTGGCGAGAGGTGGTCACCAGCGTGGCTGGAGGTCTGAACGCCCTGGCACCGGCCCGGCAGCCGTCTCGGTATCGCCGGAGGAAACCGCCTCCTTGACAGCAGGCGGCCGAGCGGCCTAGGGTCGGCTGGTTCCAGCCGCCACGACCAATCCAGCCCGGGAGTCTCGACCGGAGCGAGGAGCGCAATGGATCGACACCGAGTGCTGATCACCGGCATGAGCGGGCTGATCGGTGGCGCCGTCCGGGCGCGGCTGCAAGGCCGGTACGACCTGCGCGCCCTGAACCGCAGCCGCGTGGAGGGCGTGCCCTGCCACCAGGCCGACATCGCCGACCTCGAGGCGATCAAGCCCGCATTCCTCGACGTCGACGTCGTCGTGCATCTGGCGGCAAACGCGCACGGCAGCGCGCCGTGGAAGGACGTGCTCGAGCACAACGTCGTCGGCACCTACAACGTGTTCGAGGCGGCGCGGCTGGCCGGCGTCAAGCGCGTGATCTCCGCGTCGAGCGGCGCCACCGTGAGCAACTGCGAGCGCGACTTCCCCTATTCAGCGCTCGTGGCCGGCCGCTACGAGGAGGTCACGGACTGGCCGGTGCTCACCCACGAGAGCCCGGTGCGCCCCGCGGGGCTCTACGGAGCGAGCAAGGTCTGGGGGGAGGCGCTCGCCCGCCACTACGCCGACGCGCACGGCATGTCGATGATCTGCCTGCGCATCGGGGCCGTCAATGCGGAGGACCGGCCCATGGCACCGCGCCAGTTCTCCGTCTGGTGCAGCCGGCGCGACATCGCGCAGATGATCGAACGCTGCATCGCCGCGCCCGACAGCCTGCGCTTCGACGTCTTCTTCGTCGTCTCCGACAACAAGTGGAGCTACCGCGACCTCGGCCACGCGCGCGCGGTGGTGGGCTACGAGCCGGAGGACCGCGCGGAGGATCACCGCACGTGAGCCCCCCCACTCCGGCGCCCCCCTCGCGCGCCCCGCCTCGGGCGTATTGGACCAACGTCCATTGGACCAATGTCCAGTTGACGATGCTCGGGCGGGACCGTACTGTCCATTCGCCGTTCGTCCAACGCTCTCGACCTGCTCATGCTCTCGGCCCCGGCAACTGGGTTGCGCGGCTCACTCGACGGCCCCCCGGGCCGGTGGGGGCGCAGGAATGCGTGGCTGCTCGGCCTGCTCCTGCTCATCGCGACTCCGTCCCATGCGCAGCCTGCCGCGCCCCCCTCGGTTCAGTACTCCGGCTGGTTCCACGTCATGTGGGGAGACGGGTTCGGCGCGCCGGCCACGGTGACCGCCCGCCAGTTCCTGATCGATGACCGAGGCCGGTGGCATCACCTGCGCATCGACGCCAAGCTCCTGACCGCGCTCGGAGGCGCGCATCGCCTGAGTCGCAGTCGCGTGACCGTCACCGGACGGCCCGTGGCGTCGGCGGCGGTGGCGGGCCGGGCTCGTCCATCCAGCGTGATCGAGGTCGCCGCGATCCAGGTGGAGAGCGCGGATACGCATGCGGCCGCCCCTCTCGCCGTCAGCGGCGCCCAGCCGTGGGTGACGATCCTCTGCCGCTTCGCCGATTCGCCGACCGTGACCCCGCGGCCGGTGAGCTACTTCGAGGGGCTCATGGGCAGCGTCGCCCCCGGGATGGATCACTACTGGCAAGAGGTCTCCTACGGCAACGTCAATCTCGGGGGCAGCGTCGTCGCGGGCTGGTACGACCTGCCCCGGCCCCGGTCCTACTACGTCTCCGCGTCGAACGGAGACGGCGTCGAGCATCTCGACTTTCAGCGGACGGTCGAGGACTGCGCCGCGGCCGCCGACGCCGACGTCTTCCTCCCGGACTTCACCGGCATCAACCTGATGTTCAACGAGCCGCTCGACTGCTGCTCCTGGGGCGGCGGCGCCACGTTGACGCGGGACGGCCAGACCCGGTTCTACCGCGTCACCTGGCTCCCGCCCTGGGCATACGCGCACCAGTACGTGATCGCCCACGAGATGGGGCACGGATTCGGGCTCCCGCACTCCTCGGGGCCGTACACGTCGACGTACGACTCCGATTGGGATCCCATGAGTGGCGGCGGCCTGTGCTCCCCCATGGACCCCATCTACGGCTGCGTGGGCGTGCACACCATCTCGTTTCACAAGGACATGCTCGGCTGGGTCCCGCCGTCGAGGCGATTTGCGCCCACGCCCGGACAGAGCGAGACCATCGCGATCGAGCGGCTGGCGCGGCCCGATCCCGTCGCGGGCTACCTGATGGCGGAGCTTCCCATCCCGGGATCGACGACCAGGTTCTACACCGTCGAGGCGCGACGCCTGGCCGGCTACGACGGCCAGATCCCCGGGCAGGCGGTCGTGATCCACCAGGTCGACACGACGCGCGGCGACCGCGAGGCGCAAGTCGTGGATCCCGACAACAACGGCAACCCGAACGACGCGGGCGCGACATGGCTTCCGGGCGAGACGTTCTCCGACCCCGCGAACATGATCTCGGTCTCCGTCGACGGCATGACGACGTCCGGGTTCCAGGTGACGATCGTGACGAGCGGCTTCCGCCTCGGCGTCGCGAAGGGGGGTGTGGATGGCGGCACGGTCAAGAGCACCCCCGCCGGCATCGACTGCGGCCCGACCTGCGCCGCCACCTACAAGGCGGGCGCGCCCGTGACGCTGATCGCCGCCACCGATGCCGCCGCCGTCTTCAATGGCTGGACCGGCTGCGACACGGTCACCGGGAATACCTGCACGGTGACCATGAGCGCCGATCGATCGGTCACGGCCTCCTTCACCAGGCAGTCCCGCCTCTCCGTCGCCACCACGGGAATCGGGGCGGTCCGCAGCGTCCCGCCCGGCGTCGACTGCGGCTCGGTCTGCTCGGCGACCTACCCCACCGGCACGAGCGTGACCCTCCTCGCCAGCGCCGGGCCGCAGAGCGTCTTCGCGGGCTGGAGCGGCGACGCCGATTGCGCCAACGGCACCGTATCGATGGCCGCCGACACCGCGTGCACGGCGAGCTTCCGGCCCGTCGCGGATCTGATCATCACTTCCCTGAGTGACCCGCCCGCCATCGTCCGAGCCGCCAACCGGTTCGCGGTGACCGACACCGTCCTCAACCAGGGCCTCGCGGCGGCCGGCCACTTCCTCGTGCGCTACTACCTCTCGCTCGATCCCGCGGTCGGCCCCGGTGACAGGCTCCTGCTCGGGAAGCGGGCTGTGCCCAGCCTCGCCGCGGGCGCCGCCTCGGCCGGCACCGCAGTGGTGTGGATCCCGCTCGGCACTGCCCCCGGCACGTACTACCTCCTCGCCTGCGCCGATGACACCCAGGTCGTCGCGGAGAGCGACGACGGGCACAACTGCCGGCCCGCGACGGGGCGGCTCGAAGTGTCCTCCCGGCGCGGGCGGTAAAAGAATCAGTTTGCCCGTTCGCTGGCTTCATGAGTACATTGGGGGAGTTCCATACCCCAATGACCGAGGTAGACCACCATGCTGAATCGAGTCTTCAAGTCGCTGGATGGACTCTTGCGGAAGAAGAACAGCCTCACGGCCAAGGCCCATCAACTGGCGCAGACGGAGCGGCGGCTCATCGAGAACCTCAGTCGCACACTCGGAGGCGTCGGCTATCGCGTGGTCCCGCTCTCGGATCAGACGCCCGCGGCGCCGCGCGCGGCGGGGCGACGGGTCAAGCGGCTGCGCTGCCCGGAGTGCGACAGGACGTTCGCACACCGTCTCCCGATGGCCCGGCATGTGAAGGCGACGCACCATCCGGACAGGACGGCGAGAAAGGCCACGAAGAAGCGGAGGGGCCGCAAGAAATCGGCGTGAGATAGACCCGGTTCGACACCAGGCGTCCAACCGCCGTCGCATCCCTACTCCTCGGTGGGCGGGAGAGGGCGGTGAGCCCGCGAGCCTTCCGTTCTTGACCTCGGCACGTCCCGGGGCTAGCCTAAGCCTGGACCATTCATGAACGCGCGCGGCGCCTCACACGACCCCCATCGGCCTGCCCCCTCCACGGGCGTGTGATGTACGCGGCGCATTTCGGCCTCCTGGAGCCGCCGTTTTCCATCACGCCGGACCCCCGCTATCTGTACATGAGCGAGGGTCACCGTGAAGCCCTGGCGCACCTGCTGTACGGGATCGGAGAAGGCGGCGGCTTCGTCCAGCTCACGGGCGAGGTGGGAACGGGAAAGACGACGCTCTGCCGCGGCCTGCTCGAGCAGCTGCCGCCCGACGTGGACGTCGCCTTCATCCTGAATCCAAAGCTCACGGACATCGAGCTCCTCGCCTCGGTCGCGGACGAGCTGCGCATCCCCTACCCCGCCGGCACGACCAGCCGGAAGCTCCTCGTGGACGCGCTCCACCACCACCTGCTCGACGCGCACGGTCGGGGACGCCGGACGGTCCTCATCCTCGACGAGGCCCAGGATCTCGCCCCCGAGGTGCTCGAGCAGATCCGGCTCTTGACCAACCTCGAGACCCCCACCCAGAAGCTCCTGCAGATCATCCTCATCGGCCAGCCGGAGCTGATCCGCCTCCTGGATCGGGAGGACCTGCGGCAGCTGGCGCAGCGGGTGACGGCGCGCTATCACCTGTTGCCGTTTCGCGAGGACGATACCCGCGCGTATATCCTCCATCGGATGGAGGTCGCCGGCCAGAAGGAGGCCATCTTCACCGACGCTGCGATGCGCCGCGCGCACCAGGCCGCGCGGGGCATCCCGCGGCTGATCAACGCCATCTGCGATCGCGCCCTGCTCGGCGCGTACACGCAGGACAGGCGGCGCATCGGCTCCGCCACCGTGCGCCGGGCGGCGGCGGAAGTCCTCGGCAACGATCCTGCCGCGCGGCGGCCGCGCTCGCGATGGCACTGGGCGGGAGCAGCCGTGGTGGTGGGCGTGCTCATCTCCGGCGCCTCCGTTCTACTCACGTACGGGCAGATCAGGCTGACGTCGAGCGGAGGCATCCCGAGCTCGCCGAAGCCTCCGCCGAAGCCTCCGCCAAAGCCTCCGGTAGACGCGGCGGAAGCGAGGCGGGTCCCGACCCCGGCGGCGGCGGCCCCCGAAGCGCCGCCGGTCGAGCCGGTGACGAGCGCGCGCGAGGCCCCGGTGACGGCATCCCGGCCGGCCGGCCTCGGCGAGCTCCTGCAGGATCCCGGCCTGCGTGGCGACAAGAAATCGGCGTTCACCAGCCTGTATTCGCGCTGGCGGCTCGACTTCGACGCCTCGCAGTACAGCCTCGGATGCGAGCGCGGCCGCCCCGAGGGCCTGCAGTGTCTGTTCAAGACCGGCACGTGGGCCAAGCTCCGGCGATACAACCTGCCCGCGATCATCGAGTTGTCGAGCCCGGCGGGCGACCGGCGGTACGCCACGGTCGTCGCCCTGGACGAGCAGAGCGCGACGCTCGACTTCGGCGGTCGGCGGTACGCTTTCTCGCTCAGCGAGGTCGACCTTCACTGGGACGGCGCCTTCATTCTCCTCTGGAAGGCACCTCGACTGGCCTCGCTGCCGATCGCGGCGGGCGCGCGAGGCAGGGATGTCGAGTGGGTGCGACTGCGGCTCAGCGAGGTCGACGGCGGCCCGCTCGGCGGGAAGAACCGCGACGTCTTCGACGAGGAGCTCCGCTCGCGGGTGATCGCCTTCCAGCGTGCCCGCTCTCTCGCAACGGACGGCATCGTCGGGGAGGAGACGCTGACTCATCTGGCCAGCGCCCAGCCGGATCCGAGCGTCCCCCGCCTGTGGCGCGCGGGCTCGTAGGGGGATCGCGGCATGTCCTATATCCTCGACGCCCTCAAGAAGGCCGACCAGAAACGCCACCTCGGGGCCCAGATTCCGACGCTGTCGACGGTGCATCGGAGGCCCACGCCCGCGGCGTCCGGGCGCCGGATCTGGCCGTGGATCGCCGGCGCCCTGATCCTCGCGAACGCGGCCGCCCTCGCCTGGCTGCTGCGCCCGACTCCCACCGTCCCGACGGGAAGCGCCGCCCGCTCCACGGAGACGCCGGCCGCGTCGGCGCCGCCGGCCGCGCCCGCTCAACCGGCCACGGCGCGGCGCGAAGAGCCTGCCGCCCCCGTGACGCCGCCCTCGACCCCGACCGACAAGCCCGCCGCGGTGTCACCGGCGCCGGCGGCGGCGGAACCGAGGCTCGCGCGCGCCAAGCCGGCCGCTCCCGCGGCGCCGGCGACCATGCCGCCGCGGGCGGAGCTCAAGAAACCCCGGCCCGCTGATGGGGCCGGCGGATCACCGATAGCCGCGGCGAAGCGGCCCGCCACGGCCGGCGCTCCGCCCACCACGCCCGGTGCGGCGCCGCCGGAGAAGGTCGCGAGCGCACCCGAGAAGTCCGGCGCCCAGGCGATCGCGCGGGGACCCGCGAAGCCCCTGGAGCCGGGCGCCGGGCCATCCCCGACGCCTCAGAGCGCGCAGGCGGCGGCCCAGGACATCGCGAAGATGAAGCTCCAGATGCTCGTCTACTCCGAGGTCCCGTCCGAGCGCCTGGTCTTCATCGACGATCACAAGTACGTCGAGGGCAGCTCGATCGACGGCAGGCACGTCGTGGAGAGCATCACTCCCGAGGGCGCCGTCCTGAGCTATCAGGGCAAGCGCTTCCTGCTCAGGCGGTAGCCTCGGTCAGGCGGCGCGGCGCTTGCCGCCGAAGATGCGCGCCTTGACTCGCGCCGGTACCCAGCGCGACAGCCGGCGCGCCACCGCCGCGACCACATCCAGCGAGGCGATCTCACCGGGCCAGTACTTGATCAGGAGCGCGCGGTCCACGTGGTTCAGCAGGCCATCGACCACGATGGCCACCACCAGCACGTCGTCGAGCAGGCCCACGAAGGGGATGAAGTCGGGGATCAGGTCGACCGGGCTCGCCAGGTAGACGGCCACCGCGGCGAGCGCGAGCTTGGCCGCCACCGGCACCTCGCGATCGCCGATCAGCGAAGCGATCATCCGCGCGAGGCGCGGCAGGAGAAGCAATAGGTCCTTCATGCTTGATCAGGCACGGGCGCCCGGGCTGCCGCCCGCCCGTGCCCGCCGCACCTGCGCGTGTGGTCGATTCGTCGCGCGGCGCCGGCCGATGTCACCGGAGGCGTTCGGCGAGCACCTCGGCGATGTCCCGCGTCTTGATCCGGTCGCCGACCTCCTTCGCCTTGACCCCGTCCTCGAACATGCTCAGGCAAAAGGGGCAGGCCGAGGCCAGGACGTCGGGCTTCACCTCCATCGCCTGCTCGACGCGGATCTGGTTCACGCGCCGCCCTTCGTGCTCCTCCATCAGGACGCGTCCGCCGCCGCCCCCGCAGCAAAACCCCCTGGACCTGGACATGGCCATCTCGACCAGCTCGCCCCGCGTCGCCGAGGCGAGGACGCGGCGGGGCTCGTCGTAGACGTCGTTGTAGCGGCCGAGGTTGCAGGCGTCGTGATAGGTGATCCGCTCCGTCCCCTCCTGCGCCACCGGGAGGCGCCCGGAGCGCACCAGCTCGTCGAGGAGCTGGCTGTGGTGGATCACCCGGAAGCGGCCGTCGAAGTCCGGGTACTCGTTCCGGATGGTATTGAAGCAGTGCGGGCAGGCGGTGACGATGGTCTGGAACCGGTAGCGCTTCAGGGTCTCGATATTCCCCCGGGCCAGCGTCTGGTAGAGATACTCGTGTCCCAGCCGTCGCGCCGGCTCGCCCGTGCACCGCTCCTCGTTGCCCAGGATGGCGAAATCGATGCCCGCCGTCTTCAACAACCGCACGAAGGCCCGCGCCACCTTCTTGTTCCGCTCGTCGAAGGAGCCATAGCAGCCGACCCAGTACAGGTACTCGACTTCGCTCACGTCCTTCATCTCCCGGACACCCAGGTCGGCCGCCCAGTCCGCCCGCGTCTGCCACGACATCTGCCACGGGTTCCCGTTGGTCTCCATGTTGCGGAAGGCGGGCTGCAGCTCCGCGGGGAACCGCGACTCCGTCAGCACCAGCCACCGCCGCATGTCCACGATCTTCGGCACGTGCTCGATGAAGACGGGGCAGGCGTCCACGCACCAGCGGCAGGTCGTACACGCCCAGAGGACATTGTCGGTGATCACCTCGCCCACCAGGGCCTTGCCGGCGCCCTTCTCGCCCGCTCCGCCCGCCGGCCTACCGAGCAGCGCCGGCCCGCTCTCGAGGATGCGCTCCTGGAGGTGCAGGATGAGCAGCTTCGGATCGAGCTGCTTGCCGCTCACGTTCGCGGGGCAGGCGGAGGTGCAGCGCCCGCACTCGGTGCAGTTGTAGGTGTCGAAGAGGTCCTTCCACGTGAACTCCGTGATGTCGCCGACCCCGAAGGTCTCGGCGTGCTCGAGGTCCATCGTCCGGAACTGCCCCTTCGGGGTCAGGGGCGCAAAGAAGACGTTGAGCGGCGCCCCGAGGACGTGCAGGTGCTTGGAGTACGGGAGCCACACCAGGAAGCCCAGCAGGAGCGCGGCGTGGAGCCACCAGGTCAGGTGAAAGACCGCCTGTAGGGCGCCGCGCGGAAGCCCCGCGAGGGCCGCCGCGATGGCGCCGCCGGCGAACTGCCAGCGATCGGTCGGCGCCGGGGACAGCGCGATGCGGCCGGCATCGGCCACGAGATCCGTGGCCATGAGGCCGAAGATCATCAGCAAGATCACCAGGCCCTCGGGCGAGAGCGTGAGGCGGCGAGGCTGCGTCACGAGGCGGCGGAACGCCGCATAGACGAGGGCCGCGATCACCGCCACGCTGAACACCTCCTCGAGGACGAGATACGCGGCGGTATCGGACAGGAACGGCAGGAAGAACGCTTCGGCGACACCCTTGCCGAAGAACTCGACGGTGCCCAGGGTCAGGACGATGAAGCCCCAGAAGATGGTGGCGTGCATCAGCCCGGGCCAGAAGTCGCCCCCGATCAGCCTCGCCTGGGCGAGGACGAACACGATGACCTTGCGCAGGCGCGCCGGCACGTGGTCCCAGCGGGCGTCCGGCTTGCCCTTCAGCATCAGCCGGACGAGAAAGCTCACCCGGCGGACGAAGAGGACGAGGGCCGCGACGATGAGCCCGTAGAAAAGGAGCCAGCCGGGGACGGCCCCGTACCACTGGTGAGAGGGAAACATTCAGTGAGACCTCCGTTCGGGCCGACCGTTCGCGCTGATACTGCGTTCGGACCCGGCCATTGTCAAGGGCGCGCGAGGGTCGCGGACAGGATCCGGGCGACAGCCGAGTAGAGATCGAGCGAGCCTTCCAAGACCGCCCCCAGCGTCTGCGCCAGCTCGGGGTCGGCCTGAACCCGCGCCATGACGCGGGCGGTGAGCTCCTCGACGAGCAGCGCCTCGAGCTCGGCCCGCCGGCGGGCCTGGCGGCGCTTGTCGAGCGCGCCCGCCCCGGTGAGCGCGGCGCGGTGCCGCTCGATGGCGTCCATCAGCTCGACCATGCCGACGTCGTTCGCGGCCTGAGCGGCCAGCACCGGCGTCTCCCAGTCGACGTCTCGGGGCCCGGCGCCGCTCGTGTCGTGCAGGTGCACGCTGAAGCGGATGTCCGCCATGAGGGCGTGCGCGCCGTCACGGTCCGCCTTGTTGACCACGAAGACGTCGGCGACCTCCATGAGCCCCGCCTTCATCGCCTGGATCGAGTCGCCCGACTCGGGGACGAGCGCGACCACCGTGGTGTCGGCCTGGCGCACGATGTCGAGCTCCGTCTGCCCGACGCCGACCGTCTCGATGACGATCCAGGGAAAACCGAAGGCGTCCATCAGCTTGATGACGTCTCCGGTGGCGCGGGCGAGCCCGCCGAGGCTCCCGCGCGTGGCCATGCTGCGGATGAAGACGTCGGGGTCGAGCGTGTGCGACTGCATCCGGATCCGGTCGCCGAGCACCGCGCCGCCGGTGAACGGGCTCGAGGGGTCGACCGCGATGATGCCCACCGCGGCGCCGCCAGCCCGGAGGAGCGCGGTGAGCCGGTCCACCAGGGTCGACTTCCCCGCGCCCGGCGGCCCCGTCACGCCGAGCACGTACGCGCGCCCGGTCCGGGGATGCACGGCGTGCATGATCTCGGCTACCTCGGGCACGCGGTTCTCGACGCGCGTGATGAGCCGGGCGAGCGCCACGCGGTCACCCGCGAGCATCCGCTCGACCAGATCATTCATCACTCGAACGCTGCCGAGGCAGGCACCCGCCAATTCTAGCAGACTCCCCGGCGCGCCCGGCGCCGCGAGCCGAGGGACTCCTGAGCCGAGCCGCTCGCCCGTCAGCTCTCAAACCGGCGGACCCCGGGCCCGCGCGCTTTCTTCTTGCTCCGCCGACGGGCGCGCGCCTAGCATGTATCTGGTTCGATACATGGCGGCGATATCCTCGCTCGGACTGGTGGCGCGGCGGCTCCTCAATCTCGCCGTCCTCACCGTCGTCCTGGCCGCCGCCACCGCCCACGCCGGCCCCAGCTTCACGGCAACCGTGGTCAAGGTCGTGGATGGCGACACGATCCACGTGCGGCTCGGCGGGCGCACCGAGAAGGTCCGCTATATCGGGATGGACACCCCCGAGACCCATCACCCGACAAAGCACGAGCAGCCGGGAGGGCGCGAGGCGACGGCGATCAACTGCCGCCTCGTCGAAGGCAAGACGGTCCGCCTGGAGCTCGACGTTCAGGAACGAGACCGCTACGGCCGGCTCCTCGCCTACGTCTACGTGGGCGACGTGATGGTGAACGCCGAGCTGGTCAGGCTGGGCTACGCTCAGGTGATGACGATCCCGCCCAACGTGGCGCATCAGAGCCGCTTCGTCAAGCTTCAGCGGGAAGCGCGCGAGGCCGGGCGCGGCCTCTGGGGGGCAGCCCCGAGCGGGCCCCCGGTCATTGCCGGACGGACGTCAGGTCCGTCTCGATCTGGATGTCCTTCGACATAGATCGCCCCCCTCAGCCCACCCCCTGACTCCCGCCGACCGGCGGCGCCGCCTCCGCCGGCAGCCGGGCCTCCATGACGAAGGCGTCCTCGCCGGTGTCGAAGTAGTAGCCTTTGCGCCGGCCGATCACACGAAAACCCAGGCTCCCGTAGAGGGTGAGGGCCTCGACATTGGTGGGCCGCACCTCGAGGAAGACGAGCTCCACCGCCTTCCGGCGCGCGTCGTCGAGCATCGTGCCGAGGAGCGCGCGCGCCACGCCGCGGCGCCGGAAGTGCGGGTGGACCGCGAGGTTGGTGACGTGGATCTCGTGGCCGATCTCCCAGAGGCAGAGGTACCCCGCCAGCTCGCGCCCGAGCCGAATGACCACCGATCGGGCGACCCGGTTCTGCGTGAGCTCGTAGCGGAAGGCGCCGCGCGACCACGGCGTGTGGAATGACGCCTTCTCGATGACGAGGACCTCGTCGAGATCGTCGAGGGTCATCGGCACCATGCTGAGCGACTCAGCCACGCCGGGCCTTGAGCTCGGCCTCGGACGGCCGGAGATAGAGCGGGGTGATCTCGTCGGCGGTGACGCCGCGCCCGGAGGCGAGGATGGCGTGGCCGAGCTGCCCGACCACCGCCGCCGAGGGGACCGAGTGGGCCGGCGGCGCCACGCGGAGCCCCTCCCGCAGCCGCGCGAGATACGGCAGGCAGGCGGCCACGCCGTCGCCGAGCACGATCATGGGCGGGTCGAGCCGCTCGGCGGCCGCTTGCGGCGACAGCGCCAGGTATTCCCCCTGCTGCTCCATGACCCCGCCCCGGGAGCGATAGAGGGCGGTATACACCTCCCCCTTGCGCGCGTTGAGGAGCGGGCACACAGGCGCATCGGCGAACGGCACGTTGGCCGCGAGGGCGTCCAGGGTCGGCACCGGCGCCACCGGCAGCCCCAGGGCCAGCGCCAACCCCTTGGCCGTCGCCGCGCCGACGCGCAGCCCGGTGAACGAGCCCGGGCCGATCGACACCGCAAGGCCGTCCAGATCGGCGAGGGTCCAGCGGCAGTCCTGGACCAGCCGGTCCACCATCGCCATCACGCGCTCGGAGTGGGTCAGCGCGATATCGAGCAAGCTCAGGCCCACCAGCCGCCCGTCCTCGAGCAGGGCCACGCTGCCCGCCATCGTCGCGGTTTCGAGGGCGAGGATCCGCATGACGCGGGTCAGTCTAGCACGCCCATCCCGGCCCGGTGGCCGGCCGGCATCTTTCGGGTTGACAAGGCCCGCGTGCGGCCGTCATTCTGAAGACCCGGCGCCTGCGGACCCCGGATCACACCCCAGGCGACAATACGAAGGAGACCGCGATGACCCCACCGCCCCGCAAGGAAGAGGCACTGATGGACGCGGGGGTGCGTGAGAAGATCCACCTCGAAATCCTCAAGCGCACGGGCGCCTATCACGCCAATGACCACATCCTGCTGCCGTCCGGCCACCACACCAGCGAGTTCATCGAGAAGACCCTCGTCACCACGGAGGCCTCCTTCACCGAAGGCCTGGGTGCCGTCATCGCGAAGCACTTCGCGCCGTGGCCCATCGACGTCGTGCTCTCGACGGGGCCCGGCGCGCTGATCCTCTCGCACTGCGTCGCCCGCGCGCATCCCTCGCGCCCTACCCTGATGTACGGCACCAAGGGCGTGAGCGGAGGCAAGCGGCGGGTGACGCTGCCGGCAGAATTCCATCGGCTCATTCGGCAAGGCTCGAAGGTCCTGATCGTCGAGGACCTCGTGAGCTCGGGCAGCACGGTTCGGCTCCTGGCCGAGCTCGTCGAGAGCCTGGGCGGCCAGGTCGTCGGCATCGGAGCCCTCTGGCGCCGCACCAAGAGAGCCGAGATCGACGGCAAGGAGATCTTCAGCCTCGTGAGCCGGGACTTCCCGACGTATCCGCCCGACACCTGCCCGCTGTGCAAGAAGGGCGTCCCGCTCAATCAGGAGTTCGTCAAGCGCCGGGAGCATCGCAAGCCCTCCTCGGCCCAGGAGCAGAGCTGATCCACTCCTGACCGGCCCGCGCATCGCCCCCTCGATGTGGTTCCCGGTTGCCCCTAGATATGGGGCCCCCCCCTCCCGGGTCCCCTCCATGGTGTATTTTCTACTTGACACGGTCGCGCGGCTCACCTAGAGTCCCAAGTTAATTTAACCAACCGCCGCGGGACGCGCGGGGAGCGGGAGGGGGGTGACACGGTGAAGAAGAAGGCGACGAAGAAGAAAAAGAAGAAGTAAGGCGCCCCTACATGGCGCTCGGCCCTGTCGGCCCCATCCCGGCAGGGCCGATCCATCTCCGCCCGTCTCCGCTTGGGGCTCCGCCCGGAGTCACGCCGTTCATTCTAGCCAGTCACGCCCGCCGACGGGTCGACGCGTTCACCACGGGACCAGCGCGATTGCAAAGCCTGCCCCACGGCCTAGCGCTTGCCGGACTTGGGTGTGGCCTTGCCCTTCTCGCCTTCCTTGATCAGTCCCTTGACCTCGTCCATGAACTGCGCGATGTCCTTGAACTGGCGATACACGGAGGCGAAGCGGACGTAGGCGACCTGATCGAGCTTCTGCAGGTGCTCCATCACGAGGTCGCCGAGCTCGAGGGTCGAGATCTCCTTCTCGGCGCGCTCGTGGAGCTTGGCCTCGATGTCGGCGACCACGTCGTCCACCGCCTGCACGCCGACCGAGCGCTTCTCGCACGCCTTGAGGATGGAGCCGCGCAGCTTCTGGCGGTCGAAGGGCTCCCGGCGCCCGTCGCGCTTGACCACGCGCGGGAGCACGTCCTCGATGTACTCGTACGTGGTGTAGCGCCGGTTGCACTTGAGGCAGGCGCGCCGGCGGCGGATGAACTCGCCGTCGCGGCCCACGCGCGAGTCCACCACGCGGTCCTCGCTGTGGCCGCAGAACGGGCACTTCATCTGAGGCGCTCCGCGTACAGGGGGAAGCGCCCGGCGAGCTCCTGGATCTCCCCGCGCACGGCGGCCTCCACCGAGGTGTTGCCCAGGTTCGTGAGGACGCGATCGATGAAGGCGGCGATTCGCGCCATCTCTGGCTCCTTCATGCCCCGCGTCGTGATGGCGGGGGTCCCGATGCGGATGCCGCTGGTGACCATCGGCCCTTTGGTGTCAAAGGGGATGCCATTCTTGTTGACGGTGATCCACGCCCGGTCGAGTGCTTCCTGGGCGTCCTTGCCGGTGATGCCGACGGGCGTGAGGTCCACCAGCATCAGGTGGGTATCGGTGCCGCCGGAGACGAGGCGATACCCCTTGGACATGAGCGCCTCCGCGAGGGCCCGCGCATTGCGCACGACCTGCCCCTGGTAGGCCCGCCACTCGGGCGCCTGGGCCTCGCGCAGGGCCACCGCCTTGGCCGCGATCACGTGCATGAGGGGCCCGCCCTGGATGCCCGGCAGGACGGAGCGGTCGAGCGCCTTCGCATGCTCGCTCCGGCACATCACCATGCCGCCCCGCGGCCCGCGCAGCGTCTTGTGCGTGGTCGTCGTGACGAACTCCGCGTGGGGCACGGGCGACGGGTGGAGGCCGGCAGCGACCAGCCCCGCCGGGTGCGCGATGTCGGCCATCAGCGCCGCGCCGACCCCGTCCGCGATGTCCCGGAAGGGCTTGAAGTCGATGGCGCGGGGAAACGCCGAGCCGCCCGCGATGACGAGCTTGGGCCGGTGCTGGCGCGCGAGGTCGCGAACCTGATCGAGATCGATGAGCTCCGTGTCGCGCCGCACGCCGTAGGGGACGATATTGTAGAGCTGGCCCGAGAAGTTCATCGGGCTGCCGGCGGTCAGGTGTCCGCCATGGGCGAGATTCGGCGCCAGCACCGTGTCCCCCGGCTTGAGCAGCGTGAAGTAGACGGCCATATTGGCCTGGGAGCCCGAGTGCGGCTGGACATTGACGTGCTCGGCGCCGAAGAGCTCCTTGGCGCGCGCGATGGCCAGCTCCTCGACAACGTCCACGACCTCACAGCCGCCGTAGTACCGGCGCCCCGGGTAGCCCTCGGCGTACTTGTTGGTGAGCGGGGAGCCCACCGCCTCCAGCACGGCTTCGGAGACGAAGTTCTCCGAGGCGATCAGCTCCAGGTTGCGCGACTGCCGCTCGGTCTCGGCGCGGATCGCCCTGGCGATCTCGGGATCGACCTGCTCGAGTCTACGCACGCGATCCCCGCGCGACGAGCCCCCCCGGGGGGGCTCCCTTGAGATCGAGCCCGTCGCGGTCGGCCCCCGGGGCGATGGTCGCAATCACGCGAGAACCTTACGCTCTATCGCGCCTTTCTGTCAAGGCACCGCTACCCGTGGTACTGGGCCAATTTGCTTCGCCATACTTCGTTACTCGGTCGCCAGGGACGCTCTAACGTACAGGGAGTACGCCTCACGTCCCTGGCTCCCTCGTGCCTCGTCTGGCTCGCAACTTGCCCCAGTACCGCGGCCAAACAGACCCACACCGCTACCCGTGGTACTGGGTCGATGTGTTCCGCGATACTTCGCTACTCGGAGGCCTTGAGGCTATCCAGGGCGAACGCGCTGATGTCCGTGGGCCCGATCGCCCCGTCGGCAAAGGCCCCCGGTGGGGTCGTGAAGATGATGAACGTGTAGCTGCCTGGCGTGCTGCCGTCCGCCCAGGGCAGGGTCAAGAAGTTGGGAACCGCGACGGGCGGGAAGGCCGCGGGAAATGGCACATCGCGGTAGAGGGCGGCATAGCTGCTGGGCGACGCGGTGCCCGCACACACCACCGTCAGGCTCGAGAATCCGTCGGCCACGAACACCAAGGCATCTCCCGCCGGGCATCCCGCCAGCGTCGAGAGGGCGGGGGGCACGAGGAGGAGGAAGTAGAAGTCTTGCAGGCCCGCACCCCCGGAGTTCCCCACCGAGATGTCGATGTGCACGTCGTCGCCCGGCGCCACGGTGTGCCGGTCGAGCGTGAGCCCGAGCGAGACATGCGGGCCGTCGGACACGAACTGGAGCGCGGCGAGGGCGTCCACACGCCCAAACCCGTAGATGAAGTCGAAGCCGGGAGAGCCGAGGTCCGCCGCGGTGCCCGTGAGCACCCCGCGCAACTGCTCGGAGGACAACGTGGGCGCCCGCTCGATCAAGAGGGCGGCGATGCCCGCGACGTGAGGCGCCGCCGCCGACGTGCCGCAGAAGGGAGAGAAGAAGAAGCCGAGCTGGCCGACCTGCGTGGACACGCAGTCGATGCCGCTGATGTTCGGGACGTTTCGGACTTCCGCCACGGGGAAGCTCACGGAGCCGGGCCCCTGAGAGCTATACGCCTGGACCTGGCCGGGGGTGGCCGCCCCGAGCGCGGCCACGGACAGCACCTCGCTGACCGCCTCGTGGCCGATCACGCTGTCGCTGCTCGTGACGTGCTCGACCGACAGGCCGCACTGCTCGTAGATGAAATAGTCGAGGATGAGCGAGGAGGGCGGGCTGACGAGACTGAACTCCGCCACGGCGATGAAGGCGGTGAGCGGGCTTCCCGTGAAATTGACGAAGTTGATGCGCTCGTATGGATCCTGCGTCCCCGTCTGGAAGCCGGTGCTCGAGGCGAAGGGGACCCCGTCCGAGGGCCGCGCGAGAAACAGATCGAAATCGTCCCCCGCCGCGCCGAAGAGATTGTTCCACTGGAGGATGATGGTCAGGCTGCACCCGGCCGGGATGACCAGCGTGTTCTGGATGTCGATGCCGCTCGACGCGTAGTTGTGGGCGCCCGGCCACAGGCTCGTCGGGAAGTTCTGGTCGGCGACTCGATTGTAGGCGCTCCGGTAGTGCGTCTGCGCGGAGTTCCCCGCCGAGGTGACGTAGAGGCGGCCGCCCGTCACGAAGTTCCGGGCCGTCTGCGCGATCATGTCGTCTTCGAACTTGCGCTCGTCGAAAAAGGTGAGGTCGTCGACGACGATCCGGGCGCCCGCGGCGGCGAGGGCATTGATCCCGGCGACCATGTCGGCGCTGGTCGTGGGACCGTAGAACGCGAGGCCGGCCCCGGGCGCGATGTCGTGCAGGATCTCGAGGATGGCCGTGCCCTCGTCGCCGCCCCCGCCGGCCGTGAGCACCTCGACGTCGACGGGGAGGTCTCCGCTGGCGACGGAGCTGGCGAGATGGGTGACCCCGGTCGAGATGACGCCGACCTTGACGCCGGCACCGGTCACGGAAAAGGACGTGCGCGCCGCCGCCGCGCCGAGTAGCGCGTCCCCTTCCGTCGTCACCGCGCCCACCGTCTTGGGCGCCGCATAGCCCGGCGGCTTCACCTGCCGGACGAAGTCCAGGGCGGCCACCGCATCGACCGCGCCCGCCGGAAGCCAGCCCTGGACGAGGCGAAATTCCGGCAGCGTGATCTCCACCCGGAGCCCGAGCGCCTCGAGCTGGGAGAGATGGGCCGGCCGGAACTCGGTCAGGATCACGTAGACCTGGATCTCGCCCGCATCGTTGACGCGGACGGCGGCGCTGGACAGATCGCCCAGGCCTTCCGCCTGCGCGCTGAGCTGCCTCGCCTCGATGGCGGCGCTCGCGGCGGAGATCGACGAATCGACCTTCGGCGACCGGGGCGCGGGCTTCAATACCGCGGCGGCGCCCGGCGCCGCCTGCACCGCGGCCCGAGGGCCGGCCTCGCAGGTGTCGCCGGTGCATTCCTGCCCATACGCGAGCCCCGCGAAGAGCACCAAGACCGCCAGCAGAGAGTAGACCATGCCGCCGTTCCTCCTCATCGTGACGACCCGATCGACGTGAGCCCCGTAGGGCCACCGTACGTGCCGCGCCCGGGGCCGGTCAAGTTTTTCGTGTGCTTGCCACGACTGGCGCGGACCGCCGCGCGACGCTCTCTCGTCCAGGCGAGGATCAGGTCGAGTCCGTCGTCATGACCTCGGCCTCGCGGCCCGTCGGCCCGCCCGCCCGGACCCGCGCGAGCAGGATCAACCCCACGAGGAAGAAGGCGCCCACGGCCAGGATCCCCGCGCGCTGGTTGCCGCCGGCGGCGTGGGAGATCCCGCCGAAGACGAGCGGGCCCATGACCGCGGCGCTCTTGCCGCAGAGCGAGTAGAAGCCGAACAGCTCGGCCTCCATCCCCTCGGGGATGAGCCGCGTGAGGAAGGTCCGGCTCGCCGCCTGGACGGCGCCGAGCCCGGTGCCCGCGACGACGGCCAGGGCCCAGAACTGCCCCTGTGTCTCCACGAACCAGGCCGCGACGACGACGGCCGTCCACTGCACGAGCGTGACCATGACGACGCGCTTGGGCCCGATGCGGTCGGTGGGCCAGGCCCAGGCGAGGGCGCCGAGCAACGCGGACACCTGGACGACGATGTAGAGGACGATGAGCCGGCCCATCGGAAAGCCGAGGGTCTGGGCGGCGAAGATGGCGGAGAAGGCGACGACGGTGTTGACGCCGTCCTCGTAGACGAAATAGGCGCCGAGGAAGCGGCGCAGATCGGGTCGCCCGATGATCCTGCGCACCGTCGCCAGCACCTCCGCCCCACCCTGCCGCGCCGCCACGAGGACGGGCACGCGCCCGCCCGCCGGCTGCGACAGGAAGAGGAACGCCGGCAGCGCGAACACGGCGAAGAGCGCGGCGGTGGCGAGGAAGGCCGCGTGGTACGCCTTGGCCTCGACGAACGGGAGGGCGATCAGCAGCGCGGCGATGGACCCCGCGTAGCCGACCGCGAAGCCCCAGGCGGACACGCGCCCCTGATAGGCGGCGGGCGCGAGGTCCGGCAGATAGGCGTTGTAGTAGACGAGGGCGCCCTCGTAGCCGACATTGCCGAGCACGCCGAGCAGAAAGCCCCAGACCACCATGCCCGGCTCGACGGTCGCCATGAGGGCGGTGGCGAGCACCCCGAGCGCGGTGAAGCCGATGAAGAGCGGGCGGCGAACCCCCGCCCGGTCGGCGACGCCCCCCAGAAACGGCGACGTGACGGCCACCAGCGCCATCGAGACCGACACCACGCGCCCCCACCAGAGATCGCCCGCGCCGCGCTCGTTGCCGACGACGGCGAGGGCGTAGTAGGCGGCATAGATCGTGGCGAAGATGACGGCGGCGAACGCGGAGTTGGCGAAGTCGTAGAGCGTCCAGGCGACGACGGCCCGTGCGTTCACGGGCGCTCAGAGCACCACGCGCCGGCCGTCCTCGGCCACCGTCGCCGGCCAGCCGAGCCGGCTCTCGATGGCGTCGCGCAGCGCCGCCGCCGCCGGGGGCTCGCCGTGCACCACGTAGGTCATGGCCGGAGGGCGCGCGAAGCCGCCCAGCCAGCGGAGGATCTCGCCGCGGTCGGCGTGGGCCGAGTAGGCGTCGCTCACCAGGATCTGCGCGCGCACGGGGACGGCCTCGCCCAGCATCTTGATCGTTCGCGCGCCGTCGCGCAGTAGGCGCCCGCGCGTGCCCGCCGCCTGATAGCCGACGAAGAGCACCGTCGTCGCCTCGACGGGAAGGAGGCGGCGCAGATGGTGCAGGATGCGGCCGCCGGTGGCCATCCCGCTGCCGGCGATGATGACCCCGGGCCCGTCGGTGAGGTTCAGGCGCTTGGAGTCCTCGACGGTCCTCGAGAGATGGAACCGGCGCGGCGCGAAGGGACGCCCGCCGCCCGCCTCCGCCCGCCTGAGGTCGACGTCGTGCTCCTCGGGGTGCGCGGCGTAGGCCGCGGAGGCCTGGATGGCCATGGGGCTGTCCAGGTAGACGGGCAGCGCGGGGATGCGCCCGGCCTGCTCCAGCCGGCACAGGTCGTAGAGAATCTCCTGCGACCGCCCGACGGCGAAGGCCGGAACGAGGAGCCAGCCCTTCCTGTCGGCGGCGCGCGCGACCGCCGCCACGAGCTTGTCGGCATGGTCGTCGGCGGGGTGGAGGCGATCACCATACGTCGATTCGACGAGGAGCACGTCCGCCTCCCGCACGGGATCGGGGTCGCGCATGATCGGCACGCCGTAGCGGCCGAGATCGCCCGAGAACACCACGAGCCGCCCGCCGATGCGGCACTCGATCAGCCCCGCGCCCAGGATGTGGCCGGCGTTGATGAAGCGGGCGTCGACCCCCGGGGCGGGCGTGAACGCCCGATCGAAGTCCACCGCCTGGACCCGACCGAGAATGCGCTCGGCGTCTTCCGTCGTGAAGAGCGGCAGCGCGGGATCGTGACTCGACGTCTTGTGCCGGTTGGCGAAGTCCGCTTCCTCCTCTTGAAGCCGCGCGGCGTCGGGAAGCATGACCTTGAGCAGATCGGCGGTGCCCGGGGTGCAGAACACCGGGCCCGCATACCCCGAGCGCGCCAGCCGCGGGAGCGCGCCCGAGTGGTCGATGTGGGCGTGGCTCAACAGGACGGCGTCGAGCGACTGCGCCTCCACGCGCGGCGGCGCCCAGTTCCGGAGGCGCAGCTCCTTGAGCCCCTGGAAGAGGCCGCAGTCCATGAGCAGGCGCCGCGCGCCATCATCGAGGAGGTGCTGCGAGCCGGTGACGGTGCCGGCGGCGCCGAGGAAGGTCAGGGTCGCGCTCACTCCGGCGCCGATCCCCGGGGCGTCGCCCGCGATGAGCGCGCGGGGAAGATCCCGGCCCCCGGGGGAAAGTCGAAGCTCTCCGCCGTCGCCCCTTCGACCCCGGCACCGACGAGCGCCTCGACGTCGAGCCCCCGCTCGGCAGCGGCGGCCTCCTCGGCGCTCATGCGCGTGCCGGGATGCGCGGGGACGAAGAGCGTGCAGCAGTCGGCGTCGGGTTCGATGGAGACCTCGAAGGTACCGAGCGCTTCCGCCTGGGCGGTGATCTCGAGCTTGTCCATGCCGATGAGCGGCCGCAGGATGGGCAGTCCCGCGGCATCGTCGATGCACGCCAGGTTGTGGAGGGTCTGCGAGGCGACCTGGCCCAGGCTGTCGCCGGTGACGAGCGCGGGCGCGCCCGCCCGGCGCGCCAGGCGCTCGGCGATGCGGACCATCAGCCGCCGGTAGATCATCACGCGCGCGGGCGGCGGGACCGACAACACGACCTCGCGCTGGATCTCGCCGAACGGCACCAGGAAGAGCTGCGAGAAGTACTGCCACTGCGTGAGGCGCGCCACGAGCTCGCGGGCCTTCTTCTGGGAGGTGTCGGGCAGGTAGGGCACGCTGTGGAAGTGGACGAAGACGACGCGGCAGCCGCGCTTCATCATCCGCCACGCCGCCACGGGCGAGTCGATCCCTCCCGAGAGGAGGGCCGCGACGGTGCCGCTCGAGCCGACGGGCAGGCCTCCCGCGCCCGGCCGGCGCTCGGAGTACACGAACGCCTCGCTCGGCAGCACTTCCACGCGCACGTCGAGCTCGGCATGGTCGAGATCCACGCGGCAGTCCGGGCGCAGGGCGAGAACGTGAGATCCCAAGGCGCGGTTGAGCTCGACCGACGTGAGCGGAAAGCTCTTGAAGGCGCGGCGGGCCGTGATGCGGAAGGACGCGAACGCGCGCTTGGTGACGGCTCGCCCGACGGCCTGCCTGAGGGCGTCCAGCGAGCTGCCCGTGCGCTCGGCGAGGGCGACGTTGGCGATGCCCGCGACGCGGCAGAGTCGATCGCGCACCGCCCCTGGGTCGGGGTGGCCCGTGAGATCGAGCATGATGCGCCCGGGAAGCTGAGCGAGCCGCGCGGGGCCGAGGTCGCCGATGGCCCGCCGGATATTGTCCTGGAGCTGGCGGAGGAAGAGCGGCCGGTTGCCGCGCTTCAGGCTGATCTCGTGGTAGTGGACGATGGCGCAGGGGCTCGGGACCGGGGCGGCCATCACTCGCCCTCCGCGGGACGGACGTGCTTG